>Ga0209061_1003672_pt1 | contig 16168 bp, 15 predicted proteins | sample Coa_R1_10_FD_187157 | JGI IMG/M metagenome (GOLD analysis project Ga0209061, IMG submission 187157) | Surface soil microbial communities from Centralia Pennsylvania, which are recovering from an underground coalmine fire - Coalmine... | ecosystem: Environmental > Terrestrial > Soil >...
CCCGAGTCGTACTACTCGGTCTCCTCCCGCCTCGCCGAGGAGATCCCGGGCGGCTTCAAGCCCGACCAGTACTCGAATCCGGCCAACCCGCAGGCCCACTACGACGTGACCGCACCGGAGATCTGGGAGCAGACGGGCGGCGAGCTCGACGCGATCGTCATCTCGGTCGGCACGGGCGGGACGATCTCCGGGGTGGGCCGCTGGTTCCACGAGCGCAAGCCGCAGGTACGGATCGTCGGCGTCGACCCCGAAGGCTCGATCTACACGGCCCGCGACCCCTCGGAGCTGCACCCCTACCTGGTCGAGGGCATCGGCAAGGACACCTGGCCGGAGACGATCGACCTGAGCGTGGTCGACGAGTGGATCCGCGTCTCCGACCGCGACTCGTTCCTCACGGCGCGGCGCCTGGCCCGGGAGGAGGGGATCCTCGCGGGCGGCTCCGCCGGCTCGACGCTCTGGGCGGCGATCCAGGTCGCGCAGCGCCTACCGGCGTCGGCGACCGTGCTGGCGATCATCCCCGACTCCGGCCGCTCGTACCTCTCGAAGTTCTACGACGACAACTGGATGCTCGAGCACGGCTTCCTGGAACGGCAGGCGCCGCTGCCGACGGTCGACGAGGTGCTGCGGGCCAAGCATTCCGGGGAGATCCCGCAGCTCGTCACGATCGCCGCCCACGCCAAGGTCGGCGAGGGGATCGACACGATGCAGCGCTACGGCATCTCGCAGCTTCCGGTCGTCCGGGACGGCGAGTGCGAGTCGCTCGCCGACGTGATCGGCTCGCTGCAGGACCGGGCCCTGCTGGAGCGCGTCTTCGGCAACCCGGACGCGGTGCACGAGGAGGTGGCGACGGCGATGCAGCCGCCGCTCGCCGCCGTTGAGGCCTCGGCCACCCTCGACGCGGTCTTCGCCAGCCTGAGCGGCGGCACGAGCGCCGTCGTCGTCGCGCGCGAAGGCAAGCCGATCGGCGTCCTGACCCGCAGCGACCTGCTCGACTTCCTCGCCCACCGGCGCTAGCGTCCGGGCGTGACGGTCTGCGCACGCTGCGGCTTCGAGAACGCCGCCGGCCGCAAGTTCTGCGGTGGCTGCGGCGCTCCCCTCGCCCGCACCTGCCCGAGCTGCGGCGCAGCGAACGAGCCCGGGACGCGCTTCTGTGGCGAGTGCGGCGGCGCCCTCGGCGACGAGGGCGCGGCGCCGCCGCCGAAGGTTGCGGAGCGGCGGCTCGTCTCCGTCCTCTTCGCGGATCTCGTCGGCTTCACGTCCCTCTCGGAGGCGCGTGACCCCGAGGAGGTGCGCGAGCTTCTCTCCCGCTACTTCGACACCTGTCGCCGCCTGATCGGGATCTACGGCGGCACGGTCGAGAAGTTCATCGGCGACGCGGTGATGGCCGTCTGGGGCACGCCGACGGCCCAGGAGGACGACGCGGAGCGCGCCGTGCGGACGGCGCTCGACCTCGTCGCGGCGGTCGCAGCGCTCGGAGAGGAGATCGGCGCGCCGGAGCTCGCGCTCCGAGCCGGCGTGCTCACCGGCGAGGCCGCCGTCAGCCTCGCTGCCGAGGGGGAAGGCATGGTCGCCGGCGACCTGGTGAACACCGCCGCGCGCGTGCAGGCGGCGGCCGAGCCCGGCACCGTCCTCGTCGGCGACGCGACCAGACGCGCGACAGCGGCGGCGATCGCCTACGAGCCGGCCGGCGAGCACGAGCTGAAGGGGAAGACGGAGCCGATCCCGCTCTTCCGCGCGCTCCGCGTCACGTCGATCCGTGGCGGCGCGCGAGCGGCGGGCGAGCTCGAGCCCCCGTTCGTCGGCCGTGCCCGCGAGCTGCGCCTCGTGAAGGAGCACTTCCACGGCGCGGCCGAGGAGCGGAAGGCGCACCTCGTCTCGGTGGTCGGCATCGCCGGCATCGGGAAGTCGCGACTCGCGTGGGAGTTCGAGAAGTACCTCGACGGCGTCGCCGGCGAGGCGCTCTGGCACCGCGGCCGCTGCCTCGCCTACGGCGACGGCGTCGCCTACTGGGCGCTCGCCGAGATGGTGCGCATGCGGGCGCTGATCGCGGAGGACGATACGCCCGAGGACGGGCTCGGGAAGCTGCGCGCGATGCTCGCCGAGCGCATCGCGGACGACGAGGAGCGCGCCTGGCTCGAGCCGCGCCTCGCGCATCTGCTCGGGCTCGCGGAACACGCTTCGGGCGACCGGCAGGACCTCTTCTCCGCCTGGCGCCTCTTCTTCGAACGCCTCGCCGAACGGAGCCCGGTCGTGCTCGTGTTCGAGGATTTGCAGTGGGCGGACTCCGGCCTGCTCGACTTCGTCGAGCACCTGCTCGAATGGTCGCGAGCCCATCCGCTCTACGTCCTCGCCCTCACCCGGCCGGAGCTCGCCGAGCGGAGGCCGGGCTTCGGCGCGACAGGGCGGAACGCGACGACGATCTCGCTCGAGCCCCTATCGCCGGCGGCGATGGAGGAGCTGCTGGAGGGCTTCGTGCCCGGCCTGCCCGACGACCTCCGGGCACGGATCCTCGAGCGCGCCGAGGGCGTCCCGCTCTATGCGGTCGAGACCGTGCGGATGCTGCTCGACCGCGGCCTGCTCGCGAGGGAGGGAGACGTCTACCGCCCGACCGGGACGATCGAGGCGCTGGAGGTACCGGAGACGCTGCACGCGCTCGTGGCAGCCCGTCTCGACGGCCTCGAACCGGAGGAGCGGCGCATCCTCCAGGACGCCGCGGTCCTCGGCAAGAGCTTCACCAAGACGGGTCTCGCCGCGCTCTCGGGCCTGGACGAGGCGGAGCTCGAGCCGACCCTCGGGTCGCTCGTCCGCAAGGAGGTCCTGTCGGTGCAGGCCGACCCGCGCTCGCCCGAGCGCGGCCAGTACGCCTTCCTCCAGGATTTGCTGAAGCAGATCGCCTACGAGACGCTGGCGCGCAGCGACCGCAAGGCACGGCACCTCGCCGCCGCCCGGTACCTCGAGCAGTCGGCGGGCCCGCTCGAGCAGGACACGGCCGAGGTGATCGCGGCCCACTACGTCGATGCCTACGAGGCGGCGCCGGACGCGCCCGACGCTGCCGACATCCGGACGAAGGCCGCAGAGCGGCTCGCGATCGCCGGCGAGCGCGCTGCGTCGCTCGCGGCTCCGGCCGAGGCCCAGCGGTACTTCGAGCGCGCTGCCGCGCTCGCCGACGGACCGCTCCGGCAGGCCGAGCTGCTCGAGCAGGCGGGCCGGGCGGCCCAGACCGGCGGCCGCTATCCCGAGGCGCTGGCGCTCTTCGAGCGCACCATCGAGGGCTTCCGCGTGGCGGGCGAGGCCAAGCGCATCGCCCGCGTGACGGCTGCGCTCGGCTTCACCATGTGGTTCTCGGGCGACATCGCCGGCGGGGCGGAGCGGATGGAGGAGGCCTTTGCCGCGCTCGGGGACGACGAGCCCGGGCCGGAGCTTGCGGAGCTCGCCGAGGCGCTCGGTCGCCTCCGCGTCTACCTCCGCGACTTCGACGCTGCCGCCGAGCGGATCGAGCGGGCGCTCGAGATCGCCGAGGCGTACGTGCTCCCGGCCACCCTCGTGCAGGCGCTGAACACGAGAGGTCTGATCCTCGACCACGCCGGTCGACACGAGGAGTGTCTCGCCCTGCTCAGGCACGCGATCGAGCTCGGCCGTGCGTACGAGCTCAGGGAGCCGCTCGACCGCGCGCTCCACAACCTCTCCCACCAGCTCAACTCGCGCGATCGCTTCGCGGAGGCGATCGAGGTGCAGCTCGAGCTGCTCGAGCGGGCCCGCAGGCAGGGCAACCTCGTCCAGGAGCAGCGGACGCTCGGCCACCAGGCGTACAGCCGCTGGATGCTCGGCGACTGGCACGCCGTCGAAGAGATCGTCGACAGGCTCACGCTTGCCGACACCGTCGTCGCCGTGGAGCGGATGCGGTTCGCGAGCTTCCTGGCGCTCGCACGGGGCGATGTCGCCGCCGCCCGCGCGGCCCTCGATGCCGCAGCCGAGCTCAGGGGGTCGGGCGAGGCGCAGCTGCGGCTCGGCTACGCCGGCGTGGAGGCGGAGGTGCTGCGCGCCGAAGGGCAACCGCTCGCTGGGCTCGCAGCGGCCCGCGAGGGGCTGGCCGCGTATCCCGAGGCGCTCCACCACTTCTACAAGGCAGCGTGGTCGTCCGCGTGCGAGGCGGCGTTCGCCCTCGGCGACGCCGACCGGGTCGACGAGCTGCTCGACGTATTCGAGCGCCTCGTGCCGTCCGAGCGCTCGCCCTTCCTCGTCTCCCAGGCTCGGCGGTTCCGCGGCAGGCTGGCGGCCCAACGGGACGAGCGGGAGCAGGCCGCCGAGCTGCTCGCGGAGGCAGCCGACGGATTCCGCCGGCTCCAGACCCCCTACTACCTGGCCATCGCGCGTGCCGAGCAGGCGGAGGTCGGCGTCGGCGACCCTGCTCCGCTCCGCGCCGAGGCGCGCGAGATCTTCGCGCGGCTCGAGGCGACGCCGTGGCTGGCACGCGTCGACGCGGCCGAGCGCGCGGTGACCGTCTAGCGCACGGGTACCCTCCAGCCGTGGCCGTCGAACGTCTCGAGTCGCTGCTGCGCGCCGCCTTTCCCGAGGCCGCCGAGCTGCGGGTGGAAGACCGCACCGGCGGCGGCGACCACTTCCAGGTGACCGTCGCCAGCCCCCGCTTCGCCGGCCTGCCGCTGCTCGAGCAGCACCGCCTCGTCAACGAGGCGCTCGCCGAGCCGCTGCGCGACGGCACCATCCACGAGCTTCGGATCAAGACGAGGGGGACGACGTGAGCGAGAACGAGCTTTCCGCCCGGATCAGGGAGGTCATCGAGCGCGAGCCGGTGGCCCTGTTCATGAAGGGGACGCCGCAGTTCGTGATGTGCGGCAACTCGGATCGCGCCCTGCGGGCGCTGCGCTCGCTCGGCGCGCCGGTGACCGCGGTCGACGTCCTGCCCCACCCGGCGATCCGCGAGGAGCTGTCGGCGCTCTCGGGCTGGCCCACGATCCCGCAGGTGTTCGTCAAGGGGGAGCTGGTCGGCGGAGCCGACATCACCGAGGAGCTCGCCGCCAGCGGCGAGCTGCGCCGCATCCTCGAGACGAAGCTCGGGCCGGACTACGCCGAGCGGGCGGAGGAGCGCGTCGTCGACGTGCTGAGCGGCGCGCGCGCCTGAGCGCGCCGGCTCGGCCGGCTCGAGGCGCAGCCCCGCTCGCGTTCCGCCCACGGCGTTTTCTGGATCGTTCTGCCGCGGAATTTCACGGCGGCGCGGCTGCTGCTGTTCGGTGTCTGCTCGATGTCGGCGATCTCGGTTGTGTACCCGAGATTTTCGGCGTAGCCTTCCCGAGCATTCGTCGAGGAACGCTTGTAGAAAGGATCACGATGAAATTGCTCTTCGGTTTCGCCGCCGTCGCGCTCGCGGCAGGGGCGCTCGTCAGCGCAAGCGCTTCGGCATCGGGCGGCTGGCATATCGTCGCGTCGAAGTACGTCCGGGGAAATGGCGCGGTCGCGTCGTTCAACGTGCGGGTCCGTCACCCGACCAAGGTCGAGCTGTACCTCGAGGGGGCGCACGTGCGAGGAGCGACGACGATCGTCTGCGTGAAGGGAACCGCGATCAGCAGCACGAGCCGGACCTTCGGTCAAGCGGGGACTCGGAACATGCTCTGGCACGTCCCCGGGAAGGGCTTCGACAGCTGCTACCTGACGGTCGCCGTCGGGGTGAGTAGCGGCGACGGCCGGGCGACGGTGCAGGTGCAAACCTCGTAAGTCCCCATCCGCAACGGCGAGCGCACCCCAGTCGGTCGCTCGCTCGCTGGGCCGCGGGTGGCGCCGCCGCGGCCCAGCCGGCGCGCGCGGCGCTCGCCCCGCCAGCCGCTGGACCGCCCGCCGCCTGCGGGACGCCTCAGCTCGTCTTCGTGCCGGAGAGGATGAAGGCGACGAGGTCGTCGATCTGCTTCGCCGAGAGCTGCGTGCCGAAGGTCGTCGGCATGATCCCCTTCGAGTAGCCCTGGGCGATGTAGGCGTTCGGGTCGACGATCGACTGCTTGATGAAGGCGGGGAGGGGCATGTTGTGGTCGGCCTTGGCGGACTGGGCGGGCGCCGTGTCGAGGTCGGGCCCGATGGTGCCGGTTGCGTTCGCCGGCTTGAACGTGTGGCAGGCGCCGCAGCCGCTCGAGAGGAAGACCGCCTTGCCGGCGGCTACGGCTGCGGCGTTGCCGCCGGACGGCGCGGTGGTCGTCGTGGCCGCCGTCGTGGGGGCGGCGGTGCTCGTCGGCGGCGCGGTCGTCGCCGCCGCGGTCGAGCCGACGGTCACGGTGCGCACGACGGTCGCGGCCGGCTTGCCGAGCGAGGTGTAGTGGCCGACCGCCCAGCCGGCGAAGCCCGCCGGGAAGAGCAGGGCCGCGAACAGCAGCCAGAGCAGCACCTCGCCCGTCGAGGTCCACGGATTGCGGCGTCTGGGGCGAGGCACGGGCGCGAGCCTACCGACTCGCGCCGCCGGAGCGCGCCGGTAGATTCGCGCCCGGATGAGGGACCGCTGGAGGACGACCGGCGGCGTGCCCGTGACGGTCGAGCGGGCCCGCCGCATCGCCGTTTGCGCCCAGCAGCTCGACGGCAGCGCCCGGGGCGTCCTCGAAACCGTGCGCCGGCTCGGCTTCCTGCAGCTCGACCCGATCTCCTCGGTCGCCCCGCCGCAGCATCTCGTCCTCTGGAGCCGCCTCGGCCCGTTCGACCCGGCCGAGCTCGACCGGCTCCTGTGGCAAGAGCGGACGCTCGTCGAGTGGCGCGCCTTCGTCTACCCGATCGAGGACCTGCCGCTCCTCAAGGCGTTCATGCGCCGCCGCGACCGGCCGGCCGACCGCCGGCGGATCGCGTTCCTGCACGAGCACGCCGCCTTCCGCCGCCACGTGCTGCGGGCGCTGCGCGAGCGCGGGCCGCTGCTCTCCCGGGAGATCGAGGACGCGCCCGGGCACCGGCGCGAGGGGCACCGCTGGTGGGGCGAGCGGAAGATGGGCCTGATGCTGGACGTGCTCGCCGCCCGCGGGCAGGTGGCGGTCGTCGGCCGCCGGGGCAAGCAGCGCCTCTGGGATCTCGCGGAGCGCTGGTACCCGGAGGTGCGGGCGCTGCCGCTGCGCCAGGCGCTCAAGCGCTACGAGGAGCAGCGCTTCCGGGCGCTCGGGGTGCGGCTCGTGCGCGGCCGTCTGCTGGCGCACCCGCAGGCGCGGGACGGCAGGGCGGGCGACCGCGTCACCTTCCTCTCGCCCTTCGACCGTCTCGTGCACGACCGCGAGCGAGCAGAGGCGCTCTGGGGCTTCCGCTACCGGCTCGAGATGTACGTGCCCGCCGCGAAGCGGGAGTACGGCTACTACGTGCTGCCGATCCTGCACGGCGACCGGCTCGTCGGCCGTATCGAGCCGGTCGTCGACCGGCGCGAGAAGGTGCTGCGCGTGCAGGGGCTCTGGTGGGAGCCCGGCGAGCAGCCGGTTGACCTCGACGAGCCGCTCGCCAGCCTGGCCGCCTTCGTCGGAGCCGAGCGCGTCGAACGGGCCTAGACTCAGCGCGTGGACTTCGAGACGCGCGCGATCCACGCCGGGCAGGAGCCCGACCCCGCCACCGGGGCGATCATCACCCCCATCTACCAGACCTCGACCTACGTCCAGGACGGGGTCGGCCGGCACAAGGGCTACGACTACTCGCGGGTCGCGAACCCGACCCGGCACGCGCTCGAGGCGGCGCTCGCCTCGCTCGAGTCGGCGGAGCACGGCATCGCCTACGCGTCCGGCCTCGCCGCCGTGACCACCCTCTTCCACCTGCTCGACCCGGGCGACCGGGTGGTCTTGATCGCCGACGTCTACGGCGGCGTCTACCGGCTGACCTCGCAGGTGTACGAGCCGAAGGGCTACCGCTTCCACTACCTGCCGGCGGAGGAGTTCCCGAGCCTCGGCGAGCACCTGGACGAGCGGACGCGGATGGTCTGGATCGAGTCGCCCTCGAACCCGCTGCTCAACTTGGTGGACATCGCAGCCGCGGCGGAGGCGGCGCACGCCGCCGGCGCGCTGCTCGTGGTCGACAACACGTTCGCGTCCCCCTACCTGCAGCGGCCGCTCGAGCTCGGCGCCGACGTCGTCGTCCACTCGACGACGAAGTACCTCGGCGGCCACTCCGACGTGGTCGGCGGCTTCGCCGCCACGAACGACCCGACCGTCGCGGAACGGCTGCGCTTCCTGCAGAAGTCGCTCGGGGCGGTGCCCGGGCCGCTCGACTGCTGGCTCGTGCTGCGGGGGATCAAGACGCTCGCCGTGCGGATGCGCCAGCACTGCGCGAACGCGGCGGAGATCGCCGTCTTCCTCGACCGCCACCCCCACGTCGAGCGCGTCTTCTACCCCGGCCTGCCCGACCATCCCGGCCATGCGATCGCAGCCCGCCAGATGCGCGACTACGGCGGCATGGTCTCCTTCCTCGCAGCCTCGGCGGAGGCGGCGGAGGCCGTCGCCTCCCGCACGCGGCTGTTCGCCCTGGCCGAGTCGCTCGGCGGGGTGGAGAGCCTGATCGAGGTGCCGGCCCGGATGACCCACGCCGCGACCGCGGACGCGCCGTTCGCCGCGCCGCCGAACCTCGTCCGCCTCTCGGTCGGGATCGAGTCGGCCCAGGATCTGGTGGCCGACCTCGAACAGGCGCTCGTGGCGGCGCCGGCCCCGCTGCGATGAGCGGGCCGGTCGTCTACGTCGAGATCCCCTCCGGCTCGCGCAACAAGTACGAGTGGGACGAGGACCTCGGTGGCATCGTCCTCGACCGGCGCCTGTTCACGTCCATGACCTACCCCGCCGACTACGGCTTCGTCGAGGGCACGCTGGCGGAGGACGGCGACCCGATCGACGCCCTCGTGCTCGTCTCCGACCCGACCTTCCCCGGCTGCCGGATCCGGGTGCGCACGATCGGCGTCTTCCACATGGCCGACGAGAAGGGCCCCGACCAGAAGCTGCTCTGCGTCCCGCTCGGCGACCCGGCCTTCGCGCGGATCCGCGACATCCACGACGTGGCGGCCGAGCTGCGCGACGAGATCGAGCACTTCTTCCAGCGCTACAAGGACCTCGAGCCCGCGAAGCGGACGGAGACGCGCGGCTGGGGCAACCGGGACGAGGCGGAGCGGATCCTGGCGGCGGCCCGCGAGCGGCGGGGCGTCTGAGCGTGGCCGCGCCGGATCCCATCGACCTCCGTCACCTGGGGCGCGAGCGGGTGATCGCCAGCTACCTGCTCGACAGCGACGACGGGCCCGCCCTCTTCGACTGCGGGCCCTCGACAACCGTCGAGGCGCTGAAACGGGGGCTGGCCGAGCGCGGGCTGGCGCTCGGCGACCTCCGCCACCTGCTCCTCAGCCACATCCACCTCGACCACGCCGGCGCGGCCGGCGTGCTCGTCCGCGAGCACCCCGGCCTGCAGGTCCACGTCTCGCCGGTCGGCGCCCCCCATCTCGTCGACCCGGCGCGGCTCGAGCGCAGCGCGCGCCGCCTCTACGGCGACAGCTTCGACGCCCTCTGGGGAGAGCTCGCGCCGGTGCCGGAGCGGAACGTCCACCCCGTCGAGAGCCGCGTGCTCGGGCTCGAGGCGTTCCCCACCCCCGGCCACGCCTCCCACCACGTCAGCTACCTCGACCCGGACGGAACCCTCTACGCCGGCGACGCCTGCGGCGTGCGGGTCACGCCGGGCCGCTTCGTCCTGCCCCCCACCCCTCCGCCCGAGGTGGACGTCGAGGCGTGGGAGCGGACGCTCGACGAGATCGAGCGGCGGGCGCCCGAGCGGCTGGCGCTCATCCACTTCGGCGTCTTCGAGGACGTGGGCCGCCACCTGGCCGAGCTCCGCCTCACGCTGCTCGACTGGGCCGAGGCGGTCGAGGGCGGGGCGACGGAGGAGGAGTTCGTCGCGCATGCCCTCGCCGAGCTCGCCGACTCGCGCGAGGACGTGGCCGCCTACGAGCAGGCGATGCCGCTCTGGCAGTCGTACGCCGGCCTCAAGCGCTGGGCCGAGAAGCGGGCCGCCCGCACGCGCTAGGCTCGCAGCCGTGCCCCGCCCGCCCGTCCCTCCCGAGCTCGACGCCTTCCTCGCCCGTCCCAACCCGGCCGTGGTCGGGACGGTGAGCCCGGCCGGGAAGCCGCACACGGCCGCGACCTGGTACGACTGGGAGGACGGCCGCGTCCTGCTGAACATGGACGAAAGCCGGCTGCGGCTCGGCTACCTGCGCGAGAACCCGGCCGTGGCCCTGACGGTGCTGGCGGCCGACGACTGGTACCGGCACGTCAGCCTGCTCGGCCGGGTCGTCTCGATCGAGGAGGACGAGGGGCTGCGCGACATCGACCGGCTCGCCGTCCGCTACACGGGAAAGCCGTACGCGAACCGCGAGCGGCGGCGCTTCAGCGCCTGGATGCAGCCGGAGCGCTGGCACACCTGGCCCCGGCGGAGCCGCTGAGGCTACGTCGCCTGGGAGCGCAGGATCCGCCCGCCCGAGGACTGGTCGCGGGCCTTGACGACGATCTCGTCGACGTTGACGTGCCAGGGACGGGTGAGGGCGAAGAGGATGCAGTCGGCGATGTCCTCGGGGCGCAGCGCGTCGATGCCCCGGTAGACGGCGGCCGCGCGCTCGGCGTCGCCCCGGAAGCGGACGAGCGAGAACTCCGTCTCGACCAGGCCCGGGTCGACCGTGGTCAGCCGGATCGGGCGGCCGAGCAGGTCCTCCCGCAGGGCGTAGGTGAAGCCGCGCTCGGCGAACTTCGAGGCGACGTAGGTCGCGCCCCCCTCGTAGGCGACGCGGCCGGCGACGGAGCCGAGGTTGACGATGTGCCCCCAGTCGCCGAAGTGGGGCAGGCAGAGCCTCGTCATCCGCACCAGGCCCTGCACGTTGACCGAGAACACGGTCTTCTCGTCCTGCTCGCTCGACTCGTCGAACGGAGCGCGACCGAGCGCGAGCCCGGCGTTGTTGACGAGGATGTCGAGCCCGCCGAGCCGCTCGACGGCCTCCGCAACGAAGCGCTCGCAGCTCGCAGCCTCGCTGACGTCGAGCGGGAGCGCGATCTCGGTCTCGAGTCGCTCCAGGCGGCGGGCGCCGCCGGCGACGCGCACCCCGGCCGCCGCGAGCGCCCGGGCGGTCGCCCGGCCGATGCCGGACGAGGCGCCCGTCACGATCGCGCGCTTCCCCTGCAGGTCGAGCTCCGCCACCGCCCCTGACTCTACGCGCTGGCGGCGTGCGCCTCGCGCCAGGCCCGCCCGAGGGCGAGCCGCTCGGGCGGCGTGGGATGGCCGAACAGGAGCAGGTAGGCGAGACGGGGCGGCTCGAGGTCCGCGAGGTTGCGGCGGGCGAGGTCGAGGTGGACTCGCCGGAACGCGTCCGGCTCGCGGGTCAGGTCGAGCGAGCAGCGGTCGGCGGCTCGCTCGAAGCGGCGAGAGAGCCAGGCCCCGGCCGGCAGGCCCGCGACCTCGAGGCCGAGCAGGAGCAGCAGCGCTTCTGGTAGCGCGCCCGGCTGCCCCAGCCGCGTCCCCAGGACCGCCCAGAGCACGGTCACGGCGGCGGCGGCGCCGGCCATCGCGAGCAGGGTGAGCTGGAGGAGGTGTCGCTCGCGGCGGTGGCCGAGCTCGTGGGCGACGACCACCCGCAGCGCAGCCGGGTCGGCCGAGGCGAGCAGCGTGTCGTAGAGGACGAGGCGGCGGCTGCGGCCAAGCCCCGACACGTAGGCGTTGACCTTCGTCGTTCGCCGGCTCGCGTCGGCGACCAGCACCTCCCGCAGGGGGACGCCGGCGGCCGCGGCGAGGGCCCGCAACCCGGCCGCCAGCTCGCCGTCCTCGAGCGGCCGGAAGCGGTTGAAGAGCGGCTCGACCACCAGGGGCGCGAGGAAGAAGACGGCGAGGACGGCAAGCGCCAGGCCAGCGGCGGCGGGCGGCGCCCACCAGCCGGGAAGCGCCCGGGCGAGCGCGACGGCGGCGCTCCAGGCAGCACAGGTGCAGACGACGGCGACGGCGAGGCCCTTCGCCCAGTCGGCGAGCCAGCCGGACGCGGACTGCGTCGAGAACCCCCAGCGGCGCTCGCGCCACCAGCCGCGCCAGCAGGCGAGCGGCGCGCGCAGCACGCTCGAGAGGACGACCACGACGGCCGCGTAGCTCGCCGCGGCGGCGGCGGGCGGCTGCGAACGGAGCGGTGCCTGCAGCCAGCGGCCGAGCGGGCTCCAGGCGAGGGCCGCGAGCACCGCCGCTCCGAGCGCCCCGTCGGCGAGCAGCGCGACGTACAGCGGCCGGTGGTAGGCGCGCGCCCGCTGCCGTTCCCGGGGCGAGAAGTCGTCGCTCACCCGCGCTGAGCGTACGCGCGTACCTCAGGGCTCGCTTGCCCCGTTGTCCGTCCCGTACCCCCGGAACGACGACCCCCGGAAGGAGGGTGGAGATGCTCCTACTCGTCATGCTCGCGATCCTGGCCGTGATCGCCTTCGGCGTCGGCTTCGTCGTGCACTGGCTGTTCATCGTCGCCGCCGTGCTGGCGCTGCTCTGGCTGATCAGCCTGTTCGCAGGCGGCTTCGGGCGCGCCGGTCTGCGGCGCTGGTAGCGAGGCGGCGGGCGGGGCGGGCTCGACTCGGCAGCCTGCCCCGCGCCCGAGCAGGGATCGTCTCGTTCGTTGCGCCGCGGCCGCTGCCGGACCTGCTCGAGGTTCTTAGCCCGCTCTTACGAGCGGCTCATGCCGGTCTAACCCACGCCCCCTAGCCTCGGGCGCGTCGTGAGGCGCTTCCTCGTCGCGGCCGTCGCCGCCGCCGCGCTCGTCGTCTGCCTGCTGCTCGGGTCGGCGGAGGTCTTCGGCTCCTCCCACGACGCCCGCGCCGCGGCCGGTGGGCGCTTGCCGGACGGCACGCCCGCGGCCATCCACAAGATCCGGCACGTGGTGATCATCATGCAGGAGAACCGCTCCTTCGACTCCTACTTCGGCACCTACCCGGGCGCCGACGGGATCCCCGGGCTCGCCGGCCACCCCGGCCACGTGCCCTGCGTCCCCGACCCGCTGCGGCACCGCTGCCAGCGCCCCTACCACGACGTCTCGCCGCGCAACGCGGGCGGCCCGCACGGGCACGGCAACGCGGTGGCCGACATCGCCGGCGGCCGGATGGACGGCTTCATCGCCCAGGCCGAGTCGGGCCGGTTCAGCTACTGCCGGCGCCACTTCGCCGACCCCCGCTGCTCGTACCGGCCGCGACGCCCGGACGTGATGGGCTACCACGACTGGCACGAGATCCCGAACTACTGGGCGTACGCCCGGCACTTCGTGCTCCAGGACCACATGTTCCAGTCGGACGCCTCCTGGAGCCTGCCCGACCACCTCTACCTCGTCTCGGGCTGGTCGGCACGGTGCTCGCGCCGCGGCGACCCGATGAGCTGCCGCCCCGCCGTGCAGGATCCCGGCGAGCCGCCCGGCTCTGCGGGGAACCCGCACGGGCCGGCCCCGGACTACGCCTGGACCGACCTGACCTACCTGCTGCACCGCTACGGCGTGAGCTGGCGCTACTACGTGAAGCGAGGCAGCGAGCCCGACTGCGTCGACAACGCGATGTTCTGCGCGCCGGTGCCGCAGAACGCCTCGACGCCCGGGATCTGGAACCCGCTGCCCTGGTTCGACACGGTGCGGCAGGACCACCAGCTCGGAAACATCCAGCCCCTGCGGGACTTCTTCTCCGCCCTCGCCCACGGCACCCTCCCGGCCGTGTCCTGGATCGTGCCCGCCGACAAGGTCAGCGAGCATCCGCCGAGCCTGATCACGAACGGCCAGGCCTACGTCACCGGGCTGATCAACTCGATCATGCGCTCGAGCGCCTGGGACTCGACCGCGATCTTCCTCTGCTGGGACGACTGGGGCGGCTTCTACGACCACGTCAAGCCGCCCGTCGTGGACGGCCAGGGCTACGGGCTGCGCGTCCCCGCCCTCGTGATCAGCCCCTACGCCAAGCACGGCTACGTCGACCACCAGATCCTGAGCCAGGACGCCTACCTCAAGTTCATCGAGGACGACTTCCTGCACGGCCGGCGGATCGACCCCCGTACCGACGGCCGCCCCGACCCCCGCCCCGACGTGCGCGAGAACGCGAAGATCCTCGGTAACCTCGCCCGCGACTTCAACTTCCACCAGAAGCCCCGCCCGCCCCTGATCCTGCCGCTCCACCCGCCCTACAGCTAGCCGGTGCGCCGCGCCGCGCTCCTCGCCTCGTCGCTCGTCGCAGTCGTCGTCGCAGGCTGCGCCTCCTCGCAGCGCCACGCCTCGCCGCTTTCCCCACGCCCCCGCGCGGGCGTCGAGGCGGCCCGGCACACGCGGCGGAGCGGCGGCATCCACGAGATCCGCCACGTGATCGTGATCATGGAGGAGAACCGCTCGTTCGACTCCTTCTTCGGCACCTACCCGGGCGCCGACGGGATCCCGCGCCGGCACGGCCTGCCTACGGTCTGCGTGCCGAACGGGGTCGGCCAATGCGTCAAGCCGTTCCTCGACAGCAACGGCGCCGACGACTCCGGCGGGGCGCACGGGCCGCTGGCCGCGAAGGAGGACGTCGACGGCGGCCGGATGGACGGCTTCATCCGCACCAGCGACGGCAAGCTGATCCGGAGCTGCCGCCGCCACCCCGGCGGGGCCGCCTGCACGGCGCTGCGCCGCCCCAACGTCATGAGCTACCACGACGGCCGCCAGCTCCCGAACTACTGGGCGTACGCCCGCAACTTCGTGCTCCAGGATCACATGTTCGAGCCCAACTGGGGCTGGAGCCTGCCGTCGCATCTGTGGCTCGTGTCCGGCTGGTCGGCCCGGTGCAGCGATCCCTATCGGGCCGCGACCTGCAGCACGAACCTCGCCGGCCCGGGCACGGGCCCGAGCTCGACGCTGCGGCGCTATCCGCACGGGCCGCTCTACGGCTGGACCGACGTGACCTGGCTGCTGCACGCCCACCACGTCTCGTGGGCCTCGTACGTCGAGCGCGGCGCCGCGCCCGACTGCCTCACCGGGCCGATCACGTGCTATACGCGCCTCGCCGGGCCCAACACGCCCGGCTTCTGGGACACGCTCCCGGACTTCACCGATGTCCGTCAGGACGGCCAGCTCGCGCAGGCGCAGGTGCCGCTGCGCCGCTTCTTCGCGGCAGCCGCACGCGGGACCCTGCCGGCCGTCTCCTGGGTGACGCCGAACTGGGCCGACAGCAACCACCCGGGAGCCTCGATCGCACAGGGCGAGACCTGGGTCACGCGCCTCGTCGACGCCGTCATGCGCGGACCGGACTGGAAGAGCTGCGCGATCTTCCTCGCCTGGGACGACTGGGGCGGCTTCTACGACCACGTCAAGCCGCCCGTCGTGGACGGCCAGGGCTACGGGCTGCGCGTCCCCGCGCTCGTGATCAGCCCCTACGCGAGGCGGGGCTACATCGACCACCAGGTGCTGAGCTTCGACGCCTACCTGAAGTTCATCGAGGACGACTTCCTCGGCGGCCAGCGGCTCGACCCCCGCACCGACGGCCGCCCCGACCCCCGCCCGGACGTCCGCGAGACAGCACCGATCCTCGGCGACCTGACCCGCGACTTCAACTTCCAGCAGAAGCCCCGCCCGCCCCTGATCCTCCCCCTCCACCCCACGTCAGGCTGAGCCGGGCGACGAGAGCGCTCAGCAACCCGGAGGCGCCCAGCACACCGTGGAGACACCGCAGGGGTCGTAGGCCTGGCTGCCGGGCATCGCCGGGTATCTCCGCTCGTCGCCAGCGGCTAGCCTGGGCAGGCGCCGCCCCCATCGACTAGCGGTCCAGGTCGCGGCCCTTTCAAGGCCGTAGCACGGGTTCGAATCCCGTTGGGGGCATGCCGGGTCGGGTGGCACCAACGGGTCGGCTCAACCATGCGGGTCATGCGAGTCAGGGATGCCGCGGGTGCGCGTCGCGTGCGTGCACGGTGCGCGCACGGGGACCTCGTCGCGCCGCCCGGGGACGGCGACCGGCCGGGCTACACTGAGGGCCGCGGCGATGAAGCCCGCCCAGAACCGCCCGCGCGGCTGATGGCTTCTACCGGAAGCGGAACCTTCGGTGGAGGCCCATGCACGCAGACGACCGCGACAGCCAGCACGGGAAGCTCGACAGCCGGCACGGGAGGTTCGAGAGCGTCCTCTTTCGGGACGGGCAACGCGACGCCGACGTCGCCGCCGCGTCCGAGCCGGAGTGCT
>Ga0209061_1003673_pt1 | contig 16166 bp, 13 predicted proteins | sample Coa_R1_10_FD_187157 | JGI IMG/M metagenome (GOLD analysis project Ga0209061, IMG submission 187157) | Surface soil microbial communities from Centralia Pennsylvania, which are recovering from an underground coalmine fire - Coalmine... | ecosystem: Environmental > Terrestrial > Soil >...
GTGATCTGAGTAGGCCACAATCGTGATGGATGGCCCACCTTAGAGCATCCACGAGGCGGCGGCAAGCGCGGCAGGCTGATTCGCCGCAGCTGCCACATCCTCTTCGAGTTCTTTTTGCGCGCCCGCCACGATGAGATCAATGAACTTGTTGGCGCTCCGCCAGCGCGCCGACGTTTTCTCCGGGTCGTATCCGCGCGCCTGGGTCAATTCACGAAGCTGCGCAAGCGACATCTGCCGGAGATAGGCGCGCAACCCTTGCTCGCCCGCCGTATCCAGCAGGTCTACGACATCGGTAGCCGCGCCAACGCCAAACACCCCAAGGATGCCGCTTTCGATCAGCGCATCGCGCACCTGTTGGGCAAGTTGTGGGTTGGCCAGCGCCATGGTGGCGATCTGGTGAAATGTCTCGGTAATCTGCGTCATCTGCGTTGTCTGTGTCATGCGCTGGGTATCACGAGTCTCCATCGTGCTTTCCCCTCTCCTCACCATGTCCATCGCTAGCATCTGTCGCCGTGTCTGTTACCCATTCTAGCGGGCGTTGTGCATGCTTCGCCACATGCGCCGCCTCCAGCTAGCCAAAATAGCCTGATCTCAACTGACACATTGCCAGCAGAAATCAGGCCAGTGTAGGCTTTCAGAAGCGTAGAAACCTGGGAATATGCGGCCTACGCGGTGGGTGTATTCGCTTGCGCCCGCGCCGCGCGGTCTACCCCACGCAAGCCCATAGCCGCGACGATCGCGCTCAGCGCGATCAATATGCCGCTGGCGCCGTAGATGGTATCTACCGGGCCAAACGCCATGCCCAGCGCCACCACATGCAACCCATGCAGCGTCACGCCATCGAGGTAGCCTGCCAGGGCCGTGCCAAGCAGTATGCCTGCGTTCATCGCCGGGCTGAACACCGAGTTGACCCGCCCCAGCAGCTCGCGCGGCGTCGCCTGAAGCATCAGCGGCCCCGCCGCGACGTTCAGCGAAGCGTTGAACACACCTACCAGCGCGAAGATCACAAGCGCCGGAACGTAGTTCGTCATGCGCGAGACAACGATGAACAACACTCCCAACGCCAACAGGCTGCCCCAGAGCAGCCGCGCAACGCCTATGCGTTGAGCAAACACACTCGCCAGGATCGCCCCGACGATGGCGCCAACGCCGCTCAGCGCGCCCAGCAGCCCATACAAGCTCACACTCGCATGCAAGTTGCCGGTCGCGAAAAACACGTCGAGCGTATTGAGCGCGCCTGCCCCTAGCACGGCAATAATCACTGTGACAAGCAGCGTCATCAAAACGCGACTATGCGCGTAGAAGCGCAGCCCCGCGCCAAACTCACGCAGGAAGTTTGCTTGCTCGCCTTCGGCAAGGCTTGTAGCCGCCTTTGGCGCACGAATCGCCAGGATCGTGAGAAACGAGACGACAAACGAGAGCATGTCAATCAACAGCGCCCACTGTGCGCCAAACACCACGAAGAGCGGAGCCGCCAGCGCAGGCCCAATGATCAGCGACAGGCTGATGGAAACCTGCCCCAGCCCCATCGCCCGCGCCCGCGCATCGGGCTGTACGATGTCGCCAATCAGCGCCATCATCGCCGGGCGGAAAAACTGATCGGCGATGTTCACCAATGTGACAACAGCATAGATCGCGCCAAGTGTCCAGAGGATGGGCAGACGACCGCCAGGCAAAAATGGCAAAGCAACAGCGCCCGTCGCCAGGATCAACGCGCCAACGATGAGCGCGCGGAAGCCATCCATCCGTAGCATCATGCGGCGCTTATCCATGCGATCCACGAAGACGCCAGCGAACGGGCCAACCAAAAAGGCTGGCACACTCGCCGCCAGCAAGACGCCCGTCACAGCAAGCGGCGCCCAGCTTTGTCCCCTGGCAAGCTGCGTGGCGATCCAGATCACCAGCGTGGTGGTGAAGACCATATCGCCAAGGATTGAGATCGCTTGACCGCTCCACAGTAGAGCAAAGTTGCGGTTGATCAGCGGATTACCCTTGCGCTTGGTGGGCGTCGCCTGGCTACTTGCTACAGTGGCAATCGCTTCAGCCGCAATCTGCCCATCCATCGCCCCGGTTTCTGCGGCGATGCCGCCGTTGGCAAGTTCGATAGATGGAGAGGGTTGACCGTATTCGCTTGGGTTCGCTGGGCTTGGGTTGCGCGTTGTGGTAGAATTCATACTGCCTCCTCCCAGATGGCGTGATCTGGTCGCTAAGCTGGTCACACTGCTAAACAACATGGGGAAGCGATACGCGCAGGGCCGCTGCAACGGTTCTGCGCATCTTTTTTTGTGGCTGGGGTTAGCCCTCCTTCAGTTTGAGGGCGGCGCGTACCTCCTTACTGGCGATCAACTTTCCGCGATGGCGGAAGTGGACAATGGCGCGCTCGATCAAATCGGGCGTCACGTCGTCGGCGAACGTACAGACGCCAAAAACGGTGAGATCGATCTGGCGTCCCTCGGCAAGCACGGCCTCCAGACCAGCGCGATTATAGCCCTCCGCGCCAATCATCACGACAACTCTGCGCTTGCCTTTCGGTTGAGTCATCTCACTCTGTGTGGGCACTGAAAGCGCTTGCTCCTCGCTCAGACCAATGCGTGCGTCATAGCCTAACATTGCCTGATAGACCTCGCGCTCGCCCTCAACCCCACGCGGCGCCTGGTAGGCTTCATAGAGCTTTGCAATCTGGCAGAGCAACTCATGATACTCCTCCTTTGTCACCCAGAGCGTGGAACCATCAATCGTGAGGGGCGGCACATCAGTCTTTTCATGGCGAAGCGAGTACTCGAGCGTGCGTAAAAAGCCTCGCGTAATCAATGCTAGCGAATCGCGCGCAGCGGCCAATACAGCGTCAGGCTGGCTCTGCAACAGGCCCGGCGGCGTATCGAGGATGCGCGCCACCGCACGATAGTATTTTTCGAGGATACCTCCGCGCTCGCGCGTCTCCACCAGCTTCACCAGCCCCACGCGCTCAAGCTCACGCACATGGTAGTGTATCTTCGCGGGAGCCTCGCCCAATGCGACCCCCACCTGTTTCGCTGTCAACGGCTGGCGCACCAACAAATCGTAGATACGTGCACGCAGTGGGTCGGCGATAGTGCGCAATTGCTCGATAGTTTCAAGCGAGTAGACTTGCGGGATCGGCGGAGCGTCAATCTCTTCGGCGTCCTGAGCGACAGACGCCGCAGGTGTATTGACCTGCTCTTCCACCTCCACACGTCGCGCATCCTGGCCGCCAGCCCCCAAGTCAACCGGACGCTTCTCTTCGCTCATCTTGCCAACTCCTTTATCAAAAATCGCTTTTGCTCGATAAAATTATTTTGATTGAGCAAATTATGCCAGATGATCAAACATTTGTCAAGGGGCAATTTGGACGAAATGAGAAATGCGTCAACCTACAGTGGGCGGAGCGCGATCTCGTGGCCGGGCCGGGTGCTGGCGGCGGCGCCTGCGGGCAGCTCCACGCAATAGAGCGCGCCTGAGGCAACGGGGCCGATCCGCCAGGGACGCAGCGCGCGTCGGACGCGCGTCACGCGGTTGTGCTCGTCAACAAACACAGCGTCTATGGGGAAGCGCATAAAAAAAGTGTGGATCGAGGCGGTCGGCAGGAGGATCAATCCCTCGCCAGGGGCAAGCGCGCGTCGCCCTTGCAGCCCAATGAAGCGCGTCAAGAAGCTGTCGGCCAGCATGGCGTGTGAGGCCAGCGTTTCGCCTATCGTGACGTTGACAACCTGCATGTTGTGCGCCATCTGCTTTCTGCCCTTCACGCAAAAAAAGACGCCGTGGCATATGTTGATATCCCAGGCGATATACCTCTCGATAATGGTCTTACGTGGGGCGCCGAAGGATGGAATCGAACCGCCGTCCTGGCGCAATGCGAATACATATGTCCATATGGACATATGGACGCCAAGATATGGGTGCCAAGGGGCGGAATCGAACCGCCGACACCAGCATTTTCAGTGCTGTGCTCTACCGACTGAGCTACCTTGGCTTGGATGTGTTTATGCTGGCGTCCTCTCTACAGAGCCAACGCTAGACAGTGTACGATACAGACGGCCTTGCTGTCAACAGCCAATTTTGCGCTCTGGGTTGAGACGATTGGTAAGCCGGCGGCGTTATGCTTGCCTCTGGCGCACCATGCGGCCTAAAGTATGAATGAAAGAAAAGGGTTGATTTCCCACTTACATTGCGCGGCGCTACCATATCATCTGCATACTGCCGCGCCACGAGGCGCCCACTGCCATGAGTACACTCCTTCTGCCACCCGCTCAGCATTTCAGCCAGCATGACGCGACCCATGACTGGCTACCCCTACACAATCAACAACAGCTTCTCGAAACGATACGCCGGGCAATCGGCAAAGCGCGCGCCACACACCATGCCGTCGCCGCCAGCTATGCGCGTCCCATTCCCGCATGCGATCCGCTCCCGTTGTTCGCATCCCGCAAAACCACCGAGGCGTTTTACTGGGAGCAGCCCTCGCGCCAAACGGCAAACGCAGCAATTGGGGCGGCCTATCACATCATCGTGGACGGCCCGGCCAGCATGCTTGTCGCCACCGAACACTGGCGCTGTCTGCTGACGGACGCCGTGTGTGTCAGCGAATATGATGAAGGCAATGAGAAGCATGGGGCCAATGATAATGCTGATGGCGCTGACAGCGCGCCACTGAGCGGCCCAATCTGCTTTGGAGGATTCTCCTTCGATCCACACGCCCCGCATACTGGCCTTTGGGAAGGCTTCCCCAGCGGGATGTTGTCCTTGCCGGAAGCGCTGGTGAGTGTTGCGCAGGGGAACGCGCAGCTGACGCTAAACGCGCTGGTCAGCGCAGACGACCAGCCGGAGGATGTCGCCACACGGCTGATAACGAACGTAGCCCGGTTGGCAAGTCAGAGCGCCACAGCGCACGCCGACGACGAGAACCTCCTTACCAATGTCCAGGCTGCCCATAGCGTGAAACTCACCGAGTTATGCCCACGCGAGGAGTGGATGCGCCTGGTTGGCGAGGCGACCGAGGAGATTCGCCAGGGGGCCTATCAAAAGGTTGTGCTGGCGCGTGGCGTACAGGCGGAACGCTACGCCGCCGAGCGAGAGGATTCTTTTGAGAGCGAGGCGAACCTGCGTGCGACACTGCAACGGCTCCGACAGGGAAATTCCACCGCGACGGTCTTTGCCATCCGGCGGGGCGAGCGCACATTCCTGGGGGCGACCCCTGAGCGGCTGGCGCAGGTCACAACCAACGGCGAACTGCGCACAATGGCGCTGGCAGGCACCGCACGGCGCGGCGCAACACCAGACGAAGACGAGCGGCTGGCGCGCGGGCTACTGGAAAGCACAAAAACGCACGAGGAGCATGCCATCGTCGTCACTTCAATTGTCGAGACGCTCAGGCCGCTCTGTCAGCGGCTCGACGTAGCCGACACGCCCCAGGTGATCACACTGGCAAACGTGCAACACCTGCTCACACCCATCACGGGCTTCGTCAAAGCGCAGGTCAGCGCGCTTGATGTCGTTTCGGCGCTCCATCCCACACCTGCGGTTGGTGGTTTCCCGCGCCAGGCGGCGCTCGAAGCGATTCGCGCGCACGAAGGGCTGGATCGCGGGTGGTATGCTGGGCCTGTCGGCTGGCTTGGCCCACAGGGTGAAGGCGAGTTCGTGGTCGCCCTGCGCTCGGCCTTGCTGGCGAGCAATCGCGCTACGCTCTTTGCGGGCTGCGGCATCGTGGCGGACTCCGAGCCGCAGGTGGAATATGTGGAGTCGCAAACGAAGCTGCGCGTGATGTTGCAGGGATTAGGGGTGACGGACTGAGAAAAGCCAGAAGGCGCGTATCCTGAATGCGAGGAGTCGCATATGTCCTTCACCCAGGGGCAAGCGCCCCCAATGGTTGAACCGGCGCCAACCCTGCCCACAACAACCGAAACCGATACTCAATCCTGGTGAAAAATCTCCCGCATGGTAAGCCACCATTCCCCAGGGGCGCGCCCGTCGAGCGGCGTTTGCATAGGGCCAGTGAGCGCCCACCACTCACGCATCTTCGGCTCGGCGTTGAGCCGGGCCATATCCGCCGCAAAGTCGGCGCCGACATATTCGAAATAGCCGAAGAGCGTCTCGCCATGGCGAAAGATTGAGTAGTTGCGCACATTGCAAGCGGTGATGGCCGCGCGAATCTCAGGCCACATCTCTGCCTGCAATCGGTCATACTCGGCGGCACATTCTGGCTTGACGCCAATGATCTGCCCAAATCGGCGCATGGAACCCTCCCCGTTGTTGATAGCGCGTTGTCCACAGACAAACGCAGATAGGCAAAAAATTGACGCTGTTGAGTGTTGACAAGACGGCCATGCTGTGGGTATGCTATAAGCGGCGCTGAAAAGCCACCCGCGATACGCCATATGCTCATCGTGAGTATGGCTGCTTGTGATAAGTCTATCGTATCATATGCGAGCAGACCCGCATCTGGTGATGGCAAGCGTTGTCAAATAGCGGCAAATGTTGTCAAACGCTGTCAAACGCTGTCAAACGTTGCCAGGACGCCACGGCAGGCACAATCGCGGCGACAGAACACCCTGAAAAGTGAGTGTACGTAGGGCCATCATGGCCGCATGTGATCCCATCTTAGGAGGGCAGAAACACCATGGCAAGCGCAGGCGCATTTCGCATTACCCCCGAAGAGTTGCAGGCAACCGCGAGCAGCATCCGGTCGGCGGCAGCCCAGATCGAGGCTACTCTCGGCCAGATCAAGGGCCAGGTGGACGCCACCACGGGCTTCTGGCAGGGCGCCGCTCAGGCGAACTTCAATGAGTTGATGCTGCGCTGGAACCGTGACTCGCAAGACCTGCATCAGGTGTTGATGCAGATCGCGCAGAACATGTCAACCGCCGCCAGCAACTACGCCGAGACCGAGGCTGGGGTCGCGCGCGGCTTCCAGATGTAGCCATCCATTTCAGCGATCTGTTGTTTGTACATCTAGTTCTCTGCGCCCGTCGAGCATATTTCTCGGCGGGCGCTTGCCGTTATTGGCGGCTCTCCTTCGCTTGGGCGCTCTTGCTACTCAATCCAAAACCCAACTGCCTTGATATTTCTCAACCCGCTCTTTACCACATCCCCTCTGAGAACGCCGCTTTCTTCCCCTCAGAAAGTGTACAATAGCTCTTAGTCTGATGCCAGGCAACCAGCGATCCACTTTCCCTTCGTGCCTTTCGTGTGTCTTGCGTTATCCGAAACTCAAGGAGATCAGCGTAGAACTATGCTCAAAACCCTCCTGCGCCTGGGGGCAGGCTTCGCCGTCGCCGCCTTCTCCCTTTTCAGCGCAACGACTGTCTTCGCCGCCAGCGCGACGCCATTACACTCTATGCCGACGACCTGCTCCGGCGGCGCCATTGCCCCCGGAACCTATTCGTCCCTCACCGTCACTGGCGTCTGCTCCATTCCCAGCGGGCGCGTTTTCGTGAACGGCCCCGTCAACATCAAAGCCAACGCCGCCTTGCTTGCCGCCAGTCCCACTGCGCAGGTGATCATCACGGGCGATGTGCACGTTGGCCACAATGCCACCTTCATCATGGGCTGTTCACCGGCCTTTGGCTGCGACACCGTCACCTCGGATCGTATTACCGGCCGGATTCAGGCGGATCGGGCATTGGGCGTCATCCTCCACAGCGACTCGCTGCATGGCGACATCACCATCACGAGCGGCGGTGGCGGCTCGAATTGCAATCCTAATCCGCTCTACCAGGGGCCGGTCTTCACTGACCTCGAAGACAACGCCATCAGCGGCCATGTAACCATCTCCGGTGTACACTCCTGCTGGCTGGGCCTCTTTCGCAACAAGGTAGCCGGAACAGTTACGCTGACGAACAACCTCATGGCCGATCCCGACGCCAACGAGGTCGCTACGAACTACATCTATGACAACCTTGACTGCTCTGGCAACTTTCCCGCGCCACAGATTGGCGACTCGGGCGGCACAATCAACCATGTGTCGGGCCATAAGCTCGGCCAGTGTGTCACTGTCTAACCTAACCCCCTGACCCCCTGCCCATCTATGGGAAGGGGGAACATTGGTCAGACCGATCCGCCGAGCGGCAAGCGATGCCGCTCGGCATAAATTACCCCTCCCCGTTCGGGGGAGGGGTTCATGAAGGGACAGTGGGAGAGGTCAGTCGGCCAGCGCCGTCTGCGTCAGGATCACACGCTGCTTGGGGCGGGCGAGATAGCCCCGCCCTGGCGGCAGCGCCATTGCGCGCATCGCCCCCAGCAAGATTCCCTCCTGTGGGTCACCGCTCATAATCAGCCCTGGCGTGCCCATCTCCGAGAGCCGTTGCATCACCGGCTCATACACCGAGCGGCTCACCCCACCGACACGCCGCGCCAGAATCACATGCAGCCCAATGTCGCGGCCATCCAGCAGCAACTCGGTGATCGCCGAGAGCGGATTGCCCATTGGCGTCACGATATGATCGTAGTCGTCGGCAAGGACGAAATAGTGCGCGCCCTCCCATTTGCGCGGCGCCGCCAGTTGCTCAGGCGTGAGGTTATCGCCCGTCAACTGGCGCTTCTCCACCTCCATCCGCAGCTTGCTCATCGCCGTGTTCGCCATCTGCGCCGTCACCGCGTAGGCGAACGTATGCGGCCCGCGCGACTCGTTGAGTAACTGGCGGCGGTAGTCCAGCACAACGAACTGCGCCTGTTCAGGCGTAAAGCGGCGCTGAAGCCCACGCATGATCACCCTGAGCAGATTGGTCTTGCCACACTCGCTATCGCCGAGGATCATGAAATGCGGCTCGGCGGCCAGCAGATCGAGATACAACGGCGCAAGCTGGAACTCATCAACGCCAATTGGCGCGCCTCGCCTGGGCGTCGCCTTGCCCATCCCGTTCCCGCCATACGACGCAGCCGCTTCCTCTGCGTCGGCCTGCGCCCAGAGATCGCGCAGGTGTATGACGTTTGGCAACAAGCGAATTGGCGGCGCGACGGGGCCATGCCATGCCAACGACATCTCGCGCGTCATCGTATCGAGGTCGCGCTTGATGGCTTCCTGCGCCTGCCCGGCCTCCTCATGCTCTTCGGCGAGCGGCGCCAGCAGCGGCAACGCCGTATGGAACTGCAAGCCGCTTTTGGTCAGGCCGCGTCCAGGCGGCGCCTTCGCGATAGCTTTCGCCAACTGCTTACCGATCTCCGATTCCAGCGCATCGTTCAGGCGCAGTTCGATACGTCCGCCGATGTTGTCGCGCACACGCGGGCGCACATCCGGCCAGCGGTTCGTCGCCAGGATCAGGTGGACGCCGTAGGTCAGGCCGGTAGCCGCCAGTTCGATCAATTCAGGCTCGAACTGATCGGATTCCGCCAACAACTGCGCCAGGTCGTCAACCACCAGAAACACATCGCCAAATGGCGCGTCGTTCAGTTCGCCGCGCTGCCGACGCGCGCGATAGGCGACCATCGTATCTATGCTTTGCTCACGGAAGAGCAGTTCGCGCTCCTGGATGATTGAGCGCATCTGGCGGATCATGCGGCGCATCTTCTCGCTGTCGCCGCGCCCACAGATGGCGCCCACCTGCGGCGCGCCCTCGAAGACGCGCAACAAGCCGCCGCCAAGATCGATTCCATAGATCTGCACATCGCGTGGCGAATGGGTCATCAAGAAAGAGGTGAGCATCGTGCGCAGCAGCGTACTCTTGCCCGACTGCGGCGCGCCGACGATTACCAGATGCCCCTCAGAGCCGGAGAAATCGAGGAAGAGTGGGTCTTGCGCCTGTTCCGCCGGTTTATCCACCTGTCCGATGGGAATACGCAGTGTCCCAAACGTCGGCTGCTTCGGCCAGCGCGCGCCATCAAACAGCGTAGGCTCTGGCGAGAGCGCGGCCTGCGCTGTGGCGATCACCTCGCCCAGCGGAAACGCCTTGCGTAGCGGCGGCAGCCAGACCTGATGTGGCGGCGCGTAGCCCTCGCTGACGCCAGATGTGGTCACTGTTAGCCCGCCAGACGTGGCGCCGTTCGCCGAGAGAACAATCTTGGGCAGCGTCGAGTCACTATCGCTAGCGGCGCCTAGCGCCTGCATGGGCGCCGTGACACGCTCCACGTTGGCGCCCAGCGGAATGGCGCGCCCCTGTGCGCACTGCTCGACAAGGCGATCAATGATGATGTCCATCTCGGTGTCTTCCACACCGGTTGGCGCTGCCTCCTCCGTGTCTTGGATGTCGGAGCGCGTGGCGGCAGGCTCCCAGCCGGTGAGCGCGCCCACCGGGCTAAACGTGCGTACAAGCGTCTCAGCCACTTGCTCCTGACCAGGGGCAACATAGGGAACTGAGACAATCGCTGACTTGAATCGCTGATAGATCGCGTCTACCTTGAAGTAGCCGACGCCGGGAAATGACGAGAGAAAATAGGCGTCGTTCTTGCCGATGACGGCCATACTTTCGGCGGCGGTCAGCGTGCGCAGACAGATGCGATAGCGCAGATAACTTTCCAATCCCTGGATGCGCCCCTCACCCAGGCGCTGTGTCGCCAGCAGCATGCAGACACCCAGGCTACGCCCCACGCGGCCAATCGCGGTGAAGGTTTCGATGAAGTCGGGGCGCTGTGTCAGCAACTCGGCGAACTCGTCAACGATGATGAGCAAGTAGGGCATCGGCTCGATGGTGGGCGTCATGCGCCACTTCGCCTGATACTGGCGGATGTTATCGAGGTTGCCTGCCTCGCGCAACATCCGCTGGCGACGCGCCATCTCGCCATCCAGCGAGGCGCGCATGCGATCTACCAGGCTGAGGTCGTCTTCGAGGTTCGTGATCATGCCCGATACATGCGGCAGGCCCGCCAGATCGGCGAATGAGGCTCCGCCTTTGAAGTCGGCCAGCACGAAGTTCAGCGTTTCGGGATCATGGGTGATCGCAAGGCTGGTCACGAGGGTACGCAGCAGTTCGCTCTTGCCGGAGCCAGTCGCGCCGATCACCATGCCATGCGGCCCCATGCCACCCTCCGCCGCCTCTTTGATGTCTACATAGAGCGGCTCACCGTCATCCTGCATGCCAATCGGCACACGCAGCAGATCGACCTTCGCGCGCGGTCGCCACGTCTGGGCGATCTGAATGTCATCCACTGAGCGAATATGTAACAGGTCGAGCAGGCGCACATCCTGCGAAAGGTCTTGTTGTGCGCCTTTCTCGGCGACGATCAGTGGGCTGAGCATACGAGCGATGCGCTCGCAGTCGGCGACATCGGCCTCGTCGGGCGTCATCGCCTCATAACGCAGTCCGCCCTGCGCGGTCTCTTCATAGACCAGCAGACCTTTGCGTGGCTGGCTGATGCGCGCCTGCGTGGTGGCTGGCTCCTCGGAGCCATCGGGCGTCAGGCAGATCATCGTCACGCCAAGCGCGGGGCCATCCTGCAAAAGCTCCTGAATAATCGGCGTCTGCCCAAGTGAACTGCTCAGGCTGAAGCCATCAATCAGCACGAACAGATGCGGCTTCATGGGGGTCGGCTGGCTTGCGCCGTTGAAGTCAGCCTTCTCGGTAACCAGCTTCCGTCGGCGCTCAAGCTCAGGGACAAGTTGCGTTGCCAGCAACGCGCGGAAATCTTCGAGCGAAGTAGCCAGCAGCGAGAGTTGCTCCGGCTTGCCGCGCTCCACACGGGTCTGGCGAAGCCTGCGCGTCTGGGGCAGCCAGCGCAGCCAACTCCACTCGCCCTGAGCTTCCTCTGGGAAGTATGCGCAGATGCGCACATCTTCCGGCGCCTGATTGAAGGCGATCTGCGTGACGAGCGAACGGGCGAGCGTGCGCATGGCGGGCAGCGGGCCGCGCAACGAAAGCACGCCAATTGGCTGCAACGGCACAACGATAGGCGAGTCTTCGACATACTCGAAGCGTGTGACAAGCGCCCGCGCACGCGCCAGCAACTCTTCGTCATAGTTGGCCAGCGGATTGCTTCCCGTGTCAACAAATGGATGCAGGCTAAGCGGCGCGGGGCCAGAACCGATGCGCACGCGCAAAAAGTCGCGGTCGGTGAAGCGGCGTTCCCAGATGCGCTCGATCACCGCGCTCGATGGCAACGCATTGGCGGGCGCCAGCGCGGCCAGCGCCGCCACGGTGGGATACATTCGCGCGCTCATCGCGTTTTGTTGATCGGTGAGCGATTGCAACAGCGTGAAGCGGCTCTTGAGATATTTGTTGAGGTAGGCGTCGCGCGCGGCGGCGGTCTGCGCCTTTTGCGAGCGCCGCTGATAGATGGCGCTGGCCGCGCTGGCGACCACCGAGAGCAGCGCCACGCCGCCCATCGCGATGATGACGACGATATTTCGATAGATGAGCACCATCACGCCCGACGCGGCGACCGACCCCAGGGGAAGCAAAATCTGAAGCCAGAGCATGTTGTTATTCTGGGAGGACTGAAGGGTGGGCGGCGGCGTAATGGGAAGGTCGCCCTCCGGCAGGGGCGTAGGATAGACGCGCGCCTGGCGGTAGAAGGTCACGCCGTGCATGGCTCGTTGTTCCTTTCTCTGTCCATTTTCTGTCCGTGTCCGCGCTCGTATGTTCGCATCTATTCACATCTATTCACATCTATTCACATCTGTTCGCAGGTATTCCCCGGCGCTAGCGCCGCCAGACGACGCCCACTCCTGCGGTGGAGCCGCTTGGGGCGATCTCCTGGGGGATAAACTGCGCCGCAAGATCACGCTGTCGCTGGCGCGCCACCAGATCGCGCAGGCGCAGGCGCATACCATCTACCACCTGGCAGGCGATGAGGGAACGATCCAGCGGTAGCGGCTCATTTGGGCGTAGCTCTATCGCCCACACACTGCCTGCCGCCTCAAATGCGTAGCCCTCCTGCGCCAGGCTGGCAAGCTCCATCAGGCGCGCCGCCGAAAGCTGTATCTGCGGCGCCTGTGGCACGCTGACCCCGCACAACTCAAGGAGCAACGGCGCCAGCGTGCGAATCGGCGCGTCGCCCGCCAGTTCGGCGTCAACGGTTCCCTGTGGCCCCTCAATCGTCACAAGCACAGTTCGCATAGTTCCGGTATCCTCTACGTCTACGTCTCGTGATCGGTCGGTCGTTGCATGCGACGCATTGCAGACGCACTGCATAAGTATCACGAATATCACGAATATCACAAGTATCGCATATGCGCCACATCGGCGTCTCCGCTGTCTCGGACAGTTCGCGCGTCTCCACGCATCACCTCCATTATACATAGGGCGGCGCAGATTGGGAGGAGCCAGCAGCCATCAAATGATTGGCGAAACACCCTACACGCATCTGCAGAGAGACGAGAAGCGACGTGAAAGATCGGCCATCCGCGTTGACGCGCCGCTCAACTCCTGCTATAGTGGCTGCAAGTCGTGTCCGGCACAAATACCGGCTGCTTCTGGTCGCCATGTACCTCCAAAACGGCGCTGGCGCGCTGAGCGATGAACAAGGGAAAGAGAACAAGCCGATGCTAGAGTGGTGGTATACGCTGACAGCGCCGCCGGATGTCGCGCCGGACGCCCCCTTTGCCGCGCGTGAGCAAGCGCGGCGCGCTCGCTTGGTGAGCGCCGTCGTGATGGGATTTCTCATCTCCGAGGTAGTCTTGCTGCTCGCGGGATTGCACGACAGCAGCTACGCCGGGCTGGTGGATGGGCAAAGCGGCTGGCCCTTGCTCGTGGGCGCCTTCCTGCTGACGCTGGTCGCCGCCGCGCTCAATCGCTTCAGGCAGGCCATCACTGCGGGGGTCATCCTGACGCTCGTCGCCGAGCTTCCCCTAGTGACGCTGATTTTCTTTCCAAGCGGGAACGCGCTTGATATTCACGATCTCCCGATATATTATCTGCTGGTCATTTCCGAGGTGGTCGCTGTCACGATTCTGCCACCGATCAGCGTCTTCGCTGTCGCGATTGTCAACTCGTTGCTGATCATTTCAGACTTTATCTTCCAGCCACATACCGCCGCGATAGCCGCCTTGCTGGCCCAATCGGACGACACACTGACCACGCTTGCGCTTCCCATTGGCCTGCAAATCATCATTGCGCTGGTGGCCTACCTCTGGACACAGAATACGCTGCAAGCATTGCGCCGCGCCGACCGCGCCGAAGAGATCGCCGCGCTGGAGCGCCGCGAAGTGGAAAGCACGCGCGAACTCGAAGAGGGCGTGCGCCAGTTGCTCGATATTCACGTTCAGCTCTCCAACGGCAATTTCAATGTGCGCGCGCCTGCCGTTCGCAACCAGCAGCTCTGGCACATCGGCAATAGTCTGAACACGTTGATCGCCCGTCTCAGCCGCCTCAGCCAGGATAGCTTCACCCTGCAACGCGAACGCGAGGAGGCCCACCGGCTGGCCGAGGCCATTCATTCGGCGCGCAACGGGCGATACGCCATCTGGCCATCGCCGAGCGGTTTGCCGCTGGACGAGGTGGTGGCCGCCGTCGTCCCTCGCCAGGCCCCCGGCGCTCTCGGAGCAACCAGCGCGCCCAACGTCTCTCCGCCTGCGCCATCTCCCTATGCCGCGCCCTCGCCCTATAGCCCACAAAATAGCCCACAGACGCCTCTGGCGGGTTCATCGGGCGCTGGCGCGAGCAACAGCTATTCAGCGATCAACGCAGGCCAGTCGCGTCCGCTGGGGCCGACATCCGCCGACCGCTCCCCGCGTGGGACGCTGGCAGGACGCTTCTCGCCGGGGCCATATCCCTCGCTCGATCCACCCGATCAATTTGGCGCAGAACAGCAAACGCCAACGGAGCAAAACACTGGGCAACAAGAAGATGCAGGCTACTGGCCCAATCCTCCAAGCCAGCGCGGCTGGCGCGACTCGTAACAGAACGTGTATAGTGTGATAGACCTACGCAGCAAGTGCGCGAAAACGCGAATGGCACAGCGATGATCTACAGCGCCGCCGACGCGGCCTTGGGGTATAGGAGCGTTCATATTGAGCGCAAACTGGGGAGGATGTTTATGAGTTTTGCCGATACAATAGTTGGGTTTCACTGGTTTGACTTGATACCGATCCTGATCATGGTTGGCATCTTTGTCCTGATCGTCTGGCTCATCCCCCGCTGGGTCATCAGCTTCTTGCGGGGCGTCCGCCAGGGATTGCGGGAAGACGCCGATTGATGACATTGCTAGACACCCAGACCACTGATTTTATCGGGCTGCTTGGCGTCGCCATTGCGCTCGTAGGCATTGTGTTATTGCTGCGCCCACCTGGTAGAAACGAACGCGCACGTCAGCGGCAAAGCGCATGGGGGAGATACGATCCGCTGCTCGCCAATGAGCAGCTTGACGAGCAGACGCAGTTTCACGTAGATCGTTATCAAAATCAGACACTTGGGATACTCCTCATCGGCATGGGTGTCGGATTTATCATTGGCGTGGCTGGACAGATGCTCTTTCTGTATGCTGTTCCTGGCGCACAGACGCAAACGGAGACAGCGCAAGCACTGCTCATGGGATGTATCCAGGTAGGCGCCCTGTTCGCCATCACGCTCATCTATTTGATTGCTGCGCTCTGTCGGCGCACACGGCCCAATGCCACATTACCCTCCGCATTCATACGTCCCAATACCTATCGTCTTCCCTGGATTTTGCTTGCTGGCGCCGTCACATTCGCGTTGATCACGCTCATCTCGATCACTAAAGCAACGAGCATCTATACCCCTGGCTCCAACGCCCAAACCTCAGGACAGATGGCGCTGCTCGTGCTGTGGCCTGTGATCACCGGAATCATTGTGTTTGCGCCAGAGGGGCTGCTGCGGCTTGTGGGGCGTCATCCTCTCTGGCCGCCTGACCTTGATCCCATCCTGGCGCTCAAAGCGCAAGGCGTCGCATTTCGGGCGCTGGCTGGCGTCTTTTGGGGAGTCTTACCATGCCTTGCCTTATCTCGACTTGCTTTTGAGGCTGTATTTGGCTTTTTATCGGGGTCGGCTGTATACTCCATTCTGGCAGGCGCGCTGCTGGCGCTCTGCGGCATATTCTGGCTTTTTGTTATGATCTTCCAGTTCATATACACGCTGATTTTTAGCGTCATACGGCAACGTGACGCCATCACACAACTGACCGGCAATACCCAGCCACAACCAACCATCTAACGCAAGGAGAAACACACCATGCCCTTCACCACGCTTACGCTTGACATCCATGACCACATCGCGCGACTCACCCTCAACCGCCCGGAGGCTGGCAACGCCCTCAACATCGCGATGGCG
>Ga0209061_1003674_pt1 | contig 16166 bp, 13 predicted proteins | sample Coa_R1_10_FD_187157 | JGI IMG/M metagenome (GOLD analysis project Ga0209061, IMG submission 187157) | Surface soil microbial communities from Centralia Pennsylvania, which are recovering from an underground coalmine fire - Coalmine... | ecosystem: Environmental > Terrestrial > Soil >...
TTACGACAACAGGGAAAGGGAGACTCGAAAGCAGATCCGCGTTCAAGCCATAGGCGAAGCGATCAAGGCTCCAGGTATCAGGAACAGGAATTTGAGCGGCCTTCATGCGCCCAAACATCTGAACGCGGTCCTGGCACGCCAGCGTCGCAGCCCAGCTATTGATGACGCACGCTCCTCGCGCTTCGAGTTGCCGCGCAACCTCCAGCGCGCGTGGCATATGGCTCTTCAGCAGGTAAATATGCGCCAGCGAGTCCGGTTCGTCCTGTGAGAATGCACGGCTATCTGGAAGCACAGGCACGTTGAGCGTCATGAAATTACATTTCTTACTTAACAGTTGTTTAAGATCTTTGATGATAAGCTGGTTAGCTTTTCTCTCTTCATCAACGATAACGCAGATATTCAAGGGTACCTCCTGACGGCTGGTAAAGGGCCTTTTTCTGTTCATGATATGTCTGGTTCCTTGCATCTTCGTTTCGCCGGGCACTGGCGCGGCTCCGCCATGCCAGACAAACTAAAGGCGAGCGCAAGAGAGAGAGGAGGGTGGGCACACTCCTCTCTCTTGCGCAACTCCAGGCGCGAACGCCCGGCGAGAAAGGGCGAAGGCACAGGAGATCAGGCACTCTCTATGAGGTAGCATACACCTGCGGCATGCCCAGGAAAACCATAGAAGGACGGAAAACAGGTCGGTAAAAGTACTGAAACGCGAATACCGACCTGATCGCTTTGAGCGCATCTGATGCCAGCACTCTCACATGCTTGCGCCTGCGGCGTTCGCTTTAATAGCAGTTATTGTATGGGAAATACGCGAAGCGTATTTCCCATACAATAACTGCTATGCATAGAGTGGCAAACTTCCAGCCGTTGACATTCGCGCGCCGTGTGGGTATGCTTTAATTACTGTTGGTATCTATACAAGGGAGGAAACTGTGGAGATTCGCAGCCTGGATCATGCATCCTTGCTCGTCAAAGACGTTGAAAAATCGCGCTATTTCTATGGGCAGGTCCTGGGCATGCAGGAAGTTGCGCGCCCGAGCAGCTTCGATTTTCCCGGCGCCTGGTTCCGCAAGGGCCGCGCCGAACTTCACCTGATCGGCGAGGATGAGGCTGGCCGTGCGGCCCGGTTGAATCCAGGCGGCTATACCAGGAGCGAACTTGCCACGGGCCATGCCCCACACATCGCCTTCGAGGTGAGCGACCTGGAGGAGGCACAGCGCCACTTGAAGCAGCACAACGTTGAAGTCGTTGGCGGTCCACGCCCACGCGGCGACGGCGTTACGCAGATGTACGTGCTCGATCCCGATAACTACATCATCGAGCTGTTTGTACGATAGTGAGATCAATACAAACAGGTGGAATTGGCTGCGCCAATTCCACCTGTTTGTATTGATCTCACTACCAGACTTTATTCCCCCGCACCCGCCTGCGGCTCCAACTCCGCCTCCACCTCCTCAGGAGCTGGCTCGCGCTCGCGCAGGATCTGGTAGAGAATGATGGCGCCGAAGGTAGCGGTGCCGATGCCGCCCAGTACGAAGCCGCCGATGTTCACCGAGAAGTTGCCCGCGCCGAGGATCAGCGCCACCGCTGCCGTCAGCAGGTTGCGGCTCTTCGCGAAGTCTACCCTGTTCTGCACCCAGATGCGCGCGCCCGTCGCGGCGATCATGCCGAAGAGCACGATAGCCAGGCCGCCGAGCACAGCCGAGGGCAGCGTCGCGATCAAAGCGCCGAACTTGGGGCAGAAGCCGAGCAGGATCGCGACGATGGCCGCAATAATGAAGATCAGCGTCGAGTAGATGCGCGTCACAGCCATGACGCCGATATTCTCCGCGTAGGTCGTGACACCGGTGCCGCCGCCGGAGGCCGAGACGATTGTCGCGATAGCATCGCCCAGGAAGGCCCGTCCGAGATAGCGGTCCAGGTTGCGCCCGGTCATGGCCTCGATAGCCTTGATATGGCCCAGGTTCTCCGCGACCAGGATTACCGCGACGGGGGCGATCAGGAACATCGCGTTGGCATGGAAGCTCGGCGCGGTGAAGTTCGGCAGGCCGATCCAGGCCGCTTTTTGCAGGCCACTGAAGTCGATAGGCTTGCCCAGACCGAAGCCGTTGGCAAGAATGGCGTAGATGATATAGCCGATGATGCCGCCGATGAGGATGGGGAGGCGGCGCAGCACGCCAGGAGCGAAGATGGCTACAAGGGCGACGGCCAGCACGGTGATGAGCGCCATCCAGGTGTTGAACGGGCTGCCGCTGGCATCGTTGATCGCCGCCGGCGCCAGGTTCAACCCGATAATCATCACGATGGAACCTGTCACAATTGGCGGCATAATGGCCTCGATCCAGCGGTAGCCGGCAAAGATGACGATAATCGCGATAATGCCATAGACGACGCCGGCGGCGATGATACCACCCAGCGCTACATCAATGTGGGGATTGAGTCCTTTGCCGGAATAAGCAGTTGCGGCAATAACCACGGCGATGAAGGAGAAGCTTGAGCCGAGGTAGCTGGGCACACGTCCGCCGACGACGATGAAGAAGAGCAGCGTGCCGATGCCGGAGAAGAAGATGGCCGTGTTCGGATCGAAGCCCATCAAAAGGGGACCGAGCACCGTTGAGCCGAACATGGCAAGCACATGTTGCAGACCGACCAGTATGGATTGTCCCCAGGGCAGTCGTTCCTCGGGGGCGATGATGCCACCTCTATTAAGAGTCCATCCTGTGAAATATCCCTGTTTTTCAACTGTTGCCATAAAATCCTCCTCATGTAATGATGTGCATAACGGGGATGGGGTTGAAGAGTTGATAAGGGACCTCTCTACCGTGAGTGCTAGAAAATCCTCCTTTCGCGCTGTGTTGTTGTAGTAAACGCACAGGAATCGGTACAAAACAAGGGTTATTTTAATTATGCCATGTGCAAGTCTTCCCGACTGCTCACCGCTACGCGGTTCGCGATAAAGAAGCAGTCTGCGGGCACAGCGCCTGCGGCGCTGTGCCCGCAGACTGCTTCTTATTATGAGGTGCGCCTGTGGCGCGCCCAAACGTGCAAATGGGTTTAATTGTTGTCAGGGAGAATCCAGGTGCCGGTCTCGCCGTTGAGGGCGTGCGTGATAGTTTCTGGCAGGGTGATGAGCACGGCCTTGCCCCCGCGCTCCAGGTATTCGATAGCGGCGCGGATCTTTGGCTCCATGCTCCCTTTCGCGAAGTGCCCGGCCTCCAGATAGCGCCGCGCCTCGCTCAGCGTCAACCGGTCCAGATCGCGCTGGTCGGGCCTGTGATAGTTGAGGGCGATCTTTTCCACGCCCGTCGAGATGAGCAGCAGGTCGGCGCGCAGCGTGCTGGCAAGCAGGCTGGAGGCCAGATCTTTGTCGATAACGGCCTCGACGCCCACCAGGTCGCCATTTTCGGCGGCCACGACGGGGATGCCGCCGCCGCCGGCACTGATAACGATGAAACCGGCGCGCACCATCGCCTCGATGATCGGCCCTTCGATGATCTGGCGCGGGTAGGGCGACGGCACGACGCGGCGCCAACCGCGCCCGGCGTCCTCGATCATCGTCCAGCCCGACTCGCGGCGCTTGCGCTCGGCTTCGGCGGCGTCGTAGAACATGCCGATAGGCTTTGTCGGGCGCCGCATGGCGGGATCGCCGGCATCGATGAGCGTCTGTGTGACCAGCGTTACGGTCCGCTTATCGAGGCCGCGCCGCCGGAACTCGTTGTCCAGCGCTTGCTGGATCATGTAGCCAATGCCGCCCTGCGAGTCGGCCACGGCAACATCGAGCGGCAGCGCCTGGCGCAATACGGCCTGTGTCATCTCCGCGCGCAGCAGGATGAACCCGACCTGCGGCCCGTTGCCATGCGTGATGACGACGTTCCAGCCCTGAGCGACCATTTCAACGATATGCGGCGCCGTCGCGCGTACCGCCGCCTTCTGGTCTGGCAGGGACTGGTGGGCGCTATCCCTGATGAGCGAGTTGCCGCCGATGGCGATGACCGCGAGTGGTGGCACAGGTGGATTCCCTCCTTCGCAGGATAATTCATTCGGGAATGTCATCCTTCGCTGCGCTCAGGATGACATTTACCGCATGTTATTAATAACGAGTTTGAGAATATCGTCGGGAGTGAGCGGCATGCGGTCCACCACGGCGCCGAAGGGAGCGAGCGCGTCTTCGATGGCCGCGGCCATCAGCGCCGGGACGGGAATGCAGCCGGCCTCGCCCGCCCCCTTGACGCCCAGCGGATTGATCGGCGATGGCGTTTCGATGTGATCTATCTCCAGGTGCGGCACCTCCGAGGCATAGGGGATCAGGAAGTCCATATAGCTCGCGTTGAGCAACTGGCCGTTCTCATCGTAGTCAAGGTGCTCATAGAACGAGCCGCCGATACCCTGCGCCACGCCGCCGCTGACCTGGCCCTCGACGATCAGGGGATTGATCAGTTTGCCGCAATCGTGCAGCACGGCATATTTGCGGACCCTGACCATGCCGGTCTGGATGTCGACCTCGATGATTGCCGCGTGCACGCCGCTGGCAAACGTCGCGTGCTGCGGGCTGAAGTAGCGCGTGGCCTCCAGCCCCGGCTCCTCGCCCGGCGGCAGCGGCGGCCCCTCACGCGCCGGCAGTGTCGCGGGCAGGTCGGGGGCCTGGGCACCGTAGGCGTAGCGAATCGGGTTGGAGGCAATGGAAAGCGCCGCCAGCGAGAGGCCACGCACCGGCATGCCCCTGACGCGCACGCGGCCTCCGACCAGTTCGAGATCCTCCGGCGCGACTTCCAGCACATACGAAGCCACCTTGATCGCCTTTTCCCTGACGGCCTTCGCCGCCAGGCCGATAGCGTTGCCCGCCACGACCAGCGCGCGGCTCGCGTAGGTGCCGGTGCCCCAGGCAAAGCGCTGCGTATCGCCCGTCGTTACATGGACCTTCTCGATTGGAACATCCAGTTCTCCGGCAACGATCTGCGCGAAGGAGGTCTCATGTCCCTGGCCCTGCGTCGAAGCCCCGGTAGCAACGTGGATCTCGCCCGCGTTATCGATGGTGATATGAGCGCCCTCATAAGGGCCAATACCTGTGCCCTCGACGTAGCAGCCAACGCCGATGCCGAGGTAGCGTCCCTGTTCGCGCGCGCGCCGCTGCTCCGAGCGAAACTGTGCGTAACCGATCATCTCCAGCGCCCGCTCCAGGCCGGCGGGATAGTCGCCGCTGTCGTAGCGTGTGGGCAGGCCGTCCTGGAAGACGAGGCCGAGATCGTAGGGAAACTCATCGGGCTGGATGAAGTTGCGGCGCCGGATCTCCACGCGATCCATGTTCAACTGATCGGCGGCGTAGTCCAGTATACGCTCCATCGCGAAAACTCCGTGCGGGCGTCCGGCTCCGCGATAGGGGCTGACCGGTGTGCGATTGGTATAGACGACGATGGCATCGGAATAGTACGCTGGCAGCTTGTAGGGGCCGGGCAACTGGCAGGAAGTGATCTGCGGCACGATGATACCGTAGGGACAGTAGGCGCCGGTGTCATGCAGGAAGACATCGCGCAGGCCCAGGATACGGCCATCGGCATCCAGCGCGATGCTGATATCATGCACCTGGCCGCGCTCGTGATTGGAGGCCGTCATGTGCTCGCGGCGATCCTCGATCCATTTCACCGGGCGGCCCAGACGCATCGCAGCCAGGGGCACCAGCACCTCTTCGGGATAGAAGAGCATGATCTTGACGCCGAAGCCGCCGCCGACATCCGGCGCCGTCACGCGCACCTTATCCCTCGGCAGGCCAAAGAGTACCGCCAGCCCGTTGCGAATAGAGATCGGCCCCTGCGTGCTATCCCAGACCGTGAGCGAACGCTCGAAGCTGTCGAAGCGCGCGACCACACCGCGAGTCTCAAGCGGCTGGCTGGCGCTGCGCTCAAGCAGGACGCGCCGCTGGAAGACGTGGGCGGCGCGGGCGAAAGCGGCATCGATATCGCCAACCCGCTGCACCAGGTGGGCGGCAATGTTGCTGGGAACGTCGGCATGCACCAGCGGCGCGCCGGGCGCTATGGCGGCGCCCAGATCGCCGGGGCTGATGACCGGCAGCGGCTCGTAGTCGACATCGATGAGTTCAAGCGCGTCTTCGGCTATGTAGCGGTCAGACGCCACGACCATTGCCACCGCCTCGCCCGCGTAGCGCACGACATCCTTCGCCAGCGCGTACTGTGTGCGCGGCTGCGTCAGCGCGGGATGCGGGATGAGCAGGGGCAGAGGTTGCGATACAGGGCCAAGATCGGCATAGGTCAGGACTGCGGATACACCGTCGAGCGCGGCGGCGCGGCTGACATCGATAGAGCGAATGCGCGCGTGGGCGTAGGGACTGCGCAGAATGGCGGCGTGGAGCATATCGGGCAGGTCGATGTCATCGACATAGGTGGCGGCGCCGGTCAGGAAACGCCGGTCCTCCTGGCGCACAAGCGCGGCGCCTGGTACGCCTGTCGTCATACGCGTTCCTCCTCTTCTACTACGGGGGAAGGCTGCACCCGCCCTGCGCGCATTGTCGTCAGTACGCTGCGTACCGCTGCGATGATCCCCTGATAGCCTGTGCAGCGACAGAGATTGCCGGAGATAGCTTCGCTGATCGCCTCATCGCTCAGGTCGGGATCGGGATTATCTCGCAAGAAGGCATAGAGCGCCATCAGGAAGCCAGGAGTGCAGAAGCCACATTGCAGTCCGTGGCAGTCGTGAAACGCCTGCTGGAGCGGATGCAGCGCGCCATCCGGCTCGCTCAGTCCCTCGACGGTCAGGATCTCACCGCCATCGGCCTGTACCGCGAACATCAGGCAGGAACGGATAGGAACGCCGTCGAAGATCACTGTGCAGGCGCCGCAGACGCCATGCTCGCAGCCGACGTGCGTGCCAGTCAGGCGCAGCGTGTGGCGCAGGAAGTCGCTCAGCAGGCAGCGCGTCTCGGCCTCCGCTTCATAAGCCGCACCATTGACGCGCATATGGATCACACGCTTCTCCTGTTGTGGTAAGCCGCTCTCGCTCATAGCCTGCCTCCCTTCTGTGCGCGTTCTGCGGCGATGTGCAGCGCACGGCTGACCAGCGTACCGGCCACGTAGCGCCGATAGGCCGGGGAGGCATGCATATCGCCTGGCGGATTGAGATCGATGCGCGCACGCTCCGCCGCCGCGCTGAAAACACTCTCGCCCGGACGCTTACCGATCAGCAGGGCCTCGGCCTCCCGCGCGCGCAGCGGCGTTTCACCCACGCCCAGCAGCGCCAGCCGGGCATCCGCGATGGCGCCATCTTCATGCAGCGTGAGTTGCGCGGCAGCCCCTACCAGGGCGAAATCGCCATGACGCCGGCTGACTTCGAGGAAGGCCGCGCCGGAACGCGGGGGGGCCGCAGGGAACCAGGCTTCGGTGAGCAGTTCCGTGCTGGTAAGGGCGGTCTGAAGGTTGCTAACGAAGAACTCGCTGGCGGGAATCTCGCGGCTCCCGGCGCTCGCTTCTATGCGCACACGTCCGTCCAGGGCCAGCAGGATCGCCGGGAGTTCGGCAGCCGGATCGGCGTGCGCCAGCGAGCCGCCGATGGTGCCGCGCGAGCGAATCGGGGGATGTCCTACGAAGGGCAGTGCCTCGGCCAGCAGTGGGCAGCGCTCGCGCACCAGATCCGAGTGCTCGGCGGCGCGGTCACGCGTCAGAGCGCCGATAGCCAGGCCGCCATCTACCTCACGGATGTAGGCAAGATCGGGCACGCGGTTGATATCGACGAGGTGAGCAGGCTGCGCCAGGCGCATGTTGAGCAGCGGCACAAGGCTCTGACCGCCGGCAAGAACCTTTGCCTCATCGGCAAAATTTTCCAGCAGCGCCAGGACTTCATCGCGCGTCAACGGATCGTGATACGCAAAGCGCGGCGGTTTCATATCTTCGCTCCTTAAAAAACATCCCTGCCAGGACAGGGGCCTGCCAGGACAGGGGCCTGCCCTGTCCCTACATTTCGTCCTGGACGTAGGCCACGATACGACAGAACGCCGCCTCACCGCCCTTGAAACGCCAGGGATAGCAGCCGATCCACACCCGCTGGTCAAGCACCTGGTCGATCTCGCCGCCGACGTTCTCGGCATGGAAGACGAGATGCGGGAAGAGGTGGTAATGCATCACCTGGTAGTCTTTCGTCGGGAAGATCTCGCTCAACGGCCTGCCCAGGGCCTCCTCCGCCTCAGCCGCCAGGTCCGGGCGCAGCGTGCGAATGACCGTATTCATGGGGTGGTCCATCGAGCCGGCATCGACGGCAAGCCAGGAGATACCGCGATCCAGCACCCAGTCGGCAAACTCGCGCGTCGGGCCGGGATGCTTGATAAAATAGCGCGTCTCGTCGGGCATGCATTCACCGGCCCAGTTGCTCGGATAATACCTGTGATAGCCGGTATTCACGAAAAGGATATCCCCGCGTTCTATGTGGATGCCTGTGCGGCGTTCCCAGTCCTCAAAGTGACGCGGCGTATAAATACCGTAGTCGCCGACGCCCATCTTCCCCAGATCGACGATCACTGCTGGCCCAAAGAGCTTGTTCAACGGAATGCTGCCGATGTCCTGGCCGTTGGTGATAAAGTGGCGCGGCGCATCGAGATGCGTGCCGACGTGCAGCGTTGAGGCGATGTGCTGGCCGCCAACTTTGTCGAACGCGACACGCTTGATCCATTTGATGGTGGGGCCTTCATACGTTGCGAAACCCGGCGTATTCGTGTCCCAATCCTGTGAGAGGTCGAGGACGCGCACGTTGCGCAGATCCACAGGGCGTACCACTACTTTTTGCCTCCTTCTCTGTGATATTTGTCAGTATGCCAGCTTTAGGGATTATAGCGATTTGCTCCATGTTCCTCCATCTGTAGCCAGGCTTGTCAGTCAACCTCCTCCTCCACCAGCTCAGTAATTTCGACATTTAACACACGAGCGATCTTGACGAGCACCTCATACGTTACCCGCCTATATGGATCATGCCATATACCGCTCATAGTTTTACTGTTTACATCAGCAGCGCGCTGTAGTCTGGATTGTGTCCAACCCTGTTGCTCTGCTATCTCTCTTACCTTGAGTCGTTGCCTCATGGATATCGCAGTCCCTTTGATTTTTGGCTAGTTTAGCATGACTTGACACCGTTTGTAAATGTACTGTATACTAGTCATTAGCACTTGTATCTTAGGAATTCCACATATATAAGTACCGTATACTCATCCTGAGTAGCGCGAAATTTTATAAAGAAAGGTCTGCTGAGGTAGCAGCAGACCAAAGTAGAGAGGCTAGTAAGTAAAGTCAGTCCTAGACTCTCCACAGCCGCAAGCATAGCGGGAGGAGAGCCATTCGTCAAGCAGAGAAAGGAGCTTGCACAATGGCACCCAAACAGCAGCTATTCAAACCTGGTAAGACCACGATCCTCGTCCCTGATGATGAGTTTGCCAATGGTTATGCTAATGGCTTCGTCATCCATCCCGAAGCGGATCAGCCTCTCACCGTCGAGACGATCCGCACGATCATTACCCAGAGCGTCTTTGACGTGACGCATCCTGTTGACTGGAATATGGGCTATATCGTGGGCGCTCTCGACGGTATCCGCAAGGGAATGCAAAGTGACCACGATCCAGATGCTCGACAGGTGGGACTCGGCGCTCTGACCTTGCGCCTTAACAACTGGCGATTCCGCGAAGGCTATATTACCGGCCAGGGGGATTATGCCGCCCTGCAAGATGAACGTACCGATCCCCCGCTTCTCTCCGCATGTGATCTGTTGCGCTACATTGCGCATCGGGATCGGGAAACGGATAGGTACTATTTCGGGGAAGAGGAACTTGCAACACTGGAAGAGTTGCTTGGGCAACTGGTGGGCTACCTATGCGCGGCGCTTTTCTTTACGCAGGAGCAAAGCGCTGAACTGTCTCCGGCTGTCACCTCGCACAAGGCATAAGTGAGGGTTATCCTCTCAGGAGCAACGAGATGAAGCAGCGCCAGCACCGTCAGGGGCAAGGGCAACCACAGCGCATTACCAAAGCGGTGACGCATATTCGCTTGCTTGAGGCCAATAGTGGCAAGCTTGCAGCCCTTGATACGCTGGCGCCGGTCTTTCTCTCGCTCTGCCAGCAATACGTCACCCTCTTTTGTACCGATGAGCAGCCCGATAAGTTTCATCCTCCTGTATTTCCTACTCCCTTATCTGAACGCTGGCATCGTGCAGCAATTCAGCAGGCGGCAGGGATCGCAGAGTCCTGGCGCAGCAATCGCAAGCAAGCGTATCAAGATTACATAGACGAGCTTGCAGACTATGAGGAGCAACGAGCAGCAGGCACATTGGATGGCATAATACATGCTCCCACCTGGCACGAGTGGGACGTTCCCACCTTGCGCCAGACCTGCATTCAGGCCAACATCAATGTCGTCAAGCTTGAAACCTCCACAGACTCCACTTTTAACTATTGGCTCAAGATCAGCACCCTCGATAAAAGACATCCCATCCAGATACCGGTGAAACTGGCAGAGTATCACCGGCAAGCGCTCAAAGGCCACACCATCAATAGTAGTGTTCAACTCAATAGGCGCGAAGATGGCTGGTGGTTGACGCTCACCTATGATGAGGTGGTGATAATACAGACTGAGCCAGACGCGCCAGTGATCGGGATAGATGTCGGGATTGCCAACTTTCTCACCACCTCTGATGGCAAGCATTACGGCACCTTCAATGGCAAACTGCGCGAGCGCCACAAGCGAGACCGGGAGAAGCGCAGTCGTAAGGCGAAGCTGCGCGCTTGTCTCAAAAAGAAGGGCGTCAAGAAATTGCCTTCGACCAGCAGCCGCAGCGGGCAGCGTCTCATCCGGCATGTCAGGCAATCGATCAATCGTGCAGTGAATGAGTGTTTTGCCGAGCATCCCGATGCCCAGTTCACCTACGAACAGCTTTCAGTCGCCACGATGAGGTACAAAGCGCGTGCAATGAACGCCTACCTGCGTGCCTCCAATCTCGCTCATATCCCCAAACAAATTGCCTGGGATGCCGCAAAACGAGGAATACGGGCGACCAGAGTCAAGAGTGCCTATTCCTCGCAAGAATGTAACGTCTGCCATTATACGCATCGAAAGAACAGGCCCAATCAACAAACGTTTTGCTGTCAGGTCTGTGGTATCAAGGCACATGCCGACCTGAATTCCGCGCGTAACATCGAGCGACGCATGGGTGATCTTGAGCTACAGGCATGCAAGGACAAGAAAGAGATCAAGGCTTTGCTCATGAGAAGACATGAAGCATGGCGCAAAGCCAACGGTTGGCCGTAGTCCAACCGCCCGCCCAGTCGGCTGTTTCGTAAACGGGCGAAGGTTAAAGCTAAGCATCTGGGCAATGGAATAATTGTCTAGATTTTTAGCAACTATGCCATAGCGAGTCAAGCTTGTCCTCCATGACCAATAGTAGGAATGTGACGATAAATGTGATACTATTCCGGCAAGAACTGCTAACGAAGGAACAGGATATGCCCGTTTCCCTGGTCGCCACGGACTACAGCCGGCCCGCGCAGGAACTTCTCATGCAGCCACTCCAGACCGGCGCGGTGCACAGTGTCTTCCGCCGTGCCGTCAATATCGCGCTCGACGGTACGATGCTGGCCTTGCTGAGCGACGAGGTGCCGCGCATGCCGAACGGCCTGCGCTTGCCGGCTGCTGCGTACCATGCGGAGATGCGCGCGCTGGCGCCGGGCATGGCGGTGCACGCCGGCGACGGAACCGTGAGCATTCCCGCTTGCGGCTGCACGCTGCACCTGCCAGCCGTCTCGCCCTGGGAGCCGCGCCCGGACGTGATGAGCCGCTGCTGGTCGCGCCAGGAAGTCGCTCAGCGGCGGCGCCAGCTCGCGCGCTACCTCGTCGCAAGGACCGGCCAGGAAGGACTGGCGCCGCTGCTGAGGCCAGCGTCATATGAGACGCCATTGACGCGACTCGCGCGCCCGGCTCTGCAAGCATTGATGCGAGCGGCACAGCAACAGGACAGCGCGGGTGCTGCCGAAGCGGCATGCGGGCTGGCGGGCCTCGGACCCGGCCTTACGCCCTCCGGTGACGACGCCCTGGCGGGCTTCGCCGCCGTCATGGCGCTGCTCGGCCAGCAACTCAGCAGCGACGCCGTTCCGCGCGACCACATCGCGCAGGCTATAGCTGCTATAGCGGGACCACGCACCACGCGCCTCAGCGCCGCACTGCTGGCCCACGCTGCGCGCGGGGAGGTAGCGGAGAGCCTGGGGACGCTGCTGCTGGCACTGGCACGGCCAGTTGAGCATTCTCCATGTGGGCCAGCACAAGGCCCGGATCTGCTGCGAGCCGCCGATGCCCTGCTCGCCTGCGGCGCGACCTCCGGGGCCGATACGCTGCTGGGCGTGATCGCGGGCCTGCAAGCATTGGAAGGAGGGAATGACGATGACCTTTACCGTCAATGACGCGCTCAGGACGGGCCGACTACGCGAAGCGCAGGTGCGCGCCGGAGCAGCCGGATTGACGCGCACAGTAGCCTCGGTCAACGTCATGGAGGTGCCGGATATCCTTCCCTGGGTGAGAGCGCACGAACTGCTGCTGACGACGCTCTACCCACTGCGCGATGTGCCGGGCACACTGGATGCTTTCGTGACGGAACTGGCGCGACTCGATCTTGCCGGCATCATCGTTAAGACCGGGCGCTATTTCGATGCCATTCCCGAAGAGATGTGCGCAGCCGCCGAGCGCGCTGGCCTGCCGTTGATCGAACTGCGCTGCGAGGTCTCCTTCGACGAGATCATCACCGACCTGCTCGGCCAGATCCTCAGCGTGCAGACGCAGCGCCTGCAACGCTCGGAAGAGGTGCATCGCCGCTTCACCGGCATCGTTCTGACCGGCGGCGGCCTACAGCATATCGCCGAGAACCTGACGCAGCTTATCGGGAATCCAGTGGTGATTATCGCTCCTGACAGGCGCGTGCTGGCGCTGGCCGCGCCCGATGAAACGGGCGCCGCCGCGCTCGATGCCTGCGTGCGCCTCGAAGTGGGACAGCGCTATCTGGAATTGGATACGACAGCCGCACAGGCGCGCGGCGATAGCACGGTGAGCGTCCTGCGCTGCACGCCGCGCATTCAGGAGCGCCAGATCACATGCCTCGTCTGCCCCATTCGCGTCGGCGCGCAGCATTATGGCAGCATCGTTGTTCTGGCCGTCAATCATCCCTTCGAGGATGACGATGCCGTGGCGCTGGAGCATGCCGTCACCGTCTCCGCACTGACGATCACCAGAGACCAGGCTATTTTAGCGGTGGAGCGCAAATTCCAGTCGGATTTCCTGGACGACCTGCTCGCCGGGCGCATTACCGCGCCGGAGATTATCCAGGCGCGCTCGCAGACGCTGGGCTGGAACCTGGAACGTCCCTGTGTGGTCTGCGTGGCCGAGGTACACGATGAACAGGGGATACAGCAGTCGCGATGGCGCGGCGACTATTTTCCGGGCGATACCGCCCTGCTGGAGAGCGCTCGCGCCGCCGCGCGCTATGTCGATGCCGAGTCAATCGTGATGGAGAAAAGCGGGCAACTGATGTTCATTCTGGGCACGGCTCCTGGCAAACCCGGCGCATCAAATTCGACGACGGGAGAGCGCAGCTTTCAGAGCGACGTTGAGATGGGCCAGCACTTGCTGCGCGGCCTGCGCTTCTTGCAGCGCGAACGCCGGCTCATCCTGGGTATCGGGCGGCGCTGCGAGAGCGCTCTGGAGCTTCACCGCAGCTATAAAGAGGCGCGCCAGGCTGTCGCGGTAGGCAGCAAGTTACGAGGGGCAGGCGCGGTTATCCACTTCAACGATCTGGGCTTCCAGCGCATCCTATCGCAGTTCGAGAATCGCGCCGAACTGCACGCCTTTGCCGATGAACTGCTCGGCGCGCTGGAAGCATATGACCGGCGCCATCACACCGACTTGCTCCCCACCCTGGAGACGCTGCTGAACAGCAATCTGAATATGGCGGTGACGGCTCGCCTCCTGCACCTGCACTACAACAGCCTGCGCTACCGCCTCCAGAAGATCGAGGAACTGACCGGCCCCTTCATGAACGACGCGCACCAGCGCATGAACCTGGAACTGGCACTGCAAATTCGCAGGACCAGCCGCGAGTAGGATAGCTTTTTATTAAGATAGCGATAAAGCGTTGGCAGATTTTGCCAGAGACACGCCCGGCCCCATATGACATACTGAGATCAAAAGGACCCCTTTATATATATGGGAGGACTTCGCTATGGCTCTACGGGCGCTGCTCAAGCGCAACACGTATTACGACTCGATTACTCTCATGTCCGTCGCACAGGCGCTTAAAGCGCTGCCAGGCGTGGAAGATGCTGGCGCAGTCATGGCAACGGAGATGAATCGCGAATTGCTGCGCAATGCCAACCTGTTCCCCGCATCATTTCTTGCCGCGCAGGCGGAGCCACCGGGCGCGGAAGATCTGCTCATCGTCGTGCGCGCCGCCGATGAGTCTCAGGCGGAGGCGGCGCTGGCCGGGGCCGAGGAGCTTCTGAGCAAACGCAGCATGCAGGCCACAGAGAGCGGCACGATGGTCCTGCCACCGCGCTCGCTGGAGATGGCGCTGCGCCGCGACCAGGCAGCCAATCTCGCTGTGATTTCGGTTGCCGGCGAGCATGCCTGGCTCGAAGCCGAGCAGGCGCTGCGGCATGGCCTGCACGTATTTCTCTTTAGCGATAATGTGCCGCTTGAGCAGGAACGGCGCCTCAAAGCGCTGGCCGCCGAGAAGGGGCTGCTGCTGATGGGACCGGACTGCGGCACGGCGTTGATTAATGGCGTCGCGCTGGGCTTCTGCAACGTGGTGCCGCGCGGCAATATTGGCATCGTTGGGGCATCGGGAACCGGCATGCAGCAGATCATGTGCCTGATCGTCGGGGCCGGCTGCGGTATCTCCCAGGCTATCGGTGTCGGCGGGCGTGACCTCTCGCGAGAGATTGGCGGTGTGATGACGCGCCAGGGATTGGCGATGCTGGCCGCCGATGAGCAGACGGAGGTGATTGTTCTGGTCTCCAAGCCGCCGTCGCCCGAGGTAGCGCAATCCATTCTTGACGCGGTTCAGAGCGAAAAGCCGGTGGTTGCCATCTTCCTATCGCAGTCCCCTCAAAACGAGGTAAAGAAAGAGGAGCAGAATGCGCTCCCTCTGACTACATCCCAACAGAGCACAGCATATCAGTCAGATGCGCAGAGGACAGGTGACGTTGCATATGCCAGCAACATACACTTCGCGCGCACACTGACCGAAGGCGCGGCGCTGGCCGTCGAACTGGCACGGGGTGATCGCAGTCGTGTGCCAGGCGCACAGGGAGACGCCCACGCGGCAGCCGGGCGGGCGGCGTTCAGCCCATCGCAGCGCTACATTCGCGCGCTCTATTCCGGCGGTACACTCTGTGACGAGGCCATGCTGCTGCTCAGCGAGCAGGTTGGCCCCGTTGCCTCGAACATCGCGCTGCGCCCCGAGTGGGCGCTGGACCCTGGAGAGGTCTTTCGAGGCCATACGGCGCTGGACCTGGGAGCCGATGAGTTCACACGGGGTCGCCCTCATCCCATGATCGATCCGACGCTGCGCCTGCAATATCTGGAACGCGCTGCGGAAGACGCGGAGACGGCAGTGATCCTGCTCGATATCATCCTGGGCTTCTGCGCTCACCCGGACCCGGCAGCGATCTATGCTCCGGCAATCGAGCGGGCGCGGGCCAGAGCGGAGGCCGCCGGGCGCGCTTTGCCGGTCATTATCTCGCTCTGCGGAACGGAGGGCGACCCGCAGCGTCTCTCAGCGCAGCGTCGTGCGTTTGAAGCTGCCGGGACGCTGGTCTACGAAAGCAACACCGCCGCCGTCCTCGCCGCCTGCGCACTAGTAAAAGCAAGATAAGGGAATGTGACAACCAGATCAGTAATAGCGCAAACATGTCATCCTTCGCTGCTGCTCAGGATGACATTCCTGCCGCTCAGGATGACATAGGCAGCCTTCCTAACCGGAATAATTTTTCGAGGAGATCGATCATGGTTGACAAATCCGCACTTTTCGGCGCCCCGCTGCACATTATCAACGTTGGCGCCGACCTCTTCGCCGACGCCCTGGCGGCGCAGCAGCAGCCGGTGACGCGCGTCGCCTGGCAGCCGGCGGCGGGCGATAGCGACACGGCCCTG
>Ga0209061_1003675_pt1 | contig 16165 bp, 23 predicted proteins | sample Coa_R1_10_FD_187157 | JGI IMG/M metagenome (GOLD analysis project Ga0209061, IMG submission 187157) | Surface soil microbial communities from Centralia Pennsylvania, which are recovering from an underground coalmine fire - Coalmine... | ecosystem: Environmental > Terrestrial > Soil >...
GCGAAGGCCAGGCGGCTGCTCCTGATGAGGTGCCCCTTGTCCTTCCAAGGTGGATATTTAAGATGCCAACTTTCTGAATGCGTTTTCGCGCCCAGTCAAAGGGGAGCACTTCAGAGTTCTTCGATCAGGACCGCAGAGATGGCAGCGGTGAGCCATTACGAAGTTGCTCTTCAGTTGATTGCTATCTACAATAGCGCCGTGCCAAGAAGCCGTTGGGCAGCGGAAACTACTGAAAAGAACAGGTTTTTGGGTATAAATGGAGTGGCCACGCGACTTCAACGTGTGTACAATATGACAAGGAAACCCAGACGGCGAAAAATGCCGTAAGTTCTTAATTACCAGTGCGTTTCCAACGTCAGTGCAACACGAGCCGAAGTGGCGGAATTGGCAGACGCGCCAGGTTCAGGACCTGGTTCCCTTAACGGGAGTGGAGGTTCGAGTCCTCTCTTCGGCACTCCAATCAGGGCAAGGGGTTACGGCAAATCCGAACCTCTTGCCCTGTGCCTTTCACGAACCCCTTGGTAAAATTTTGGTAAAGAGGTTTGCCTGACGTTGCGGTGATGCTGCGGAGGGCACAATCATGGCGTCTCTGCAAGAGCGAAACGGAAGTTACCGGGTTCTTTTCTGCTACCACGGCAAGCTGCACACCTTTACTATTGGTAAAGTCAAGCAGGACGAGGCCGAGAACAAGGCGCGGCAGGTCGATTACCTGCTCATGCGACTCAAGCAGCGCCTGATCGCGCTGCCCGAAGGCACCGACATCGTGACCTTCATCGAACATGACGGTAAGCCGCCGGACATCGGGCCTAAATTGGCTGATGCGCCCCGGCAGGCCGTCACCCTCGGCCACCTGAAAGAGCGCTACCTCACCACCCATGCCAACGGGACCATCGAGGCCAATAGTCTCGATACTTGTAAGCTGCATCTCGGCCACTTCGTCCGCGTCCTCGGCGAAGGCTTCCCCCTCGGCGAACTGACGCTCGCCAAGTTGCAGGAGTACGTCAACCAGCGGGCCAAAGCCAAGGTCAGCCCGGTGACGATCCGCAAGGAGATCGCTACTCTGCGAGCAGCGTGGAATTGGGGTGAGCCGATGGACCTAACCTCTGGCCGGTTCCCCTCCAAGGGTCTCCGCTACCCCAAGGCCGATGAGAAGCCGCCCTTCATGACGATGGAGGAGATCGGGCGGCAGATCGCAGCCGGCGGCGACCCGGACACGCTCTGGGAGGCCCTGTACCTACAAGCCGACGAACTGGCCGAGTTGCTTGCCCATGTCGAGAAGAAAGCCCCTCATCCGTGGATTTATCCGCTGTTTTGCTTCGCCGCGCACACCGGCGCAAGGCGGTCGGAGATACTGCGGGCGCTGGTTGCGGACGTGGATTTCACCGGGAACACGGTGCTGGTGCGCGAGAAGAAACGAAGCCGTGGCCAGCGGACCACCCGCCGCGTGCCGCTGACGCCCTTCCTCAAGAAAGTGCTAAAGGCATGGCTCGCGGTCCACCCCGGCGGATCGGCCCTGTTCTGTCATGCCGGCATCGTGGCACGCAGCAAGAAGCGAAGCCGCACGACCGGCCACCAGAATGAAAAGAAGCGTCCCTCCTCGCTGAAAGGTCGCATGGCGAACGTGAGGAAGCGGGAGCAGCAAGCGCAGACGGCGCTAACCCGCAACGAGGTGCATGACCATTTCAAGCGTGTGCTGGCGGGAACGAAGTGGGAGCTGATGCGAGGGTTGCACTGCCTGCGGCACAGCTTCATCTCGGCGTGTGCCAGCAAGGGAGTCGATCAGCGGCTGGTGCAGGAATGGGCTGGGCACATGAACGAGGCTACGTCGAAGCGCTACCGGCACTTGTACCCCTCGACGCAGCAGGAAGCCATCAGCCGGGTGTTTGAGTAAAAGGACGCTCGCGGCACGGTCGGCAGCTGCGTCTAACCATGAGGCCGCAGGCCGTGCCGGGGTGTTCGGCTACGGTTGCGGGCACGGAAACGGTATAATTTGGAATGGGTGGTGTCGCAGGAGCCGCAGTCCGGTGCCGGGCCTTGAGTCGCGGAGGTGGATAATGAAAGTGTTTCGAGACCTGTTTCTCCGGGGCGATCCGGAGCGGCTCCAGGCAACGATGGAGGAAGTTAAGCGTCAACTCACGGACGGCTGGTCGCGGGACGCCGAGACTGAGGGGAACCTACGGGCGATGGCCCTGCGAGGGGAGCCGACCTACTGCTTCGCCTGCGAGCAAAAGGAACGCCGTCCGGCCGCCGTCGTCTTCATCACCCAGAAGGAACCCGGCCTTTTCTACGTTCCGAACGTCGTCCCACGGGACCGGCGCGAGCTTTCGCGCGATGAGTACAATGAGATTCTCGCCGATTTCTGCAATCGCTTCGTGAGGCCGGCTGCCGACCGCACCGGCGTCCGGGTCGAGTTGACCGACACCCAGGCCGATCTGAGCAGCTGGCTCTCGCCGATGGCGGCCCAGAAGCTACGGACCTTCTCGGCGGCGGCGAACCGGAGTACCGGCTCGTCTCACCCCTGCGATCAGGACCGCTGGATGGATTTCATTGTGACGGCCCACCGCGACGGAAGCCGGCTCGACGCTCACACGCTACTCCGCTGGCTTATTGAGGTCGAGAACTGGCCACCGGAAGTAGCCGAGCGTCTGGCAGTTGAATACGAGTTCGGCAGGGAAGTCTTGGCCTTCTCCGAAGGCCGCCGCCGGAGCGCTTGACGCCATGCCGAGCATCGCCGCCGTGGCCGCCCAGCTTTACGCCGAGGGCTGCCCGGTCCTACTTCCCGATACCTGCATCCTGCTCGACATCATCCGTGCGACGTACCGATGTCTGGGCGGCTGCGTACAGCGGGCATCGGAGCTGCTGAGCATGGTTACTTCCGTCCCCCCGCTGTGCCGGCTGATTCTTCCTTCTCTCGTTCCGGGCGAATGGAACGCCAACGCCTCCAACGTCCGCGATGAGGTACGCCGGCATTTGACGAAGATCGCAGACCAGGCGAGGCACTTCCATGATGCCTGCCATGTCCTAGGAATCCCGCTGGGGTTCGGGCGGCCCGCCTACGCCAGCGCCGGCCTAGCCGACCGGCTCTTCGACTTGTCGAAGCAACTTCTTGACAACGCGCTGATCCTGGACCCAGACACCGGCTGCACGACGCGAGGAGTCGGGAGAGTGGTCGCCAAGGCACCGCCTTCCAAGCAGGGCGGCGAGGTCAAAGACTGCGTGATCGTGGAGGAATGCCTGGAACTGACCCGGCAGCTGCGGGCGCTCGGCTTCACGAAAAAGTGCATCTTCTGTACGTCGAACCTGGACGATTACGGAGGACCGGCCGGCGGATTACATCCAAGCCTGGCCGCCGATTTCGCCGCAGCCGGCCTCGGCTTCACGGCCAATCTTCCCTGGGCGGTTCATGAGGTACGGACATGAGCATCGCTGTCCGCCGGTGGGAACAACTGCATGAGGCGCAGGAAGCCTCACAGCTCTCTGCCGCGACCGCGCGTTTCCGCTCGATCCCGCGCCGTCTGATCGCCGCGTAGGATGTCGCGGAAGGCCCTGACTTCTTCCAGCCACCGTTCCGGCGGCTTATCGTCGAGTGCGTCGCTGATCCCTTTGAAGAAGGTCTCCCTCGCTTGGCCCCGTTCTTTCTCTCGCGTCTCCAGCATCAGGACATGATCGAGGAGTTCCTTAACCTGTTCGACCAACGGCGTCGGCTCCGTCCGCCCATCATCAGGGAACAGCTTGGCAATCGCGTGCAACTCCTTCTGGCTGTCCAACACGACCCGAAGCGCTGCTTCTGCGACATCGCCAATGGTTTCCTTCACCACTTCGGCGAACGGCTCGAACCCCACTTCGGATAAGGCAGCATCCCGAGCAAGGTATTGCAGCTTCGCAGCAGCCGACAACTCTGCCCACGGAAGCCGGTTGCCATCCATTTCCTCAAATACATGATTACCAGGGCTGCTCTTGCTGTCCTCGACCATCGCCCGGAAGTTGGCTGTCTTGTGATGCTCCAACGCCGCCTCATCGCATACCCCCTCAAGCCATCGCTCTGGCGGCTTGCCATCACGGACGTTGGTAAAGACGACACCGGCTTGCGCGTCGGTCAGTCCCCGATCCTCGTAATCACTCCAGGGAACGAAAGACCTCAGCACTTCAAGTTGTGCGGTAGCTTTCAGCTGCTCAAATCGCACGCCGCTGTCACTCTCGTCCAGACGGTCGTATCATCCACGCTCCACAAGAACTCTTCGGCATACCGGCTTGACGCCACGTCCTTGAGCGCGGCCCGAAGCTGTGCGAAAGCCGGCTCATCCGGTTTCAACATGGTCATTCCTCCCTTGCTCAAAAGAGTGTAGCGCCGGTCAACATGGCTCTTGGCTCTCACCGTTCCCTTCCGGAATCGCGATCCTTCGATGTTTGTCTGGACTCCGCCAGCATGTCAGCGGCCAAGCGCTCAAGCCAGTCTCCCCGCCCCTGCTCTCCTGGACGTGCTTGCCGCTGGAGCGCCCTGTCCTGTTCGGGAGGCGGAATCAACAGCTCACAGACGGGGAGCGAACCGATGCCGGTGGGGACATACACTCCCGATACACGGACAATGCCGGCTTCCTCCAGCGGCTTCAACATGCCCGCATTCTCACTGTAGTCCTTGATGAACACTTGGTTCGGAGCAAGGGCACATCGGGCATGTTGACACTGGCCGTGGCAACGTACTCGCCGGTCCTCGCGTCGTAAAGCGACAAGGCGGTGTGGCCATTCGAGGCATAGCACTCGGCCTGAACCACGCAATCGTGACCGGCAAAGCGCACGGTTTTTTCAGTCTGGTTCTTCATGGTCGTCTCCTGTCCTCCTTCGGTTTCATCGCAGTCACAACCGGCCGGGCCAGCTGCTTGCGTTTCGTTCCCCTTCACTCACGCCGGACGCTGGTAGGGCAGCAAGCCCTCCCGCTGATAGCGCAGCAGCTCGGCGTGGGGCACGACCCAGCGGGCGTAAGCCCCACGGCCGGACAGCTTTTTCTCGGCCCGAACGCGGCCGAGGCGGCACCATTCCCGGCAGGTGAAGCATGACTTGCCGACGAGCTTGGCGAACTCCTCGATCTCATAGAAGTCCTTGATCGTCTGCCGCTCGACCAGGGCGGCCAGCAGCGCCTCGATTCGTTCCAGTCTCTCCTCAACCGTCATGCTCCACCTCAACTCTCGATGCCTTGGCCTTCTCGTTTCCTGAAAATGGGCGAACTCGGTAGCGTTACAGAAGGCCGGCGGCCTTCATCTTGGCGTCGAAGGCATTCGCCTCTTTCACCTGCGTCTCGCAGATGTACTTGAACGTGGCGGCATCCATGCCGCCGATGAGAGCGCAGTACGCCAGGGCGAACAAGGCGTCCCCGTCGTCCGAGGCCGACACGCGCCACGCCGCGGTCGTCAGCTCGTGGTTGCGAAGGAGCAGGTAACCGAGAACCTCCTGCGGCACCCGGCTGGAGGGGAGGGTGGCGGCGCTGAACGTGGAGACGCAGGCGATGCTTTCTCCGCAAGTCACCAGCACCTTGCGGATGCTTACGAGCGGGTCGCGGAAGTGGAGGACAATCCCGTGCTCGCCCACCCGTTCATCCACCGACCAGCCCAACTCACGGCAGAACTGCTCGATGGCCGCCAGGCCACGCGGGGATTGTGACACCGACCCATTGTCGGTGACTCCAGCGACGAACCCGTTGACGAACCCTTTCACCACTTCGTTAAACAGACCCATGTTCGGCCTCCTTTGGGAAAAAAACCTGACGGAATGTCAGGTGGATTTCACGTTGGCTAACATCTCTTCACACTCTTTCAGAACCTCCGCCGCCTCGTCCCGCCTGTGCTGCCGGACCAGCGTTTCGGCCCGCACCAGCAGCGCCTGGAGCCGGGCACGCAGCTTGCGCTTGCGTTCCAGCAAGGCAATGCGGCCGGCGACCCAGGCGATAAAAACAGCAACGGCGGCCCAGGCCCACAGATAGACATGGGGGTCATCCGCCGAGCCGGGACTCCAGTTCTCCGGATGCTGAAAGTCCCACCAGGCGCGGAAGGGGAAGACGACGGCGACGAAGACGAGGACGATTGTGAGAGTCCAGGTATCCGCACGATTCATGGCAGACCTCCTCCTAAAAGGCAGAGGGGAAGGCGGGCAAGCCTTCCCCTTCTGCCGTTCTCACTACTTCCGAAGCGACTCCAGCCAGGCGGCGAGGATGCCCTTGCCGGCCTCCTGGACCTTTTCGTTCTCCGCGAGTTTCTTGACAGTCTTGGCGGCATCCTTGGCTGCCGAGCCGATGGACCAGGCAAACCACCAGAGCATCAGCAAGCTGATGACGCAAAACCCGTCGAAGGACCAATCAAACGGCCAAAATGCTGCGAACATAGAAACGCTCCTTGGTCTGGGCGAAAGGGGTACGTACTCCCGGCGGCACGCGCCGCCAGGACAACTCAGGAAAACAGCTTGAACACGGCTTTACCGGGCTGGGAGCCATGCTGCCGGGGACCGCCTGCCAGGCAGACGGGGACGACCCTCCGGCTCCCGCCTCTCGTTCAGAAGTGCATGGGAAGTTTTTCGCGTAGCGAAGGATCGCTTCCCGGAACAACCAGGCGAGCAGGGCTGGGCGCAGTTGCCAACCCGCTACGACATCAACCAACCCATGAAGACCCCGGTCACGGACGCTTCCAGCAGTCGGCGCCGCTCCGGTGGCATTTTCATCAGGTGTTCCGTGACGTAAGCGCAGGCGGCGCGGAATAACTCCGAATCCCCGTCGGCGCGGTAAGCGGCCCGCGTGATGCGAGCGAACAACGTGGTTTCGGGCAGGGTGTCAAAATCGCCTTCCGAGCGGGGCGCCGTCTGGAGCAACTCGGCGATGGCCACCGACGTTAAGCCGGGGATTTTCGCCAGCCGTAGCAAGACGCTGGCGTGGAACGCTGCCCGCTCGCATTCGACCCGCCAGGCTTCCGGGGAATCGTCCGGCGGGGCGTCCGTCTTTTTCCCCTCGGCATTGGCGGCGGGGTGTCCGTCTTGGCTGGCCGGACAGCTGGCCGTCGTCTCAGGTCCTACGCTGAGAGGGGAGCCGCACTTGGGACAGAGAAATTTCATAAACACCTCACCTTCTGGGTTTGGAGAAAAGGCGGGGCTACGCACGCCCCGTCGATGGGTTACTTCAGCCAGCGTGTAATCCACGCGGCCAAGTTCTCCTTGGCCGTAATCATCCGTTAGAGTTCGCGGCCACCGCGACTCTGCTCCTGTTGCTGTCCTTCCTGCTGCTGGCTCTCGGCCTGATTGGTCCGGGGATACATCACGAACGCATCCCCACGGAACAGGGCCGAGGCCATCTCGTGCGCTCCATGCTCGAACGTGGGCGTCAAGCTGTCCCAAATCTTCCCGCCGATCTGTTTCAGCGAGGACGCCGCTTCACGGATGGACTCCACCAAGGACGGCGGCTGGCCGGCCTTGAGCTGCTCGAAAAACTCGCGACTTTCTTTGGACATGGCTTCTCCTTTCATTGAAACCAGTGTTGAAAAAGTCCCGCCGTCCACAATGCCGCCAGCATGGCGGCGGCGAGAAACAGGCACGCCGTATCGAAGACCATCTTGGCCGGACTCAAGCCGGTGGGCCGGCCGAAGTCCTTCTCGTAATACCGGACCAGTCGGGTCCAGATCGGTGGAACGCCGGGTGTGAAGGTAATCGCCACTCTCGGATCAAGACCCGCGACTTCTTCGGGCTTGAGCAGCTTCCTGCCATGCTGCTGCCAGTTGTGGCTGGTGTTCTCCGAGTAACTGGCACTGGTGCTTCCGTACTGACCCGCCTGCTGCGTCTTGCCGTAGCTGGTGCCCCCGCTCTCCACGATGATGGTTTCCTCGCCCAGTCTTCCGGAGACGTACTCCGCCGTCTGAATGTCGTTAACACCGAAAAAGACCTGGGAGGTATTGGAAAGAACGGTCTGGTCCTGGCCATCGGGCCAGCACTTCTTGAGCTGGCCGAGGGACTGGTAGTACAGCTGGAGCCGCACTCCGTAACCACGAAACTTGTCCACCGCGTCATCGAGCGCGTCCATGTGCCCGAGAGAGGCCGCCTCATCGAGGACGAAATGAACCTTGGTTCTCTCCTGCAAACCTCCCTTCACGACAGCCCGGAGGAGCGACCCGATCCACAGCCGCAAGAGCGCCGACTGCGCCCGCATATGCTCCGGGGGGAGAATCAGGTACACCGTCATCTTGCCGGTGAGCAGATCGGCCGGGTTGAAGCTGCTCTGCTTGGTGCTTTCTGAGATCGCAATCGTGTCGAGGAACCGCAGGAAGCGGTTGGTGGTGGTCAAGGTCGATCCCAATTCCTTGTCCTTGAAGTGCGTCAGCTGGTAGCCGAGCCGGGCCAGCATTCCCTGCCAGGCGTCGGACTCGCCGCACATCTTCTTGATCGCCCCCTGAATCTTGTCCGGGTCGGTGAGCAAGGAACGGACGGTTTGCAGGGACTTCTCCTCGCCTTCCGTGAACCAAACCACCGCCGCGGTCATCGCGGCTATCCACACTTCCGCGGAATCGTTCCAGAACGGCTCCTTCTCTTGTCCCGTCCGAATCACCAGCGCCTCGGCCAGGTCACGACATTCATCGATTGCGGTAGGCGAATCCTTGTCGATGAATTGGAGCGTGTTGAACGTATCGGGCTCCGGCGTGACGACCCGGAACGGATCAAGAAGAACGATGCGATGCCCCATCCGGCGACGAGCAGCCGCCGTAATCTTGGCCAGCTCGCCCTTGAAATCGACCACGACAGCGGATTCGTCGCACGTCAACAGGAAGGGGACTGCCACCGCCGTTGACTTCCCGACGCCAACCGGGGCCACGATCATGCTGTGGATCGCCGTGGTCAGCCGCACCAGGAATTTGGGGGGCGACCGCTGGAACGCCAGGAGGAATTTCTGGCAGGCTGCCTTGGCCGAGAGCCGAGAGTCGAACAGCGCTCGGACGGCTGCGATCTTGCTCGGCTTGCCCTCGATATGGCCGACCATCAGGCCCTTGCCTTCGAGCAGGTGCGGGATGTCGCTGGCATCGGCCCACCGTGCCGTCCCATAGGCGGTGTAGCGCGGCGCTCTCCGCCATAGCATCACGATGCCCAAGACGGCGAGTACCAGCCAGGCGTAGGGCACGAGGTAGACGACCAGGACGGCCAGGTAGGCCACCAACAGTACGGTAACGATCAGAATGTAACGTAGTATCGGGTACATGGTTCTCCTCAGTTCTTGCTGGGACGCAGCCGCTGCTGCGTGCGCTCCACTTGCAGCTCGTAAGCCTCGATCCCCCGCTTGGCGGCCTGGTAGCAGGACTCCCACGCCTGCTGACGCAGCGCTGGAGGGAGGCACGGAAAAAGGACATCAAGGCACGTCCAGGCAATGGCCACGGCGGCATCGTGCTGGAGTCGCTGGTTCGCCATCTCCTCACCCCTTCCTGGCCTTGTCCCGGAGAACGGCCTGGAACGTGCGTGCGTCCAGCCCTTGCTCGCGGGCCTTCTTGGCTTCGCGCTGTGCTTCGCCGAGGCTGTCGATCAGGTCATCGAGTGTCAGAGCTTTCCCGCTGGCGACGATGGACACCCCGGACGGCAGCACCGCCTTGATGCGCGACAGCTTGACCGCTGGCTCTGCACTGGTTCGCTTCTTGCGGCAGAATTCCGCGATCTGGCCAGCGGGCGTTCCGGCGAGATACATCTCCAGCAGGCCGGACTGTTCCGCTGGCGGCAGGAGGCTGATTTGATACCACGCCTTGGGGCCGATCTTGCTCTCCTCCGCCGCCTTCTGGACGGCCGGGATGGTCTTCCACAAGGAGTTCAGCCGCGTCAACATGCTGGCGTCGCGGTCGATCTTTCCGGCCAACTCCTTGGCGGTCGCTCCGGGATTCTGGTCCAGCCACTCCTTGCAAGCCAGGGCTTGGTCGAAGGGAGACAAGCTGGTCGAGTGCATCGCCGAGATCAGTTGCAGCTCGCAAACTTCGACTGTACTCAGCTCGTGGTCCACTACGATCACGTCCACCTCGAAGTCGGGGTTCTCCAGCATCAGGCCGCGCCAGCGGCACTCGCCGTCGAGGATCGTGTCATCGGCAAAGATGATGAACGGGTGCAGCTGCCGCTTCATCACCGACCGAGCGAGCGAACGTAAGTCCGCTTCGGGCGGAAAACTCTTGCGGACCTGCGGCCGCGTCTTCAGGATGCGGGCGCGGCGTTTTTCGATCGACTTCTTGACAAGCGCGGGCATGAGAATCTCCTCTCTAAACGGAGCCTGGCCATTGGCACGTTCCACACGTGCCAGGACCGAGGCGGGAAACGATGGGGAATGACGATCCCGTGGTCCCAGATCGAGACCACGGGCCAGAGAGCGACTGCTGGGGCAAAGACTCTCAGTTACGCGGCGTCGGCTTCGTCGAACTCGCCGCTCTCGACCTCGCGTTTGCGGCGGTAGAAATCCGCCCGCGAGGCGCCGGTCTTTTCCATATAAGCTCGTTCCTGCTCCTTGGCGTCGGCGGCGGTGCCCATGATCTCGCGGACGACGTTGCGGCGCTTGGCCTTCTTGGCTTCCGGCGAGTTGGTGTTGACTTCGTGCCGGAAGTGGCAGGTCGCCTCGCGGACACTGGCGGCAATCAAGTCCTCCCAATGCGAGACGGAGCAGTCGGCGGCGAACTGGAGGTAGGTCTGAAACGCCTTCTGCTGCAAGCGCAGGTCGAGCGGGCAGCCGGCCGAGCGGCATTCTTTCAGTAAGTATTCCGTGACTTTCAGGCACTCTTCCGGCGCGATGACGAGCTTGTCCTGCACCCGGTATCCTTTCGCAGCCAGGTCACGCATCAAGGCCGTCAGCTCGGCATCGGTGACATCGAGCCGATGGACCTCGATACGGGTAGCCAAAGCCCGCAGCTCGGGCAGATCGGCCAGCGGCCGGTTGCTAATCAGGATCAGGCCGCCGCGAAAAATAAACCGCTGGGGTCCGCCGGTGGCGGTGGTCCAGGTGACAACGCGGTCGTGCCCCGGCTGCGCCCATAGTGCCGAGCGGAGGACGCCCTGCGCGTCGGGGTCTTTGGTCAGCCGCTCCATGTCCTCCAGGACGTGGATGGCGTCGGGGGCATGGTGCAAGGTCTGGAACAAGCCCTTGGGGGTCATGCGCGAGTTATACAGCTGGTAGAGTACGTCGGACCTTTCCAGGTGCCGCAAGACGGTGTGGGACTTGCCAAGGCCGCCGGTGCCGTACAGGTAATAGCCGGTCTTGTAACCCCTGGCCACGGCCGTAACGTGATCGCGGACCAGGTGCAGTTTCTTATCGAGGCTGGCCAGTGCCTCGCGGTCGGAGGGCCGCATCGCTTCGGTCATGATGTTCAACCTCATGGTTCGTTTTTTCGGCTCAGGCCCGGCCTGTGAGACTGGAGACCGGAGACCGATTGCTTGCCGGTGGCAATTTCTACTTGCCCTGTCTCAGAGGGCGACGCTGAGACGGGAGACTTGCGACTGATCGAGCACCTGTGCTTACGACGCCAGATGATGCCGGCGGTAGACGGAACCGGGGGTCATGCCGGCCAGGTGCGGGGCCACGGTCTGGGCGATCATGGCCGCCTCGGCGTCGTCCAGGGGCTTGTCTCTGGCGGCAGAGCGAGCGATGGTCCAGACGCTCAGGTCGGAGGCCGCGAGCCGCCGCAGTAGCTCGGCGAAGGCTTCGGGATTGCTCCGCATTTGCTCGAACTCGGCGCGAACTTTCTCGATACGCGCGCGGCGTCGCCGGGCGCGGGTTTTTCCGCGTGACATCATCAACCTCTCATCGGGAGGACCACGGCGCCGGAGGGCTGCCGTGTCAGGAAGGACCGCAACCAAAACCGCCACAGGCGGTAGGCCGCTGGTCGAATCAGGTATGAGAGCCGCACCGCCCTGTCATCTGGTGCGTCAGTTCGGGGCCGTTGCCCCGTCTGCATGTATTATCTCGTGTTATCTCGTGACCGTCGATTGTGCGCCTCGCGCACGATCAGCTGGGGCTGGCCGAGTCTCTTCATCGACGCCCGGAGCGCGAGAAGGTCGGCCTGCGCAAAATGCTTCCGGGGCCGGTTTGGATCGGCCTTGATGAACGCGAGCGTTTTCAAGGTCAGTTGTGGCACCAGCGTTCTCCTGCATTGTGTTTAGGGCAATCGCCCTCGGTGGTCGCCTGGAGGCAAGCCCGCGTACCCTCGCATGAGCAATTGGGCGGGGGTTTTCGCCCCGTCTGCCTGTATTATCTCGTGACGGTCGATTGTGCGCTGCGCGCGCAATCGGGGCGCTATCGAGCGCGGCTATGGACACGCTTGGCTTGCTGTATTCCCTGCCCCTCGACTTGCCGGATCAGCAGCCGGTCTGCGGTTGGCCGGAGAGAATGGATGCGCCCGCTTGCATTCTATCCGTTCGTAACGGCCATCTTTGGCAGACACTTCATGACGGAGAGGAACCGATCCACATAATGGAATGCCTTCCGTGCCCTCCGCGTCCACCGGCTCTCACGACGCTTTCCCCGCATATGCGTGGCCCGAAACGTCAGTTCACGCTCTTCGTCCGACCAGGCGTCTGAGAAAAACGGTTCCTTGTCGAAGAGCACGTGAACCACTTCGAGACAACCATCACGGATGTAGCCGTTGCTCGTCGGCAGTCGGATTTCGCCGTAGGTCGGTTGCAGCTGCTCCAGCGTCGCTTGGAGCTTGCTATAGCCGATGGCCCGATCTTCCGACTCGATGGCGGCACGATCCACTTGCCCAATGCACCAAAAGAGCTGGAGCGGCGTCAAGTAGACCGTCAAATCCACGTCCCTGAACCATGTGAGAATTCGTTGGTCCTCCGCGCTGAGGACAAGCCTTTCAGATTCGCTAATGGAGGCATCGCCCGCTAAACTCTCAGGAGAAATGGCTGCCAACAAGCGGATAACGACGGACTGGACCTCGGCGTTATCAAGCCGTCTGGTTTCTTTCAATGCTGGAACAGCGGGATCGCCGATCTTTCTCAAGATTTCGGCGGCTTTCTGCCTGACCATCGCATCAGGGTTGAGGAGGATTTGGATAAGGGCAGGGACAACGAATTCAGCAGGATCGGCGATGCGCCCCAAAGCGTCGGCGGCTTGGTGACTGACCGATCCGTCCGGGTCGGCAAGGGCGTGGATGAGAGCGGGAACAATGAGTTCGGCAGGAGTACCGATGTGCCCCAAAGCGGCGGCGGCGTGATGGCGCACACTCGCGTGAGAGTCCGCGAGCGCAGTAACCAGGGCGGGGACAGCAGCTTCGACCGGTTTACCGATCCGCCCCAAGGCTATGGCGGCCTCCCAACGGACATTGGGGGCAGAGTCTTCCAGCCCGCCGATTAAGGTAGGAACAGCGGGCGCCGCCGACGGACCCATCTCCCCCAAGGCCGAAGCGGCGTATCGTCGGGCGGCATTGTTACCGGACGTTAATGCTCCCATTAAGATGGGAAGCGCCGGAGGACCGATCTGGCCCAATGCCTGGGTTGCGTACCGAACCACATTTTCGTTCGGGTCATCCAGCGCGGCACGGAGGGCAGGAAGAACGACCGCCTCGGGAGTACCGATCGCGCCGAGGGCGCGGGCTGCGTTCTCGCGGACAATGGAGTCCCAATCCGTGAGTCGGGCTACGAGGTCGGGGACCGCGACCTCTGCCGGCGTTCCGATCTTTCCCAACGCCTCGGCTGCGTGCTGTCGCACGTGGCGACTTTCGTCTGCCAGCGCGACCATGAGTGCAGGCACGGCGCTCTTCGCCGTAGCGCCGATCTCGTTCAACGCCCGCGCAGCCTCCCAACGGACTGCTTCATCGCGGTGGCTTAGCGCGTCGATGAGGGCGGGGACCGCCGGGGCACCAATCGCTCCCAACGTCAGGGATATGGATAAAGCGCTGACGGGTCTTAGCTCACTTGCACGAGAGAGAGTGGCGATCAGGGCAGGAACCGCCGGGGCACCAATCTTCGCCAAGGCCCAGCCTGCTTCCGGCTGGGCAAGCCTGTAATTGCTAACTACTTTATCAATCAGTACGAGGACAGCGGCCTGCGCGGGAGTACCGATCTTGCCCAAGGCATCAGCCGCGGCGCGTCGGACCCCTTCATCGTAGTCATCGAGGAAGGCGATGAGTGCGGGAACAACCACTTCCACGGGAGCGCCGCTCTCTCCCAAAGCCTGGACCGCCCTCCGACGGGCACCCACGTCCCGGTCAGCGTCTGACGGGTAGAGTGCGGGGACGGGGGCCTGCAGGTCTAAGGATTCATGGGATGCGGTACTCATAGAATCGCCCTCTCCACTCGAATCGCCCGGCAGTCGCTGCACGCCCCTCAAGGGAGTCCGAAAGCCCCTCCGACGACATGCCCATGCTATAATCGCAGCCGATAGCTGAAAGCAGGCACGGGGGCATCGCCCCAGACCAAACCGCCGTCGTCAGCGAGCGACTTGTCGGTGGTCGTGGCGAGCAAGCAAACCTCCTGCGGATTGCCCCTCCGCACCCGCTGCCGGCTCTCCTTCCTCGCTGCCGTCCAGTCCATCGCCCCTCACATTGCACCGTATTGCGGCCAATGGCGGTGGCACTCGGCCCCGTCTGCCAGGTATCTCGTGCCCACCAGGCCGTTGCGTCATCGATTCTCTGCCCTGTGCGGGGGAGTACCGGCGAGCCGTGACGGCCCAGGCGTCATCCGTCGCCTGCCTCTTCGGCCTACATTTCAAGTATGTGCCGCCCCACGGAATGGCCATCATCTGTCGTCCGGATCATTTTACCGTAATTAGCACCTGCTCAAAACCTTGCGTTCCTCTGCTAAGAAACCCTCAGACCAACCGATCCATTGTGGGGCAAGCGCCTCATCCCTTACCCGCTCTGGAGTTGCGTCGTTATCGAGGAAATCGGGCGGGTGCAGGCCGACTTGCCTTTCCTGTCGCCTTCCCATCGCTCCCGTCGAGCTACGCCGCAGCATACGCCAATCCTACCGGCTCTTGGGAACCCAGCGAAAGTCGCCTGCTCACAGCACGGCTGGCTTTCTCTCGCTCCGCGCAACAAGATCTCGCTCCTGTGACCACGCCGCATGACGCGCTTGCGGTCGAAATCAGGAGCCATCGAGGGGGAGGGCACCAAAGCAGTTCATACTGGCGCGGCGGAGATCGTCGTTACGGCCCTTGGGAATGCCGATCTTCTTTGCGGCAGACCTTTCTCACTTGTACGGCTGAGCGCTGACGATCCTTCGGCTACCGATGCTGTCCTGATGGCCCTTTCTCCTCGGACTTCGCTTCCAGCCCGCACGCGGCCTTACTCTCGGCACAGCTGAAGCAGCCGCCGGGCCGGTCAAGCACCGACTTCCGTTGCGAAACAGCCGCAAGGGAGCGGCCATTTCGTTCTCACCCGGAGCTTGACCGCCGCCAGGGCTTCCCGTCTATGGCTGCTTCGGTGGGCGTGCCGTAAGGCCCCGAGGAGCGGGGCCGGAAATGTAAAGAAGGAGAAAGAACCATGTCCAAAGATGCAGCACTCGATACCGGCGTCAAGAACCGCAAGCCCAGCCTCATCGCCTATCAGGTCCGCGACGGCAAAGACGGCGACAGCTATTGGGACCGCGTGGGCATCGCCTGGAGCAACCGCGATGGCGGCTTCACCGTGCAGCTGCACAGTATCCCGCTCGACGGCCGGATCGTCCTCACCAAACCCAAGAGCAACAGCTAACCGCACATCAACCGGGCGGCCTACGCAGGGCCGCCCCTAACCGAAAGGAACTACACCTATGAAGCACGAAACTGTCTATATCGAGGCCATCGAAACCACCATCCGGGCACTCCGCGCCATGCTTGCCAAGGCGATGGTGGACGTGACCGTGGCCTGCAAAGACCTCGAACAGAAGCAACACCTGGCGGCCGTCGGAGCCATCATGCCGCTGACGGAAACCCTGCAATCGGCGGCCGCTCTGCACGCCGCTGTCCTCGTTCTCAACCGTGAGATTCGGTAGGAGGCGGCGATGGGCAACCGAGCTTTAATCATCTTCACCGACGGCGAGCGCGTCTCCCCCGTTGTCTACCTGCACTGGTGCGGCGACCAGGTGCCGAAATGGCTGGCCGATCTCAAGCAGCTCATGCACGGCCGCGAGGGCGACGTGGATTATTCCTGTGCCCGCTTCATCGGCCTGTGCCACACCCAGATCGGCGGCAACCTGTCGC
>Ga0209061_1003676_pt1 | contig 16162 bp, 17 predicted proteins | sample Coa_R1_10_FD_187157 | JGI IMG/M metagenome (GOLD analysis project Ga0209061, IMG submission 187157) | Surface soil microbial communities from Centralia Pennsylvania, which are recovering from an underground coalmine fire - Coalmine... | ecosystem: Environmental > Terrestrial > Soil >...
ATCGATAAGAGCCAATATTCGACCCTGGTGGCGGCCATCATCGGAACGGCCATCATTCCGACGGTGATCGCCAACAGTTTTTTCCTGCCGCGCCATCTGTTGCCCAAAGCAAGGCCGGAGGACTCGCTTGGAGAGGGCGGGATGCAGCGGCCCGCGCAGCTCGCGCAGCAAGATTAGTTTAAAGAGGCCTCCATGTTCGAGAAAATCCTCGCCGCCAATGATGGCTCCGAGCCTGCCTTCCGCGCGCTCTCATTGGCGCTCGCCCTCGCCCGGAAGAACAAATCCGAGCTTCACATGGTATGCGTCGAGGAGGTTCCCTATTTGCCGGAATTCATCGAAGAGGTCCGCGAGACGTCAGGAACCGCGGCCCGCCGCTTCCACGGCGTCATTCAGCGCGCGCATGCGATGGCCAGGGAACAGCAGATAGATCTTAAAACCCACGTTGTCGCGGGGCATCCCGTGCGGGATATCGTGAAACTTGCCGGCGATCTCGGCGCGGCCTTGCTGATCATCGGAGCGAGAGGCCATTCCGCGCTCTACGAGCGGATGATCGGCAGCCGCGCGGACCGAATCATACAGCTCGCTCAGTGCCCCGTGCTGATAGTGAAATAACTGCAGCTTAGCGAGTTTCGATACAATGGGCCTGCGGATGTCTTACGAGAAGCCGTGCCAACAAATGTGCCGGCCTGGGGACGCTTAGCCGTCAATTTTCTCGCCGACGCCGGTTTATTCCTAACATTTTCATTGGCGCTTCTGCGATGAGACGGCCTGATTTGCCCGTTACGCGGGGTCATTTGCAATTGCGTGGCGGCCGACCCAGATGAAGATCGGCACGGCCGCCAATTGGGCGGCGATGCAAAAAGCAATCATGGCCGGCATTGAGATGTCGTAGAGAAACCCGATTACCGCGCTACCGAGAAACCAAAACAGACCGTAGCCAGCGGTGAATAGGCCAAAGGCAGAGGCCCGGAGTTCATACGGGACCATCGGTGTAACAGCAGCGGGAATGATCGATTCGTGGACCCCCATGCCGAGGCCCCAAATCGCGGCACCAAGAAGGGCAGCCCAGAATCCCCCGAGAAAGACAAGTGGCGCAAATGCGGCGGAGAGCAATGTGAGACCGGTCAGGACGGAGAATCCGAAGCGGTCGAATAATCGCCCGAACAGGAGCGATCCGCCTCCGCTGACGGCCATCGCCACGGAATAAAAGACCGCGATCCACTCGCCAGGGACAGTTCCCGTGCGGCCGAAATGATAGGCGATCAGCGAGTAATCGGCGAAGCCCGCTGCCACCAGCGCGGCGCCGCCAAGGTAGATCCAATAAACGAACGGTAGACTCTTGCCCTGTCCCGTAGCTAGCGGCCTTGTTTCGAGGCTCTGCGGGTTCGGATAAAGCAATCGCGCCATAAACACCAAAGCGAGATTGATAAGGGCCGGAACGAGCAAGACGGAAAAGGCTAGGCGGTAACTGCCGTGATGTGCCAATACCGCCGCCACGAGCAGAGGGCCAATCATGGCTCCTGCTTGGTCAAGCGCCTCATGGAGACCGAACACCCATCCATAACCTCCAACCTGCTTACCCGCATGAGAGAGCATCACATCACGGGGTGGCTGGCGGATGGCCCTGCCGGCCCGCTCAAGGATGATCAAGGCCGCCGCGGCAGGCCAGCTATCGGTTAGCGCAAGAGCAGGAACAGAGGTCATCTGCACAACATAGCCAAAGATGGCGATCGGCCAGAATCTCTGGCTCGCGTCGGCTAGCCGTCCCGACACCAAACGCAGACCATAGCCTAGCATCTCGCCAAAGCCGGCAACCACGCCGACGACCGCGCCGCTGGCCTGCAGGGACGCAAGAAAAAGACCAATAATGCTTCGTGAACCCTCGTGAGTAAAATCAGCAAAAAAACTTAGAGCGCCGATTGCCAGTACAAATCTGAAGGCTGTCCGGCTTGTGCTACTATTCACCCGCAAAGTATTTTTTTGCATGCGTTCCAACTCGCTTACAGTACTTTTACAGGTTGACCTAACCCTGATTCAAATGACCTTGCCTTTGCCATAATGGCAACTCGCGCAGAATCCCGGCCGCCGCGGTCCGTACGGCGCGTGCAGGATGGCGATCGGCCAGGATCTGCAACCAGGAATCACCCGACTCCTTGTCCCGGATGAGGCGCAGGCTGTTGACGATTTCCAGCCCTTCCACAATGTCGATCGGGTGTTGCAGGGCACAATCGACGAGCCGCGCCTCGGCCGCTTTATCGCCCCTCAACCCAAGAGCGATAATGGCCCGCATTCGCACATCAGCAAGCGGATGGCCAAGCGCGTCAATCAGGCGCTGGGAATAGGTTTTCTTCTCCCATTCACACAAGGAGGCGTGGCAATGAGGGCAAAGGCCGGCATAGGCCGGAATCTGACGGTAGCATTTCGGACAGAACGCCAGCTCTTCCATTGGTGACTCTTCGCTAATGAAGCCATATTACTTCAGGATCACTTCAGGAACTTCGCCGGCGCCGGCGCGTTAATTTTTGCGTGAGCGATGGAGTCCGCCTTTAACCGCCCTGTGGGCTGATGACTCCTGCCGAACGTCCTAGGACGGGAGGAGGAGATTATCATGCAAGATCTTGGCCGTAAGGAGGCAATTCCTGGCTGCGCCGAATGCTCGGCTTCGGATTGGCCTGATCCAGATTATGGGTTCCACGCAATCCGTCACCTAGCCGAGGTTCTTTCCGGCGGCGAAAACCATCCCGAAGCCGAAGCGGCGTTGTTGTTCTTGGCCCTTTTGCATGAGACTTTAGCCGCCACGTGCACTTTAGCCGCCGGGTGCCCGGCCCCGCCGCCGCTTGAGCGCGAAGTTGAGTCCCCCCTGCCGCAACGCATGCGAGCGGTCGAACTCTTGATCCAAACACATGTTAAGTCAAGGACATGGCCGGGCTTACGTAATCTGATGAAAGACAAAGATGTGTGGATTGCGGTGCTCGCCTGCAAAATCTGTCTGATGTGCGGCTCAGAGCTGGAAAAGCGCGAAGCTATCTTTTGCCTGATCAGTTCGTTGCCACGTGCGGATCCTGAACTAGAATCAGTGATAGAGCGGTGCCTGATAGCGCATTTCAAGAGCGGAGAAGAACTCATCAACGCCGCCCTTCGAGTGCTCCAATCTGTGGACGGTTGTACGCGGCCTGTGCTCCTTCACGTCAAGGCTCTTTCACAATGGACGGAAGCCACAATGGATGGGAACTTTAGACGGCTCACCCCTTGATTGCCCAGGGCGTGGTGGCGAATGTGGGTCCTTGCGTAGCGGTTAGGCGCCTTTGGATGTTGCGGAATCGTCTGGCGATGGGGTTCGCCTTTAAGAGCTTTGCAGCTGATGACTCCTACGGACCTTTGCAGGAGGAATGCTCATGCAAGCTCGCGAACCTCACGTGACTGGCCGTGACCGCCTGACAAGGCGAATGTCCGCTGGCGGCTTCGGCCATTGCCAAGTCCAACAACCACTCTCAAAGTGCGAAAGTTCGGACGTTCGCCTCTCCGGCGCCATTTATGGCGGACCGGATTCTCAAATCCAAAACAGGCCGCCCGCGAGCGCCGGGTGCGCCATTGAAAAGCTCAGGTCACTGCGCGATGGCTATAGCGCCGTCGCCGAAGTTGTTGCCTGCGGCAAAAAAGCTGTTCCAGCGCTTCGCGCGCTTCTTTTTGAGCGAGAGCCAAGCGGCCTCTTCCAGGTGCGATGTCTGGCCGTCAAGGCTCTGGCGGCGCTCAAAGCTCACGATGTGCTTGTGGAATTCCTCACGGCTTTGCGTGAGGCTGCCGATCCCGCCGAACGAATCGGCGATGAGGCGGTAGCCAACGCCGCCGCCTGGGCTCTGGGGCGATCGCGCGAGGTGCACGTCTTTGAACTCCTCCTGCGGCTTGCCGAAACCAGACCGCTTCCCGGCGTGATTGCCGCGATCGGGGCCTCCGGGCGCGCCGGGGCAATTCCTTATCTTATTGAAGCTCTCGCCGAAGATGAGAGCCGTTTCGCGGCCGAAGCGGCCCTGCGAAAGTTCGGCGCTCACGCACAACAGGCCTTGATAGTGGCCGCATGCAAAGATTCGCCATCACTCGATCGGGAGAGCGAGTCCCGCTTGCGGCAGCGCCGAAGCGCGCTTGAGCTCCTCGCCGAACATGGCATTGAGCCGGAACAATGGCCAATACTGCGAAATTTGATGCAGGATGAAGATCCGAAAATCGCGGTGCTTGCGTGGAAAATCTGTCTCCTGAGCGCTCCGGAGACGGAAAAGTGCGAGGCTGTATTGCGCTTGAAAGATCTGCGGCCGAGCGCGGATTTTGTGCTAGGGCAGGAGATAGAGCACTGCCTCGCAATTCATCTGCGTAGCACGGAAGATTGATAATCACGCAACTCATTGCCGCGCTGCCCGGGCGGCCGGCGCATAGTAATCGGCGGGGAGGAACGAATGCCAAGAATTCTGCTTGTCAGGCATGGCCATGTCGAGGGCATCTCACCCGAACGGTTCCGGGGCCAGGCCGAGCTTGCCCTCACCCAAGAAGGTTTGGCTCAAGCGGCCGCCCTTGCCGAGCGGATCCGAAGCGGATGGCAGCCTGCCGCCATTTATACCAGCCCCTTGCAGCGCTGCGTTGCAACCGGTGAAGCGATCGCGGCAGCGACCGGAGCGCCCTGCAAAGCGCTCAAGAGCCTTATCGACCTCAATTACGGCACCTGGCAATGGCAAACTTGCGAAGACGTCCGGAATCATTCGCCGGCTCTATTTGCTCTATGGCATTTTGCGCCGCATCTCGTCCGGTTTCCCGAAGGCGACTCCTTGCAGGATTTGTGCGCCCGCGCGGCGGATACCGTGCGCTTTGTCTTGGAACATCATCATGACGACACAGTTGTCCTTGTTGGACATGACAGCGTGAACCGGGCGATATTGCTGCAAGTCCTGGATCAGCCCCTTTCGGCTTATTGGCACCTGACGCAAGATCCATGCGCTCTAAATGAGCTAGACGTGACGCACAGCCACTCCCGGGTGCTCCGGCTCAACGATACCGGCCATCTCGCACACATTCCCGGAGGCAATGCGCCATCCTCATCACGGCCGTACTAGCGAGCGGCATGATCTGACGTTGATGGCTCAAAAAGTACGTCAGCCAGACGGGTTGGAATTTGGCCAATTATAGTTAGGCAACATTCAATAAAACGCCGACAATGCTAAATAGGACGCCCATCATCATCAAGACAAAAGCCCAATAGACCGGATTGCCCATGACCGCACGTGAAACGAGAACACCAAGGAAGGCTAGCACCGCCACAGCCACGGCAATCGCCATCCACGACACAGTGGTGAAAATGGCACCTAAAGCCAATGGGAGCATCGCTCCGGAAAACCCTCCGGCCGTCGCGATTATTGTGCCGTAGAAGGCTTCGCGTATTATTTCACCGCCGAGGCGGGAGGTTTCAAGCTGCCGCGCTGAAGGAAGGTTGAGATGCTGGCCGGCATGGACCAACTCGCCACGGAGCCTCGCGTACTCGGCCACGAAAAACACGAAGCCACCCGAAAGCGAGGCCGCCAAAGCGATCCTGATGGCGAGCCAAATTTCAATTGGCTGTGCCGCGGTTACAATTCGCCCCGCGGCAAAGGTCAATGCGGTCAAAATGCCATCGATCGGGCCGATGACAAATGAAAAGAGGCGCTCGCGGCTGTATATTCCGGCCAGCAGCTTCATCTCATCCTCGGCACGTGTTCGATCAAGCGATCGCCTGATACGATCTGATCAATGCTATTGACGACGGCGCCCGCGCTTTCAATTGCCTGCAGGAGCGCGGCATAATCGATGCCATCGCCTTCGACCGTGACGTCCATTCCGACGGTTTCGATGTCGATTTCGGTTACTGTGATATTGACTGCCTGAACGCCCGCGACCCCCCCGATACTTTGTGCCAGGTCGACAATCGCCGGCCGCGTGATCGCCTTGTCCACGTCCAAGACCAAACGGCGAATATTCATGGGTATGCGTCCTTAATGTGGATGGGGTGAAGGATCCACGGCACGCCTCTCCTCTGGCTGATGCATGTTGGCAGCCATATCTCCAGCGTCGCGCGGATTATTTTCCATGGAGTAAATGCCGCAAGAAAACACCCAGGCTTTAATAGCCGCCTGCCAAGTAAGTGCCGGGTGGCAAAGTCCAATAAAGTCTAATAGAGATAGATCGCATATAGCGGTATGGCCACGCGCATGGCAATCAAATCCGCCAGAACGGGGCAGCTTGACGCTTATCCTTCGCTGCAATTTTGGCTCCCAAGGATTCATGTCGCTTTGGCACCGTCATTTCCTTCCTAGCGGATTCGTTCGCTGTTAGAGACCCGGTCCAACAAAAGGTCTGCGGACTTCACGGAACTCATCAAGCAAGTTCAAATAGGCCGTCCGCTTGAAGGGCACGATGAGCGCCGGAAGCTGTTCAAGTGGAACCCACTTCCAGGCGGAGAATTCAGGGTCGTCAGTCTCGATGTTTATCTCTGCGTCAGAGCCCCTGAACTGCATCGCAAACCATTTTTGGCGCTGACCCCGCCAAGGTCGATGGCGCGCGCTCGCAATTAGCTCGGCTGGAAGATCATAAAACAGCCAGCCCTTGCTCTCGGCCAGGATTTCGGCATTGTCGGTGCCAATCTCCTCCCTCAGCTCTCGCAGCGCAGCGGCACGAGGATCCTCCCCTTGTTCGATGCCGCCCTGCGGCATCTGCCATGCCTCGTCTTTCGTGTCGCGGCGCCGGCCAACGAGCACTTGATTATTTGCGTTAAGGAGCATGATGCCGACGCCGGACCTGTAATCTTCGGCTTTCAGGGAGTCTCGGCTTTCAGTTGGGCGGCATTCCAACTTTGCTGTCTCGGTTCCGCTTAAGGCCGGACAGAGCAATCTCCTGAGCTGCTCCTCTGTTACGTGATCGGCCTTCATGACCAATTGCACGATCGGGTCGGCGAGCAGATCTGCTAGGATTTGGGTATCTAACGGCTTTTTTGACATACTCCAGCCTCGGCCATGAGGTGAACCCTTCGGGAAAGGCAGGAGTTATCAGCGCCCGGGCAGTTAAATGGGGAACTCCATCCCCACACACATATTAGAGCGTTCTGCTTTTCCGTCAATGCCGTATGCCTATGCCAGGCTGCTGGCCGGATTTAACGGCTCATTTAGCAGCCTCTCGCCGGCCCGGCTGACCTTTCATGACTTCGAATTGTCACTCTCCGCGGGCAACCCCGCCCCACGGTTTGCGCGAATCCACTTCAACACATCGGCTGGCTTACCCAGCAAAAGCTTGAGCCATTTCGTGGAATGTATGCTCTCCCCATTGCTGCCTTGCCAGAATTCCCTGACAATGAGCAGCTTCCAGTTGGCACATCCCGTGGCAGGCAGCCGGATTTGCAGAATATCCGTATGGAAACTGTAGACTTCACCTGCGAAAATGTGCCTGTCAATCGAACACTGGGCACCTTTCGCTGCCCATTTCCGCTGGCCCAGCGCGGGGCCCGGTCTGTTGATGATGAGTTCAATATCACCAATAATCCGTGAGCTCGAAAGTCTTTGCACAGTCTCTGGTCCCGTTTGTCAGTCCTCTTGAGGCGAATCCTGTCTAAGCTCGCTCAAGATATCTGATAACGAGGTTATCGAACGCGCCGACTCTTTGATGTGCTCGCGCATTTCCTCGGCATTCGCCCTTCTGCGCTCGATCGCAAGCTGCATCGCCTGCCGGCTTGCCTGTAAAACGAGATGCAATTGCTCAGAGAGCGTAGACTCGAACCGCCGGAACGCGTCTTCAAGATTCTGGCGGATTGCCTCGTTCAGGTTCGCGAGGTTACGGAGAAGGGCCTTCTCTGTATCGGCAGCGAGCTGACCCCGCGCTCGCTTCTCGCGGAGACTCTTGGGCAGAAGACGCATCATAACGCTCGCTGAGATGCCGATAAGCGAAACCAAAGGCTCAGGCGCAACCCAATAAGGCTCCCGCTTAGCTTCAAAAGCCTCATCGGATCGAGGCAAGGCTGCGGAGATCTCCATCAGATCGGCGGCGGTTTGTCTAACTTGGTTAATCAGGGCGCCGGTGCGTTCCTGATGAACCGCAAGCCGCTCACTTAATCTCATTCTGAACAGACCGATCGATTCGTGAAGGGCATGCTCGAAATATTGCGAGAGAACCGCTGTTACCTGGCCGCGAGCTTCTTCCTCATTGAAGGGCCGGGCAGTAATCTCAGAGATGACTTGGCGCACCTCTTTCTGCGCTGCTTTCCACAGCCGGTCTGTTTCTTTCTCAAGTTCCTTCAGCAGCCGCTTCCGGTCAACCGCTACGAGATCGGATAAAGTTTGCCGTTCGGATTCAAAGCGGACTACGCTCGATTCAAATGCAGCGATCTTTTTCTTCAGATCCTCTTCCGGCATCAGCAGCGCCTTGTGCTCGAGCTCGCTTTGAAAGAGCAATTCGCTGATGAGAGAAATCGCCCGCTGCCGCCCCACCGCAAGGGCGATTGCCTGTTTTTCGCGCGCAAGCTCTCCTGCCAATACTTGCTCCAAATTCTCAATTCCGCTCGCCGCAAATGCCTGCGTATCCCCCATTTGCTTTGCACGCAGTCCCTGCTTTGCTGAAACACAGAAGATCCTGACCGGCTGCACGATCGAAGGCTGCTCCTTGAGCACATTGGCGAGAAAATGCTCGGCAATACCCCGTTCCCGGCCGTCCAGAAGATCGATCTTGTTCAGGGCAAAGAAGATTCTTGGAATGAGCTCCTGCACTTTGTTGAGGTAGTTTACTTCCGTCTCGGTGATGGGAGGATCCGGTGAAACGACGAAAAGCGCAACATCGCATTCCGTCAGAATTGCCTCGGCCGCCTGTGTCTGGTGAAGGAGTGTTGAGCCAACCCCGGGCGTATCGACAAGGACAATTCCCTGATCGAGGAATTCCGAGCGAACTTCGAGTTCCACACTCTCGACGCTAAGGCGGTTTCGGGGATTTCCCGTCTCTGAAATGTACTCTTCAAGAATGGCTGGAATCTCGGCTTCATCCGAGATCAAGAGCGGTTCCTTGCTGCCCTTGAAGGCGATCCGGGCGGTGGTCCTAGAGCCGGCTTTAATGAATGCAGGAATGGCTGTAACTGGCGTGATGCCTGTTGGCAGAATAGGGACGCCAAGGAGCGCGTTCAGCAGAGTGCTTTTGCCACGCTTAAACTGGCCGAGCACCGCGACCCGAAGCAGCCCCCGGCCGAGACGTGCCCGCAACTGGGCCAGCCTCTCAAGGATTTCTTGCTGCGCCGCTGTCGGGCGGGAGACCGCAGAGGCTGCGCGAGCCAAAAGAGTATTGAGTGATGACATGATGATCTGTTTCGATATTGGCAGAGGCCTACACGAGCATCCAGGAAAATGCTCCATGGCACCCAAGCCTAGATTGGGTAATGAGCCAATCGTCAAGGTACGAGGATCGGGGATCAAAGATCAAGGACTCTTCAATCCGCAAACCTGCATGTCACTCTAAAGATTTGACGCATTGAATTGCGTCCACTATCTTTCGATTTCGATGGGGATGGGGCTCCCCGATATCCGCCGCAAAGGCTGATGGCTCCTGCTAAGCGCGGGCTGCGGGCCATGCTGGGGCGGGAGCGAATTTGAAACGCCCTGCCAGCTGCGGGTCTTTGTCGCCCTGAGATAGTGTAGAGGCTGGCAGTACCATGAGCAAAATCGCATCCGTCGAAGCCCTTGAGATTCTCGATTCGCGCGGCAATCCCACTGTGCGCGTGTACCTCACGCTCAATGATGGGCTGATGGTATCCGCATCGGTTCCTTCCGGAGCGTCGACGGGCCAGTTCGAAGCTGTTGAGCTTCGCGATGGTGACAAAAGCCGCTATGGCGGAAAAGGTGTTCTCCAGGCCGTTGCCAATGTCAATGAACGCATAGCTCACGCGCTCGTCGGCTTTGAACCATCCCGGCAAGCTGAAATCGATTCCATGCTCGTGGAGCTGGATGGAACGCCTAACAAGGCCCGGCTCGGCGCGAATGCGATTCTCGGAGTCTCGATGGCCGTGGCGCGCGCGGCCGCGAAGGCAGCCAATCTGCCGCTCTACGCCTATCTCGGCGGGCCCGAGGCGTCGCGGCTTCCGGTTCCGATGATGAACATCCTCAACGGCGGGAAACACGCCGATAATAACGTCGATTTCCAGGAGTTCATGGTGATGCCGGTTGGCGCGCCGACGTTCGCCGAAGCGCTCCGTTATGGGGCCGAGACTTTCCATGCCTTAGCCAAGATCCTGAAAGGAAAGGGCTATTCTGCCTCCGTCGGTGATGAAGGGGGGTTTGCCCCAAGCCTCAGGACAAATGAGGAGGCTTGCGAGCTTATCGTCGAAGCAATCGAAGCAGCAGGTTACAAGCCTGGCAAGGACATTGCGATCGCACTTGACCCCGCCGCAAGTTCATTCTTCAACGCCGGCATTTATGATCTTGCACGATCGGGTGGAGGCCAAAAGACCGCCAGCGAGATGATCGAACTCTACCGGAAGTGGATCGCTGCCTACCCTATCGTTTCCATCGAGGATGGCCTTGATGAAAACGACTGGCCAGGATTTGTCAAAATGACATCGGAGCTCGGCGATCAACTTCAGATCGTGGGTGACGATATTTTCGTGACAAATCCAGTCTTCATTCGCCGCGCGATCACTAAGAAAGCAGCGAATGCTGTGCTGATCAAACTCAACCAGATCGGAACCGTGACGGAAACCATCCAAGCGATCAATCTCTGCCGGGAAGCCGGATGGCGGTACATCATCTCACACCGCTCTGGCGAGACCGAGGACACTTTCATGGCCGACTTCGCGGTCGCGATGGGAGGCGGTCAAATCAAAACCGGCTCCGCCTGCCGAAGCGAGCGAATCGCCAAGTACAATAGGCTCCTCGAAATCGAGAAGTCCCTTGGGCCCTCGGCACGGTTCGAGTCTCCCTTTGGAGAAGATCACTTGCGTTGCCAGGAATGCAAACCGGCAGTGTGACCGGCGTGTTGGTCTCTGATCTCCCTTGAAGGGAGACAATTTTCCATGGTTTTTCACAGCATCTTGTTCGAAAGTCCTGAAAGCCGGAACCAAAGCGAGGCGCCACCTGCCTTTTTCGCCGACTTGAATTGTGATCAGATCGTAGATGCTATCACGGCCAAACGGGAAGACTATAATCTGAAGCCCTTCTTCTACGGCTGCCTCAGCAGCATCGAGGCAATCAAATACCGGCAGGAGGTGTTTGGCGATCTCGAACATACGTCACTTTTCCGGCGAATTAATACTTTTACGCGAAAAATGCGCGAAGTCCGCGCACAACTCGATTGTGCACAAAAGGCCTATTACAAGGAACAGAAGCAAGCATGGTTCCTGGAGGCCATTAAGATGTATTGCGAAGCTGTCACGTCCTTGGCAGCGGATCTCTCCAACACTGATCTCAAGTCGCGGGGCTTCTTGGGATTTCGCGATTTTCTATCGAGTTACATCCGTTCCATTGGCTTTGCCTCGCTCTCGCTCGATACGGAAAACCTCAAGGCTGACTTGTCGGCGGTAAGATATTCCGTGCTCATCAAAGGAAACAGCTTCACCGTTCAACACTACAACATGGAGGCAGACTATAGCGCGGAGATCAATGAGACGTTCGAAAAATTCAAACAAGGGACAGCAACTGATTATAGCATCACGTTACCGGCAGCTGATGACATGAACCATATTGAGGCTGCCATACTCGAGTTTGTTGCTCGATTGCATCCAGATGTCTTTCTTGCCCTGAACGAATTTTGTACCAGGAACAGCACTTTTCTCAACGAAACAATTGCGGCGTTCGACCGGGAGGTTCAATTCTACATCGCCTATCTTGAGTATGCCGCGCCCTTGAAATCCGCCGGACTGCATTTCTGTTATCCAGCCATCTCTGGCGAAAGCAAGGAGATCTACGACTACGGCGGGTTCGACATCGCGTTGGCCCAAAAACTTGTTAGGGGCCGCTCAGCCGTCATATGCAATGATTTTTATATGAAGGGCAAGGAACGAATACTGGTGATCTCTGGCCCCAATCAGGGAGGTAAAACGACCTTTGCCCGCGCGTTTGGCCAATTGCACTATCTCGCGAGTCTCGGATGCCCAGTTCCGGGAAGAGAGGCGCGGCTCTTACTCTTTGATGAGCTGTTCACGCACTTCGAAAGAGAGGAGAAGGCCGGCAGCCTGCGCGGCAAGCTGGAAGATGATCTCTTCAGAATCCATGATATTCTTGCCCGGGCAACGTCACGCTCCATCATTATTATGAATGAGATTTTTACCTCAGCAACGCTACAGGACGAAATATTTCTAAGTACGAAAGTGATGACAAAATTAATTGAGCTCGGTTTGTTGTGCGTTTGGGTCACGTTTGTTGATGAGTTGGCGTCGTTTGGCCCACAAACCGTGTCCATGGTCAGCACTGTCGTTCCCGAAGATCCTGCATTGCGGACATTCAAAATTTTGAGGCGGCCAGCTGACGGACTCGCATACGCAATGGCAATTGCCCGAAAGTACCGCCTGACATACGAGTGCATAAAGGAGCGCATTAAGACGTGAAAGCATTCCTTATGTATAGGGATCGCGATTTTGACCCCCAGGCACTGCTTTCCAGAAAAAAACGGGTCTCACGTTTTGAGAACCCCGATCAAGAAGAGCATCTTCAGCAGCTCCTGCCCTGGAACGAAAAGGCGCTGACGCAAGATTTGCGCTTGGACATTTTGTTCAACGCCATGGCGGATGGAGACGAGTTCTTGTTCGATGTGGCAAAGGTTGCCCTGTTGTCCAGCCTCACCGACCGAGACACCGTCCTCTACCGCCAGCATATCCTTTCAGATTGTTTGAAGCATGCAGCAATTGTCACGGACATCTATCAGATCGCCAAGGACGCGATCGAAGAGGAGAGAAAGAATTTTCTGGGCTACTTCAGCCGGCATCCCAAGGGCATTCTGCACAGATCAGTGGAAGTGCTTGAGATGTTCATGGTTAGGCTGAGGAGGCTTAGAGACATTTCTGAGCACGAAGCAGAACACTTCGAGTCGGAAGGATTCACGCGCCTGCATGCGATGCTCAGGCAGGAACTCACCGGCGAGTATTTTACGAGCGTCGAAAACCATCTTAAGCAGTTGCAATTCCGTAATGGCGTTCTGATCAGTGCCGGGCTGGGCCGAGGCAACAAAGGTACCAATTATGTTCTTCGTAAGCCGCACAAGGACACGCGGAGTTGGACAGCGCGACTCTTTCCGCAAAGGACGCCGGCCTACACCTTCCGCCTACACCCTCGCGATGAAGCTGGCGCCAGAGCTTTATCGGAACTGGAAGACGAGGGTCTCAACCTTGTTGCCAACGCGCTTGCTCAAGCTACGGATCACATCCTCAGTTTTTTCCAGATGTTGCGCACGGAACTGGCTTTTTACATTGCATGCCTGAATCTGCGTGCACGCCTTTTCCAAATGCAGGCCCCGGCGTGCCTGCCCATCCCCGCATCTCCCTGTGAACGGAGGCTCTCGTTCTCTGGCTTGTATGATGTCTGCCTTGCCTTGACCCTGGGGAAAAAAATCGTCGGGAATGACCTGTCCGGCAGGGAGAAGAGCCTCTTCATAATCACGGGAGCGAATACGGGTGGCAAATCGACGTTCCTCCGCAGCATTGGTCTCGCTTACCTTATGATGCAGGCTGGCATGTTCGTTCCCGCTGAATCGTTCTCTTCCGAGATCTGTGATGGCCTCTTCACACACTTCAGGCGCGAAGAAGACCTAACCATGGAGAGTGGCAAATGGGACGAAGAACTCAGCAGGATGAGTGAAATTGTCGACAATCTTAATCCCAATGCCGTGATCTTGTTCAACGAGTCATTTGCATCCACAAATGAAAGGGAAGGCTCGGAAGTTGCAAGCCAGATCGTGAGAGCATTATTGAACAGACGCATCAAAGTTTTTTTCGTAACGCATTTGCTTCACTTCGCGCATAGTTTTTTTGACGAGAGATTGGAAGAGGCCATCTTCCTGCGGGCCGAAAGACGCCCCGATGGAACGCGCCCCTTCAAATTATCCGAGGCGGAACCCCTCCGAACGAGCTACGGCGAGGATTTGTACAACGCGATATTTGTAGACCGCCCGATGCCCCGGGCTACCTCTTCCGAGAAGCGTCCATAGCTTGGACCTTTAGGGATAGCCGGGCGGAAACTCTTCGAACCGCTGATCAATCAAAATCACTGATTCACCAGATGGTGCGGGGAACGAATTCTTGGATTTGGACAACCTTTGGCGCGCCTTAATCGCGATCGCAGGAGCGCATTGGACTGATCCGCCAGCCTAGGAAAGCCCGCTTTGGACTCGGCAGGGTTTGCATCACCAGCGCACCCTCACCGGAAATGCGCAAAATCCTTCCCGCTGCCTGAACCAGCTCGTTCATGGACGTGAGGTCTCCATTGACAATGTAACGTTCTCGTGATTAACTAAATAAATAGGTGATGGAGTTCGCCTTTAAACGCCTCTCATGAGGCTAATAACTCCTGCAGCGCTTTTGCGGTAGGAGTTACTATGAGCCATACTCGGCGGCGCAGATCAAAAAAACGCAGTTTGCGTTGCGATATTTACCGCAGCATCATTTCCCATCGCTATCAGCTTCCGCTGTCCCAAACCGGTCTGCGCCCGGCTGAAGCAAAGCCCCTTCAACGATCACTAGCACCGCCGGGCCGCTCTGCGAGTGGCGATTGCTTTCCTTCTACACCGGCCCTTCTCCGCGTCCCTGGTGTACGCTGGTTTGTATGCCTCGGGGTATCTTCCTGTTGGCCGGCCCGGCGGTTTTCCCGGCCCATGCCGGACATGTCTGCGCCACCCCATATCGTTACGAGATACTCGGCAGCAGTTTGACAGTATAGCAGAGGGAGGACAGCGGCCCAGCGAAGCGGCCGCGTTGGCAGATTCCCGGCATGGACACGACAAGGGGCAGGCGCCGCATGACTCACGTCCGCTTGGCATATCCTATGAGCCGCCTCTTCGGGGAGAGTGGCTTATTGCCCGCGCTAATCTCTCATAGCGGAGGGACGGCTACCGGAATTGGACAGTCCATTCGGATGCTTACCCAACAGCTGCGGGTCCTGGCTGTCTCTCAAGTAAAAGTTTCCGACAAAGTCGCAGGCGATGCATGGCCCAAGATTTGATTTACCATTGCTGCGCTGGCGATTGGCCCTCGATTCTCATCGGGAAAGATCGATAATGAGAGCGGCGCTGATCTGGGCGCTTAGCACCCAACTCGTTTTGGCTGACGCAGGCACAGTACCAGACGCGGTTCCGGAAACTGCGCCAGGATTACAGGCAGAGACTTTTGGGGATTGGGCCGTCGTTTGCGGCAGGGCGTCAGCTGACCGCCGTGACAGTGTCTGCGAGATCACGACAATGATCACTGCGGCTGGCCAGACAGCCCCTTTTGCGCGGCTTGCATTGCTACCGCAGAGCAAAAGAAAACCAGCGAGGCTTATCGCGATTCTGCCGGTTGCTGTCTCCATCGCGCCTGGGGTCAATTTCACCCTCGACTCCGCTAAGCCCGGTATAAATCTTATTTATAAATTCTGTGCAGTGGCTGCCTGTTTCGCGGAGGCCGAGATCGCCGAGGAGCAAATGACGATATTCCAAAACCGGTTGCCAACCGGGCGCCTTGCCTTCAGTGATCCAAATGGAAATAAGATTGAGGTGGACGTATCTTTTAGAGGATTCGATCAGGCCCTCAATGCTTTGCTGAAACGCTAAGCTTTGCGGCTTCCTCGGCGCTATATTGGGGCAGTCTTTGTTTCTCACGCGGCCCCGCTCGTTTGATTTGTGCGCACGGACTTGCCATGGCTCTCGTTTGGTACCCTATCCCATCTCCTAACAGTACCCGGCCGGCTGATGGCTCCTACCGGCCGCAACACGAATGAGTTACGCTATGTGTCCAGGAGTTGTAACTTATGGGATGCAGCAATGTCATATTGTTGTGGCCGGCGGGAGGCTCGGGTTCGCGCAGAAAGGACTCTAGGTCATAAACTCATAAAGGGGATTCCGCTGACGGCTTGTTTCTGATTCAAACTCCTCAAAGGAGTTTGAACGATGACGCCACGCCGATATGAGTTGACGGACTTCGAATGGTCGATCATCCAGC
>Ga0209061_1003681_pt1 | contig 16154 bp, 9 predicted proteins | sample Coa_R1_10_FD_187157 | JGI IMG/M metagenome (GOLD analysis project Ga0209061, IMG submission 187157) | Surface soil microbial communities from Centralia Pennsylvania, which are recovering from an underground coalmine fire - Coalmine... | ecosystem: Environmental > Terrestrial > Soil > Unclassified...
GTCGCCGACATGGAGAAAGAAACGCCGGGCGTCTCCTGGAAATCATATTTCCAGGCGCTGGGACTGGGGGATCTGCACGAGTTGACCGTCGGCCAGCCGGACTTTCTCAAGGAGATCGGCCAAATGATCGTCCAGACGCCGCTGGAGGAATGGAAGGTTTACCTGCGCTGGAAGCTGCTCAACAGCTACGCCGATAAGCTCAGCTCGCCATTCGTCGAAGAGGATTTCCATTTCAAAGGCACGGTGCTGACCGGCACGCCGCGCAATCTGCCACGCTGGGAGCGCATTGTGCGAGCCACCGATCACCTGCTCGGCGAAGCGCTGGGCCAGCTTTACGTTGAGAAAGAGTTCCCGCCCGATGCGAAAAACAAGGCCGAAGCGCTGGTAGCCAACCTCAAGGACACGCTCCGCGAGCGCCTGGCCAAGCTCGATTGGATGCAGCCGAAAACGCGCGAAGAGGCGATCCGTAAGCTCGATGCCATGGCGGTGAAGATCGGCTATCCAGTCAAATGGCGCGATTACTCCGGCTTGGCCGTGGACCGCGACGTGTACGTTCTCAATGTGATGCAGGCTCAGGAATTTCAGATGCGCTTCGACCTGGACAAGATCGGCAAGCCGGTCGATCGCACGCAATGGGAGATGACACCGCCAACCGTCAACGCCTACTACAATCCCAGCCTCAATGAGATTGTCTTTCCCGCTGGCATTCTGCAACCGCCCTTCTTCGATGCCAAGGCGGACGACGCCGTCAACTATGGCGGCATTGGCATGGTGATTGGCCACGAGTTGACGCACGGTTTCGATGACCAGGGCCGCAAGTTCGACGCCGACGGCAACCTGCGCGACTGGTGGACGCCGCAAGACGCCGAGACTTACAAGAAACGCGCCCAGGAAATCCGCGAACAATACAGCAAATATGTTCCCATTGACGATCTCAAAATCAATGGCGAACAGACACTGGGCGAGAATATCGCCGATCTTGGCGGTTTGAAAATCTCTTATCTCGCTTTTAAGAAGACGCTTAAGGGCAAACCCGCGCCGGCGAAGATTGATGGCTTCACTCCTGAGCAGCGTTTCTTTCTCTCTTATGCCATGATCTGGCGCGCCGCTGTCCGCGATGAGTTTTTGCGGCGGCAGGTGCGGACGGACTATCATTCACCGGCGCGCTTCCGCGTGCTTGGCCCCTTGTACAACATGCCGGAATTTTTCGAGGCATTCCCGGCCCCCAAGGACGCGGTGCGCAGCAAGCTCAACCCCAAACCTGTTGTGATCTGGTGAAGCAACGAGCCGGAAGCGTTAGCGACGGAAAACAGCCGTCCTTTACGCTTCCGCCTCCCTTGCCCCACCCTTAAAGGAGTCCCCATCATGATGCGACGCTTATTTGTGGCCAGCACGGCGGCACTGCTGGTCTTGGCCGTTACTGGCCTCGCCGATGACAAAAAGGAAATTCATGTCCTCATCATCACCGGCGATCACCGCGCCCACGACTGGAAGGCGACTACGGCTTTCATCAAGGACTTTCTCACCAAGGCCGGCATGAAAGTGGACGTGACCGAAACACCCCACAAAGATCTGACGGCCGATAATCTCGCCAAATACGATGTGCTGCTACTCAACTACAAAGATACGGACAAAGGCGGCCCTGATACGCGTTGGTCGGAAGAGAACAAGCAAGCCTTCACCGATGCCGTCAAGGGTGGCAAGGGCTTATTGGTCTATCACTACGCCTCCTCAGCGTTTACCAGCGGCAGCGCGTTCGATAAGGAATTTGAGCGCGCCATCGCTGGCGGCTGGCGCAAGCAAGGCAACCATGGCAAACGCCACGTCTTCACCGTCCGGATCACCGACAAGGATCACCCCATCACCAAAGGCATGCCGGGCGTGTTCCAGCATAGCAACGATGAGTTGTATCAAAACTCCGTAATGTTTCCCGACAGTGTCGTACTGGCCACGGCTTATTCCGACAAGAACATTGATCCAAAAAACAGCGGCAAGGACGAGCCGGTGGTATGGGTATCCCATTACGGCAAAGGCCGCGTCTGCGAGAACGTCCTCGGTCACGATGTCGCGGCCATGAAAAGTCCTGGCTTCCAGGTGCTGATGATCCGGGGCATCGAGTGGTGCGCCACCGGCAAAACGCAATCGCCTGTGCCGGCAGAATTGACAAGGTGACAAATTGACAAGGCGACAAGGTGACACGAAGAGGAATTAAGCCATGAAGTGGACGACGTTGTCTCGTTGGATGCCGCAATGGCTGGTCATGGTGATCGCCCTGTCACCTTGTCACCTTGTCATCTTGTCACCTTGTCATGCCGGCGATCCCTGGGTCGTCTACAACGGTAGCAACGGCCCCGGCAAAGGCAAGCACATCGTCCTTGTCAGCGGCGACGAAGAATATCGCTCCGAGGAAGCGCTGCCGCAGCTCGGCAAAATTTTGGCCCGGCATCACGGTTTCCAGTGTACTGTGCTGTTTGCCATCGATCCCTCCGATGGTACCATCAATCCCAATAAGAACGACAACATCCCCGGCTTGGAAATGCTTAAGGATGCCGATTTGCTGGTCCTCTTCACACGTTTTCGCAATCTGCCGGACGAACAAATGAAACACATCGTCGAGTATGTCGAGTCGGGCCGGCCCATCCTCGGCCTGCGCACGGCGACGCACGCTTTTAATCTCAAAAGCAAGACCTATGCGAAATACTCCTGGAACAGCAAGACGGAATGGAGAGGCGGCTTCGGCCGGCAGGTCCTCGGCGAAACCTGGGTCGCTCACTGGGGCCGTCACGGAAAAGAAAGCACGCGTGGCATTCTCGTCAAGGACCAGAAGGACAACCCCATCCTCCGCGGCATCCATGATGGCGACATCTGGGGGCCGACCGATGTTTATGAAGTTCATTTGACAAGCGAGTGCAAACCGCTGGTCCTCGGCCAAGTGCTCCAAGGCATGAAACCGACCGATCCGCCCGTAGAGGGCAAGAAGAACGATCCGATGATGCCAATCGCCTGGACCAAGACCTACCAGAGCGCTTCGGGCAAGATCGGCCGCGTCTTCACGACGACAATGGGGGCATCTCCGGACCTCCAGAGTGAGGGACTGCGGCGCTTGCTCGTCAACGCCGCCTACTGGGCTGTCGGTATGGAAGACAAAATCCCGGCCAAATCAAACGTGGAGCTTGTCGGCGAGTATAAGCCGTTGCCCTTCGGTTTCGGCGGGTACAAGAAGGGTGTCAAACCGTCGGACTTGACAATAAAGTAGCAGCCCAATGGAGGATATACCGATGTCCGGTGTATCGCTCGAACAACCAGTGCCTGGTAGCGTCAAAGTTCCGTCAGCTGGCCCGCGATTGGTGCGCTCTCCGCGCGGTCCTGAACGTACGTGTAAGGGCTGGATCCAGGAAGCGGCCCTGCGCATGTTGATGAACAATCTTGATCCGGAGGTGGCCGAGGACCCGGATCACCTGGTGGTTTATGGCGGCGCGGGCAAAGCGGCGCGGAACTGGCAGGCCTTTGACACCCTTGTCGCCACGTTGCGTAAGTTGGAAAACGACGAAACACTGCTGGTGCAATCGGGAAAGCCGGTCGGCGTCTTCTGCACGCATGAGATGGCGCCGCGCGTGTTGATTGCCAACAGTCTGCTTGTGCCCAAATGGGCCACATGGGAAGAATTTCGCCGCCTGGAAGCGATGGGGCTGACCATGTATGGACAGATGACGGCCGGAAGCTGGATCTACATCGGTTCGCAGGGCATCTTACAGGGCACCTACGAGACATTTGCCGCCTGCGCCCGCCGGCATTTCGGCGGCAGTTTGGCAGGCCGGCTCGTGGTCAGCGCCGGACTCGGCGGCATGGGTGGGGCACAGCCGTTGGCCGCGACCATGAACGGCGCTGCGTTCCTCGGCGTTGAGGTCAATCCCGAACGCATCGAGCGCCGCCTGAAAACAGGCTATTTGGATCGCAAAAGTGATGATCTCGAGGAAGCGCTCGGCTGGCTCTTGGAAGCGAAACAGCGTGGCCAGGCGCTTTCTGTCGGCTTGCTCGGCAATGCCGCGGCAGTGCTGCCGGAATTAGTGCGGCGCGGCATTGTGCCCGACGTGCTCACCGATCAGACTTCGGCCCATGATACGCTCAACGGCTACGTTCCCCTGCTGCGTTCGCCCGGCGAGGACCTCGATCGACTGCGCCGCGAGCAGCCGCAAGAATACGTGCGCCGCGCCATGGAATCCATCGGCATTCACGTGCGCGCCATGCTTGACCTGCAAGCGCGGGGAGCAATCGCTTTTGATTACGGCAATAACATCCGTGCCCAGGCTGCTGAAGCGGGCGTCCGCGATGCCTTCCGTATCCCCGGCTTTATTCCGGAGTACATTCGTCCGTTATTCTGCGAGGGGCGCGGCCCCTTCCGCTGGGTGGCCCTCTCTGGCGCTCCTGAAGACATCTACCGCACCGATCGCGCTGTCCTGGACATGTTCCCGCACGATGAAGCGCTGACGCGCTGGATCAAGCTGGCACGTGAGCGCGTGCATTTTCAGGGGTTGCCGGCCCGCATCTGCTGGCTGGGGTATGGCGAACGCGCCCAACTCGGCCTGTGTTTCAACGACCTGGTAGCTCGCGGCGAATTGAAGGCGCCCATCGTGATTGGCCGCGATCATCTCGACGCCGGCTCAGTGGCCTCGCCCAACCGCGAGACCGAAGGCATGCGTGACGGCTCCGACGCCATCGCCGACTGGCCGATCCTCAACGCTCTCATCAACACAGCCTGCGGCGCTAGCTGGATCAGCGTCCATCACGGCGGCGGCGTGGGCATCGGCTACAGCCTGCACGCTGGCATGGTCGTCGTCGCCGACGGTAGCCCGGAAGCCGCCGTGCGCTTACAGCGTGTGCTGACCAGCGATCCTGGCACAGGCGTGGTGCGCCATGTTGATGCAGGATATGAAGATGCCGTGCGCTGCGCGAAAGAGCGCGGCGTGGCCGTGCCGGGGTTGAATTACTGACCACCGGCTCGGAAATATACCCTGGAGCATCAGGCAATCCAAGACGGCTCCCAACCTTTGCGATAGCGCTTGGTAAGGAGACCGTTGGCCGCAGTCGAGTTGGGAATGGCCAGGCGTGTGCTGTCCCAACGCAGCGTCTCGCCGGGAACGCGGATGGCGATGGTGCCAAGCAGTACCGTTTCCGTCAGTGGGCTGGCATAGGCGAACGAAGATGTCGTTTTGCCTTCGCCACGGCAAGCGTCCGCCCACGAAACGTAGTGATCAACTGACGGTACCACTTCCATCTTAAAGTCAGCGAATTTCTCTTCGGGGAACAGCTTTGGCAAGGCGAAGTGCGGGATGACCATGGAACCTTTTTCGCCGATCAACACCGAGCCAGCCATAGGAAGTTTATACTTTTTCGGCAGACCGTGCACTTCTGGCGGCGGCACGTGTCCCTGGCCATCATACCAGGTCAGAGACAGCATCTGACCGGCGGTGCGTTCGGTACCGGGGAATTGATAAGAGACTGTGGAGCGTTTGTACCATATTTCGCGGTTGAGCGCCGGTGCTTCCGCGTGGACGGTTGTCGGCGCAGTCAGGCCAAGGGCCAGGAAGACCGGATCGAGAATGTGGCAGCCGAAATCGCCGAGCTGGCCGTTGCTGAAGTCCTGCCAGGCCCGCCAGTTGAACGGGTGATACAGCGGCTTGTCCTTTTGCTTATCTTTTATTGTTTTGTATGGCCGTTCTGGTGCGACGCCGAGCCACTCGTCCCAGTGCAGGGTCTGCGGGACCGGATCGGCTCCGGGGGGGCGATCATCAACCAGTATCCAGCGCATCGGACCGCTCTGCCATGAATGGACCTCTTTCACCCGGCCAATGACGCCATCGTGGACTAGCTTGACGGCCGTGCGGTACGCTTGGTGCGATTGAATCTGATTGCCCATCTGGGTGACGACATGGTATTTTTCCGCCGCCAGGCGCATCTGCCGGGCCTCGAAGACCGTGTGCGTCAGCGGCTTCTGGCAAAAGACATGTTTGCCTAGTTTCATGGCCGGCAGCGCGATCGGCGCGTGCATGTGGTCCGGTGTCGAGACAATGACGGCATCAAAATCGCGCGCTTGCTCGAACAGCCGTCGCCAATCGGTGAAACGTCTGGCCCGCGGATATTTCTCGGCCGCCTTGCCGAGATGATCCGCGCCTTCATCAACATCGCAGAGAGCCACGATTTCCACATGCGGGCTGGCGGCAACAGAGATATGATCCGACCAGCCTTTGCCTTCCACGCCGACCGAGGCGACGCGGAGTCGTTCATTGGCCCCCCAAACGCGGGACCAACTCAAGGCAGTCAAGGCCGCCACCCCGCCCGCCGTGAGAGTGTTGTGAAGAAACTGACGTCGTGAGAGCCGCTGCGCTGCCATGATCGGTTCCTCATTTACTAACAAGTTAAGGTGGAAAAACGTCGTCGATCCGCTCTTTTCTGTTTCGTTGATGGACTCATTGGCGATTGTATCACAATGCCTGGCTTCCGGCCCGTCTCTGAACCACCTTTGCGCATCCCCCGAACAAGGGAATAGAGCATAGACTCCGAGAGTTGCCGGTTTCCTTGATTGTTTTGCGAAACAGTCTAAAAAAGAAGAGAGGGCTTCTCAATTTATCGACAGCGGTACACTACGCTTAACGTACCTTAAGGCACGGAGGAACGCCGACATGCGGCATTCAATCTCTCGATCGCAAACGTCCAACTCGGTCGCCCGCAACGGGGCGCCGGAGGAGAAAGTAGATCTTGCGCGCATCGAGGCAGCCATCCGTGAGATTCTGCGAGCCATCGGCGAAGATGCCACCCGTGAAGGACTGCAAGAGACGCCCGCCCGCGTCGCCCGCATGTATGCCGAAATGTTCTCGGGTCTGCGCACCGATCCTCGGCAACTGTTGAGCAAAACTTTCACCCAGAAATACGATGAGATGGTGTTGGTGCGCGACATCGAATTTGCATCCATGTGTGAGCATCATTTGCTGCCTTTTATAGGTAAGGCCCATATTGCCTATCTGCCGGCGGGCCGGATCGTCGGTTTGAGCAAGCTGCCGCGCGTTGTCGAGGCGTTGGCGCATCGGCCGCAAGTCCAGGAGCGTATGACCGAAGAGCTGGCCGATCTGTTGATGGAAGAAATCAACCCGCGCGGCGTCGCCGTCATTTTGGAGGCGGCGCACACGTGTATGACGATACGTGGCGTTCGTAAGCCGGGCGGCATCTGCACCACCAGCGCCATGCGCGGCATCTTCCGTGATAACCAGGCCACGCGTAACGAGCTGATGGCCTTGATCTACGGTCCGCGGTGAGGAACATGCTTGCTGTTTTCGCGCTTCGTCTCGCCGCCGGAATGATCGGCTGCTTGCTGCTGTTGCCCTCGGGGCGTTTACGCAGCCCCGCTCGCCAAATTATCAATCCGCGCTTTTTCCGCACCCATTTCCTGACAGCCCTGGCCCTGGCGGGCCTGGCCCTGGTTTGTGTCCGCGACAGTGCCGATTGGCCGCTGTTGACCTGGCTTGGCACAGCCTTGGCCCTGTCCTTCGTTGGTTCGATGGTATGGGGTCTGGAAGGGGCGCCGGGGGGACGGACATTCATTGTGCTGACCACCTTGGTGCTGGCCTGTGCCGAGTGGCGCGTGGCGCGGAGCGCGGAGCGAGTAACAAACGACGAGTTAGCTTCTCTCGCCCCGCACTCCGCGCCACGCATCGCCTGGATGGGCGATGCGACTTCGGCTGCCTTGCTTGGTTCGGCAGTGACGGCAATGCTCCTGGGCCATTCCTATCTGATCGCCCCGACCATGTCACTGAGGCCGTTGATGCGTTTGCTGGCGGCGCTGGCAATAGCTACAGTCGCCCGGCTGATGGTGGATGGTTATGCTCTGGGCTGCTGGGCCGCGTTGCATTCACTCGTTAGTCTAAAGAGTGGCGATGCAGTTTATTTGCTGCCGTTGCGTTGGCTGGTGGGTTTGGCAGCGCCGTTGGGGCTGGACTGGATGGCCTGGCAGACAGTGCGCATCCGCTCCACACAATCAGCGACCGGCATCCTCTACGTGGTTGTGATCTTCTGTTTTCTTGGCGAATTGTTCAGCCTGCTGCTGCGCGGAACGGGAATGACTGGGTGAATGGTAGACTAGAGCGCCTTGCAAGTAGGTGTAGCGGCTAGAGGTCTTTCTCCCTCCTCCACAAGGGGGAAGGAGAAAAACGCTACACCCCCTTGCAATGCGCTCTAGTGCCGGACTTCCCGGCCATCGCGCGGAAAGGCTCCTTCGCCGGCCTCCGCGCCAGGGGGAGTACAGCGCCAACAAGGACCACCGACGCCCATATGATAGCCGGTCTCGAACAGCTGCCGAGCCTCCTTGGGATACAAATTGGCAATGCTCGGCGGTTCGCCATGATAGCCCTGAGGCAAGGCCAGCATATGAAAACGCATTCCAGAGAGCAGACACAGGGAATACAAATGGCTAACATCGGCGCGGGTCAGTGCTTCAAAGATCGCCGTCACCGAGGGTTTCAGCCGGTGAAACGCCCTGTGGGGCACCGGCTCTGGATCGGAGTATAATTTGCGGCTGGCGAGTACGTACAGGTCTGAACCGGCTGGACTGCTGGGAAAGGGGCTAATCGGCGGCAGCACCATAGCGACCGACCCAGCATCGCAATGCTCTTCACGATGACAGCAGCCATTAACCTCGACATCGAAACAAACGGGCGGCACCGCACCGGGCCAGGAAACGGCGGCCAGTAGTACTTTGCGAACCAGGTCATCCGCATCCGGTCGGCCGCTTGAAGCGATGGCGCCAAGGTCCCAGATCGCCAGGCGCTTGGTCTCCAGGTTCATAGTGCCGATGAATAAACGCCGCCCCTCGGCATAGGCGCAGCGCAGGTCGGCCATGAAAGTATCGTCGAAGGCCCGGCGGATCAGTCGCTCCGCGGGCTTGGCCGAACCGAACGCGCCGTCGAGCAGCATACAGCACAGGGGCCGAAACTTGATCAGGTCTGACGAGGTCATGGTTAAGATGAGGCGTTGCATCGGAGCGTCGTACTTGGGACCGAGAAAGGCATAGGCGCCGATCAACGATCCGCTGCTGATGCCGGTCACTTGATCGAAGGCGGGCCGCTTGCCGGATTGGCTCCAGCCCACCAAGACGCCAGCGGTGAACGGCGCTCCCGCCACGCCGCCGGAAAGCGCGAGGAATTGCAGGGGGCGAGAGCCGCCCGGAGAGACCACGGCCGGCATGGTCAGGGAAGGCGGCGAACTTTCGTCCGGAGGTTGGTCGGGATAATAACACACCTGCGTCAGAGGAGAAGATGACGCCGGCAACGGCGCGGGACCGCCGCTGGGACATGCGCTGCAACCCAAGACGCCGGCCCCAACGAGGACGAAGAACAGCACATCTCGGATGCGCGAGGTGAGGAGACGGATTGCGGGCTCCATCCCTCCTAATCCTCCAAGCCTGGCGACGAAGCAACCTGTCTCCGTCGCGGAATGGGCGCAAACTATGCGTATGCTCTTTTGTTCGGTTATGCGTGGCAATTTACTTGAAAGAACCCGTCCGCGCGCAACGGAGAGACCCGCAGACTATGAGCAAACGAGAGAAGCAGGGGAAACACTGCAATTGACTCGCCATCTTTACCAGCTATAGAATAGGGGCATGATCCGGCTGCGTGCGATTCTCTGGGCGATAGGAGTTTGGACGACGGCAGTTTCGACGCTGCTGGCCGGCTTGCCTCATTTGCAGTGCCACTGCCCGGATGGACACATCAAACCTTTCTGCTTGAGCATCCTGGTCCCGTCCATCTGCTGTGATCGCTCTTGCTGTGCTGATCCTGCCGGCGAGCCGATGGAGCGCGGGAACCAAGAGTCCACGACAACGAAACCGTGCTGTTGTTGCTGTCAGGCCGCCCAGCAAGCCGCCAGCCGTCCTGCCGAGCAGATCCGTTCGTTGGGATGCCAAAAGACTCTCACCGAAGCCCAGCTCGTTTCTTGTTCGGATTTTGGCCGCTATTCAGTAAACGTTCTCGTTTTCGCGCTCCATGACAGCTGCGACCCGTTCCAGTTCATGGGCTGCGAACTGAAATGCGGTCGATTCGCTCCTTCTTCCTACTGGTCTCCTCCATCGTCCGACCTCGTCATCGCGCTGCGACACCTCCTCATTTAGGAATAGTCCCACAACTCAGCTGTTTAGCGACACTTCGTAGAAGTGTCGCCAACCGAGGGGATTCCTTCATGAGGAGAAGATCTTATGTTGAGTCAGAATATCTCTCAATCCGCCGATTCTGCCGACGAAGGCGGCCTTCGCGCTCCGCCAGGACTGGGGCCGCTGGGAAAAATGGGGTGGTGGTTCCATTTCGTCGTTCTGGTCAAGCTGGCCCGACTACGTTTTATCGCCATCCTGGCCGCCATCGGGGGCATCATCGCCTACTGGGACACCATCAACGCCTACTACGAAAAATGGACGCGGCCCGTGCTGAAGACCGAAACGGCTGTCAGCCCCGATAGCGAATACTGGTGCCCGATGCACCCGACTATTGTCCGCGATCATCCGGACAAGTGCCCCATCTGTGCCATGCCGCTATCCAGGCGCAAAAAGGGCAGCAAAGAAGAGGACGAGGCGCTGCCGCCCGGCGTCGTCAGCCGCGTCCAGCTGACACCGTACAAGGTAGCCGTCGCCGGTATCGAAACGACCGAGATTAGCTATCAGTCCTTGACCCATGAGATCAGGGCGGTCGGCTTTGTTGAGTTCGACGAGCGCAAACTGGCTCGTATCACGGCCCGTCCCACGGGCAAGAGCCGCATCGACAAGCTGTACGCCAACGTTACCGGCCAGCTCGTCGAGAAAGGCGAGCCGTTGGCGGAGCTGTACAACCCCTACCTCGCTGTCACCATCAAAAACCTGCTGGACGCCCGGCAGAACGGCGATCGAGACGACGAACGCACGGCCCGTGATCGGCTGCGGCTGTGGGGCATCGATGACGAGCAGATCGACAAAATCGTGCAGAGCGGCAAAACCGTTACGCATCTCACCATCCGTTCGCCGATCCACGGCCACGTCATCAAAAAGTACCAGGTCGAAGGCGAGTATGTCGAAGAAGGTGCCCGGCTGTACGACGTGGCCGACTTATCTACCGTGTGGATCGAGGGCCAGGTTTACGAGGACGATTGGCCCTTCCTTAAAGATGCGGTGGACAAGAAGCTGCCTGTCATCGCCACTACCCAGGCGTTCCCCAATCGGCAGTTCAAGGGAACCATCGTCTTTGTCCATCCCCATATGGATGCTGCCACACGCACGCTCATGGTGCGCTTCGACATGGATAACCCGGACCATGAGCTGCGGCCGGGCATGTACGCTACCGTACAACTTCAGGTCCCCATCACACGGCTAGATCTGCTGCCGTCGGACGCGAGCGAACACCAGAAACAGAAGTATCGACAAGGGCAAGTGTTGGCCGTGCCGGAACGCGCGGTGATCGACACCGGCAGCCGCAAGTTCGTTTACCGCGAGACGGAACCGGATGTTTATGAAGGAGTTGAAGTGGAGTTGGGACCGCGCTGCGGCGGCTTCTACCCCGTGGTTCGCGGACTGCAAGAGGGCGAGCGGGTGGTGACGACCGGCTCGTTCCTCATCGACGCCGAAACGCGGCTGACAGCGGGAGCCGCCTCCACTTACTTCGGCGCCAGCGGCGGGCCGCATAGCGAACATACCTCGGCGAAGACCACTGTCCGGCCGTCGATGAGGCATGACAAGAACTCCAAGGTGCAGGCCAACCTCGCCAAGCTCAGCCCAGAGAACCGACGCTTGGCCGAGGAGCAGAAATACTGCCCCATCGAGACGGACAATCTGCTCGGCCAAATGGGGCCGCCGGCTATGGTCGAAATCAACGGCCAAAAAGTCTTTCTTTGCTGCACGGGGTGTAAGGACAACGCCTTGGCGGACCCGGAGCGAACACTCGCCAAGGTGAAGGAGCTAAAAGCCAAGGCCAAGAAACAAAAGTAGCCGCGGGAACATGGGGGACGGCGGCAGGACCGGCAGAGCAATCGGGTCGCGCTAAACGCTTCTGCCTGGCCCTAACCGTCCGCTCCTCTCCTCATCCCCAATAGGTGGAGAAGGAACCGTGATCGAAAAAATTATCGAATATTCGATCCGCAATCGCTTCCTGGTATTGTTCATGGCGGCGGTGCTGGCACTGTTTGCTGTCTACGCCGTGCTGCACACGCCGATGGATGCTACCCCGGACTTGTCGGAAAACCAGGTCATCGTTTTCACCGACTGGCCCGGCCGCAGCCCGCGCGAGATCGAGGACCAAATAACCTATCCGCTCTCTCTTAAATTGCAGGGCTTGGCCGGCGTCAAAACCGTGCGCTCGTCCTCGGAATTCAACTTCTCGATGATCGTGCTGATCTTCGAGGACAATATCGATTTCTACTTTGCCCGCGAGCGTGTGCTGGAGCGTTTGACTCTGGCCAGCACTTTCCTGCCCGAAGGCGTGGTGCCGTACCTGGCCCCGGACACCACAGCGGTCGGCCAAATCTTCTGGTACACCGTCGAAGGCGGTGACCTGGAGCCGGGGCGCCGTTGGGCCTTGCAGAAATATTACATCGGTCCGGAAATCAACTCGGTGCCCGGCGTGGCTGAGGTCGCCACCGTCGGCGGAACGCCGCTGGAATACCAGATCGATGTCGATCCCAATGCTCTCCGCGCCTACAATATCACGCTCGGCGAGTTGTATGAAGCCGTGGCCCGCAGCAACTCTGCCGTCGGCGGTCGCGTCGTGCAGAAGAACAATGCCGAGTACCTTATCCGCGGCGTCGGTTGGCTCGGTACACTCGCGGACGGCTCCCGTACCAGCGAGCAACAAGTCCTCAAGGACATCGAAGACACGGTCCTTGCTTCGCGCAACGGGACACCCATCTTTGTCAAAAATGTGGCCCGCGTGCAGGTGGGCACACAGTTCCGCCGCAGCGTTTTCATCAAGGGCGGCAGCGAAGTGGTCGGTGCCGCTGTTCTAATGCGCTACGGCGAGAACCCGTTGGCCGTCACCAACCGCATCAAACAAAAAATCCAGGAACTGCAACCGGCTCTGCCACCCGGCGTTCACATTGTCCCCGCCTACGACCGCACCCGGTTGATCCACGGGGCCATTCACAATGTCACCGAAGTGATGGGGCACGAAATGCTCATCGCCAGCGTGGCCATCTTGCTCATTTTGATGCACTTCCGCAGCGTCTTCGTCATCTGCGTGACGCTGCCGCTATCGGTGTTGTTCTCGTTTTTAATGCTGTGGCTACTGCGCATGCTTCACATCCTCGACGTGCAGGCTAACATCATGTCTCTGGCCGGCATCACCATCTCCATCGGCATCTTGGTCGATCAGGCCATCGTCATGGTCGAGAATGCTACGCATCACCTGAAGGAACATTTCGGCGCTGAGCCGGTGCGCGGCAACACCACTGAAATCGTCGTCCGCGCCTGCCGCATGGTGGGCCGGCCGATCTTCTTCTCCGTTATGATTATTTTGATCTCTTTTATCCCTGTTTTTGCCATGAGCGGCCGTGAGGGCAAGTATTTTCATCCGATGGCTTTCACGAAAAGCCTGGCGATGGTTGGTGTCGCATTGATCTCGGTGACGGTGGTGCCGGCCCTGATTCCGACATTCCTCAAAGGCCGCATCCGGGGCGAGGAAGAGAACTGGATCGTCCGCAGCTTCATCCACATTTACAAACCGCTGCTGACCTGGGCGCTGCCGCGTCGCAATCTGGTCATGTGGATGTTTGCGGTCTTGCTGATTCTGGCCGTGGGCATGTTCCCCTTGCAGGCGGTGCTGGGCATGGGAGCAGCGCACCACGACTGGGAGATTTGCTTCTTCGTTGTCCTGGCCGTGGTGATTTTCCTGACCGTGGTCTTCACGCGCGGCTGGTTGTGGCAACTCTTGAGTTTCATCACGCTGGTACCGGTCGGCCTGGCCGCTTACCACTTCCCCAAGATCGGCGTCGAATTCATGCCGCCGCTGGACGAGCAGACGGTCATGGACATGCCGGTCACGGTGCCACGAGCCAGCGTGACGGAGGCAGCCGACGATCTCAAGATCCGCGACGCCTTGTTACGTCAGTTTCCCGAAGTAGAGTCGGTCATTGATAAAGCCGGCCGCGCTGACACGCCGACTGACCCGGCGCCGATGGAGATGGTCGAGACGTTCGTCAATTTTCGGCCGCACGAGTTATGGCCGCGCCGCGCCCTGGCCTTCAACGATGCCGCGCGCCAGGTCCGACTCATCCTGAGCGTCCTGGAGGAGCGCGGCTACGTTCGCCGGGCCGATGCTGAAGAACGCAACGCCCTTATCAACGATGCCACCATGGCAGCCCTGACACGGTTCGATGAGGTGATGCGCGAATTGGCCTTGCAACGCTACCTTGAATTCGAGAAGGAACTGGGTCCGCTGCTGACACGCTTTGCCGTCGAGGATACGCTGCGCCGCTTCCGTACTGCTGATCTGCTCAAGAACATCGGAACCGTGACCGCCAGGGAGCGGTTCGAGCAGGCCGAGATAGACAAGCTGGTTCAAGAATTGGCCCCTCTTTACGGATTGTGGTTGTCGAAAAATCCGGCCCTGGAGGATGTAACCAAGGTAACGCAGGTGGTCGCTCAACGCTTGCACGATCGCCAGGTGCTCATGGCAGAGCCGGCAAACGCCCTGGAACTGCAGGAATCGCTACCGCAGCGTCTCTTCGACGCCGTCGCCGAATTGTTAGGGACTCCGAGCAAAACCTTCGCCAGCGAAGTTCTCAAGGCATTGGAGAAACACCGCCGTGAATTGTGGATCGAACGTATCCACAAAAAGATTAATTGGGAGCTGTTCGATCGCGGCGTGGAAGCGTTTACCTGGGCGGCGCTGGAGGAGCTGGGCCGTGCCGCCAAGACAGGACGCGATCTGCTAAGCAACGTGGAGCATGGCAAAGAATACGGTCATTTCGTCGAGGAAGCAACCAAGGCACGTAATGGCAAAGACTACGATAAGAACTCCTTGGGGCCATTCGTCGCCCTGCGCGAAGAATTGGAAAAACCGTTTGCCAAGGGACTGATTCTGTGGCAGCGTAGGGGTGGTCCCAAGGGTGATTTGATGCAGGAGATGAATGATGTTGTACAGATGCCGGGCTGGAGTAATATTTGGACCATGCCTATTCAGAACCGCGTGGACATGCTCTCGACCGGCGTGCGAACGCAAATCGGCATCCTGGTGTTCGGTCCCGACCTGGACACGATCAACCGCGTGTGCAAGGAGGTCGAGCAGGCGATCAAGCCGGTTCCCGGTGCCATGGACGTCGTGGCCGAACCGTTCATGGGCAAGGGCTACCTGGAGATCGCCATCGACCGTCAAAAGGCCGCCCGTTATGGTGTGCGCGTCGGCGACATTCAAGATACAATTGAGGTAGCTTTGGGCGGCAAAACCATTACACAGACGGTCGAGGGGCGCAACCGTTTCCCGGTGCGCATCCGCTATGCCCGCGATTTCCGCGAAGATGAGCAGATGGTCAAGCGCCTTCTGGTGACGCGCGGTAATGGAGGCGGACCCGGCCGCCCATCCGGCGTCCCCAGCGCAGATATGACCGGGCCGACCAGCAGTTCCGAAGAGGCACACGAGGCCGCCCCCTGGCACATCGCCGACGGCAGAACGCCGCTGCAAATTCCCTTGGCGCAAGTGGCCGACGTGCGCATCGTCGAAGGGCCGGCGGTGATTAAGAGCGAGAACGGGCGGCTGCGCAACTATGTCACTCTCAATGTACGCGGCGACCGCGACGTGGTCGGCTTCATCGAAGAAGCCAAGCGTGTTGTGGCCGAGAAGGTCCAGCTGCCGGAGGGCGTGCATCTGGAATGGTCGGGCGAGTTCGAGCATCAGGTTCGGGCGGCCAAAACGCTGCGTATTATCCTGCCGGCCGTACTGGTGCTGATCTTCGTCATCCTGTACTTGACCTACAAGGATTTTCTCGACGCCTGCCTGATGATGTTGGCGGTGCCGGAAGCGCTGGCCGGCGGCGTCTTCTTCCAATTCCTTTTCCCTAAGATCACGCACGGCTGGTCCAGTTCGCCGGAGCCATTCACCCTGGCCATCTGGGTCGGCTACATCGCCGCTTTCGGCATGGCCACCGAGACCGGCATCATC
>Ga0209061_1003682_pt1 | contig 16153 bp, 14 predicted proteins | sample Coa_R1_10_FD_187157 | JGI IMG/M metagenome (GOLD analysis project Ga0209061, IMG submission 187157) | Surface soil microbial communities from Centralia Pennsylvania, which are recovering from an underground coalmine fire - Coalmine... | ecosystem: Environmental > Terrestrial > Soil >...
ATAACGCCCCACTTTTGGACCGTTTTATGGTTCGGCTGGTCGTCAGAAGCTCAAAAATGTAATTACAATGGTGTAGAACGCCTGTTTGGCGCGCAAAGGTTTCCGGTCAGAGCACTAGCAGGGCGCGAGTACCGAGGAGACTAGGCGCCTGGAGCCACGAGCCGACAAAGCCCGGGCCTTCGCGTGGGCAGTAGCCGAGGTTGACGGCCACGACCACATGGCACTGCTGCGGCAGCCGAGGAGGTCCAGCTAGCCGTGCGGGCGCTGGCATGAATAACGTGAATACTGGCCTGGCGCTTTTGGTAAGTCGTGGCGTTTAGCTGAAGGACGAGACGTCACGGTCGTTGCCAATGGCACGATGGTAGCCCGGGCACTTGAGGCAGCCAAACTTCTCCGTGCACGCGGGGTGATTTGCAGGATAGTTTCGGTGCCTACAGTCCAGCCACTTGACGTGCAAGAGGTAACGGTTGCGGCCGTAGAAACCGGCGCGCCGGTTTACTAGACGCCGACCAGAACCTCCGAGCCGCTGCCAGCTCAGGCGACGCTTGTGCCGGCACGGTCGACAGTTGGTTAGCTTGGAACCTCTCCGGTGGCGAACTGCACGTGACAGACGCTGGCAACGCCTCGCGAACCCGATTGTTCGATATCAACCGCCTAGCCTGGAGCGCACAGCTGCTCGAGCTCTTCGACGTGCCTCTCGCCTGCCTACCCGTCGTCGTACCCTCTGCAGGCTTAATTGGGGAGACGTCTCCCCAAGGAGCGCCGCCCAAAGCACCTATAGCCGGGCTGGCGGCCGACTCCCACGCGGCGTTGATCGGCCTGGGCTGCCTCCGCGCCGGTACTGCAAAAGCCACATACGGCACAGGAACATCCCTGGCATCGCCCACTGGGCCGGTGCCGACGCGTTCTCAAACTGGGCTCGTGACCTCAGTGGCGTGGCTGCGGTCGGCCCCTACCTACGCCCTAGAGGGCAACGTCCTCTCAAGCGGCGCCACCGTCGAATGGGTAACCAAGCTCCTAGGCCTGAAGGAGCCATCGGCGCTGGAAGAGCTGGCTCGTACGGTCGCCGGAGCCGGTGGCGTCCATATCGTGCCGGGCTTTGCCGGCCTGGGGGCACCACATTGGTGCCCGGAGGCCCGTGGGCAGATCAGCGGCCTCACCTTCGGCACCGGCCCTGCTGAGTTGGCCCGAGCCGCGCTGGAGTCAATAGCGTTCCAGGTCGTCGACCTGGTTAGCGCCTTGGACGGGGATACTGGCCACCCCCTCACGGAACTTCACGCCGATGGCGGTGCCACGAGCAATAATTTGGTCATGCAACTGCAGGCCGATCTCCTCGGATGCCCGGTCGTGCGCAGTAAGGCAAGGGACGCTTCAGCCCTGGGGGCAGCCTTCCTGGCCGGGCTGGCCACCGGCTTCTTCAGCAGTGAAAGTGAAGTCGAACATCTGGGTCGGCGCGGCGAAACCATAGAGCCGCACATGCCACACGCTGAGCGCGAAGAACTTCTCGCAGCATGGCACGCAGCCGTTTGCCGTGCCGTCGCTCCCGTGCCCGGCCGCACATACGTTCCCACACCTGGCCTCCGGGCCGTCCCCAGCCGGCGAGCACGTCGCAGCACGAAGGCAAGCCGTTGAACCCTCTCGAACGGCAACGACTGATAACCAAAGTCGCTCGCCTCTACTACGAGCAAGGTATCCGGCAACCACAGATCGCCCGGCAGCTCTCGCTCTCCCAGGCGATGGTATCCCGGCTCCTCACAGCAGCTCACAAGGAGGGTACCGTCCGCACGATTGTCATGAATCCTACAGGTGTCTACACCGAACTAGAGGAGAAGTTGGTAGCACGCTACGGCCTAAGGGACGCTGTAGTCGCCGATGCCGCGCCCGGGGGAGGCGAGGGAGTACTGAGAGCGATCGGCAGTGCAGCCGCCGCTTACCTCGAGGCGACACTGCGGTCCAATGACGTCGTGGGCATCTCCTCGTGGAGCGAGACTCTCTTACGTACGGTCGATTCTATGCAACCCCGACGTCGCACTGGGAAGACGCACGTAGTGCAGATACTAGGCGGCATCGGTGCGCCCACGGCAGAGGCGCATGCCACTCGGTTGACAGAAAAGCTGGCCTCCCTGTTGGGAGCTAAGCCTCATTTCCTCATGGCACCAGGTGTCGCGGCCTCGCTCCAAGCAGCGGCCGCGTACTTGAGCGAGCCCGATGTGCGGGCCACGGTGGCACATTTCAGCCAGCTCACCGTCGCCTTGGTTGGTATCGGTGCCCTGAAGCCTTCGCGGTTGTTAGGAGAGAGCGGCAACGTGTTTACAAAGAACGAGCTTGCTGCTCTTCAACGACTCGGCGCCGTGGGAGATATCTGCGTCCGTTTCTTCGACAGACAAGGCCGGGCGGTCCAAAGCCCGCTCAGCCAGCGCGTGATCGGGATGTCACTGGACCAGCTCCGGACGGTCCCCCGGACAATCGGTATAGCGGGAGGGCCTGAGAAAGTCGAGGCAATCCGCGGTGCCTTGACAGGGCACTTGATAACTACCCTCATCACAGACCGCTTCACAGCCGAGGCGCTGCTGGCCGAGCCACGGGCATCTAAGAAGGTGAACTTGCAGCTCGGGTGATGAGAGCACGATACCGGCGGGCAGCGGTCCGGGGTCATTGGGGATGTAACAGATAGGACATGCCGTGATGGTGGTGTTGGCCGAAGGGGTTACCCGAGTGGGCCAAACGGGGCGGCGGCGGGCCGAGCGGTCGCGGTCCCAGCCGGCACCCTTAGGAGCTGAGGGGCACTCCAGCGGGGTTGTGACCGTCCCTTGGAGGCGACGATGCAGGCCTCACTGGGATTTTGGCCATTACCGGCTGTCCTGGCGCTCAGCGATGGCTCGGGCGACTGGAAGTCGAGTTCTACTAACGTCGCTGCAGTAACAATCTGCGGTTCGCCCGAAGGCCTAGTGGTCTCCCAAATCTGCGGGGAGCCCTGCTTCCACGAAGCGGCGCAGCTCGCTCAAGTTACGTCGCTGTTGGTGGCGGAGGTTTACGAGCAAAGCCAGGGTAACCTTGCTCGTCGTCGAGTGGCACCTCTTAGGTAGCTCTCGTGCGGCTCCCTGTCGCCCGCTGGAAAAAGTCCAATGAGCCGACCTGCCCACCCTTCGCGACAACCTCCAGGCCGTCGAGTTCTGCCCGCGTCGCAGTGGCCTTACATAACACGGCCCCCCGGTCCACTTCTGCCACGTACTCGAGCGCTACGATCCCGAGGGCCGAAAGCGCCCGCCCCGCTGTGTCGCCGCCAGCGATGACCAGGCGTTCAAGGCAGCTTTCCCGTGCCGCCGCGACTACGGTTTCGACGAAGGCTGCTTCGATCATGGCAGTATCGCAAGCCTGGTCCGCGTTCCCGAGTGCCGAGTATGCCACGACGCTACGCCCCGACTGTAGCACCCGGCAGGCCTCCTTTGGGAGCGACCCTGGTGACTCCCTGGCGTCGAGAGCAACCCAGCCATGAGCGGCTGCGTTCTCGATCTGGCGGGCCGTCGACTGGGCGCAGGTCCCCGAGAGAGCGAGCACCCGCTTGGCAAGATGCGCTCGGGGATGTAAGCCCTTGCCACGGGCTAGCAACGTCGACGCAAGGGCATAGCTCATGCCTCCGGATCCTACAACCACAAGCGGGGAGTCCCCGGCGGCGCGGACAACGTTCCCTATGCGCCTAAGGTCCGCGTTATGCCTCGCATCTAGGACGACTAGGCCGCGCTCCTGTGCAGCGAGCTCGGGGTACGATGCCAGCTCCGGCCAGTGCAACGAAGTCACCGGGAGAGCGGTCTGGGACCGCAGGGCAAGGACCAGGTCCGCTTCGGTGGCAGGAGTCACAGGGTGAACGGACATGACGGGGTGCCTGTCGAGGCGGTACACGCGGCCGTCGGGCGCTAGGGCGAAGTGCGTGCCAAAAACCGTCCAGCGTCCAAGGGAGGGCTGCGCCGGCACGACGGGGATTGCTCTTGGTCGCCAAATATCAAAGGCAAGTTCGCAAGCTCGTCCTATGCTCCCTACCTGGGGAGACGAATCGAACGTAGAGCAAATCTTGTATTGCACGATCGGCGCGCCAAGTTCGCGAAAGACTTTGAAGACGGGGCCTACTTCTTCGTCCAATCTTTCCGTAGGGAGCGAACGAGCGGTGCCCGCCACGCCGAGGATGTGAGTCCCTCTCAGAATGGAGCTCAGGTGTCGTTCGCGCAGGACACTGGGAAGCACTAGACGGACCGACAGCCCTCGGCGGGCAAAATTGGCCATGGCGTCCGTCGAGCCCGTGAGGTCGTCGCCATAGAAACAGACGAGCGGGACGGCCATCTACCCGAACCGCTGCAGCGCCTCTGCGAGGGGTCGGCTTCGTTGTGCGCGCACTGGCAACGGTTCTCCTGAGACAGTGGCGTCCCAGGCCTCCCGTAGGCTTGCGACGCCGTCCGCCGGTCCACCCGGGTGGGCGAATATCCCGCCTCCAGCCACCATGAGCATGTCAGTAGTCGGCACCATGCTGTACACAACCGGCACGGTGCCAGCCCACTGCGCTGACGACAGTACGGGAAGGATGTGGTAGCCGCCCAGCAGGGGCTCTCGGACCGCCTCGATGTTGAGGCGCACCTCGTCATTGGTCTCGTAGAACTTGTTGTCCATGCCGTTTGTGTGCAGGTGGTCCACGCCGACGAGGCGTGCAAGCTTTTGGAAGGCGCGAAAACCAATTCCGAGCGCGGGGTGCCGGCTCAATGCCCCGAACATCGCCCTGTGCCCGTGGATGGGGACCTCGCTATATTCGCGCAGGTAACGAAGGCCCGGGAACCCTACAATGTTGACGCAGACCATTACGCAGGTGCCGCCGGAACGAACGACCAAGTCGTGCCTGCGACGCAGGTCGTCAAGCTCGCCGGTGATGTTAAAGGCGTACATAAGCTTGCGGCCCGTGCGGTCCGCCGCCCGCTCGATGGCCGGCATAACGTGGCGGACCCTCTCAGACAGAGGCGAGTAGGGCGGGTCCGCCATGAGCTCGTCGTCCTTACAGAAGTCGGCACCGGCGAGGGCGAGAGCCTCTACCCTCGCGGCGTGTTCAGCCGGCGAGAGCCCAACCGAGGGCTTGATAATGCCGCCGATAAGAGCCCCCTCAGGGGCCTGAGCCAGCCGGCGGGTGCCTATGACGCCAAAGCGCGGTCCCGGGTAGGCGTCGGCGAACTCGCTAGGGACCTCGATGTCCTCGAGCCTGCAACCGGCCAGTTCCCTCAGTTCGAAAAGGTTTCCGGCGACAGCAGCGAGAAGGTTCGGCACCGAAGGGCCGAAGTTCGCGAGCGGAAAGTCTATTACGACCCTGGCCACCTCAACCTGGCCACTTCCGTCGGTCACCGCTCCTGGCAAGGACGGGCTGGAGGCCTTACCAAGCGGCACCACGGAGACAACTCTTGCTCCGTGGCGGGCACGCAAGGCGTCGCTTTCCCCTTCGACCCTCACGAATGTCCCCGTCGACTGTTCGCCAGCCAGTACTTCGGCCGCTTTTTCGGCGCCGATCATGGTCTCTATCCGGTAAACGGCCCGCACATAGGCCTCTTTCATGGTACCTCCTTGAGGTTTTCGAGCACCTGCCTGACGCGAATCAAGCCCGGGCGCAGGCTGGATAGCACTGGGACCTCGGCGACGCGCTCGAGCCTTGCCTGCATCCGGGCCATCGACGCTTGCGCCATCACTATCGCCTCGGCACCCGACCCGGCGCGCCCGACCGCCTCTTCAACGAGCCTGTCGTGGCCTTCAGCGTCGCCAGCAACCAGGGCTTCGTAGGCCCCCTCTGCTAGTACAGGGTAGACTTGGACATGGCGCCCCGCGGTGGAAGCCTTATCTGAAAGCAGGCGGCTCGTCGGCCCGAGCGTACTTGCGAGAGTAGCGACTACCGCGACCCTCTGAAAACGCGCAACAGCTTCCTCTGCCATTGGTTCGTCGATCCTGACGATGGGGACGGCCACCGCCTGCCTGCCGAGGGCGACAAGTTCGCCTATGGAAGAGCAAGTGTTCAGCACCACTGCAGCGCCGGCATCCGCTGCGCTCTGATAGCACCGGAGCGTCCGACGCACGATGGAGGGGCTGATCCTGCCGGAATCATTGATGTCGGCGATTAGACCGTCGTCAATGAGAGAAATTACGCGCACGCCGGGGATCAGCTCCCTGGCCGCTGCCGCTACCTGGTCGTCGAGACCGCGGCCGGTGTACACGGCCGCGACGACCTGCTTGACCGGCGCCGGTCCTGTTGCAGCGGCCACGCTCACCATGTCCATTGCACCCCAGGGTTGTAGTAGCTCCACCGGCGCGACGGCGCCGGTGGAGCTGGTGGAGGGCCGGCGTATAGCGGACGGTAGCGGCCCGGTGGCGAGATAGCGACCACGTCGTTGCCTCTCCAGGTGGTTACGTAACGCTTCCCCGCCGCTTCTTCGACAGTCTCATCCTCCGCGAGCGGGAAGGTGACCGTCATGACCTCACCTTCGTCCACGTCCCTCACCGATACGGTGCCATCAGGGGCCCAGTCCGGGGGCAGGGGCACACCCCCCGCAGACAGCGACGCCGGGCGCCGTTGCACGCGGACCATCGCATAGCCTGCCCAGGACGGGATCCGAACACGGAGTTCTCGGAGGTGCTGGTGAGCTAATATGTCGACCCGGCCCTCGAAGGGAAGGTGGCTTGACACGTCTGCCAACCGCCCGCCTCGCGAGAGGAGCAGGTTTACAGTGGCGAGCCGCTCGTCGCCTGTAAGGATCGTGCTCCAGCCCACGAAGAGGCCGCGGACCCCCGACCCGACACAGCACCCCTGAACGTCGGCCGTGTGCCCCCTGCCGAGCGGGAAGTCTGCCACGTAATCGTTGGGTGCGCAGTAGCCGGCGAAGGCGCCTCGCAGACGCCGGCCGACCTGGTAGCACGTGGACCACCCCTCCTCGTCGGCGTCATGGTCGTCGCGTTCTTCTACCCAGTCGGTATCCAGGAGCTGGCAGGCAGCGAGGTGGTTGCGCAGGTAACGTTCGACAACCTGCCAGTACTCGCTGAAACCGGCCGTGGCAAGCGCGACGCCTGTCCCGATCATGTCGACGAGCGAGCATGTCTCGTGCTCGAAGCGCTGCCCGACCAGGTCGCCAGGCGTCCAGCCGAAGGCGGTCCCCACTGAGCGCGCCCAGTCATAACTTCGGCGCACGAACCCCGAGAGCGCATGGTCCCCGGTCGAAAGAGCGAGCCGCGCCAGCCCCTCCAGGGTGGCAAGACGCGTGTGAAAATGCCCGCTCCGGAAGGCAAGGGCCCTGTTGAAGCTCCCGTCCTCGTTGAAAACCCCGCTCCGTTCGACTATCAGCCGACGGAACCACAGCGCCAACTCGAGCGCCTCCTCATTGCCGGCCGCCTCGTAGTAACGCACGAGAGGCATAATGAGCCGCCCGGCGAAGGCCGCCGGGTCGGGGGCGAGACGGAGGTCAATAGCGTTAGACGACGGCCAGCCGGCCCTTGTGTACTCAGAGGCCGGGTAGTACCAGACATCGCGCTCTTTTATGGCGATCCGCCGGAGAGCGGCTACGAGGGCGTCCGCCCTCTGCCGGACCAATGGGCCTCCTTCGTCCAGGTACCAAGTCGTCAGCGCGAGGAGCACCGAGTGTTGGTCTATGAGGTTGGCGTTCGCTTCCCAGTGCCCGCGGTGCTCCGCGCGCCGGTAACTGAGGCCGTCCTCCCCGAACCAGCGGAGCAGGCCCTCTTTATAGCCCCTCTCCACCTCTAAATATTCGGAACAACCAGACATTCGTCTCCCGAGTATGCAGGCATCCACGAGGCGCCCGTGGCTCGAGCCGTAATCCCAGTCGCTGTGGCGAAGCCATGCCGGTCGAGAAGCCAGGTCGGCGATGAAAAAAGGCCTGTCAGACGTCGGGTCGACCAGGCCGGCAACGGCGTTCAGCGCCAGCGCCGCCCGCTCCTCGAGCAACAGCGTGGCAGGAATGTACTCGTGGTTGGCTAAAAGCCCTGCGCTCTTCATGCGTTTACTCCTTAGGTACAGTAGATCTGGCCCCATGCAACCTCATGGCCGACGTCCGCCCACGTCGTCGGCTCCGCCAGGACCGCACTAACGTTGAGCCAGCGCTCACCGCCCGATGGGCGTCCAGGCGCTCTCGGAACTGGGATCTCTGTTGCCTCGCCGGGCTGGAGCTCCTTAACGGCTAGCTCGCCGCTGGCAACTTCGGTGCCGTCGTCCTCCACGGCCCAGAGGAAACGGAGATTAGAGGTAGTGGAGAAGTCGTAGTGATTGGTTATACGCAGAGTCCCGTCCGCGCTAGGCTCTATTCGGACGGGGGCGAACACTTTCTTCACTTCTGCGAGCGCTGGCGAGGGCGTACCGTCGGGGAGCACAAGCCCATCGACACAGAAATTGCCGCTGTGAAGCTCCTCCTTGAAGTCACCGCCGTAGCAGTAGCCGCTACCGCACGCGATAGCCTGGTCGGCCCACTCCCAGATGAACCCACCTTGGCACCTAGGGTATGTCTCGAAAAGGCGTTGGTAATCGGCAAGGCCGCCGGGCCCGTTTCCCATGGCGTGGCCATACTCGCACAACACGAAGGGGAGCATACGGCGCCGGGCGTCGAGCTCTGGGTCGCTCGTCGGCATTTCGGCTTTCTTCCCGGCAATCTCGACCTCCTCGTGTGAGGCGTACATACGGCTGTAGATATCGACGTAGCGGCAATCCCGGTCCCTTTCGTAGTGCACGAGCCGGCTCGGGTCTCGCTGGCGAACCCATTGCGACATGATGTCGTGGTTCCTACCGAGGGAGCTCTCGTTGCCGAGGGACCACACGATGACGCTCGGGTGGTTCTTGTCGCGCTCCACGGTCCGTACGACCCTGTCAAGGCATGCGGAGGCCCACGCTGGGTCGTTGGTCGGGTTGGTGACGCCGTTCACGAGGTCGAAACCGTGCGTTTCCAGGTCTGCCTCGTCAATCACCCAGAAACCGAGTTCGTCGAAGACATCGAGTAACCTTGGGTCAGGGGGGTAATGACTGGTGCGGACCGCGTTGATGTTATGGCGCTTCATGAGCGCCAGTGCGCGTCGTGCCGCGGGAAATGGCACGGCTCGGCCGAAGTGAGCGTCGTGCTCCGAGCGGTTGACACCCCGGAAGAGCACTCGCTGCCCATTAACCGTAAGGCACCCGTCAAGAAGTGCCACGGTACGGAAGCCAACTCGTAGGAGCGCCGACTCTGCCGGAGTAGTAATCCTCAACTCGTAAAGGAATGGTCTTTCGGCGCTCCAAGGCTCGACATCGGGGACGAGGACATTGCTGCCGTCAGCCCGGCCGCTCATGTCGAGAGCGGGTAGGTGCCACGTCGCTGGCTGGCCGCTCTTTGCTTCGACGCTCAGCAAGCCGTGACCACGTTGGTGCTCAAAGCCGGCCCACACGGCCACATCGTCGAGACCGCCTTTCGGTCGGTGTATAAGCTGCACAGGACGGATGATCCCGGGTAGGCGCCAAGCGTCTTGGTCCTCCAGGTAGCTGCCTGCAGACCACTGGTAAACACGCACAGCGAGCAGGTTCCGGCCGGTGCGCAGCACGTTGGAGACCTCGAACTCGCTCGGAAGGCGGCTTCCGGAGGTGAACCCGAGCTCCTCTCCGTTGAGCCACACCTGAGCGCACGAGTCCACGCCGTCGAAGCGGATGACCGCCGGTCCCTCCGGCCAGTCAGCGGGTAGGTCAAAACCGTACCGGTGGTCGCCGATCTCGTTTTGGTCCGGGACATAGGGCGGGTTGACCGGGAAAGGGTAGGAGCAGCTCGTATAAATCGGCGAGCCGTGACCATGGAGCTGCCAACACGAGGGTACCGGCAGTTCACACCATGAGCCGTCGTCGAAACTAGGTCGCTCGAAACCCTGAGGTGCTGTGTCGAGGCTGGCCGACAAGCGGAACCGCCACACACCCGACAAGTCGAGCGAAGCCGCATCGGTGCGAAACCAGGCTCGCGGGGGAAGGACCCCCCTGGCGAGGTTGATTTGCTCGTGGGGGCGCGGCCGAGGCCGTGCGCTCACTGCCAAACTCCTTTCGTGGTGCCGTGGTCAGCCACTTGCGTGCTCTGCACCTTTGAGCTCTTCGATCTTACATGGTCGCGCCGCGTCGTCGACAGGCATTGTCCTGGACTACGCTTTCGGGACATACGACGCGCCCAGCGCCGTCGCGCCCCGCGCGGTGGCCGGGTGGCGAGCCGCGCGGTGCGTGAGCGGCAGAGTCTGAAAACCTCGGCTCTTCTCAAAGCTTTAAGGCCCCCTCAGTTACCCCGGATACGAAGTAGCGCATGGTCACCACAACAAGAACGAGCATGGGCAGGCTCGCCACGACCAGCGCCGCAAAGACCGCTCCTCCGCCGCTGAGGTTGAGCCCGAAGCTGTTCACAAAGTCCGCAATCCCCGCTGAGATCGTGGTTCTCTGAGGGTTCTGTATCACTATGGTAGGCCACAAGTAGTCTCCCCATATGTTGATCGTCATCAACACACTGCCGGTCAATAAGATAGGCCTGGTCAGAGGCACGACTACCCTCCTCAGTACTTGACGCTCGGAGCAGCCGTCGACTCTGGCGCTTTGGAGCAACTCGGGCGGGATCTGTTCAAAGAAGCCGCGGAAAATAATCATGAGCAGAGGCTGGGCGCCGGCTGCGTAGGGCAGGATCAACGCCCACCATGTATTGAACAACCCGAAGCGTTGAACGATCACGAACAGGGGGATCAGCGTTAGCGTCCAGGGGATCATCAACAGCGCTAGGTAGGCCATGAACAAGAACGATTTGCCCCGAAAAGTGAGTTGAGAGAAGGCATAGGCGCCGAGTGCCGCGGCTGTCACTCCTATGGCTATCGCGGCTGCTGCCACAATAACGGTGTTGAGGAGCTGGCGGTCGACGCCGTTCCAGGCGGCAACGTAGTTGCCGTAGTGGAACTGTGTAAAAAGGGACAATACTCCGCTCGTAAAGATGCTGCGGCCTGTCTTCAAGGAGTTCGAGACGACGAAAACGATGGGGAAGTAGGTGAGGGCAACGATGACAGCGCCGGCGAGGAGGCTCACGGCCCAGTAGCGACGCGCCCTGCGTGCTGTCGCGGTCTTTCGGGTGGGCCGAGCCTCGTATATGGCGGTAGTCTGGGCGGTGTGCATCTCTTGGTTGCGAACTCCGGTCTGTCTACGCGGTACGGGGACGAAGGGCGCGCATGACGACAACTGTGAACGCGAGCATGAGGAGAAAAAGTAACGTCCCGATGGCCATCCCGTAGCCGTACTGATTATTTTGGAACGCTGATTGGTACATATCGAGGCCCGGGACAAAAGTTGCAGTCCCCGGTCCCCCGTTGGTCAGCAAGAGGATAGGGATAAAGTTTTGGACGGCGTAGATGCCCGATAATATGACGACTATACGGAATTGGGGGAAAAGCAAGGGAGCGTCGATGACGAAGACACGCCTGAGAGCGCCTGTGCCGTCGACGCGGCTTGCCTCAAGTATCTCTCTTGAAAGGTTCTGGAGCCCGCCGAGAAATATAAGAAATCCCAAGTTGGAAATCCACGGGAACCCGATCAGGAGGATGCTAAGCAAGGCGAGATGTGGCGAGCTGAGCCATGTAGGTTGTGGCAGGCCGAGGGCACCAGCGAGGCGGTCGATGAGACCTGTATCGGGCAGCAGCAGATAGGCCCAAACCTCAATAACTACTATGGGCGGCAGGACGATAGGAGCTATTAATACGTACTTTGCTACATTACCGAGACGACGGGGCATGTGATATACGACTTCTGCAGCGCTGAACTGCGCGATAACAGTGATGAGGATGGTGCCCCCGACGAGGATGGCTAGGTTCCGGGCCTCTGGGGCGAAGGTGGGCGAGTGGAAGTAGGTGTTAAACTGGGCGAGGCCAACGTAGGTAGGTGGAGAGAAGCCGTTCCACTGGTAGAACCCACCAATCAGGCTCCTAACAGCTGGGTAGTAACTAAATACCCCGATTAAGAGGATGCTGGGGAGGAGCAGGGTGATCAGTGCCGGACTAGCAAGACTGGACTTTCCTCGCGTACGACGGAGGACGGACAGGAAGTCGGGGAGCGTCTTAGAGGAAGCCAGGGCCCGGCGGTAGGGCCGGGCCCTGGTGCCTGCTACTTGTACTTGTTCAGGTTGACGTGGTTGGCTGTAGCCCATGTCTGCGTCGCAGTTGTCAGCACCGACTGCCATTGAGAGCTGAAGCCTGAATAGGTTAGGGTACCGGCGAGAAGCTCCTGGATTAAGCGAAGACCTTGCGTCGAAGATGCCGACGTGAGGAGCCCTCCCGTCACAGGGAGGACGACTGTCGGCACCTTGCCGCTCGGAAGGAGAGCTTTCAAACCCGGTACCGTTGCGGTCGGCGCGGCCGGCTCGGTGGGTATGTCGCCTCCGCCTTGGTTGATCTCGAGCCAGTAACCCAGATGAGGCGGCGTGAAGAGCCATTCCAGGAAGTTGATGACAACTTTTGTCTTGGCAGGTGTCATGGTGTGATCAGCCTTTTGTGAGGTGACTGACCACTGCCCGTTGCCGTTGGGGCCACCGATTAGCCCGGTCGTGACCGTAGCGGTCGCGTAGGGACTAGTCGCTTTAGTGATGACGGGCTCGGGGAACACTCCGTACTTACCGCTGAAGCCTGCTGAATCGAGTTGGGGTATCCACCAACTTCCGCCCCATTCGATGCCGACTTTGCCCTGTATCAAAAGGGGCTCGGGGCTCAGGGGAGGGCTCACCGCGCTCGGGTTAGCACAGGCATCGTAGCTGGTACCTGCGTTCGAAAAGTAGGGCCGCATGTCGCCGAGGAGCTTCCAGACGGCTGCGTAGCGAGGGTTGGCCATGCTTATGACGCCCTTTTCGATACCTACGGCGAGGTCGAGGGGCGTGGCTACCTGCGCACGGTCGACCATGAAGCTGTTGACCTGCCCGGCGAGGAAAGAGGAAGTTGCAAGGCGCTCATACCAGGAGGGGTCGCAGCCTCCGCCATCGGCGAACAAGAAAGGCGTTATGCCCGCGCTTTTCAGCTTGGCTAGGTCAGCCATTAGCGCAGCCCAGGTCGTCGGCGTCGCATGGATGCCTGCCTTGGCAAACGCGGCCTTGCTATAGAACATGCCAGTCTCGACGTTGGAGCCGAGGACTACATAGATGTTGCCGTTGGTGGAGGTCATGTAGGGCAGCGTGCTCTTAGAGAAGAGCGACAGCCAACTCTTGTTGCCCTTGACGTAGGGGTTTGGCTTCTCGAGGTAGGGCTTTAGGTTCTGCAGAAGCCCTGTGGGGAGTTCACCTGAGGTGACAGCGCCATACTGCTCCCAGACAAGGTCGGGAGCATCCCCGCCAGCGGCCTCGGTCTCGAGCTGTGCGTTAGATGTGGTGATGTTGTCGGAAGAGTTGGGCAGCCATTGGACTGTGACGCCGGGGTGCGCCCTCACGTAGGCGTTGGTGAGGCTGAGTAGGCCGGCGTTGTCCTTGGCGGTTATGGCGCCAGTTCCTGGCGGCAAGACAGCTTTTATGAGGATGCTGTGCGTCGACGCGGAGGCCGGCATGGTGCTCGCGGTCATTGCGGCCCCGGCCAGAACTGCTGCGAGGGCGGCTGCTGTGGTGCCGTAGCCTGTGTGTTTGGTCTTCATTGGATTCCTTCCCTATTGTTTCCCAGAAGCTTTGAGGTCTCGGTGGCTTAGTCGCTTGGATCACGATGCGAGTTGGTGGCTAGGATAGCGCCGTGGGCATCAACTGTCAAGTATGAATATGTATGCAAGCGAGACGTTCCGCTCTGGGGCGGCGCTTCGGGATGGTTGAGCGGTGGGCCGTGGTCGCGGCCACGTCGGGCTTTGCCCGGTGCCTGGTGGTCCTCAGCGAGGTGCAGTTGGTGAGCGTGACGGGAATTTTTGGGCGGGCCCCTCCTACTAGGGTCGCGAAAGCAGCTGTGGCATTGCTTCCCTACCCAGAGGCTACGGCTGAGCGCGACGGTGCTCTAAGACGCTTGGCTTTGCGCGAGCGGTAACTGCTGGCGCTAAGATCGTCGTCGGCGATCTCAGCCCCGGCCCCCCTAATTGGGGTGCACTGTGTTTCTCGGCGGTATGAGGTCGCTCGCTATTCCTAGTTCGAACTCGGCGACGCTGGCTTGGGGCTTCAAAGGGCCCTGTAGTGTGGGCTGTTTTAGCGGCTGATGTTCAAGCCCCAGGCTGACCAGCGGCCGTCTCGGGCCGGTCGGCAATTTCTCCGAGCCAGGCAGCCAGGTCGCGGGCGGCCGGGCCGGGGTCGGCTGGCGCGTGGGTCAGGCGACGGAACCCGAGGGCGAAACGGAACGGCCCGCTGCGGAGCAGGTGCTTTTCGAGAGGTCCCGGGCCGCAAGAAGCCGAACCGAGGCCGTGCTGGCGGTGGTCGAGCTGCAGCCAAAGACACGGCTCGGGTACGAGCTCGTCGCGGTGCCTCGCTGCAGCGAGAGCGGCGGTGGACCAGCGGTGCACACTAAAGCCGAAGCGCGGGGCTCCGACGACCAGGAGAGCACGACGACCGTCTGAGAGCTGGCACCAGCGCGTCTCACTTCGGTGCCCGTTTTCTTGGGGCACGACGTATGGCGTCTCCATCTCGTCCACTGAGAAGCAATAACGCCCGACCCGGCCTGCCGACATCGAGTCCGGGTAGGTCTCGTGCGGCCCGAGGCCGTACCAGCTCACTTCTTTGAACTCCCCTACAAGGGCCATCGCCAGGCCGATGCGGCCAAAGGTCGTCGGCGCCTCGCCCTCGGGCCGGCCTTGGATCACGAGTGCGAGGCGCCCATCAGCGGCGAAGCAGTAAGTCCAGCTGCACCTAATGCCCCAGGCCTGGCCGGCCGGGGCGCTTCTCGTCTCTACGTCTACCCGGCCTTCGCTCTCAGCCATTTTCAGGCGCTCGACGCGCGTCATCAGACGATGGAGCCCAGCCCGTTCCCACTCTGCGGCCATCGATGGCACCAAAGGCCCGCCCCGGTCGTTGTCGGTCGGTGCGCGCCAAAGCTCCAGCCGGGGCGGCCGGTCGAGCAGTTCGGCACCGTCCGCTACCCATGAGACCAGCCTACCGTCGGCAAAGCGCGCCTTCCAGCAGGCGCCCACCAAGACCGGGCCGTCTTCTTCGAACCTGCCCCTTGGTGCTTTTGATTGAGGGTAAGGGGCACTAGCGGCGCTCGTGCCCTGTCCCGAGCTGTCCTGGCTCCGTGTCACGTTCATGTAAGTGGTGCCGCGAGGTAGTAGCTGGCCTGGGTTTGGTGGAGGCTCCCGCGCTTGGGAACTGACCCAACTACCTTTATAGCAGAAGCGCGTGGGCGCCCGCGACCGACTTTCCTCTTCCTTTCTGGTGCGGAAACACACGTTTTGGTACGGCGCGCCCCGACTGGCTTGGTTTTGGGCGTAAAGAGCTACGAGCCCGAGAAGGGGGCTCTGGACGTCCGTGGCGCATCGTGTCTGTTGGCCCCACTGGGCGGCGTTGTGTTAGGCCGCTTCGGCCTTGGTGCATGCTTGTGCCGTCCAGAAGGCGGCCTCGGCCTCGGCAGGTGGTGCCCAGCTCGGTTTGGTCAACCTCAACAGCTACGTCGTCGCTCCCGGGCCCAACCGGGACTGGCGGGCTCTCATAACCGGGTTGCGTCCAGGCTGAGTCGCCTGGCGCCCGCACCTTCGGGTTGGTCGTCCGCAGGCAGGCGTCCACCAGGGGAGCGCGGTGGTCGAGGCGGACATCAGGTGCTCTATGCCTGGGGGCAGGACGGGTACCCGGCCGGTTGCCATGAGCACCAAGTCTCCTTTGGCCGAGCCCTCTTCTGCCTGCCCCTCGACGCCCGTAGATGGTCGTGCCCGGTAACGCACGACGTACTCAGAGCCTTCGCGCTCTATGGCTGTGACCCCCTTGCCCAGCTCGAGGCGGGCCCGCCCGGCGAGCGAGCGCTCCAGGAACTTGGCCAAGTCCAAGTCGAAACCGGGCAGGACATGGTCGGTGAGCTCGAGAACGAGGGGCGAGGAGCCCCGGCCCGCCCCTCAGTAACCTCGATCTCGCGCTCTGACCTAGATCCGCGAGTTACACCAGAGTAAGTAATGTAAGGCCCTCCGCCGAGCCGGCGTCACGGAGTTTTCGCGTCTTCAGGCTCGACTCAGAGG
>Ga0209061_1003683_pt1 | contig 16149 bp, 12 predicted proteins | sample Coa_R1_10_FD_187157 | JGI IMG/M metagenome (GOLD analysis project Ga0209061, IMG submission 187157) | Surface soil microbial communities from Centralia Pennsylvania, which are recovering from an underground coalmine fire - Coalmine... | ecosystem: Environmental > Terrestrial > Soil >...
CGCGTGTAGGTGAGCCGGGAGCGCTCACCTCTATCAATAGAAGAGTTGAGCAGATTGAGGTAATCGGCTGCGATCTCGGCAATGCAGATGAGATAGCGCAGCAAGTCCAATCCATCAATGTCATCCCTTGTTGCCAGGCAATGACCGGCGTCATCGGTGCAGGTATTCTCCACCCCAAGCACCCCTACCACTTGATCCTGCCCAATCAGCGGGATGCAAACCACCGATCCCTCTTCGTCTCTCCTCTCCGGTCTTCTGGAGGTATCGCGATCCAGAGCGACGCTCGCCTTCTCCCTGGCAAACGTAATCCACCACGGGACACGATGGCTATCAACTATACGCGCGCTATTCAGAACACGCGGCAGATACCCGGCAGTTGCCGTGCCGCTCTGCCCCAGAACGGTGATCTCCTCTTTTTCAAAGCGGGCCACATAGGAGTAGCAGTCGCCGAAGTAAGGATCGAGGCAGCACTTGAGGAGCAGAGCCAGACCAGAGGAGACGGCCCTTGAACCCAGCGTGGTACGTGAATAGACGGTTACAGGCTCGCCTGTGAAGCCGGCGGTGGCATCAAGAGCGCGCTTTAAACTGTGCAGCAGCATGTTAGTGAGGATCATACGAGGCTTGTCCAGATGCACCGAGGGGGGATGGTCCAGATTCTGCTGGGCGCTCTGACCATCCGGGCGCTGCCAGACTATAGCGACTGAGAACGCTTTATCGGGATCGGAGAACCAGGTGGTGCTGTAGGTGAACTGTTCTGGTGAGGGGAGATACCAGGCTCTCGGAGAAAACAGAATTTTGAGATCTGCGCGGCGCTCTTCTTCCTGGCGCACGTCCCAAATGACCAGACAGCGCGCCAGATCGAGCACACGTTCATTCTCAACACTTTGGGTAAACGCGGTTTGCCATGCCGCATCTTTCGGTCCAAGAATCACGCCCTCCATCACCTGCTCAGGCACAATGGCATCTCGCCAGATGCCAAGCAGCAGGGTTGCCAGCCGTGAAACCAGCACATCATGCCCGGCAATCACCTGCTCATGCTGGATAAGCTGCTGCAACGTCACATGCTCCAGACGTTCGAGGATCTGGGGCTGATGCTCCTTAAAATACTGCGCGATCTCCGCTGGGCGCACGTCTTTACAGTTATAGATCCACCGGAGCAATTTCACATCTCGCTTTGTATAGATGCGATTGCGACCGCTCGGCCCCTCACGCCTGCCGATGTTGAGGGCAGGCAGGTCCTCCAGATAACGGATCTGGCTCTCGGTCAGCCCCGAAAGCTGCGAAGCTTTACTGATGCTCACATAAAATTCTTCATCCCAGCCAGGAGGCTCATACGGTATGTTTTGCAACAAATTATCAAAGGAATCTCCCATGATTCATGCTCCCTGCGGCTGATCGGGTAATCGAGCCAGTTAATGTTTGAGAGATTATATCACAGAAAATCACAAAGTACAAAATAACCCAAGATAATATCAATCAATCTTTCAACATAATTTTTTAATCATCTATTATCTATAATTTTAACCGGCAAAATCTCCTATTTTATCTTAGATAGACTATAAAAGATTTGTTTGATTGCATGATAACATCCAAATTTCCTGATAAGCACCTTGCCCGATTGTGCGGTGATCAATAAATTTTCCTATAGCAGCAGAGGATAGCGATAGTCTAACCCCCGTTTCCCCTTGGATTAGCAGATAACCTAATATTGATTTTCCTATAGCACGTAAATATTTCAGCTTAATTAATATACTTGACGCGATAAATCAACGGATGAGTGTAAGATTATCTTTTGACAATGCTTCCATATATCCGTTTTAATAGTGGGTATCAAATTATATCAAGATATGACAGGTTGATTTTCGCAGACAATTACCGGGGAGAGCGACAGGAAGTCCGCTACACTGAAGATGCTGTAGAGCGTTCATCAGTATGACATTGCTTGCAGAGGTTGTCTGCTCTGAAGGCTTCAACTCGCAAGAAACAGATTAAGGAGGATACTTGACAATGCCATCCGCGAATAGCAACGGCGTATTGCTCTGTAAGAACGATCAAGATGAGATCATCTCATTTCTAGAGCAGCATGAGGCGTACATTCTCGCGCAGGCACGCAGACTGGTGCCGCGTAATATCTTCTCGCCAGAGGTCATCGATCTGGAGACAGATGAACTGGTGCAGAAATCGCGCATCAAACTGTGGCAGGCCCTGCAAGAGCGAGTGATCACCAATCCCAGGGCCTATATCAAGGCGGTGGTACGCAGCGAGGCAGTGAATGCCACCCGCCAGCAAGGGCCGCTGCTGCCGCTTCCCGTCGATGCGGATGGTGAACTGCGTCAGGAAGGTGTCATCGGCAGATCCGGCGAAGATACGCAGGATCCGGCGATGATTTTTGAGCGAAAAGAGCAGATGGTTGAGCAGACGGCCCGCGCTGTGAGTAATACTCTCGCGCTGCCACAGTGCCAGCGGCGAGCGATGATCTGTGCACTCAAAGAGGACGTTGACGATGCGCAGTTGCTCGCCCGGGAATTCAGGCGTCATGGCGTCAATATTGAGGCCATTCACTGGCCCCGGGATAAAGCGGCCGCGCACAGAAGCAAAGCCTCACTCGCGCCTGCGCGTAGAAAGCTCTGCCGCTTGATGAAGCACTCCGATCCCCGCTGACGGCGTGCTGCGCCCACACTTTTGCCAGCGCTCTAATAAGGACACGCTTTAACCTCTTTTGATGGTAGGCTGAGGCAAGATGATTCGGTTGCTCATATCATTTATGAGACGAACATGGTATGCAGAAGAGAGGTAAAACGTGAGCGAAACAAGCGAAACTCTGGCGTTCTTTACTCAGGGCTGGCAAAACTACCAGAACCAGTTGAGCATAGCCCTCGCGCGGCTCTCTGACGAGCAGCTTGCGCTTCGTGCGGTCCCCAATCTGCGTTCAATCCGTGAACTGGCATGCCACATTATCGGCGTGCGAGCAGGGTGGTTCCACTATGTCCTGGAAGAGGGCGATGAGGACTTCGGTGCTTTTCACACCTGGGATGAGCCTGGTAGCCCGGCGCGCTCCGCAAGTGAACTGGTAAGCGGATTGGAGAAGACCTGGCAGGTCATGCAGGAGGTACTGGGACGTTATACGCTCTCAGATTTGCAATCTATCGTCAAGGATGAGTGGGAAGGCCAGATATACACCTATACCCGTGGATGGGTTATCTGGCACGTCATGGAACATGACATGCATCATGGCGGCGAACTCTCCTACTCGCTCGGCATGCACGGCCTGCAAGGTATAAATATTTGACTGGCGTCCCTTCGCCACGCCAGAAAGAGAGTTTGTTTGGTGGAACCATGCGTGAAGCGCATGGTTCCACCAAACAAACTCTCTAAAGCGAGCGCCGCAGGCGTGAGAAACTATGGGGTCGGCGATCAGCCACTCTATTAGAGAGCGTCTTCACCCACAGGAAGTTTTGCCATAAACAGGAGTATTCCGCCATAGAGACAGAGCGCCAGCAGGTGCACACAGCCGGTCCAGTAGAGGCCCTGCGCTTGCGTCAGGCAGACGCCTCCCAGGGCAAGGACCATTCCTGACAGCAGGGCAATGATAAATAGGCCGATATCGAATTGTACGGGGTAGAGGCGCTGATTGATAAACAGCGTCAGCAGCGCCAGCAGCGTATAAGCCAGCAGCGTTGACCAGGCGGCCCCCATTGCTCCGTAGCGCGGAATGAGATACAGATTGAGACCGATATTGACAACGCCTGCGCCGAGTGTCAGCGGGAAGAGCAGTCGCGTTCTGCCACGCAGCGCCATACCCAGGCTGAAAAAGAGATGCAGGCCATAGAAGACGAAGGCAACGGCGATAATGGGGATCAACGCAACGGCGCCCTGGTAGGTGGTTGGGAAGCACAGCATGATGATGCCACCACCCGCCAGCGAGAAGCTGTAAGCAGCAAAGAGCAGCAAAAAGGCGAACCAGCGAAACGTGATGCGAAACATGTGTGGCGCGTCGTTTTTCCGCGCCAGCGTCGCTAGAATCGCCGGCCAGGCAAGGGCAAAGGGCGCAAGGATGAGCGTAGCCAGCGCTCCGCCAAAACTGGAGGCTATCGCGTAGTTCGCGGCTGCTGGGAGCGATCCCAGCACGCCAAGCAGGGCGCGATCAGACAATTGCAGCATCCAGGTAGCGACAAGAGCGGCAACGCCGGGAGCGCCGCAGATAAGCAGGTGCCTGACCATATCCAGCCGTAGACGAACTCCCGTATGATAGAGCAGCGCCGGCAAGGTTGCGAGCGCCACAACGCTATAGCCTGCGCAGGTTCCCCACAGCGCGCCCTCAAGGCCCATGTGCAGCATTTTAACGCAGGCCACCGTCATTAACAGGGAGACAAGCAGGCTGATGATCGAGAGGACAATAAATGGCGTGACGCGGGCCTCTACGCGCAGCCAGGCGAGGCCCGGCAGCGCGAGATTTTGCAAAACTGCCGCCAGCAGAGCGATAGCGATGGCAGCGCCCTGCGCCGAATGCCTGCCCTCCAGCCAGGGAACCGCGAACAGCAGCGCGCCAACGGCCAGCATAGAGAACCCCAGTATCAGCAGCGTCAGCGTTGAAAGCAAGCTCAAACGGTCACGGCTCGTCTCATACTCGTACCTGTACATGCGAAAAAAGGTAGCACCCAGACCGAGCTGGAGCAGACCGGCAATCAATGCAATAGCCGTATTCAAGATGGCAAGAAGGCCGTAATCGTCGGGAGAAAGATGATGCGCTAAAAATGGCGCGAGTATGAGCGAGGCTGTGGGCGAAGCCAGGGAGGCCAGTGCATAGATCCCCGAATTTTTGAGCAGGCCGCGAACGAGGGCAAGATAACCTGCTTTTCCCTCGGCCCGGGGCTTCTTCACCGGCGGGACGGGGACAACAGGCGTGGCTGGCTGGTCAATGGATAAATTCTGCGCGGCGAGTGGTGACAGGCCATAGACCACGTTCAGATCGATGAGCGTTGGCAAGCTGGCGATATCTTCCACACAATCTTCTAAAGGGAGCATCAATCCACCTCCATCTTCCTCCGCGCGGCTCCACTGCACATGGGAGGGCGAGCGCCGCAGGCGTGAGTATGCGCGAGAGCGGGCGATCAGACACACTCTAATATCCGCTATCTACATGCTCAGGGATAGATAATATGTGGATAAATGATAATACTCCATAAAATAGATTCTGGTCAAGGTTATGTTCAAATATGGTTACAGATCAAATGATTGTGATGATGAAATTGTAACCGAAATAGAGGTATTCATTGCTATGAGTAGAGGTAAGGCGGGCTGTTTTTCGCCTTGACAGTCAAGGACACGATAACCTATACTAAAAATATTCATCGAAAATCGCATAACAGTATTTCAGGACAGTGATTTGAAAAGTCCCGAGCCGATCAGCAAGGATCGGCCTGGGACTTTTTTGTTTGCATTGGATGCTGGATGTCGCTGCGGGCCGGCAGACGCCCGGTATGTAAATGTTGCGATACCGAAGACAGGAGAACACGGGCATGAACAACCTCTCTTTTGCACAACTCAATGAGCAGTCCTTTGATGTGGCGATTATCGGAGGAGGCGTTGTTGGAGCGGGCGTGGCCCGCGATGCGGCGCTGCGTGGCTTGCGAGTAGCGCTCTTTGAAAAGAACGATTTTGCCTCCGGCACTTCGTCGGCCCCCACGCGTCTTATCCACGGCGGTTTGCGCTACCTTGAACTCTTCGACTTTGGTCTGGTGCGCCAGGATCTGGGTGAGCGCGAGATCCTGCTGCGCATCGCCCCGCATCTCGTCAGGCCGCTGCTCTTCGTCTTACCGATGTGGTCGCGCAGCATCTTTTACCGGCTGAAGCTCAAGATCGGCATGATCCTGTACGATCTGCTCTCCTACGATAAGAGCCTCCCCAATCACCGCTCCTGGGATCGTGAGGAGACGCTCAAGCGCGAACCAAAGCTCAATCCCCGGGGTTTGCAGGGAGCGTTGTGCTACTACGATGCCCAGGTTCCCTCAACCGAGCGCCTTGTGCTGGAGAACATTCTTGATGCCCGCGATCATGGGGCACAGATCTGGAATCATACGGAGGTCACGGGGCTGCTGCGCGAAGGTAAACAGGTCAACGGTGTGTGGGTACGTCATGCTTTCACCGGCGAAACCGCCCGGGTGCGGGCGCGGTTGGTCGTCAATGTCGCGGGTCCCTGGCTCGACGGGTTGACCGCGAAACTGCTGGGCGAGCCGAGCAGGCTTGTGCGCATGACCAAAGGCATTCATTTCACGTCGCCGCCGGCCAGCAATCACGCGCTGGTGCTCTTCACACAAACCGATAACCGGCTCTTCTTTGTCATCCCCTGGCTCGATTATGCCTGGGTTGGCACGACGGACACCGATTATGACGATTCGCCCGACCTGGTGCGTGCTGATGGGGAAGACGTGCTCTACCTGCAAACCGCAGTCGAAACCTTCCTGCCGGCGGCTGACTGGCAGACGGTCTATTACACTACCGCCGGGCTGCGCGCCCTTGTGCGAAAAGAGGGTGTCAGCGAGTCGGAGGTCTCGCGCAAGCATGAGGTGGTGGACTACGAGAAAAAAGAGGGGCTGAAAGGGATGATCTCAGTGGTCGGCGGCAAGCTTACCGCCTATCGCGGCATCGCCGAGGAGGTCGTTGACCTGGCATGCAAAAAGCTGCGCCACCGCGTGAAGGCGCGCACGGCGCAGGAGCCACTCCCGGGCGCGCGCCTGGGCGAGTCGCTCAAGAATCGCGATATCGCGCTGGAACGCTTCCGCTGGCATCTGCACGAGGAGGGTGCCGGCCTGGGCCTGGATATGGAGCAGCTTGACCACCTGATGGGACTCTACGGGGCGATGGCGCTCAAGCTGATCGCGCTGGTCAGGCAGCGGCCGGAACTGGGGCAGCGCATCCATCCCGAGTATCCCGATATCCTGGCGCAAATTCATCATGCTGTGGCCGAGGAGTATTGTGCCACGGTCACGGATTTTATGGCGCGGCGTTCGATGCTCATCTTCACGCGCGACCAGGGTATGGCGGCGCTGCCACGCGTTGCCGAAGAACTGGGCAAGCTGCTCAACTGGCCGCCTGAGCAACTCGAAGAGCAGAGCGCCCTCTACCGCGAGCATGTTGCCAGGAGCCAGGCGTTCCGCAGCGAACTGGGTGCGCGCCCGCAGGTATCCAGGGCGTAGCAAAAATGGATATGGGCCATCATTGACGGCCCATATCCATTTCTGTTATGAACTTTTAATCTTCTCCGCCGCCTGCCGGCTCCTCGCGCACTGCCTCGCCCCGTACCTCTGCTGTACCGGAGGGCAGCGCCCCGCGCGCAATCAGTACCTTCGCAATCGTGAAGTCGTAGACAAGCGCACCTACGATACCTCCAACGAGAGGCGCGACAATGGGAATCCAGAAGTAGAAGTTGTCAGCAGCGATGCTGGCGCCGCCGCTCACAATAGCGATCCACAGGCGCGGGCCGAAGTCACGGGCCGGATTGATCGCGTATCCGGTGTTCAGACCGAACGAGAGGCCAATCGCCAGGACCAGGAAGCCGATAATCATCGGGTTCAGATTGGCCTGAACCGGCTGGTTGCGCACGTCAACGATGGCGAAGATCAGGCCCACGAGAAGAGCAGTGCCAAGAAACTCATCGCAGAACGCGCCGAATGTGCCAACGAAGGCTTTAGGATAGGTGTAGAAAACCCAGCCCAGACCATTCGAGGTGACTGGTTGAGCAATCTGGCCGATGTTCAGGTGCATCACCCCTAACTGGTGGACGAGCGCTCCCTGATACACGAAGTAGAGGAAAAGCGCCGCGATAAACGCGCCCAGTACCTGAGCGATCCAGTAGGGAACGACCTTATTCCAGGGGAACTTGCCCCTCACGGCGAAAGCTAACGTCACAGCGGGATTGATATGAGCGCCGCTGACGGCTCCCGCAACGTAAATACCCAGCATGACGGCCATGCCCCATCCTACCGTAATCACGATCCATTCATTCGCAAAAGGAGTCGCAGCGTTGTTCGCGCCTAGATTCGTGAAGAGGGCGAACGTTGCGACACAGCCATCGCCGAAGAGGAGCAGAACCATCGTTCCGAGGAACTCGGCGAGACATTCGCCCCATAGACCGGAAAGGGCAGAAGGGGCGCTCACGTTTTGATTCGCCATTGTTGCTAACTCCATTTCTCACAGTAGTCGAACGACAGAAGATAACAGTGGGCGATTTCGGAATTGCGTAGATGCACAGATTTATCGCGCTTGCCCGGCTCCAGAAGCGCGTTCAGGCGCGATAAATCGCGTGCCTGCGAAACCTGTTCGCCCGGATAACAAAGGACTACGGCTGTTCCCAGCGCAGAGAGCGCTCTACAGCCCGCTTCCAGCCGGCGTAGAGTTTATCGCGCTGGTCGGCGCTCATCTGTGGCTCGAACGTGCGGTCCACCGCCCAGTGTTCGGCCACTTCCTGCGTGCTGCTCCAGAAGCCGGTCGCCAGCCCGGCGAGGTAGGCGGCGCCCAGGGCTGTCGTTTCGGCAACCTTTGGCCGCTGCACCGGTACGCCGAGCAGATCGGCCTGGAACTGCATGAGCAGATTATTGACTACCGCGCCGCCATCGACGCGCAGAGTCTTGACGCTGACTTTGCTATCAGCCGTCATGGCCTCCAGCACATCGCGCGTCTGATAGCACATGGATTCCAGCGTTGCGCGTGCGATATGAGCAACCGTCGAGCCACGCGTCAGGCCGACGATGGTGCCGCGCGCATAGGGATCCCAGTAAGGAGCGCCCAGGCCGACGAAGGCCGGAACCATATAGACGCCTCCATTATCGGGCACTTCAGCCGCCAGGGCCTCAACGTCGCTGCTGGCTTTGATGGCCTTGAGGCCGTCGCGCAGCCACTGCACTGCGGCCCCGGTGATGAAGATGCTGCCTTCGAGGGCATAGATAGTCTGCCCATTGATGCGCCAGGCAATCGTCGTGAGCAGGCCATTCTGCGACGGGACCCCCTTCTCCCCGGTATTCATCAGCATGAAGTTGCCTGTGCCGTAGGTGTTTTTCGACATGCCGACTTCGTAACAAGCCTGGCCGAAGGTTGCCGCCTGCTGATCGCCCGCATCGCCAGCCAGTTTGATAGGCGCGCCGAAGAACTCGGGATCGGTCTCCCCATAGACCGCGCTCGAAGGCATGACCCGGGGCAGCATAGCGCGCGGCACCCCCAGCTCCTTGAGCATGAAGTCGTCCCAATCCCCCTCATAGATATTGTAAAGCATTGTGCGCGAGGCGTTGGTCGCGTCGGTGACATGCACGCGCCCTTTCGAGAGGCGCCACATCAAGAAGGTGTCAACGTTGCCAAATAGGACCTCGCCGTTCTCGGCCTTTTCGCGCGCGCCGGGAACATTGTCGAGAATCCATTTGACCTTTGTACCAGAGAAATAGGCGTCGATCACCAGACCGGTGCGCTTGCGAACCTCTTCTTCCAGCCCTCTCGCCTTCATATCGTCGCAGATCGGGGCAGTCAGGCGGCTCTGCCAGACGATAGCGTTGAAAACGGGTTTGCCGGTCGCCTTCTCCCAGACGATGGCGGTCTCACGCTGGTTGGTGATGCCAATAGCGGCGATGTCGGCAGCGGACGCTCCGGCCTTCTGTATCGCTTCCTTTGCCACCGCCAGTTGACTTGACCAGATGGCCTCCGGGTCATGTTCAACCAGCCCGGGCGCAGGATAGATCTGAGGAAACTCCTGCTGCGCTACGCTCACAATGTCGCCCGCGTGATCAAAGAGAATGGCTCGCGAACTGGTAGTTCCCTGATCCAGAGCAAGTACGTACTTCGGCATAGCTAACCCTTTCTTCTGAATTACTCAACTAACTACACAACAATAAGTTGAATCGGATACAGGTATTATATCCGCAGGTGAGACGATAATGAAACCTCTTGTGATGTCACTTCCTTTCCGCTGTTCAGGATTACGGGATGGCTTTACCGACTCTGACTTCGATCAAGGCCAGAGTTCGGGCAGGCTTACAGCGACGCCCTCTGCTCCGGCGTCGAGCACGGCCTGGATCTGCTCAAGCGTGTAGATCAGGCCAGATGCAATGAATGGCAGGGATAATGGCGCCGCCAGGTGGGGAACAACCAGGGCTGGTGAGATATCGAGCAGATCAACCACATCCGGCTCTACCGACTCCAGCGACATCTCCAGACCTGTCGAGTCAACGGCGAAGATGCGTTGAATAGTTCTGAGGCCGGCCTGTTTCGCCAGGGCCAGAACCCGTGGATGATTGGAGACGACGCCGCTGACATGGAAATGCCCGGCGAGATAGGTCAATCCTGCGGCATCAGCATGAATACCGTCGATCTGATCGATATTCACGTAGACGGTCATACCCACGCGCCGGGCATGGTCCAGCAAGGCACTGAACTCGAACAGATTACAGTGCCGTAACAGGACGGTATTTACAGCCGATGATTCGAGGATATGTGCAAGATGTACCTGGCTCTCCAGCACAGGTATCACCTTGTAGCGCAAGGAGGGATGGATCTGCAAGCTACTGGATTGTACACGCATGCTGCACCTCCTGAACAGAACAAACAAAAAGCCCTAAGCCTTGTCAACACCTCTGGCTCAGGACTTTTCATTTCACTGTCCCGTGCGGCAGTTGTTTAATAGGTCTCCAGATTGGTCCTCGCGGGGCTACAAAGCTCTGTCTTAGCCCTTCACCTATTTGCTCACCAGGCAGATCAAAAAGCGGCTATCTGTACAATAAAGTATTGTTAGAATATAATATACCTTGATAGGATTCCCTTTGTCAAGTAGTAAATTTTGATGAGTATGGGGAAATGATTATGCCGTGGGTAAGGTGTGATGATTAAGCAGGAATTCTTGCGCCTGGCGCGACTCTATCCGGTGGCGGCAGCTCTTAAATCAAATGAGGATATGCAAATCGCGCTCACATCGGATGCGTTATTGCTATTTTTGCTTAAAGGCAACGCTTTCCAGCTCTCCTCCTTTGTAGAGCAGGCTCATGCTCGCGGCAAACGGGTGGTCGTGCACGTCGACCTCGTTGGAGGTGTGGGCAAGGATCGCGCGGGCATCCAGTATTTACACCGTATAGGCGTCGATGCCATCATTACCAGTCGCTCGCAGCTCGTGGCGGCTGGGCGTGCGGAAGGTATGACCACCATCCAGCGCCTGCTGCTCCTCGATGATTCCGCTCTCGAAAAGGGTGCCCGTACCATCGCACACGCCGGTCCCGATCTGGTCGAGGTACTGCCCGGTATTATCTTTCCAGAGGTAGCGGCTATTCTGCGTAAGCTGCTGCCCGGTCCCTTCATCGCCGGAGGCTTCATTCGCAGCGCCGCCGATGTCGCGCGCGTGCATGCCGCCGGCGCAATCCTCACCAGCAGCAGCACCTGCGATCTCTGGAAGCGGCCATCGCTGGCGAAATAGCCCTGGTCCCGGCCTTTGCTCATCTTTGCGTGTTTGCGTGACTGCGCCCTTCACCGCGCTTATCTCATGAATATGTCAGGTGGTCGTTATCTTCATCATCGCGCAAGGAAAGCGCTTCGCCAGGCCCTCATCGCACAGCTACGGATCGGAAAGGACTTTTATCCGTATCGTGGTACCTTTGACTGCATTGTGGTATAGTATAGAGCATCGCGGCTCCCTGGTAGAGCCTGTGATACGATTTTTACAATTTTTTCCCTGCGCAGCCGCGCGATTGATCGCGCATGGAAGCGCTCTACAGGCTGAACGAAGCGCGATCAATCGCGCGGCTGCGCACACATATAGTATCCTGATTAAATTGCTAAAGTGTATTATCCGGGTCAGGAGGGTGCAAGTAGATCCGTGGCACAACCAGAGACTGTGACAGAGCAGCGCGAGGGCGGCGTCCAGGTGATCGCGCGGGCAGCAGAGATTTTGCGGGCGCTGGCGGAGCGGCCCGAGGGCCTCAGCCTCTCGCAGATCGCTAACGAGGTTGGTCTGGCGAGGTCAACCGTACATCGCATTGTTATGGCGCTCCAGGCCGAGCGCTTCGTCGTTCCCATATCTCCTAAGGGACGCATTCGCCTGGGGCCGGGGCTGATGCCCCTTGCTGCCTCCGTCCAACTGGAAATGCGTCAGGAGGTTCGCCCCTACCTGGAACGGCTCTCCAGGCAGGTCTATGAGACCGTAGATCTGGCGATTTTGCAGGGAGACCGTGTAGTCTTCATCGACCAGGTTGCGGCTCCGCAGCGCCTCCAGGCCGTCTCTGCGATTGGAGAGGCATTCCCACTCTACTGCACGGCCAACGGCAAGGCTATCCTGGCCGAGCTTCCCCAGGAGCGGATCGAGCGCATTCTACCCGCGCAGCTCCAGCCCTTCACTCCCCGCACTATCACCTCGCGGGCGCGACTATTAGCAGAGCTGGAGCAGGTGCGCAGCGAGGGTATCGCCTATGATCGTGAGGAGCACACGCCCGGTATTTGCGCCGTCGGAGCGGCGATATGGGATATGGCGGGAAACCTTGCCGCCGTCACCATACCGCTGCCCGCGACGCGCTTCTATGGCAACGAGCAGAAGCTGGCCGTGATGCTCCTGCGCACCTGCGAACAGATCAAACGCCGGCTCGGCGTCAGTAATTCAGATGCGTCATAACGTAGTAAATGAGCACGAAGCCCAGAATTATGCCAAAAATGAAGGCAAGCAACATCAGGATTGCCAGCGGTATGAATACTACGCCGGCAGCATTCATAGCACTGATGCGATGAGCCGCCATTATCGACATAATCTGTAGTACATAGAAGTAGACGCTGACACCCAGGCTATAGAGCCAGATGGCCGGCAATATGAACGTCATGGTGGTGGACAGGAACGCCACAAGACCTACCAGCAGGCCACATATTGTGCTGACGAGATTGATGGGCGCCTGCACCAGCAGAGAGGTATGACACTGAGCCAGAAATGTTCCCTGCCCATGAAACATTCTTCTGGCAAGGAAGTAATAGATTCCCTGCACCATGAAGAAAAACGCCGGGAATAGCAGAATAGCGACGCCAGTAGCTATGCGCGTTATATTCTGGATCGTTTGCGGCGAGATCAGGTCTGGCACGGTACCAGCGCCGACGTTCGATGTAGAGGGCGTAAAAAACATCTGTGTCGCAACGAAGAAATGGGACACATAGAACTGCTGCCACAGCATATTATAGATCAATGAGAGGATCATCAGCCCGAGCAACTGTGTCCAGACGATGTCCCAGCGCGCTCCGCCCACTTCTTCGGCGAACGTTGCCGATGATGGTCGCGTAAATATGCGCCAGTAGATGGCGGGCAGACGACGCACAGCCTCGCCGAGGGAAAGCGGCGCTCCCGGCGGGCCACCATTATTTTGAGGAGGAGGATCATACATACGAATACATACCTCTTTTTTAGTAGAATGATTTTTCCTCAGCAATATACGCTAAAGTCGGCCAGAAGTTACAGTTATGCCATTACCCTCCCCCTTTTTGGGGGATATGGATCAGAAAGCACTGGAAGGCTTGACGCCAGGCTGCGCTATGATTCACAATGAAGCAGCGGCAATTGTCATCTGATCAGTTAATATAAGTAGCAGGAGGCTATCGATGACAACAGACAACACGGCAGAACGCCTGCCGCAGCCAGAGCGGGCCATCCTCACCCTCGACTGGTATCGCACACTTTCAGGTCGTGCAATTCATGCCTTCTGGGCCTCATTCGCGGGCTGGGCGCTTGACGCCTTCGACTACCAGATCTACACTTTTACGTTGACCGCCATTGCGGCAGCCTTTACGCTCACAAAGGGGCAATCGGGCCTGATCGCTACCGTCACGCTGGTCGTATCGGCCTTCGGTGGCGTGCTGGCGGGCATGCTGGCCGACTCGATTGGCCGCGCGCGCACGCTGATGATTACCGTGGCCGTTTACGCCGTCTTTACCTTCCTCTCCGGCCTCGCCCCGAACTATGGGCTGCTGCTCACCTTCCGCGCGCTCCAGGGCCTCGGCTTCGGAGGAGAGTGGGCCGCCGGGGCGATCCTCATCGCGGAAGTCGCCGATCCGGTGCAGCGGGGACGCGTGCTCGGCATGGTACAGAGCGCGTGGGCCATCGGCTGGGGGCTGGCGCTCATTGCCTACACCGTCGTCTTCAGCTTCGTGCCGCCCGGCCTCGGCTGGCGCGTCTGCTTCTGGCTCGGCATTATCCCCGCGCTGCTCATCCTCTACATCCGGCGCAGCGTGAAGGAGCCGGATGTCTATGTGGCGACGCGCGAGGCCAGGGAGGCGAGAACGCAGGAGGCCGTGGAGCGCGGCGCCACGACCAATTCGTTCGTGCAAATATTTCGCCTCGATCTGCTGCGCACAACGGCGCTTGCGTCATTGCTGGCTATCGGCGCGCAGGGCGGCTACTATGCCATCTTCACCTGGCTCCCCACATTCCTGAAGACCGTGCGCAACCTGTCGGTGCTCAGCAGCGTGCCCTATCTGGCTATCGTGATTATCGGCTCCTTCATCGGCTATGTCTGTAGTGGTTACATCAACGACTGGCTTGGTCGCCGCGTCACCTTCGCGCTCTATGCTATCTGTAGCGCTATATTGATTGCGGTCTATACGCAGATTCCAGCGGGCGCCAACTCGCTCTGGCTGCTGTTGATCCTGGGGGCGCCGCTCGGCTTCTTCGCCTCGGGCATTTTCAGCGGCTTCGGCTCCTATCTGGCGGAGCTTTTCCCCAGCCGGGCGCGCGGTGCCGGCCAGGGCTTTACCTATAACTTCGGGCGCGGCGTCGGCGCGCTCTTCCCGGCAATCATCGGCTACCTGTCGGCCTCTATCGGCCTGGCGGGCGCCGTTGGCTTCGGTGCCCTGGCCTATGCGCTCTGCATCATCGCGCTGATCTTCCTGCCGGAGACCAGAGGCAAGCAGTTAGTAGCCATCGATTAATATTCAACAATAATGTGTTTTAAAAACCAGGATCAACCATGCCGCAATCGGCGGCATGGCCGGTCCTGGTTTTTATGTTCAGTGCCCGCCTCAGGCGCGATCAGTGGACGAGCCGCGCTGCCCGTAGACGACGTGCAGTATATATTCGGTATGATCCTCATCCCATTGCCGGGCCGCCGCGTCGAGCGTCGCGTCAAACTCCTCCTGCGTCACGCCCAGACAGGCCATGCATGGCCCGCGCAGTCCCTGCCAGCACGCGCGCAGATTGGTGGCGAACGACTCGCCGCCGCGTCCCGCCCATGCGCCGAGCGGCGCATGTATCTGGCGCTCCGTAACACGCTGTACTCCCGCCGTTGCCAGCATGCGCGGCAGATTTTCAACCAGCGAGAAGTCGATCTGGCGCTGCCGGGCCAGTTCACGCCACCAGTGCAGGCATTGCCGCGTCGCCGCGCCTGCCCGCTCGAAGCGCTCGCCGCCCTCTACAAGCTCGATCCAGCCGCCCACCTGCGTCACGCGCACCAGTTCGCGCAGCACATGCGGCCAGCCCGGCGCAGGAATAGCGGCGGCAAGGTGGCGCTGGTGAACGTAGCCGAAGCTGCCGTCGGGGAAGGGTAGAGCTTGCAGAATATCGCCGTGCACAAAGCGATAGTTGCGCGGCATCTCAACCGGCAGCAGCGACGCCTCCAGATCCAGCCCCACGACCTGCGTGGCAGGGAACTGGCGTGCCATCTCGCTGCCCCAGCGTCCCGTCCCGCAGCCAGCATCGAGAATGCGCCTTACATCACGGCTGATTGGTGCGGTATAATCACTCTTAAGCAGCCCACGCAGGCAGTAGTGCTGGAAATCGAGCCGGTTGCACTCTGCGGCATCTCTGGGCAGCAGATAGGGATACGTGGCAAGGTAGCGGCGGCCATCGAGAAAGACCACCGGGAGATGTTCCTGCGCGCGCGGCGTATCGGGCGGCATCGGCCCCTGCGGCAGCGGAGAAGTATACGGGGGCAGCGGCGTATGCGGGGTAGAGAAATTGCCCCGGATAGCGCCATGTGGGGGACGGCGCCGCAAACGGCGCAACAAACGGCTTTGCAAAAATCCCATCCTGAGTCCATCCTTTCAACATCAATCACTTTTGCTAACGAGCGTTCGTTAGGTTGTCCTTCTGACCGTATGTAAATCGGTCTATGAATATTATGCATATCAAGTCAACTGGCTGGTGAGCGCGCCGAG
>Ga0209061_1003685_pt1 | contig 16142 bp, 11 predicted proteins | sample Coa_R1_10_FD_187157 | JGI IMG/M metagenome (GOLD analysis project Ga0209061, IMG submission 187157) | Surface soil microbial communities from Centralia Pennsylvania, which are recovering from an underground coalmine fire - Coalmine... | ecosystem: Environmental > Terrestrial > Soil >...
GCCGACCTCGCCCCTGAAGCCGTTCTGCTGGTTGACGCCGCCGCGATACGAGAGCAGGCCGAGCGTGCCAAGAGCGAGGGCAGCCGCGGTCGAGAGCCAGATCGCGCGGCGGTGGGCGGTGATCGCCCGTGCCACGCGTGCCCACAGACGGTTGCCTGCTGCAGGCCGCTTGCTCGCCCGGGGCACGAAGGGCCAGAAGACCCGCCGCCCGAGGCAGGCGAGTGCGGCAGGGAGGAGAGCGAGCTGTGCCACGAGGGCGCAGAAGATGCCGGCGGCGCACGCCGGTCCGAGGGCGGCGATGTCGTTCAACTGGGCGAGGGCGAGGGCGCACAGGGCGAGGATGACGGTGAGCCCGGAGGCGGCGATCGCCGGTCCGGCACGCCGCAGCGCGACCGCCATTGCCTCGTGGTGGTCCTCGTGGCGTCCCAGCTCCTCCCGGTAGCGGGCAAGGAGGAGCAGCGCGTAGTCGGTGCCCGCCCCGAAGACGAGGACGGTGAGGATGCCGACGGTCATCCCGTTCACGACAAAGCCGCTCGCGGCGAGCAGGTAGGCGAATCCCTCGGCCCAGCCCGCGGCGACAAGGACCGAGAGGAGGGGGACGAGCCACAACAACGGGCTGCGGTAGACGAGGAGCAGGATCAGCGCGACCACCGCGATGGTCACGCCGAGCAGCTTCCCGTCGATCCCGGCGAAGGCGTCGAGGGCGTCGGCGGCCGATCCGGCCGGTCCGCCCACCGCGGCCCGGAGCGCGCCGGGCGGCGGGTTCGCCGTCGCCGGGGTCGCGTACCTCGCGACGATCGAGCGGATCGCGGCGACATCCCGGGCGTTGGTGGCCTGAGGGATCGTGGCGCGGATCGGCACGGCGAAGTAGGCGGCCGCGCCGTTTCTGGCAACCACGACGGGACTTGGGCCCGCCACCCCGCTGAGGCCTCTCGCAGCGATGCGGCGCCGGGCGGCCGCAATGCGTGCACGGTCTCCGGAGCGCAGGCCGCCGGGTCGCTCGAAGATCACGAGTGCCGGCGTGCTCGTCGCCCGGTCGTGCTGCTCGACGTAGTTGAGGACGCGGGTTGACGCCGCCCCGGCGGGCAGGAAGCTCGCCGGAGAGTTGTCCTCGAGGCTCGCCAGTTTCCCGGCGAGAGGGCCGACGAGGCCGACGGTTACGACGGCGAGCACGACCACCGCCCACTTCGAGCGCCGACCCGTCACGACGGCGACGAAGGCTCTCGGGAGGCCGGCCAGCGTCTTGGCGAGGCGGTAGGGTACCTTACATCCCGTCATCATCTCTACACTATGTCAACTAATAGACAACATGTAAAGTCGTCTGACCCGAGCCGGTGGGCCGACGTGGTCGGCGAGCACAAGGCAGCTCAGCGCGACCACATCCTGTCGGTCGCCCTTGACCTGCTGCGTGAGCGCGGCATGGCGACGCTCACCATGTCGGCCGTCGCGAAGCGGGCCGGCATCTCGCGGGCAACCCTGTACCACTACTTCCCCGACGTGGACGCGCTCCTGTCGGCGTGGGTGGGGAGGGAGATCGAGGCGTCGGTCGCCGCCATGGTCGCAAGCGCCGCCGGGTTCGCGGACCCGCTCGAGCGGATCGAGCACCTCGTCGCGGCGCAGGCGGCCGCCTTCGAGAGCCAGGACCACCGGCTCTCGGCCGAGCACTTCGAGTCCGAGGCCGGATCGCCCTCCGTCCGCCGCGAGGTGGCCGCCAAGATGGCTCCCCTCCGCCGGCTGCTCGCCGACACCATCGCCGAGGCGGCAGAGGGCGGGCGGCTCCGGACCGAGGTCGCACCGGCTCTCTCGGCCGACCTCCTCCTCGGCATGCTCGGAGCCGCTCGCCGTCACATCGTGAGCGGCGACCTCACCGCCGCGGAGGCGGTGGCCGCCGTGATGGGGCTGCTGAGAGGGGGCTGGTTCGCCTGAGGAACGGGCTCCCGCCCGCCCATGGTCCGTCAGGGGTTCGCCAGCAGCTCCTCGACGTGGGCGACGGCGGTGACCCCGCCGCCGTCGCGCCCGATCGCTGCCTGCAGGCGGGCCGCCGCCGCACGGAAGCCGGGGTCGCTGAGGAGGGCCGAGAGGGCGGCGGCGACCGCCTCGACCGACGCGTCGGCCGGCAGGTCGATCCCCGCTCCGCACTGCGCGACCCGTGCCGAGTTGAGCGGCTGCTCGCGACCCTGGGGGATGCAGACGAGGGGGACGCCGCAGGCGAGAGCGGCCGTGATCGTGCTGAGGCCCCCGTGGGTCACCACGGCGGAGACCTGAGGGAGGATCCGGGCGTGCGGAAGGTAGCGGTGCGCGACGACGTTGCCGGGAAGCGCGAGCTCGCCGAGGTCGAGACCGCCGAGAGTGAGAAGCCCCCGCACGGGGAGGCTGCCCACGGCCTCGAGGATCCTCGGGAGCACTTCGCCCTGGCGCTGCAACGTGGTGCTGAGCGAGACGAGGACGAGGGGGCGGTCGTCGCCATGGTCGAACCCGAGGTGGCTCGGCGGCTCAGGAGGTCGCGGGTCGAGGATCGGACCGACGTAATGGGTCGAGCCAGTGCGCGCAGCGCCGGGGTAGTCGAGCTCCTGGGGCACGAGCACGAGCACCTTGCCGGCGCGCGAGCAGCACTCCCACATCGCCTGCGATCCGAGCGCAGGAAGGCCGAACGCCTCCCGGCAGCGGCCCATGTCAACGGACAGGTCGGCCCAAAAGGCGATGAAGGGCTGGTAGAGCACGTGGACCAGCACCGCGGTGGGAACGCCGAGCAGCTCGGCTGCGACGAGCCCTGCACCTGACATGCAGTCCACCACGAGCACGTCGGGGGAGAAGCCGGCGGCCGCGGAGAGCACGTCGTTCGCGGTGGCGACGCCGTTGCGCAGCTCGTCGAAGCGGGCGGGATCGTCGTCGAGCGACACGCCGGTCGGCCAGGGCTCGAGCGACGGGTACTCGAGGAGCTCGGCGCCGGCAGCCGCCACGTCGCTTGCCACCTTGCCCGGCACAGGAGCAGCGTCCGCCATGATCGCGACGCGATGCCCCCGTTGCGCCAGGCGAGCGGCGAGCGCAAGGGCCGGCGGGAAGTTGCCGCCGCCGTTCCAGCTCACGATGAGGAACCGGCCCTTCCTCACCCGCCCGCCTCGCTCTCGGCGAGCTCCTTGATGCGCTCGAGCGTGGCTCGCATGGCCTCTTCGCGGCGGCGGTCGCGGTCGCGCATCAGGTAGTCCTCGGCGAGGCGCGCCGACAGGGGGAGCCAGTGCACCTCGAAGGACTCCGTCAGCTCCACGCCATCGTCGGTGGGCTGCAGGCGGTAGGTCCAGGTGGCCATCTCCTTCTCGCGGGACAGCGTCGAGAAGCTGAGCTCCTCTCCGGGCACCACTCGCTTCACCCGGCAGGCGACCGACCAGCGCATCCGGCCGTAGCGGTTCCAGCCTCGAAAGCGAGCACCCTCGACGGCGGGTGCCGAGGCGCCGTCCAGCCATTCGACCCGGTAGCACTCGGGGCTCCACTCACCCATGCGGTCGAGGTTCACGAGCAACGACCAGACTCGCTCCACGGGTGCCTCGACTCGGATCCGGACGCTGCCGCTCCGGGCAGTCCTCATTGCTCCTCCTTCCCTGCGGCGCCCGGGGTGCTCGCGACCCGGGCCCGGCGCCGCTTCTTTCTCGCAAGGTGGTCGTAGGCGAGGTCCGCCACGTCGTCGACGAGCCGGGCCCACCGCCGCCCGCCCGGGTCGTTCGAGATCTGTTGGTCGACGAGCCCGATGCTGAGTGCCGTCAGCAGGTCCTCGTCCGAGGAGTCGCTGAGAAGACCGATCCTCGCGAGCTCCTCGCGAAAGCGCTCCAGCACGGCGACGGCCTTCGCGTAGGAGGCGGGCGAGGGGGTAAAGCCGGGGATGGTGCGCTGGAAGAGGAGCTGGTAGCGGACAGGGTCCTCGGTGCAGAAGTCGAACGTGACCCAAAAGCCGGCCCGCAGCCGCTCCCGCGGCGAGCGGGGCAGCGTCGCCGCTCGCCGTTCGATGAAGGCGAGGAGCTCCTCGTTCCCCTGCGAGAACATGGCGTCGTAGATCTCGTTCTTCGAGGCGAAGTACGAGTAGAGCGAGGGCACCCGCATCCCGACCCGGGCGGCGACGTCCGAGAGGGCGAGCGCGGCGAGGCCCTTCTCCCGCGCCACCGCCCAGGCGGCCTGCACGATCTCCTCCTTCGTGGCATCGTGCCGCCGGGTTCGCCGATCACTCATCGGTTTACCTAATGTCACTAGGATATCTGTAGAGCATTCGGTAACCGCCGTCAAGGGCGGACTCGCTCGCACGAGCCGGAGGGTTCGCGCCGGCCTCCGGCCGGCCGGGCGCGGCCAGCCCTGCCTCTTCCCGCCGCCCGGCAGCGGTGGTAGAAACGGCGCAGGAGACGAGCCGTGCGCACGACCGCCTCCGCCGAGCACGGGAGCGCCAGCCTATGAGAGGGCACGACGTGGCCCCCCGGGCCGGCGACCGGGAGCAAGGTTGCAGACCACGTGGCGAGACGACCCGGTGGGAGCTCTCGACGTGCCGCCACCCGGCCGGTGCCGGTTCGAGGTCTCGCCGCCCCGGCACTTCCTCTTCCCGGCGCTCGTGCTCCTGCTCGCCGAGTCGCCGCGCCACGGCTACCTTCTCGTCGACGCCCTGGCCGGGCTCGGCCTCGGCCGAGTCGACCGCCCGAGCGTCTACCGTGCTCTCGCCGAGCTCGAGCACGACGGCTTGGTGAGCTCCCACGCTGAGACGCCGATCGCCGGGTCGACCCGGCGGGTCTACGCGGTCACGCGGCAGGGGGAGCGCGCGCTCGAGGCGTGGATGTCGATCGTCGCTGCGGAGCGCAACTGCCTGGAGCTCGTCCTCGAGCGCTACTGGTACTGCAAAGCCCGGCGCTGGAGCGCGCTCGACCAGATCGGGGGCGACGACGAGAGCGGTGCCGTCTCTGAGCCGCCGTCCACCGTCGACGCGACGGCTCTTCGACCGGGCTCGAGCGGCGGCCATGCGCGAGCAGGCCGGCTCAGTCGCTTCCAGGTGAGCAGCGAGCTCGCGCCTCGTGATCGAGGTCCGCTCCAGCCTCGGCCCGGTCGCGTTCAGCACCGACGGTCTGTCGGGCTGGCTGGAGGTGTGCCTTCGCGACGGGCTCGTGACGCGAGAGGCGACGCCGCTCGCCCACCTCGAGGTGCGGGTCAACGACCTGCGCTCGGGGAACTCGATGTTCGACCGGGAGCTGCTGCGCCGAGCGGACGCGCGGCGGTTCCCGCTCGTCGTCGCCGAGTTGGGCTCCCTCGAGCACATGGGAGAGGGCAACTGCTACCGGGTCTGGGGCGACGTGTCGTTCCACGGCGCCGTCTCCCGCCTCGAGGGCGTGATCACCGCCACGGTCACCGACCCGCCGGTTGGCCAACGGCCCTCGCGGGCACGGGCGCGCTCGATCATCGTGACCGGCGAGCAGATGATGGACGTCCGGGACTTCGAGCTGTCGGTCCCGGCGATGCCGATGTTCAAGATCTACCCCGACGTGCGCGTCCGCCTCCACCTCGAGGCGGACGAGGTGGAGGGCACCCGTTCAGGCTGAGGCGACCCCGCTCGGGACGGCAGGTGCCGGCGGTCAGGCGGAGCGGCCGAGCGCCACGGCGGCCTCGCGGTGGAGGCGGCCGAGGTTGTAGTACGCCGCGCAGGCGCCCTCCGAGGAGACCATGCAGGTGCCGATCGGCGTCTCGGGGGTGCAGGCCGTGCCGAACACCTTGCACTCCCACGGCTTGATGACGCCCTTCAGGACCTCTCCGCACTGGCAGGCCTTCGGGTCGGCGACCCGGACCCCAGGGATCGTGAAGGCCACCTCCGCGTCCCAGGGCGCGAGCTCGGGGCCGAGCCCCCGCCACTCGAAGTGGGGGCGGAGCTCGAACACCTCGGCCATGACCGCGAGCGCCCGCGGGTTGCCCTCGTCCCGGACGCAGCGGGTGTACTGGTTCTCCACGCAGCAGCGACCCTCGCGCAGCTGGGTGAGCAGCATGGCGACGGCCTCGAGGATGTCCAAGGGCTCGAAGCCGGCCGTCACGAGCGGTTTGCCGTACTTCTCCGGCACGAAGCGGTAGGGGCCGTTGCCCACGACGGTCGAGACGTGACCGGGGCCGAGGAAGCCGTCGAGGCGGAGGTCGGGCGAGTCGAGGATCGCCTTGATGGGCGGGACGATCGTGACGTGGTTGCAAAAGACGGTGAAGTTCCTCACGCCCTCGGCGCGGGCTCTGAGCAGGGTGACGGCGGTGGAGGGCGCCGTGGTCTCGAAGCCGACGGCGAAGAAGACGATGCGCCGGTCGGGGTTCTCCTTTGCGATGCGGAGCGCGTCGAGGGGAGAGTAGACGGACCTGACGTCGGCACCCAGGGCCTTCGTCTGGAGGAGGTTCCCCCGGCTGCCCGGCACCCGCATCATGTCCCCGAACGAGGTGAAGATGACCCCCGGCTCGGCGGCGATGGCGATGGCGTCGTCGACGCGGCCCATCGGGATGACGCAGACCGGGCAGCCAGGGCTGTGCACGAGCTCGACGGACTCCGGAAGGGCGTGCTCGATGCCGTGCCGGTAGATGGTGTGCGTGTGACCGCCGCACACCTCAATGAACTTGAAGTGCCCACATGGGACGATGCCACGCCCTTCGGCACTGAGGGACGCCCTCGCTGAAGGCGATCTCCTCAGCGCTGAGGCCGGACCGGCCGTTGTCGGCCTCGGCGCAGGCTTCACCCGTCGGCGCCGTCCGCGGCGTTCAGCCGCTCGGGAGCCGCAAGCGAGCGTTGGTGATCGCTCAGGCTGCCGCCACGGCCGTCCGTCCGAGAAGCGCCGCCAGGTTGCCGGCGTAGAAGAGCGCCTTGTCGGCCTCGGAGGTCGCGGTGAGAGTTTCCTCGAACTTTCCGAGCGGGTCACGACCGCCCTCGGGGTGCGGGTAGTCGGTGGAGAACATGAACAGCTCTGCGCCGGCCTGCTCGAGCATCCACCCCACCGGCTCGCCGGGGAAGGGCGTGAACTTGAGGTGCCTCCGGACGTAGTCCGAGGGGAGGTCTGCCAGGCGCCGCAAGGGCTCCTCGGTCCGCCGGAAGGCTCGCTGCCCGTGGTCGAGCTGGTGCAGCCACGAGACCACCCATCCGGCGCCCTGCTCGATGCAGCCGCCACGAAGGTTCGGGAACCGGTCGAACAAGCCGTCGTAGATGAGGACGCCGAGGAAGAGCTCGGGTGAGTGATGGATGGCGAGGTAGTCCTTGGAGCGGATGTTCTCGCCACCGCCCAGGTGGTCGGTCACGGGCATGGCGTTGTGGTGGAACGCCGGGTCGAGCAGCCGCCCGCCTCCGCCCACGTGGAGGACGAACGGGACGTTGGCCGAGGCCAGGGTGTCCCAGAAGCCGTCGAGGTCGGGGTGGGTCGGCGACCGCTCGCCCGCCGCCGTCGACGGGACCATGATGGCGGCGCAGCCGGCCTCGATCGCCTCCGTGGCGAGAGCCGTGGCGCGGACGGGGTCGACGAGCGGCACGAAGCCAACGGGCAGGAGTCTCCGGTCTTCGGCGCAGAAGGCGGCCATGGCGCGGTTCTGTGCCGAGGCCCCGGCGTACAGGCGGTCCTCGTCCCTGCCGGCGAACATGGCAGTGGCGAAGGTGGCGAACACGAGCTGCGCGTCGAAGCCGAGGAGGTCGAGCACCCGGGCTCGCTCGGCGGGGTCGAACCCGCCCATCGCCCACCAGCCCTTGTCGACGAGCAGCCGATCCTCGGCGGCGGCGGCCGCCTCCGGATCGCTCCTCCTCGACTCGGCACGGCGCTCTGCCTCCTCGAGCACCTCGCCGAGGGCGTCCATTCCGCTTCGCCGTAGCCGACCGGCCTGTGCGGGATCGATGAAGCCGTCGAGGAAGTCCGCCAGCTCCATCACGTGGCTGTCGGCGTCGAGGATCCGGCGCTCACCTGCGTAGGTCATCGCTCCTCCTTCGCGGCGCCGCCCGATGCGACGGCAACGTGGCGGCGGCAAGTGACATCCTGTCACTACGGGTTTGGTGACAGTATGTCACCATGACGCGTGGAGGGCAAGCGGACGGAGGCGGCGGCGTCCGGGCCGAGTCGAGGTCGGCGCGGGTCGAGGCCCGAGACGGCGCAGTGGCCTGCCCGGGTCGCTCCGCCAGCTCACCGGTGCGAGACCGACGGGGCCGGCTCGCCGGTGCCGATCGGCGCGAGGCGCTCCTCGACACGGCCGCCGCGATCGTCGCAGCAGGCGACCTGAACGCCGTCTCCATGGAGTCGGTCGCTGAGCGCCTCGGGATCAGCAGGGCACTCGTCTACAAGCACTTCGCCAACCGGCACGACCTCCTCGCCGCGCTCTACGAGCGCGAGTCGTCGCTGCTGCATGCCCAGCTCTCGGCCGCGGTGCTCGAAGCCGGCACGCTCGCCGAGATGTTCCGGGTCCTCGTGAGAGGCGCGCTCGCCGCCCAGGCCTCCCGTGGGGCGACGTTCGCGGCGCTCGCAAGCTCGGGCGCCCGGCGCGCGCAGCGCGATCGCCAACGCCGGCGTGACGCCGAGACGGTCAGGCACTTCGCCCGCCAGGCGATCGTCGAGCTCGGGCTCGACAAGGCGACAGCGACGACGGGCGTAGCGCTCGCCCTGGGCTCCCTCGCGACGGTGCTGGCCCGCTGGCGGCTCCGCCCGACTGCTGAGCACGCCGCGCTGTGCGAGGAGGCCTTCGTGGCCATGGCCATCGGAGGCCTCCGGGAGCTCGCGAGGCGCGCAGGCACGACGCCGGCGGCGGGCGGGCCGCCTTCCGGAAGGTTGCAACGATGCATCCGGTAGCGGCCGCAGCGTCGCCCCGCGGCAGGGAGCCGCGTCCGGGGCTGTAGATCGTCCCTCGGGCTCGATGGCGCCGTAGTTACATCTATGGAACTCGTCACACCCGACGCGTACAGTTCCGGCGTGGCGCAGCCCAGGCCGTGGCGCTCGATCGACTCTGAGCTGTTCCGGTTCACGACCACCGAGACGAGCTCGCTCTACGTCGCGATCATGGCGGCCTTCGAGGAGTCCGCGGTGCTGGCGCCCGCCCTCAACATCGACCAGGTGCGAGCCGCCGTTGCCCGGGCCGGCTGGGACGAGCCGGCAGACGACGACACGTTGCAGCGGGCGCTCGCCGCCTTGACCGGGTGGCGGCTCCTCGAAGCCACCCAGGACCACGGGGCTCGCTTCTCGACGCCGGAGGAGTTCGAGCGCAAGAACCTCCGGTGGGCGCTCACCCCGAGGGGCGAAGCGGCCGTTGCCGGCGTGCTACGGACTGTCGACGCCCTGCGCCACGCCGTCGGGTTGCAGACGGCCGTGCTCGACGCGATGGGCGACAGCCTCGCCGCGCTCGCGGAGCTTTCCGCACAACCGCGGGGACAGGACGTTGACGCGAAGATCCACCTGCAGCTGGCCCAGCTCGAGCAGAGTCTCGAGAGCCTCGTGGTCAGCGTCCGGCAGTTCAATGGTCACCTGCAGCGGCTGCTGCGGGAGGACGGCACCGACGACGACGTCTTTGCCGACGTGAAGCGACGTACCGTGACCTACCTCGAGGAGTACGTGCACGGGGTCGAACGACCCCACCGCCGTCTCGCGGCCGGCATCGAGCGCCTCGAGTCGGCCGGGCTCGCCACCCTGTTCGACCGGGCGCTCACCGGCGCGAACCTTGCCCCGGTGGCCGGGGGGGATCCGAACCCCGCGTGGCTCGCCGAACGGGCTCGCCGCTGGCGAGCGTTACGAGCCTGGTTCGCGCCGGAGGACGCGTCGGCCCCGCTCGTGGTCGGGCTCCTTGAGACCGCCCGCACTGCGATCATCGAGCTGCTGCGGGTTCTCGAGCGGCGTTGGGACAGTCGCCGGCGTTCGGCCTCCATCGCCCACGACTTCCGCGCCCTCGCTCGTTGGTTTGCCGCGGCGCCGGGAGAGGACGACGCCCACCGACTGTTCGCCGCGGCGTTCGGGCTGTGGCCGGCACGTCATGCGCATCTGCCGAGCCTGGACGGCCAGGAGCGGGCGGTTTCGACCGCGTGGGTCGATTCCGAGCCGGTGGAGGTGGCGCCGGCGCTGAGGACAACGGGCACGCTCACCAACCGGGGGCACCCGCGCGCCGTCGGGGACCCCGCTCTCATCAGGGCAGCTCGGCAGCGGGCCCAAGCCGAGCAGCTAGCTGCCGATGACGCCGTCCGTGCGTCGCTCGTAACGGACGGTGCGGTGCCGCTCTCGTGTTTCAGCCGGCTCGATCCGGTCGCCTTCGCCGAGCTGCTGGAGCTGATTGCTGCTGGGCTGCAGGCCCCGCTCGACGGGGACGGCGCCCGGCGAGCCTTGTCCGCCGACGGGCGAGTTGAGGTGGTGCTGCGCGCCCCCGTCGACGGGCGGATCGCCGAGCTCGAGACCGAGCGTGGCGTGCTGCGGGGCCCCGACCTTCTGCTCTCGATCGCCCTCGCCGACGAGCGGGGAGCCCTCTGCCTCACGAGGAGCGTCGGTGCCTGACTCGGCGACAGGATGGCTCGCCGCCGACGAGGCCCTGCCCGGCGCTGCTCCGCTCGCACGCTCGGCCCCCCGGCTCCAGGAGCACCTCGAGGCCGAGCGGAGCGAGGCCGTGCGCTGGCTCCTCGCAAAGCCGCTCCTCGACGGCGCCCGGGACCCTGACGCGTTCCGTCTCGTGGTCCGGCACGCCACCTGGTTGACGGAGTACTTCGAGCAGGCCGGTGGCTGGGCGCTCGCCGTCGACGCCACTTCGGGCTTCGCCCGGTTGTGGAAGCGCCCCGCTGTGGTCGATGCGACTCGGCCCCTGCGGCGGACCCGAGGAGATCGGCTCCCGTTTGATCGCCGTCGCTACCAGCTGCTCTGCCTGGTCTGCGCCGAGCTGGTCCGACACCCGGTCACCACGATCGGCATGCTGGCCGGTGCCGTCACGCCGGACGCAGGCCTCGACACCAGCCGCCAAGCCGAACGGTCGGCGTTCGTCGACGCGCTGCGTGCCCTCATAGGTTGGGGAGCGCTCGAGGTCTCGGCCGGGGAGCTCGACGCCTATGTGGGCAGCGATGGCGCGAACGCTCTCCTCGCCGCGGACCTAACCCGGCTCCACCGGTTGCTCGTCCCGACCGCCGCCCCGAGCTCGGTTCCCGCCGCTCTCTCGGTGGGCGAGGCGATCGACCAGCTCTTGCACGAGCCACGATACGGCACCGAGGTCGGCGAGGCGCCGGCCCCCGAGACGGGAGAGGAGGCGCGCAATCGCTGGGCTCGCCACCGCCTGGGACGGCGTCTGCTCGACGACCCGGTCGTCTACCTCGAGGACCTGAGCGAGGCCGAGATCGCCTACCTCTCGAGCATCAGCGGCCGGCGGTGGCTGCGAGAGCGTGCTGCTCTGGCAGGGCTCGAGATGGAGGAACGGGCCGAGGGCTTCCTTGCCGTCGACCCCGACGCGATCGCGACCGACGAGAGGTTCCCGGCCCCGGCGGGCAACGTCCACCAGTTGGCTCTCCTGCTCGCCGACCGGCTCGTCGCCGTCGATCCAACCGGTGCGCGCCGTCTCGTCCACCTGAGCGCGGCCGATCTCGAGGCAGCCGTCCAGGACGTGCTCGATCGGTTCCCCGGCTGGGCACGCGGGCAGCGCGAAGAGGGTGGTCCTGAGCGCCTGGCACGGCAGGCCGGAGACCTGCTCGTCGCCTTCGGTCTCGCGCGCCGGGACGGCGCCGGAGGCATCGAGGCCCGCCCGGCGCTCGCTCGCTACCGCACCGCTCCTGCCGTCGTCTCCGGCGCGACCACGCTCTTCGAGGCCGATCTGTGAGCAGCACCACCATCCCCGTTCCCCCGTCGCCGGATCGTTGGCGCCCGAGCCGGGCCGGCCTCATCTCGGTCTGGCGCTACTGGGACGAGGTCTTCACCTTCCACCGCGGTCGCCTGCTGCTTCGCGGCCCGAACGGATCGGGCAAGTCTCTCGCTCTCGAGCTCCTGCTCCCGTTCCTCCTCGACGCTGACGCCTCCCCGTCCCGGCTCACGTCGGCCGCCAAGTCGCGTGGCGGGCTCTTCGACCGGGTGATGACCGGGTCGGACGAGCCGACGCGCACCGGCTTCGCATGGGTGGAATTCCGCCGTGGTGACGAGGTGTTCACGGTCGGCGCACGGATCCGGGCATCCCAGTCGACCCGCCGGGCCGAGCCGGACTTCTTCACCACGACGCTCTCCGTCGGCAGCGGGCTGCACCTGCTCGACGGGAGCCGAGTGCCGATCTCGCGCCAGGCCCTCGTCGAGGCGATCGGTGACACCGGCCGCGTCCACGACAGCGGCGAGCAGCACCGAGCAGCGGTGCGCGAGGTCCTGTTCCCAGGGTTCGGCGCGGACCGCTACGCCTCGGTCGTCGGCGCCCTGCTCGCGCTCCGCAAGGAGAAGCTCTCCCAGCAGCTCGTGAACGCAGAGGAGCTCTCCTCGGTCCTCTCCGAGGCACTGCCACCGCTCGACGACCACGACATCGCCACGGTCGCCGAGGGCTTCGAGCGCCTCGACCGGCGCCGTGACGAGATCAAAGCCCTCGAAGCCGAGCTGCGGGAGGTCCGCCTGCTCGCCGACCGCCAGAGGAGCTACGCGAGAGCCGTCATGGCCTCGAGCGCTACTGGCGTCGTCTCGGCCGAGACCCGCCGCGACAACGTGACCCGAGAGGAGCGCAAGGCGCGTGCCGCGCTCGAGGACGTCAGCGCAGAGGCCGACCATGCTGAGGCTGCCTTGTGTGCAGAGGAGGAGCGTGTCGCCGAGATTGGTGTCGAGATCGAGGCGAGGAAGGACTCCGATGCCTACAAGGGGAGCGTCGCGCTTGCGGACCTGCGCTCCCAGGCGCTCCGGCTCGCCGAGATTGCCGACCGGCAGGCCGTGGCGGCGGAGAAGGCGCAGGCCGCGAGCGAGAAAGCTAGCGGCGAGCTTGCCGCCGCGGCGGTGAAGCGGGACGCTGCGGCGGCCAACCTCGACCGGGCGCTGCGCGAGCTGCGTGCCTGCGCCCAGCCGGTCGCCGCAGATGCCGTGGTCGCGGAGGCGGAGCGTTCCGAGCCGGCCGACACCGGTGAGCAGCTGATCGCGGCATGGATCGAGGCCCGTCGCAGCCTCGTGTCCGCGATCCGTGCTGCCCTCGCCCGTCACGAGCAGGCGCTCGCGCTCCGCGGCGCGTACGAGGAGCAGGCAGAGGCCGCCGAGGCCAACCTTGTCACTCGGGACGACGAGCACCGTCGGGCGCTCGGCGCGGTCACCGAGGCTACGGCGCGCTACAGGACGGCTGTCGAGCGGTGGGCGTCCAGCTGCGCCGTGACCGGGACCGAGCGGATTGCGGCGGCGCTCGTGTGGCCGGCGGAAGATCCAGACCAGGTCGCCTCGGCGCTCGCCAGCCTGCGGAGCGCGCTCGACAGCGAGCTCGCGGTCGCCCGGCGCGACCTCGAAGCAGAGCGGTCGACGGCGGCGGAAGAGATCGAGGACCTCCTCGCCGAGCGGGCTCGCTGGGAGCACGAGGTCCTGCCCGATGTGGAGGTTCCGTCGTGGCGGACGGGTCGTGAGGGGGTGGCGGGCGCGCCCCTGTGGCTGCTCGTCGACCCCGTGGCGGGGGCCTCGCCGGAGGAGGTGGACGGTGTGGAGTCCGCTCTCACGGCGGCTGGCCTCCTCGACGCCTGGGTCCACCCGGACGGAACCGTTCAGCTTCCCGGTGGCCGAGCCGACGTGGTGCTCACGACCGGCTCACCGTCCCGAGGAGAGACTCTCCGCTCGCTCCTTGCTCCCGCCCCGACCAGCGACGTCCCGGCTGCGACGGTTGCGGCGATCCTCGAGTCCGTGCCGCTCGCCACTTCCGCCCTCTCCGCTCCTGGTGAGCACGAGATCGCCATCGGCCGGGACGGCACCTGCCGTCTCGGGAGCGCCTTCTCCCGCGGCCCCGACCGACCTGCCCGCGCTCTCGGTGCTCCCGCCCGCGAACGCCACCGGCAGGACCGGCTGCTCGAGATCGACGCCGCGCTTCAGGCCGCCTTCGAGCGCCAGGCGGTCTTGGAGCGCCGCTCGGACGACCTCGAACGGCGGGCCCGTGCCGCTCGCTCCGAGCTCGACGCGGCTCCGAGCGGTGCACCGGTGAGGGAGGCGCAACGAGCCGTCGCCGACGCGTCGGCCCGGCTCGAAGAGGCGAGGTCGCGGGTCGACGAGGCTCGCATGCGAGTGCGAGGAGCCGAGGACGAGGTGCGTGCTGCACTGCGGTCGCTCACTTCGCTCAGTGCTCAGCACGGGCTGCCGGCTGAGCAGGCCGGGCTCGACATCGTGGAGGAGGGCTTCCGCCGACTGGAGCGGGCGGCCGTGACATGGGGGCGCCGGCTTGGAGAGGACGCCGCCGCCGCCGACGCCGTGCGCGAGGCAGAGCTCCGCGCGAGCGACGCCTCAGAGCGGGCGGAGCGCGCAGCAGCCGATCTGTCGGCCGCTGCCCGGGAGGCCAAGGAGGTCTCCGACCGCGTGGCGGCGCTCGACGCGAGTGTCGGCACCGAGTACCGGGTGGTCCTTCGGGAGATCGAGCGGCTCGAGTCCGAGCGCGTCAAGGCGCGCCGTCGGATCACCGAGCTGCGCGATCGCACCCCACGGCTCCGTCAGAAGGTCGGCGAGCTCACACAGACCCTGCTCGACGCCGTTTCCGAGCGCGACCGGGCCGACGAGGCACGCCAGGCGGCCCACCAGCAGCTCGTCGCTGTCACCGACCTGCTGCTCTCCGACACGGCCGTCGAACCCCCCGGCACGCTCGAGGGTGTCTCGGCAGTCCTCGGCTTCGCCCGCAGGGTGCTTGCGGATCTCGCAGAGGTCCGCTGTGACGGGGAGACGATCGAGCGGCTGTCCGAGCGAGTGCGCGAGCAGGTCCACCAGGCGCGCACGGCGCTCGGTGCGCGAGTTGACGTGGATCGGGAGCTGGTCGGCCAGCTCTGGGTCTTGAGGACCACCGCCGGCGGCCTGCGCCGCAGCGCGAGCGAGCTCGCGGATGCGCTCGGCAGCGAGCTGGAGCGGGGCCGGGGCGAGCTGGCGGAGGAGGAGGAGAGGCTGTTCGAGCAGACCCTCGCCGGCAGTGTCCGGCGCTCGTTGACCGACCGCATCCGCCAGGCCAACCTCCTCGTCGACGCGATCAACGAGCAGCTGGAGACCGTGCGCACGGCTGCCGCCGGCGTCCGCGTCCGACTCCGGTGGGCGGTCGACCCCGATCAGCTCGACGCCGTGAAGGCCGCACGTGTCCTCCTTCTGCGCGACCCCGCTGACCTCTCCGATGCCGAGCGGGCGTCGCTCCAGGAGTTCATCAGGGCTCGTGTCGACCAGGCTCGTGCCGAGCTGGACGCGAACGCGCCGTGGGAGGCCCGTCTCCGCGAGACGCTCGACTACCGCCGCTGGCACCGCTTCACCCTCGAGATCGCGCACCGCGACTGGGAGGGTTACCAGCCTGCTACCGCCCGGAGGCTGCAACGTCTCTCGACGGGCGAGCGCTCGATGGCACTGCACCTGCCGATGATCGCGTCGGTGGCGGCCCACTACACGGCGGTCGACGGGAGCACCTCGGTCTGCCCGCGGCTCATCCTGCTCGACGAGCTGTTCGCCGGGGTCGACACTGCCAACCGGGCGCAGCTGTTCGGAACCTTCAGCGCCTGGGATCTCGATGCGGTCTTCACGAGCGACCACGAATGGTGCCAGTACGCCACCCTCGACGGCATCGCGATCCATCACCTCCACCCGGGGCGTCCGGGCGAGCCCGTGACCTCGACCCGTTTTACCTGGGACGGTCATCAGCGCCGGATCGACCCTGGCACCACGGCGGCGTGAGCGCCGCCCTTGAGCGGCCCGCGCTCCGGTCGCTCGTCGAAGAGCTTGCACGGCGTCTCGCGAGCGGGCAGGTCGTCAGCTCGGTCACGATCCCCGACGACTGTCGACCGGCTGCAGCCGATCTGCTCGGTCTCGAGCGTGTTCCGAGGAGCGGCCAGCGGCTGCGCATCGCCCCCCTGCTCGACGCGCTCGGCCTCGCCGATCTCAACGCCCTCCGCGTTGCGGTCGAGAGGGTCGTCGGACCATTGCCGCAGGCGGGAGCCGAGCGCCGAGCCGAGCTCGAGCGGCGAACCGAGTTGTGGGAGTGGCTCGCAGCCGAAGCGTCGCGCATCA
>Ga0209061_1003686_pt1 | contig 16134 bp, 14 predicted proteins | sample Coa_R1_10_FD_187157 | JGI IMG/M metagenome (GOLD analysis project Ga0209061, IMG submission 187157) | Surface soil microbial communities from Centralia Pennsylvania, which are recovering from an underground coalmine fire - Coalmine... | ecosystem: Environmental > Terrestrial > Soil >...
CTCAGATTAGCTCGGCAATACGCAGAAAGTTTTCAAACATTATCCGTGTATGGGCGCGATAGGTTGCGGCGTGTTTGCTCCATTCCTCTTCAAGCACTTCGGGAGCGTTCTCGCTGCCGAGCGTCTGGATAAGCTCCTGGGCGAAGGCGGGGAAGTGCAGCCAGGTTTTCACCAGTTCGGCATTGAGTTCGATGTGGAACTGTATGCCGTAGGCGTAAGGGCCAAAGCGAAAAGCCTGGTTGGGAGCGTTCTCGCTGCTGGCTAAAAGGATCGCGCCGGTGGGCAGATCAAAGACATCTTCGTGCCAGTGAAAGGCCAGCTGATGGCCCGGCAGACTGGCGAAAAGTGGGTCATGTTGCCCGGCCTGAGTAAGGGGAATCTGAAAGAAGCCCAGTTCTGTCAGCCTGTGCCGGTATACCTTGCCTCCAAGAGCGCGGGCCAGCAACTGGCCTCCCAGGCAGATGCCAAGTGTGGGAATCTCTTTCTCGACCGCGCGGCCTAGCATGGCGATCTCTCGCTTCATGTAGGGCTGTTGCTCATCAAGATAGACATGCTGCGGCCCGCCCATAACAACTATTGCCTGGTAAGCTGCCGGATCGGGGGGAGCTTCGCTTGTGATATCGATCACGTCACAGGTAATGCCATGTTCGTGTAACATTTCGCCCAGGTAGCCCGGTGGATCATCCCAGACATGTTGTAGTGCCAGCACCCGCCTCATTTGCTTTCAAGTCCTTTCATCAATCAAAAGAATTCTAAAAAGTCAGAAACAAGGGGATCAGCCCGCACACTGATCCCCTTGTTTCTGACTTTGCTGGCGTTAGAAAATCGCCTGTTCGGTATCGGCGTCAAAAAGGTGAATGTTATCAGTGTCTACCTGTAAGCTTACTTGATTGCCCACGCTCACGCGCGAGCGTGGGCTGAGGCGAGCCTGCATGGTTCTGTTGCTATCGCCTCCGGTGGTCAGGTAGACTAATAGCTCGTTGCCCAGATTTTCGATTACGTCTACAGAAGCTTTGATCACCGAGTTATTTTCCGAATCGTTAGAGACTAGCGCGCGGTCTTCCAGGTGCTCAGGACGGATGCCGAAGATCAGACTGCGCCCGGCAGCTTCGCGGGCGCGGGGAGCGTAAGCTGCTGGCACTTCGACCGAACCCATGTTGTCCAGCTGGATATATGTCGCGTCGCCTTCGCTGATGACTCGCGCACCAGGGAAGAAGTTCATCGCGGGCGAGCCGATGAAGCCGGCGGTGAAGAGGTTGGCAGGATGGTCATACAGTTCCTGCGGGGTGCCGATCTGCTGGACAATGCCACCATTGAGGACTGCGATGCGGCTGCCCATTGTCATTGCCTCGGTCTGGTCGTGTGTGACGTAAATAAAGGTCGTCTGCACGCGTTGATGAATCTTAATGATCTCAGCGCGCATCTGCACACGCAGTTTGGCATCCAGATTGGAAAGCGGCTCGTCCATCAAGAAGACCTGAGCGTCTTCGCGGGCGATGGCACGGCCAAGTGCTACGCGCTGGCGCTGACCGCCGGATAGCTCTTTCGGCTTGCGTTTCAGATAGTCTTGCAGACCCAGGATTTCCGCAGCCTCGTAGACGCGTTTTCTAATCTGCTCCCTGGGGACATGACGTAGTTTGAGGCCAAAGGCAATGTTGTCAAAGACGGTCATGTGAGGATAGAGGGCGTAGTTCTGGAAAACCATCGCGATGTTGCGATCTTTGGGGTCAATACCATTGACAACGCGCTCGCCAATAATAATTTCGCCCTCGCTGACATCTTCCAGACCGGCGATCATGCGCAGGCAGGTACTTTTGCCGCATCCAGAAGGGCCAACCAGAACAAGGAACTCCTGGTCCTCGATATCGAGGTTAATGTCGTGGACAACTTCGACTTTGTTGAAGCGTTTGTAGACGTGGTTAAACTGAACACGAGCCATGAACATCACTCCTTTTCGCTCTTGTAACAGGCGACCCACCTGGTGCGATTACATCTCAGGCAAGATAGAACGGCTCGCTGCCTGCTACATCTCACTGTTTTTGAGCTTCGCTTGATGCCCGCTTTGCATCTGTTCCGCTATGTTTTGGGACAGATGGGAGTCAAAGGGGCCTCTTCACATCTGTATCGGGCGCGGTTTGGATAGGCCACGCTAAGATTGATAGATGTTGATAGGGAGTATACCATAAGGATCAACCAAAAAGATAGGCTCAAGCGGGTGAAAAGCCGTCTTTTGGGGGTCTGCGCGGGGGCGTGTGAACCCTCTTTGCCTTGAGAAGGTTTATTGGCCGGGGGAGCCAGTGCAGGTGATCTCAACCTGCCAGATCTGGCCGGGCTCTAGCGAGAGGGGCCAGAGCAGAGTGAGGCAGCTCCCCTGGTGGTTGCGCTCAAAGCCGGCCTCGGAGCCGGTCACGGCCTCGACTGAGTAGCGCCAGAGAGTGGCCGGCTGGCTCAGCGCGAACTCTATGTCCTGTTGCAGCCAGGCATTGCCAATATGGAAAAGCTCCACGTGCTTGATTTCGCCGGTACTGTCGAAATGCTCGTTGGCCAGATGCTGGTTCTGGACACGGTAATACGCTTGCTCGTTGCCGCCGCCGCCAAGCAGATGGATATTCCACTCGCAGGCGAAGCGGGTTTGCAGGCGGGCTTCGCTCTCATTCTGGATAAGATAGCGTATCATCAATTCTTCGCGACCGGCGGGCACGAAGAGCGTTTTGTTAACCAGCACGGTTTGGGGCGCCAGCGCGCCTTGCCGCCGAACGCGTCCTCCGCGCTCAAGAGTTATGGTGATACCCAGGCCATCCTGGCGAACAGTGGCCTCGTAAGGCTGCTCAACGAAATTACCAGCCTCTTCGTAACTGGCATTGGCGAAGCGCTCCAGGTTGACGGAGGGCGCGAGGAAGTGATCGATGAGGCTGTAACGTCGGTGCCGATCGATGACCAGGAGACGATCCAGGTCTGGCTCTTTTGTTCTCACTACCGTATGAGGGTTGAGAGTGGTGTCGCGCTGTCCCGGGGCCGCCTGTTCCGACTCGCGCTTGCGCCGTTCTCGTTCATATTCGCGTAAGGTTTGATGATAACCCTCCTCGCGCCGAGGCATTACGCAGAGTAGATTATGCATGCTACGGCGCAGATCCCACTCGAAGAGGGTGCCCCCGCGTTGCGGGTCCACGTACAGGTTCTGTTGATCACCCTCGATCAGCAGTTCCTCACGGCTATCACGGTCAAAGTCAGTGAATTCGTAGCTTTGCCAGTGGCCCGTGCCCTGCGTGGCCTGGTGGGCCGCGTTCTCGGCCTTGATCAAATGGTGGTAGATTGCAGAGCGCACGTGGCCCATATAGACGCCCCCGAAGAGGCCGTGCCAGTAGGTATCGTTGGCCTGCGCTTTCCACAGGTCATTTAGCCCGTGTTCATCGCTCGCGCCTGCCGCGTAGACGGCATCGTGTACGCGCAGCATCTTTTTATGCTGGTTATTAACCTCAGGGTAACGTACCAGGAAATTGCGCCAGAAGCCGCCGCGCATAAACTGGAGGATTTCGTCCTCGTGTGCAGCCTGCAACCTGTGTAGAATTTGCCCAAAGGCGTAGGACTTGCGCGGCGGTAGCGCCCACTCGGTCATCTCGATATACGACGAGGTGGGGATATACACGCGTCCGAGAGCGGGGTGGTCGCGGGCGTATTCGCCGGGCGGTGTGGTGCGCAGCCAGGAGCGATTCTCTTCCAGCGCGTTAAAAAACTCCTCGATCCAGCCATGGTGGCCATCTCTGCCCCAACAATATTCGCGGGTGCCGGGCCAGCTCCCGAACTTTTCTCCATCGTCGCCCATGACCAGAATGCGCTCGCCATCGCTTGTCGCCAGGGAACGCAACAGATCAATGGTCTCATACACTGGACGCCAGGGGATGGTATAGCGTAGCGTCCGATTGGTAGCGAAAACTTTGAGGATGGGACTCTGGTCCTCGGTCGCGTAATAACCATAGAGATCGCTTTCCTCCAAGCCCACGCTCTTCAAATGTACATCATCGAGGATGGTCCATTCGATACCAGCGTTGCGTAATACTCGTGGCAGGGCTGGTTCCCAGACACGTTCAGCCAGCCATGCTCCGCTGATAGAGATACCGAAATCTTTCTGCAAGCGCTCGCTGAGCTTACAAATCTGTCCGTGTTTGTCCCGGTCAGGGATAGAAGGCAGAATCGGCTCGTAGTAACCACCGCCCACTATTTCCACCTGGTTGCGCTGTACCAGCGCCGCGACTCGCTGCAGGAACTCCGGGTGTGCTTCGCCAAGCCAATCCAGCAGGGAACCGGTATAGTGCAGTGAAAGACGTATCTGTTTGTGACGCTCAAGGGCCTTGATCAAAGGCAAATATGCCTCTTCATACACCTGCTGGCATACCCACGGAAAGTTTCCGACCGGCTGGTGATTGTGGAGTAATAGTCCAAAGTGGATGCTTTTCCCTCTCTCCATTGCCAATTCCTCACTGACGCTGCTATGTATCGTTTGTACTATAGCCTAAAAAGGCTTTGGAGGCAAGGTATCCTGTCTCCAGACCAGCGCCGGAGTGATGGAAAAGTCGCATTGCCCTGCACGCTGGCACCGGAGGGAGTGGGCAATGAGCAAGGGCATGTGTATCATAGCGGTGGATTCAGGGGTAGCAGGTGGTATAATAAACAGCTAGACGAGCTTCGCTCCAAATGAGATCACTTATTTGAACACATTGAGAAAGCAATACGACAATGGGAAAGACAATGTTCGACAAGATCTGGGATGCGCACGTAGTGCGGCAGCAGCCCGGAGAATCCACTGTGCTGTATATCGACCGGCACCTGGTTCATGAAGCAACATCGCCCCAGGCATTCGCCGGCCTCAAGGCAGCGGGCCGCCCGGTGCGCCGGCCTGACGCAACAATCGCGGTGCTGGACCATAATGTGCCAACCGTGGTGGGACGGCGCATGCTGGATGTGGTTGATAAGGCCAGCGAAGAATGCATCGTGACCATGGAGCAGAACGCCCGCGATTTTGGTTTGACGCTCTTTGATATGCACGACGCTCGCCAGGGGATTGTGCATATTATCGGCCCCGAACAGGGCATTACGCTCCCAGGCATGACGCTTGTATGTGGTGACTCGCATACCTCGACGCATGGAGCGCTTGGCGCACTGGCCTTTGGCATCGGTACCAGCGAGGTTGAGCATGTGCTGGCGACACAATGTCTTTTGCAGGAGAAGCCCAAAAGCATGAATATTCGCGTCGAGGGCGAGCTGTCCCCCGGCGTGACCGCCAAAGATGTCGCCCTGTTTATCATAGGAAAGCTGGGCACGGGCGTTGGTACCGGACATGTGATAGAGTTCAGCGGCTCGACCATTCGTAATCTCTCGATGGAGGGGCGCATGACATTGTGCAACATGGCCATCGAGGCTGGTGCGCGCGCGGGCATGGTCGCGCCGGACGAAACGACTTTTAACTATATCAAAGGCCGGACTTATGCTCCAAAGGGCGAGATGTTTGAGCAGGCAGTTGAGTACTGGAAAGGACTGGCCAGCGATCCCGATGCCCATTTCGACGCTACGTATGAGATCAACATTGATGGCCTGGGGCCACAGGTCACGTGGGGCATCAATCCTGGCATGGTCACCGATGTTACCGGCACGGTGCCTGATCCCGCCGAGATAGACGATCCAGAGCGGCGCAAGGCATATGAGCGCGCACTGAAATATATGGGTCTCAGAGCTGGACAGAGGATCACCGATATCAAGCTTGATACCGTCTTCATCGGCTCCTGCACCAATTCGCGCCTGGAAGATCTGCGCCTGGCTGCTCGCTATGTCAAGGGCAGGCATGTCGCGCCGAATGTGCGCGCGATTGTCGTGCCCGGTTCGATGCAGGTGAGACGCATGGCCGAAGAAGAGGGCCTGGCTGACATCTTCCGTGAGGCCGGTTTCCAGTGGCGTGAGTCCGGTTGTAGCATGTGCATCGCCATGAATGGCGATCAGCTTTCCGAAGGCGAGCGCTGCGCTTCCACCAGTAACCGTAATTTTGAGGGTCGCCAGGGGCGCGGCGGACGCACTCATCTAGTCAGCCCTGCTATGGCTGCCGCTGCCGCTTGCGCGGGTCATTTTGTCGATATTCGTCAGTTCTAGAGAAAATGGAGATGTTCGTCCCTTGTAGAGGAGAAGTTGCGTATGAGCGCAATGCCTGCTGGTAGTCCACAATGGGAGCATTATATCGAGTATATCGCCGCAGATGCGCGTAAGCCTCAAGTGAAGGATTTTTTGACGCTCTACTTTCATGGGGAGCGAGTACCAAAATATGTGGCACAGGCAACAATACCACGTTTGAATGAACTGGGCGCGCAAGGTTGGGAACTTGTGCATATGCAGCCGGTCTTTCTTGGCAGCAATGGCGAGGTTACTTCTACCGGCAGTGGGACGAACATCTATTTTTGCGTCTTCAAAAGACCGGTAAGGTCTATCTGAGAGAGAAGAGGTTACAATGGAACCATTTATTACCCACACCGGCCTGGTGCTACCGCTGGATCGCACCAATGTCAATACCGACGAGATCACGCCTGCACGTTTCCTCAAGACTATCAAGCGCAGCGGCTTCGAGAACGCGCTGTTTGCTAACTGGCGCTACCTCGATCCGCAGGGCAGGCAGCCAGACCCGAATTTTGTGCTCAACCAGCCGCGCTATCAGGGCGCGAGTATCCTGCTGGCCGAAGATAACTTCGGCTGCGGCTCCTCGCGCGAGCACGCGCCCTGGGCCATTCAGAACTATGGCTTTCGCGCTCTAATCGCGCCGAGCTTCGCCGATATTTTCTATAATAACTGCTTCAATAATGGCCTTCTACCAGTCACGCTGCCTCATGGGACCGTGCGCGAACTCTTTGCTGAAGTGGAAGACAGCGAGGGCTATACCCTGCGCGTAGATCTCCCGGCACAGACGGTCACGACACCAAGCGGGCGCGTTATCCATTTCGAGATCGATCCTTTCCGCAAGGAGGCTCTACTCAAAGGGCTGGACAATATCGGCTGGACGTTGAGCCATGTGGATGAGATTGAGGCATACGAAAAGATGCGTAAAAAAGAGACACCCTGGGTTTTCGCGTAATTGTATTGTGCCGCCTCTACGTTTTCCAGGCACCGCGTGCGTGCCTCTCGATCAAGGAGCACTTATGACAACACAACAAGTTGACTCTGGCCTGGTTCCTTATCAAATCCTCAATGCCGAGGGCAAGCTGGTCGGGGAACCACCCGATCTCAGCTCTGAACGGATGCTGGCGCTCTATCGCTACATGCAATTGGGGCGCGCTTTCTCAAATAAGATCATCGCCTTGCAGCGCCAGGGGCGTGCCACAACCTTTGGCTCGCTGGTCGGGCAGGAGGCCACAGCAGTTGGTTTGGCAGCTCCCTTGCAGCCACAGGACTGGCTGGCTACTTCGTATCGCGAAATTGCCTCGCTGATCGTTAAAGGGGTGCCGCTTTCCACGCTGGTCTATTCGTTTCGGGGTATGACTCCTGCCGACTGGCCCGCCGAGTCGCGCTGCCTGCCCTACCAGATAGTGATTGGTACGCAGATGCTGCATGCTGTGGGCCTGGGGATGGCCGCGAAAATCACCGGCGATCCGGTGGTGTCTGTGGGCGTGTGCGGAGATGGCGCGACCTCTGAGGGCGATTTCAACGAGGCGCTGAACTTCGCGGGCGTCTTCCAGGCCCCTGTGGTGCTGGTTGTGCAGAATAACGGCTGGGCTATTAGTGTGCCACGTAGGAAGCAGAGTGCGGCAACCAGCTTCGCCTCGCGCGGCGTGGGCTTCGGCCTGCCAGCTCATCTTGTCGATGGCAACGACATTCTGGCCGTTTACGACGTGATGAGCAAGGCCGTCGAACACGCGCGTACCGGTCAGGGGCCAGCTCTGATCGAGACGCTCACCTATCGCATTGGTGCGCACACGACCGCCGATGATCCCACGCGTTACCGCGATCCCGTCGAGGTCGAAGCCTGGCAGCGCAAAGATCCTATCGCGCGCTTCCAGAGATTTCTGCTTGAACGTGATCTGCTCAACGAAGCGGGAATTGAGAAGATGCTGGCGGATATTGAGATCGAGATCAACCAGGCTGTAGAGGTGGCAGAGAATACACCGGATATGGCCCCGGACAGTTTCTTCGATTACATGTCCGCCGAACTGACGCCACGTTTGCGGGAGCAGCGCGCCGACTTGCTGCGCCATGCCAGAGAAAAGTGATAGCGAGAGGGGGTAGAACGATGCAAATGACGATGATCGAAGCGATCAACTCGGCGTTGGCGCTGGAGCTGGAACGAGATACAAGAGTTGTGCTCTTTGGCGAGGACATTGGGACCAATGGTGGCGTCTTTCGCGTGACCGAGCACCTGCAAGAAAAGTTTGGCGAAACGCGCGTCTTCGATACGCCGCTGGCCGAGTCTGGCATCATAGGCACAGCGATTGGCATGGCGGTCTACGGGCTGCGACCTGTTGCCGAGATCCAGTTCGCTGGTTTTCTCTATTTATGTATAAATCAGCTTGTTTCGCAAGCTGCGCGTATGCGCTACCGCAGTGCCGGAGCTTTTACCTGCCCACTGGTCGTGCGCGCCCCTTATGGCGGCGGCGTGCGCACTCCTGAAATGCACTCAGACAGCCTGGAGGGCGTTTTCTTGCAGACGCCCGGACTGAAAGTTGTCATTCCTTCCAATCCCTACGATGCTAAGGGCCTGCTTGCGTCAGCGGTGGCCGATCCCGATCCTGTGCTTTTCCTGGAAAACATCAAGCTCTACCGCTCGTTTCGCCAGGAGACGCCGGAGGAGCACTACACCATCCCTCTTGGCAGGGCTAAACTTGTGCAGGAAGGTACCGACGTAAGTATATTTGCCTATGGCGCAATGGTTAATGTGGCTCTGGAAGGCGCGAAGAAGGCGCAGCAAGAAGCGGGTACAAGCTGCGAAGTCATCGATCTGCGCACGGTCTGGCCGCTGGATGAAGAGGCAATTATCAGTTCGGTAGAGAAGACCGGGCGAGCTGTCGTGGTTCACGAATCGCCTCGTGCGGGTGGCATCGGCGCCGAGATCACGGCGATTATCAACGAAAAGTGCCTCTATTCCCTGCTCAAGCCCGTTGGGCGCGTAACTGGCTACGACACGCCCTTCCCGGTGCCTGGCGTGGAAGATTACTATTTGCCCACGCCGGGTAAAGTGCTGGCCGCGTTGCGAGAGGTGATGGAGCCATGAGTGAGCTAAAGTTAGCCGATCTCGGCGAAGGTATGCACGAAGCTGAGATCGTTGAATGGCTGGTCAAAGAGGGGGACAATGTTAAGCTGGATCAGCCGGTTGTGAGAGTCGAAACTGATAAAGCTATTGTCGAGATCCCTTCGCCCATAGCCGGGCGCGTGAGCGAAGTACGCTTCCAGCCGGGGCAGATCGCGAAGGTAGGTGAGATACTCCTTGTTTATGAGACGGCTGAAGCCAGGAATGGCGATCATATGGGGGCCAGTAAGGTATCATTATCAGCATCTGCGCCAACCTCCCAGGCTGCTTCGACTCCCGGTGAGCCGGTGAGAGCGAACAGGAGAGTGCTGGCCGCGCCTGCTGTACGCAAGCTGGCCTTCGAGCTAGGCGTCGAGCTTGCCGAAGTCCCGTCCTCTGCCCCTAATGGGCGCGTCACTATAGAAGATGTGCGTGCGTATGCCGAACGCGCGCAAGCAACGCCACAGCAGGCCATGCAGAAGGAGATGGCCGGGCCGGTGCCTGTGGGCGGTCCGGCTGCATTGGCTCAGCCAGCAATGGAAGATGAGCGCCAGCCGCTGACTGGACTGCGCAAGCGTGTCGCGGAGCACATGGAACGCTCGTGGCGTACCATTCCGCACGCCACGTCCTTTGATGAACTCGATGCAAGCGGGCTGGTCGCGCTGCGCCAGGCGCTGCTACTGACGGCTGAGAGGCGCGGCGTACATCTGACCTATCTGCCGCTCTTGATCAAGCTGCTCATTCCGCTGCTTAAAGAATTTCCTATTTTTAACGCTAGCCTGGACGAGGAGAAGCGGGAAATCATCTATAAACGCTTCTATCACATAGGGGTGGCCACGGCTTCGCCGGAAGGCCTGCTTGTGCCTGTCTTACGCGATGCTGATAAGCTGAGCGTGTTGGAGATCGCGGCGCAACTGGAAAAGCTGATTAAGGGGGCGAAAAAGCGCACGCTGGCCCTGAACGAGTTGAGCGGCAGTACCTTCACATTGAATAACGTTGGCAGCTTTGGTGGTAGCAGGGGCACGCCAATCATCAACTATCCCGAGGCCGCGATCCTGGCTGTCGGTAGGATTGAGGAGAAGGCGATGGCGCGCAATGGGACAATCTTCGCCCAGCAGCGTATGCCGCTCGCGCTCTCCTTCGATCACCGTCTGATCGATGGCGCACTGGCCGGGGCCTTTCTGGCGCGTTTTAAAGAACTGACGGAGAATCCCCAGCAATTGCTGCTCGATATGATTTGAGGTAGTGAGTGTCTACAACGCAAGATTCTACCAGAACAATCGATGCAGGGGCGAACCTTCCAGGGCCGCTCTGGCGCAATCGAGACTACCTTCTGCTCATCGGCGGGCAGGTGGTCTCGCTGCTCGGCTCGCAGTTCTCGCTGATCGCCTTTCCGCTGCTGGCGCTCTTTATCACTCATTCGCCCGCGCAGGCCGGGCTGATCGGTTCTACGCGGCTGGTACCGTATCTCCTGCTCAGCCTGCCTGCGGGAGCGCTGGCCGACCGCTGGGATCGCAAGCGCACTATGCAGGTATGCGATATTGGACGGGCGATCAGCCTGGCCAGCATTCCTGTGGCCTTTGCTCTGGGACGCCTGACGCTGCCGCAGCTCTATCTCGTTTCGCTGATCGAGGGCACGCTCTTCGTCTTCTACGATGTCGCGGAGGTGGCCAGTATGCCGCGAGTGGTGGGAAGGGAGCAGACCGTCGCGGCGACCAATCAGAACGAGATGGCGCGCAATGTGGCCTTCCTGCTCGGCCCCGCGCTGGGCGGAGCGGTCTATAGCCTGGGCAAGTTCGTGCCTTTCTTGTTCGACTCGGTCTCTTACATAGCCTCGGTGCTTTCGCTCTGCTGCATCAAGACAAAATTTCAGCAGGAGCGCGCGGCGATCCCGAAAAAACTCCGGATTGAGATCTGGGCGGGCTTGCTCTGGATGTGGCGCCAACCGCTCATCTTCTTTATTGCTTTAACTGGCACGCTCTATAATCTGTTCTTTGGTGGCGTTACTCTGGTAGTCATTGTGCTTGGCCAGCAGATGCACGCCACGCCTTTTATGATTGGCCTGGTGCTGGCGATGGACGGAGTCGGCAGCATGATCGGCACAGCTCTGTTTGATCGTTTGTATCGGCGATTGAGCTTTCGTGCGGCCTACATCGGCGGCCACTGGCTCTGGGCCGTGTTCTGGTTTTTGATCCTGTTCTCCCATACTATGATCATACTTAGCGTCATCGTAGGGCTGATCTATGTTGTCCTCATGATTGCCGATCTTGCCCAGTTCGGCTACCGCCGCCTGCTCATCCCGGATGAACTGCAAGGACGCGTCAACAGCGTTTTTCGCTTAATCTCTTATACCGGAATACCGCTGGGTCTGGCGCTGACTGGCTTTCTCTTGCAAATCTATGGCCCCTATCCCACTGTAACTATTCTCGGAATTGGTGCAGCCGCCACGTCCCTGCTGATTACACTGAATCCGCATATCCGGCGCGCTCGCTCGTTGAGTGAAATTACGCGAGAGCAGGCGGCGTCCGTTGGAACGCAGATGCATTAGTCATCACAGAAAGAAGAAAACATATGGTTGTTGGAGATGTTACTACCGCTGTTGATGTCCTGGTGCTGGGCGCGGGACCCGGTGGATATGTGGCGGCCATACGCGCGGCGCAGTTGGGACACAAAGTTACTCTTGTGGACGCCGGCGAGCCTGGGGGAACCTGCCTGAACCTGGGCTGCATTCCGCTCAAAGCCCTGCTCTCAGCTAGCGAGCGCTACGTCCAGGCGCGCGGCGCTGACCTGGCCGCTATGGGTATTAGCAGCGAAAGTGTCACCGTTGATTGGAGCAAGATGCAGGCATGGAAACAGAGTGTGGTCCGGCGGCTCTCCGAAGGCGTGCGCCGCCTGTTTGCCAGCAATGGCGTTGAATGCCTGCATGGCACCGGCTGGTTTATCAACGAGCAGGAGGTGCGCGTTGAGGGAGAACACGGCTCGTTACGCTTCAAATTCGATTACTGCATCATCGCCACGGGAGCCGAACCCGCACAGGTTGAGAGCTTGCCATACGATGGTAAGGGCGTGTTGACTCCTGAACAGGCCCTTGCTTTGCCTGAATTACCTGCAACTTTGAGCATCGCAGGCGACGATTATATTGCTCTGGAACTGGCTACGCTTTTTGCCAGATTAGACGTCGAGGTCAAACTTTATACGCCGGGATCCCAGATCCTGGCAGGAGGAGATCCCGCCGTTCTGCGCCAGGTGCAGGCCGGGATGCGCAAACAGGGCATCGCTGTGAGCACGAGCGTTCCTCTCGCAGAGATCAACGAGCGCCCGCTGGTCGTTTCGCGTGGCGTCACGCCGCATATTACCGGACTGCATTTCGACGCTGCTGGTATCATGCTCAATCCCAGCGGCGGCATCCAGGTCGATACGCAGCAGCGCACCAGCCAGCCGGCTATTTTCGCCGTGGGTGACTGCACCGGCGGACCGGCTCTGGCCAGCCGCGCCATCAAGCAGGGTAAAGTTGCCGCCGAGGTCATCGCGGGCCAGCGCGTACAGTTCGCGCCGTTGGTCATGCCTCTGGTTGTCCATACTACGCCGGAGATTGCTATGGTCGGCTACACTGCTGAAGAGGCCAGCCGCGAACACGGCCAGATACTCACCGGGCGTTTCCCTCTGGCCGCCAACGGTCGCGCCCTCACCCTGAGTACCGATAACGGGGTTGCGCAACTGCTCGCCAGCGAGGATGGCACGCTACTCGGTGCCACGCTTGTTGGCCCGCGCGCCGGCGACCTCATCGGTCAGCTTGCTCTCGCCATCGAAATGGGCGCGACACTCACCGACCTGAGTGAGATCCTGTACGCGCATCCGGGTCTGAGCGAGATGGTGCTGGAGGCTGCCGAGCAAGGGTTGGGGAAAGCGGTGCATATTGGAAAAGCTCTTCATTGATTATTCAGGCAGATCATCATCGGTGGTGGTATGTCTCTTTTTCTGCCTTGCGGCATGAAAGGGTAGCTCCATGACAACAACACATTCCAGAATTTCGGGCACGACTACATCCGCGAGCCTGCGGGAATCTCTTGAACAGGGGTATACCCTCCCGGCTGCGTGGTACACAGACCCGGTGTTCTTCATACGCGAAAAAGAGCGTATCTTTCAGCATAGCTGGCAATACGTCGGGATGATTGAACAGGTAGAAAAGCCGGGCGATTTCTTTACCTGTATGCTTGGCGATGTGCCGATTGTTGTCGCGCGCGATGAATCCGGAACATTGCGGGCCTTTATCAATATCTGCCGTCATCGCGGCTCCGAACTGGTCTTGCAGGCGTGCGGCAATCGCAAGACCCTCCAGTGCCACTATCATGCCTGGACTTATAAGCTGGATGGTAGCCTGCATAGCGCGCCCGGCATGAAGAATGAGCCGGGCTTCGACAAAACGCAGTTCCCGCTATATAGCGCGCAGATCGATACGTGGGGATCCTTTATTTTTGTGAATCCGGACAAAGACGCGGTCCCGCTCAAAAACGTGCTGGGAGAACTGCCGGAACTGCTGGCGGCTACGGGCCTGCGCTTGAATGAGATCAAGCGGCGAGTCCGGCGCACCTATGAAATTGCTGCCAACTGGAAAATTGTGGTGGATAATTATCTGGAATGCTACCACTGCCCGATGGCCCACCCCGGCTTTAGCTCGCTGATTGATGTCAATAACTATACTGTCACCGAGTACGAATACTTCTCGACGCAGGGCGGGCCGAAAAAAGAGAGTGGAAGGCATGGCAGTGCAAATCTCTACGATACGAGCGGCGAGGTCAAAGAAGGCTTCTATGCGTACCTCTGGCCTAATTTCACCATCAATGTCTATCCTGGTCCGGGCAATGTCTCGCTCAATCTCTTTCTGCCAATTGAAACAAATAAGACGCTAGCCATTTTTGAATATTGTTTCGTAGGCGCAGTGAGCACGGAGGAAGAGCAGAGCTTTGCCCGCTTTATCGACCAGGTGCAGAACGAAGATACCGTACTCTGCGAATCGGTCCAGCGCGGCCTGAGCTCCGGCTTTTTCCAGCAAGGCAAACTGATGTTGCATCGTGAAAATGGCTTGCGCCACTTCCAGAAACTGGTGTATCGTTTTTTGACGGAATAGGTCTGTAAGCGAGGATTTTACTCTCTGGATCGAGAAACATGAAACGTGAACGCTCTAGCGCGCTTTACGCTTCTGGAACAAGCTGAAGTCGGGCCACCAGCACTATCTGACCAGAAAGTCATGAGAACGCAGCGAAGTGTGGTTTTTTGCGGCAGTTTGTGTGGTAATATGATTTGGGAGGATAAATATGCCGACTCGTTCAGAGATTTTAGGTGTCCTTGCTGAATCGCAAGAGAAAACCATCGCTTACTTTCAAGGACTTACCCCAGAAGAGCTTGAGCGCCCGTGTACGGCGAGCGCGGTACCAGGCGAAGTTGCCTGGCGAGCTAAGGATCACTTTGCCCATCTTGCGGCAAATGAACGCGCTATCCAGTTTTTACTGCGCCGCGCGCTCAGCGGCGAAACGGCTCTGCCCGGCAATATGGCCGCTATGAGCAGAGAGGAAAGGCTGGCTGCCTCAAACCAGCGCAATCAAACTTATGTGAATGCCCATCGCGATGACAGCATGGAAACGCTTCTCGCGGATCTGACCGCTGCTCGCCGGGAGACGCTTGACCTGCTTGAGCAATTTACAGACGAGCAGCTGGTTGCATCCGTACCAACACCCTTTGGGGCTGACAGAACCGCCGGTGATCTGTTCACCGCGAATGCCCAGCACGCGGCAATGCATATTACCTGGGTTGAGGAGGGACTTCGACAAGGCCAGGAAAGAGATACTCATTCCTGATTTGGGCGACCTGGGAGCCAGAACAAGCACCTCAAGAAGCATGAGCCGTTTTTACTGTAAAACGGCTCATGCTTCGCGGCACATCTCTACGAATGGTCGCTCTCCATCTTCGTACTTCTGCATGTATATGCCGGTACGCACAAATCCTGCCTGCTCATACACGCGAATAGCTCGTTTGTTGAATGGGAGGACAAAGAGGCGGAAGTGGCGTGGGGCAAACTGCTCTTTCGCGAAGGCCAGGCCGGCTTGCACAAAAGCCAGGCCAAGTCCCTTACCGGTGAGATCCGGCCGCATGCCCAGGCCAATGTCGATGGTCTGGTTCTCACTATACAGCGCTGGCACATCGTTATGCCATACCTGCGCGGAGGTTCCGAAGGCGAAAAAGCCAACGAGCTCTCCCTGTTCATTTTTCGCTGCATAATGCGGGCTGCGCCGATCTAGCAACTCAGCGAGAGTATCTTCGATATGCGCGCAATCAGCGATTATATTATAGACGGCATATGGCTCGTCATATTGCCAGGTTATGATCTGCCGCGCGTCCGTTTCATCAACAAGAGTGAATGTGAATTGCATAGAGATTCTTTACAATAGAAGTTTTGCCATCTTTCGATCAAATTACCACAACGAATTAAGCGTGTGGAATTCACGGGAGCGAGCTTCCCACTCATCGAAAAGCTTCTTTTTTCAGCTTTGGGTAATGGATGGAATAGTACAGTATTGTAGTCTTGCTCCCTATTCCAGATTTGATTCTATCCTACCATAGAATTTTATGTATATCAATACTTTGGGATGGCAGAGGACGGAACATGCATCTCGTTTTAGTCGGCTCATCTACCCAGGATTCCAACCTCTACCAGGCTTACGCCGTATATACCCTGTGATCTTTTCATACCATTGAAAACGATTCGTGATGAGCAGAGGGTAGTTGGCTATGCAGAATCAGGAACACATCTATGATAATGAGCCGAGGCAGCCTGATGAGCGTGGTAGAGATATCGAGTCACGCGAGCAGACAGGGCAACAAGC
>Ga0209061_1003688_pt1 | contig 16115 bp, 18 predicted proteins | sample Coa_R1_10_FD_187157 | JGI IMG/M metagenome (GOLD analysis project Ga0209061, IMG submission 187157) | Surface soil microbial communities from Centralia Pennsylvania, which are recovering from an underground coalmine fire - Coalmine... | ecosystem: Environmental > Terrestrial > Soil >...
GGAAACCTCCCCCGGCCATACCCTGCCGGAAGAATACTTCCTGCATCAGTTGCGGGAGCATTTTGGCGAGGAGGAGGCGCAGGAACAGTTGAATACCGCCATTAACTGGGGGCGCTACGCCGAGTTGTTCACTTTTCAGGACGAACGCGGCATGTTCCGCCTGGAGGAAGCCGAAACAGCCGAAAAGAAGTGACCGGGAAATAACTAACCCGTGAAAAAGAAAGGTAGTGGCGGGAGGGCTGACATGTGCAGCAGCGTATCTGTCACTCCCTGATGATTGGGCAGAGGAAGGGAGCAGTCCAGCCATTTTTCCGAAGACCGAAGACCAGGAGATGAGCAAAATAAAAGAATACGGAGAGTCTAGGAAGGCTCCCCGTATCCAGGGCCTTCTCCAGTCAGGTTGTTGAAGCTTAACTTGTTGCCGCAATCGCTCCTTTTCGCCTCATGTGATCGCAAATGAGACATGGGAAGATGGGGCTGCACAGTCAGGGGCTGAAAGTGGAGCATCTCCCGTGAACTTGAACATTCCGGCACAAGGGAGCGCAACGACTTCTCCATTTGAGACAGCCGGAACCTTCAAGCTGTACTGCCCAATCCAGCCGAACATGAACCTCATGGTCATGGTCGAATGAACAGCAGAGGGATCTGACCTGCTGTTTTCTCCTGGAACCGCCTTCAGAGGAAACTCAGTTTCAACTCAGCTTGCTCCCAGTGTTTGCTCACATCTGCTTGCTAGAATAGAGGCATGATCTCATTTGAACAGCTTGAAGTGGGGAATCACCTGATGAAAATAGATCAAGGAGGAATCGATTATGAGTTTATTAGTTGAGCAGATCAACAAGTCGTTCGCTCACTTCCAGGTCATCAAAGACCTGTCTATGGAGGTGAAAGAAGGGTCCATCTTTGGCTTCTTAGGAGCCAATGGCTCTGGAAAAACGACGACGATGCGCATGATTCTCGATATTCTGCGGCCCGATTCGGGCCGCATTACCTGGAAGGGCAACGCTATCTCTGCATGGCCGCGCCGCACCTGGGGCTACCTGCCCGAAGAGCGGGGTCTCTACCCAAAGATGGTCGTGGAAGAACAATTACTGTTCCTGGCACAGTTGCATGGTAAATCAAAGCAGGCGGCCCAGAAGGAACTGGACGAGTGGCTTGAACGCTTCCACATCAAGACAAATAGGAAAAAGAAAGTGGAAGAACTTTCAAAAGGAAATCAGCAGAAGATGCAATTTCTCGCCGCCATCCTCCACGACCCGGCAGTCTTGATTATGGATGAGCCGTTTAGTGGGCTGGATCCCGTGAATGTGTTGATGCTCAAAGAGGCATTTGTCGAGATGCGCCGACGCGGCAAAACCCTCATCTTTTCGACCCATCAGTTGGAGCAGGTTGAAGAACTATGCGAGGATGTCGTCATCATCAGCAAGGGGCAGGCCGTTGTCCAGGGGAGTGTGCGGGAAATCAAACAAAAGTCAGGGCGCAATGTCATCCGTTTGAAGCTCGACAATGATACAGAGGCGCCCTGGCTAGAAGCGTTGGATGGAGTCCACGTCACCAAAAAGCGGCAGGATTACATCGAGATGCAGATTCAGGCTTCCATCAATCCCAACCAGATTATCGAGGCGGCACTGCGCCACGGTGGCATGGTCAGCCGCTTTGAACTGGCCGAGCCGTCCCTGACCGACATCTTCATCGGACAGGTGAGCGAAATTGCACTCCCGGATTCACCGTGAGCGGTGAATATATAGATAAAGGAGAACAAAACCATGGGAAAGGATACCTTCGCCACACGCGAGCATGAAGGCCGCACAGCTTTACAGGAGCAGAGCATCATGGCTGCCAGGTCGAGGGGAGATTCCGGACACTTTCTGCGCGCAGTGGGCCTTATTATTGGACGTGAATATAAAAACCAGGTCACGCAACGCAGTTTTCGCATCGGCACTATCATTATGCTGGCGTTCCTGGTGATTGCGGCATGTGTTCCAACCGCTATCCAGTACTTTACCTCGTCCAGGCCGCCTGCTCAGACGAAGATAATGGTCGTGAATAATGCAGGTTCCATTGCTGGATTACGTGGGGATGCACTGACGAAGCACATTGAAACCAGGCTCAACGAGGTCGGTGCCCATATCAACGCTCCAGGCCAGCCTTCTAGCGAGCAAGGCTCTACTATCATTCCCTCTGAATGGTAGGCAAGATTCTTGGCATCGGGGCTGCGGCCCTGACGCAGATTGGATCGTTTGTCATCGTGGTCATTGGCGCAGTTCTGTTGCAGGCTCCGTTACGAACTCTGCTCCTGGGGAACGCAGAGGGTGGTTTGTCTCTTGATGTTGCCAGCGTTGCTATCGTGCCCCTGCTGCTGCTCCTGCTCTACTTTCTGCCAGGGTTCCTGCTCTATGCGAGCCTGTTCGCGGGTGTAGGGGCATTGGTACGACGGCAGGATGAGGCGCAGAACGCAGTCAGTCCGATCACGCTGTTTTTCACCGCGGGATATCTGGTGAGCTTCATTGCCATCTATGTTCCCGAGGCAGCATGGGTCAAGGTCATGTCGCACATCCCCTTCTGGACGCCGGTCCTGATGGTGGCGCGCGCTGGAGTGAGTCCCGTTGCCTGGTGGGAGATTGTGATAAGCGTGGGGGTGATGATCGCGACCACCGTCATCTGTACCCTGTTGGCTGCCCGCCTCTATCGCTTCGGGGTGCTCATGTACGGGCAAAAGCCGGGATTGGGGAGCATGGTGAAACTGCTACGCAAGCAGTAGGAGAAAAGAATCAGGCCGGTGAAAGGATTCAGCGGCCTGATTCCTTGTGCAGAGTGCGACAACTTGATTGCACGCCATATTATGGTTCTTACGCAACCTCGCTGATCAGGAATGTGGTATGTTGTAGGGGAAGGGCTACCAAGGTGTCATCAGCCGCCAAGGAATGGATGAGTGAGAATGCGAGGCAAGCGAAAGAAATCCCGTGAAAAGGAGGAAACGAATGAGAAAACAACTATTTTTCATTCAGGGTGGTGGTAATAAGCACGCGCCTTTAGGCAGCGGGAAGCTGATTGCATATCTGCAGGAACAACTCGGGAGCAATTACAAAGTCCTGGCTCCAGATATGCCTGATCCTGAGCATCCTACTTACCAAGCCTGGAGGGATCAGATTGAGCAAGAGCCAGGCAAGCTCGATGCTGATGTCTTGCTCATCGGGCACTCGTCAGGTGGTTCAATGTTGCTCAAATGCCTGGCAGAAGGAACCTACCAGAGACCGATTGCCGGGATGTTTCTGGCGGCTGTGCCCTACTGGGGGAAGCGAGATTGGGAGCTTGAGTACGCTGTGCCAGATGATTTTGCTTCACACCTTCCCCCAATCCGACAACTTTTTCTGTATCACAGTCGTGCTGATGAAGCAGTCCCGCTTGCTTCTCTTTTGCGCTATCAAGAACAACTGCCCCAGGCAACAGTCCGAGTACTCGACGGGAAGGAACATTCTTTCACAGAGGGGTTGCCTCTGCTCGCTCAAGACATCAAGCAGTTAGAACCCAGAGTCTAGCTGAGGCTCGTCTGCGACGAGCCTCAGCTTATACATCATCAGTTACTTCACAGTTGGCGACCCCATGAGTAGCTCTTTCCCATGTTGGAAGGTTGTGCCATGTTTCATCCTCCCCGGTTTCTTCAAACGATCCACGTGTGGTCCTTGCCTGCGCTTGTACTTGTGCTTTCTGTCCTGACTCTTTTTGCTCTGATGAAGCACGCGAAGCCTAAGCAAATCAAACTCGGCTCGACCATACATACCACGTTTACTGAGCTTCAAGCGATGGTCGGACCATCGTTGGGAGCCTGGCATTGGAAAATGTGAGCGAACGGCTGAAACATGTCTGAGAATCTTCATATGATGCTGCATCCTGATTCCTTATGCACTATTCGTATTTCTCATTTATTCCATTCCTGCTCTCCCTCTTGCCTCTCCATGACTGCTCTCGCTGACAAAGGAAGCGCAGGGCATGACCATCGTACTTGCCACCAGGTCATGGATACCCTGTTTACCAGATGACCACAGGAGTACCGACAGGGAGCCATTCATACAATCGCTCGGCGTCAGGAAGCGGCATGCCCACACAGCCATGCGAACCTGTCTCCCAACTCCCGTCGGGCAGTTGGTGCGGCACGTTGCTTCCAGGACCAAATTGCACATGCCAGGAAGCATCGTGCAGGAAGAACCCGCCTTCCTTGAAGAGCATGGCATAGTTGACATGGGTCGGTTCGTAATAGTGCGGCGATCCTTGCGGCCAGGGCGAGGTGAATATCACATCACGCACCTTCTCCAGAACGCGAAAGGTTCCGGTGGGCGTGGGCAGCTCCGGGCGCCCCGTCTCCACCGCATGGTCGAAGACCAGCGTGCCATCCTCATAGGCATAGAGCCACTGGTGCGACAGGTCCACCACAATGACCTTGCCCGTTGGCAAAGGGGCTGGTGGGACGCCGGGTCTGGCTGGGAGCGGTGGAGAATCTGGCACCGGTGCCGAAGCTGATGCCGGTGGCGGCGTCGCTCCTGGTGTGAGTGACGCTTTCGCAGGTGGCGAGGGCGTAGGTGTAGCGATCCTGTCCTGTAAGCTGGATGCCTGTGCAGGGATGCTGGCCGGCGGCTCTGCCCGCTTGCCAATGGTGCAGGCAGTGAGTGAGACCAACAGGATTGCCAGGAAGAAGAGCAGAATATAGTGATATTTTTGTTGATACATTTCATCATACTCCGTTTTTGCATACCAGGAGCTTCATCGTCAGTGATCGAGCATATTTTCTCTCTATGATCTGTTCCTCTGTGCGTCAGAGGAGGCCCGCATCCCTGCGGTTTCGGTATGAGAGCGGCCTGGGATGGGATGAAGAGCCGCTTCTGGTTTACCTCGAAGTGAGCTTTAAAACTCCGAAGCTCTCCACGGCATTTCCTGCAAGGTCCATGTATTGCCATCAGGATCGCTTTTCAGCTTCATTTCTCTTGTTGCTCCTTGTTACTCGATACTGAGGATCGTGTAGGCTTTCACTCCACCGGGAGTCGCCACCATGACCCGGTCGCCTGCTTTGTGCCCTAGCAGCGCCTTCCCGACCGGGGATGCGTTGGAAATGCGCCCGGCACCTGGATCGGCTTCATAGGAACCTACGATGGTGTAGCGGCATGCTCTTCCATCGCTCCCCTCCAGATGCACCGTAGAGCCGAGCGAGACTACATCGGTCGGAGCCTGCTCAGGATCAATGACGTGTGCCGTTGCCAGCAAGTGCTCCAACTCTGCAATGCGGGCTTCGAGGCGGGCCTGCTCAAACCGCGCGTCTTCAAATGCAGGGTTCCTGGCAATGTCGCCTGCTGCCACCGCTTCGCGCAGAGCGTGGGCCACCTCGGCTCGTTTTATCGTGCGCAGGTACTCCAACTCGCTGCGTGCCTGGTGCTGTCCATCAGTCGTGAGAATTTGTGTACTCATCTTCTGTTTCCTTTCCTTTTCCTCCTCTCTGGTGGGAAGATCATGACCTGCCACGGTACTTCCTCGTCACAGTCCCGCGTTCACTTTCACACGTCGGCTCATTCATGGGGCTGGGGCCTGCCGGCGTGCAGGTCTTCCATAAGGTAAAGCTAGACTCGTTGGCAGTGCTGTTTCTAGTATGGCCTCAGCAGATGAGATGGTCTTGTGAACCGGCTGAAATAGATATGAGAATCAGCCATTCCCCCAGGCTTTGAGTCTGACCGAAGGGATCGAAAGAGGCGATCTCAGTCTTATCGCAGGCTCGTCTCAGATTGATCCCAGCTTGCCTCTGTACCATACGAGATGTGCTTGAGTTCCATGAAAGCAGAGCGCTGGTCAGTGCTCTGAAGTCGGGCACGGGATAAGAGATGGAGTGGCCTCATATGGCGACATTTCTACAGGAAAACAGAACAACGGTACAGGAGGCAGCGAACAAACCCTCTCGTTCGCGCGCTCCCTGGCTCATGACGGCTGGCTTTCTCATCTACACGCTCCTGATCCTGGCCGGACATATTGCCGGTTCCCCGCTGGCTTACACGTACTTGCAGACGGTCTGTCCCGAGGGATGCGGCCTCACGCCAGAGAATATGCATGTGCTTGAACGGTATGGCCTCTCTATTGCTTTCTACGCTAATCTGTATATGGCGATTCAGGTCCTGTATATCCTCATCTCGGTGGGAGTGGCGCTCCTCATTGTCTTCAAGAAGCCCGGAGAATGGGTGCCACTGGGAGTCAGTTCTTTCCTCGTTGGCTTTTCCGCCTATGAGGGCGCGAACTATCCAGCTCTTGTCGCCGCCTATCCTGTGCTGGATGTGCCGTTCAATGCCTTGTTAAGTCTGGGTATGGGTGTCCTGGGTATGTACGCGCTTCTGACGTTTCCCAATGGCACATTCGGCTCGCGTTGGGTGCAGGGATACTATCTTCTCACGATCATCGAGGGGGGTGTTCGCGCTCTTCATCACCACTCCCCTCTTTGTCCAGGTGAACGATCTCTTTAATATCATCAGCTTTCCCATTATTCTCGGCATCTTGATGTATCGGTATCGCCGTCTCTTGAAGGCCAGGGAACGAGCTGCCACCAGATGGCTGATTGTGAGTTGGAGTGTCTTCATCATAGCAATAGTCCTGTTTGCTCTCGTCTCCGCCGTCAGCCCGGCAGACTCGTTGCTCTTCCTGCTGACCAATACCATCGGCTTCTTTGGCTGTGGCATCAATATTGCTGGCTTCCTGATGGCGGCGCTGTATGCCAATGCCTTCGATATCGATGTGTTCGTCAGGCGCACGCTGATCTATACGCTGCTTACCGCCATCCTCGCCCTCACCTATACTGGACTGGTACTTGGTTCGCAGTTCGTATTCGCTACCTTTGGCCCGCAGGTGGCACAATCCCCACTCATCCTGGTCGGTTCGACTCTGGTGATTACTGCCCTCTTCCAGCCGCTGCGCCGTCGCCTCCAGGCCATCATTGACCGGCGTTTCTATCGTAGCAGATATGATGCCGCCCAAACGCTCGCCGCCTTTAGTGAAACGATGCGTCAGGAGGTGGACCTGGAGCAGTTGCAGGAGAAGTTGGTGGTCGTGGTGCAGGAGACGATGCAGCCAGCCCATGTTTCGCTCTGGCTGCTCCCAACAGCCTTAGACAGCAAAAAGCAGACCGCTGGGAGCAGCCTTCCTGCTGTGCCGCCTTCCGATGGGGGCAAAGGGTAGCTAGCGTGAGAAGCTTCATCTCTGCCCTCTCAGCTTCATCTCAACGGTAGCGGCATTTTTCTGGCCCGCTCCGTCTTCGGCGTCCCGGTTCTTCTAGCTCTGGCTGGATCGTGCTCAAGCTGCGCCAGACAGAGCCAGATGTAGCCCATCTCGCAAAAAAACACCTCCTGGCAGGATCCTGCCAGGAGATGTGGCAACCTCCATTTGCCCGCATGCTCATACCCTCTTAGAGCGTCGGCTTGATGTTCTGATTCATACGGAAGAGGTTGGTTGGATCATACAGGTTCTTGAGCGCTGCCAGACGCTCATAGTTGACACCGTAAGAGGCTCGTTTGCGTTCTTCTGTCTCGTCGGTCAGGTAGTTGATATAGATACCGCTGGCAGCAAGTGGTTCGAGAGCGGCCCAGAATGCCCGGGTCCACTCGATGTGCCTCTGAGCGTCATCATGCTCCCACATGGAGACGATGCTGATCACATAGGACTCATCGCGCAGCGCAGAGACAGCCGTCTCCGTTGGAGTGATACGGCAGACCGCCCCATGCACATGCTGAATCAGCACCAGGGTAAAGGGCGAGGTGACGGTCAGCCCGTACTGAGCGATCCACTCAATAGCTTCATCACTCAAATCCTTCAAGGAACTGGATTTCTCATAGTAGTGGCGCCCGGCGGGGGAAGTGGTATCAATCATCGTCGTGAGATCGAGGTGGCTCATTGGCCGGATCAGATCGACCACCGGTGGACCAAACTTCCTGACCGGTGCGGTGAGGAGTTCCCCTTCCTCAAGCGGCCCGCAGTAGCACAGGGCAATCAGAATGACGGGCAGGCCATCAGGCATCGTTGCCAGGACCGCATAAGCCGTCAGTTCGTCGGGAACGCTGCGGCTGAACTCGCGGTAAAAGTGCAGCACCTCCCGGGCCTGCGATATGGGATGAGCGACCATTCCTGCCAGCAGCGTTCCAACTGGATGTAATTGAAAGGTGAAGGAGGTCGCGATGTCGAAGTTCCCCCCACCACCTCTCACCCCCCAGAACAGGTCCGGGTGCTCATTGGCATTGACGCTGTACGCCTGACCATCGGCCGTCACCAGGTCAACACTCAGCAGATTATCAACGGTCAGGCCATATTTGCCCATCAACCAGCCCATGCCGCCTCCGAGTGTGAGGCCCGATAGCCCGGTCGTGGAAACAGTCCCGACTGTCGTCCCCAGCCCGAACGTCTGTGTCTCGCCGACGAATTCGGCCAGTGTGAGGCCAGCTTCGGCCCAGGCCGTGCGCTTGACGGGATCAACCCGGATGTCTTTCATCTGGGAGAGGTCGATGACGATGCCCCCCTCGCAGATGGCGCTGCCGGTAACGTTGTGGCCTCCGCCGCGCACGGACACGAGCAGGCGGTGGGTGCGAGCGAAATTGACTGCATTGATGACATCGGCCTGTGTAGCGCAGCGGGCAATGAGGGCCGGCCTGCGGTCAATCATGCCTTCCAGACCTTGCGGGCATGGTCGTAACCACCGTCGCCGGGCTGTAAGAGTTCTCCTTGCAGGCTCGCTTTCAAAGAAGCGATACTCGTTTGCTCGATAGCGGCGATGGGAATGCTATCGGGTTGAGTGTTGTGCATTGGTTCTCCCATGCGAGAGTTCCTTTCGATGAGAACTGCTTCCTCAGAAGCGCGTAAACAAAACGGAGAAAGGTGAATATCCGATCACTCAGAGAAGTATAGGATGGTTCTCTGAGTTGGTTCTGTGACAAGGCTGATTCCATTGAACGCAGCCATGTTGAGATCATGAGAATCTTCGCTTCCACCGCTTCTCAGCTTCACCTCAGCTCCTGCACAGGATGCCTTCACGTCGAGGGGGTATGCTTCTCTTAGCGGATATGAAGAGAGCCATGTCAAACCAGCCAGAGAGACGATCCTCCTGAGAAAGTGTCAACGATTCCAGAGAAAGTCGGTGGAGAGAGATGAATAGCCAGGTTTTCCATGCATACCAACTCAAGCCCGATGACCAGGTCTCGCGCGACCCGGGGCGTTCCAATACGGGCAGCGAGAGTACGGGCAGCGAGAGCCACAACAGCGGCAGCAACCCCCGGCCCAGAGGCATTCCACCCTGGATGCGTTCCCTGCTCATGGTGGGCATCATGCTGGCTATCTGGTATCTCGTCCTCATCTTCTTGCCACCAGGAGCACAGACCAATGGACAGTCCGTGGTCGAGATCCCCTATAGCGCCTTCTCCCAACAATTGGAAGCTGGCAACGTCAAGAATGCTGTGCTTGAGGGACAGGAGGTGACGGGCGAATTCAAACAGGCGGTAACGATCAAGGACACACAAGGAACGGCCCAGACAGTCACCCACTATCGCGCCATCCAGTTGCCCAATGGCGACCCCAACCTCGTTCCGTTGCTCAATGAGCATCAGGTCGAGTATCAGGCAAAACCGGTGGGAAAGTCGAGTCCTGTGCTCACTATGCTCCTCAGTGTCCTGCCCTGGGTGGTGCTGTTCGGTTTCTTTTACTTCATGGCGCGTCGTGCCACCCAGGGCCAGCAGGGTTTCTTCGGCTTTGGAAAGAGCCGTGCCAAAGTGATCCTGCAAGATCGACCCGGCACCACCTTCGCTGATGTGGCCGGCGTCGAGAGCGCGAAAAATGACCTGGTCGAGGTCATTGAGTTCCTCAAGACGCCGCAGAAGTTCCAGCGTCTGGGCGGCAAGATTCCTCGCGGCCTGTTGCTGGTCGGGCCTCCCGGCACGGGCAAGACGCTGCTGGCCCGGGCCGTTGCCGGAGAAGCGGGTGTCCCCTTCTTCTCCATCAGTGGTTCTGAGTTCGTCGAGATGGTCGTCGGTGTGGGAGCCAGCCGGGTGCGTGACCTCTTTGAGCAGGCCAAGAAAGCGGCGCCCAGCATCATCTTCATTGACGAAATCGATGCGGTTGGCCGCCAGCGTGGAGCCAGCATCAACAGTAACGATGAGCGCGAGCAGACGCTCAACCAGTTGCTCGTCGAGATGGATGGGTTTGATCCCCGGCAGACAGTGGTCGTGCTGGCCGCGACGAACCGGCCTGATGGCCTGGACAAGGCCCTCCTGCGTCCAGGCCGCTTCGACCGACTGGTGAGTGTTGATCGCCCCGACTGGAACGGGCGGCTCGCCATTCTCAAGGTTCACACGCGCAAGGTCCCGTTGGCGCAGGATGTTGATCTCGTCAGCATTGCCCGTAGCACACCGGGGATGGTGGGCGCGGATCTGGCGAATCTGGTCAACGAAGCGGCGCTGCTGGCTGCGCGTCGTAACCTGGATGCGGTGACACAGCAGTGCTTCCATGACGCCCTGGACAAGATCCTCCTCGGTGCCGAGCGTCCGCTGGTGCTCTCTGAGGCGGATGTGAACGTCATTGCCTACCATGAAGGAGGGCATGCCTTGACGGGACTGCTGCTTGACCATGTCGATCCTGTGACCAAAGTCACAATTGTCCCGCGCGGGCAGACACTTGGTGTGACACAGTTTACACCGCTGGATGATCGGCACAACTATTCAAAAGAATACCTGGAGGCACAGTTGGTGACGGCCCTGGGGGGCCGGGCCGCCGAAGAGGTCGCTCTCGGGAGTATCACCACAGGTGCGGAAAACGACCTGCAACGTGTCACGGCCATCGCCCATCAGATGGTCACGCGCTGGGGGATGAGTGAGCGCCTGGGCACCATCTCCTACAGCGAGCGGGAAGATCCCTTTGCGGGGGGCGCCCTGACAACGGGAACGCGTGCCTATAGTGAGCAGACGGCCAGCATCATTGATGAGGAAGTTAATCGCATCGTGAAGCGGGCGTATGAGCGTGCTGTGAGCCTGCTCACCGAGCATCGTGACACCCTGGATCACATTGCGCGTGCACTGCGCGTGCATGAGACGCTGGATGCCGAACAGTTGCGCGCCATTGTGGAAGGGGCAGGCGCACGCGAGAGGGTGGTTGCCTAAAACACACAGTGCATGTGCTACCTGGGGAGAGGCCAACCGGGAAGGCACCATGCACCGGCAAGCGAGAGGCTCCTGAGCATCGACGGGTCCTGCGCGCAGGGGATGCCAGCGCAGGAAAGTGAAAGGAGCAAGAGAGAGTACTTCTGAGCACTCACCCTTACCGGAAGATGCTTTGGCCTGCTCTCAGGCGCAATTCAGTCAATGCCCAGGGACGACTCACATGGAAATGCTGTGCTTGAATTGTCCACCTGAAAGGAACAAAAGCGTGTTCCTTCAGGTGGACCCAGAGATACATGGCTCAACGACTTGTCTGCCTGCATCGATGGAGCGTGACTCAAGCGCGCTCGCCGCAGAAAAGAACAGACTGTTCAGGTGAAGCGGCCAGGCAAGGAAAGGCATGGGCCTCTCATGATCGTGATACTACCGCTCTTACTGGCAATGCCAGATCAGAAAGAAAAAGGAGAAGATCCATGCAGCATGTTCGCGACCTGTTACGACAACTCGCCAATTTTGATCCGGGCGACGCCCTCGTTCTGAGCGTGTACCTGGATATGCGCCCGCATAATGACAGTCCGGCGCTGCGCCCATCCCTGACCGTGCTCACCGACCGCTTCCGACAGATTGAAAAGACCCTGCTGCCCCGTGGGCCGGCACTGGATAATTTTCGCCTCGATGCGAATCGTGTGCAACGCTTTCTCGATGAGCATGCCGGACCCTGGCTCCAGGGGGTTGCCATGTTCGCGTGCAACAGCCACGGGCTGTTCGAGGTCATCGAAACCGGGGTGCCCTTTGAGAACCAGGTGGTCCTGGAGCCGTTCCCCGATCTGTTTCAACTGGCTCGCTTAGTGGATGAACAGGAAACCGCCGTGGTGGCGCTGGTCGATACGAATACGACGCGCCTGTTTGTCACACGCAGCGGCTTCCTGGAAGAGGTGGCCGGGCCAGATGATGATTCCTTTGGCTACCGCCAGCGCAACACCGGTGGACTCAATCATAAGCAGTACCAGCGTCACGTACAGAATCAACGCGAGTCCTTTGCACGTGAAGCAGCCGCTGCACTGGAGGAACTGGTGCGCCAGGAGGGAGCCAAACGTGTGATCCTGGCTGGGGATGCAGTGGCAATCCCCCTCTTGCATCGGGCCTTGTCTCCCCAGTTTGAACCGCTCATCCAGGAGGAAATCTTGCGCCTGGATATTCGCACGCCTCGCCATGTAGTCCATCGTGAGATCACACCGGTCCTGGCACGGGTGGAGGGGGAGGAATCCCATACCCGAGCGGATCAACTTGTGGAAGCGGTGCGCGAGCAAGGTCTTGGCGTGATCGGACTGGAAGAAACACGGCATGCGCTTGAGCATGGGCAGGGCGAGGTGCTGGTGCTGGCGGAGGAGGCACCACTCTCTGAGCAGGAGCGCAATGATCTCGTGCGACTGGCAACGCTCTCCGGCGCTGAAGTTGATCTGGTCACAGGACATGAGATCCTCCAACAACTGGGCGGCGTTGGCGCCCTGTTGCGCTATCGCCCCAGATGGGTCTAACAGACTGTTTGAGCGCTGATGCAAGGTATCACGCCAGGGCTTACCGGCATCCCTTTCATCGCCATCACCAGATCAATGGAGATGATTCCGATTCCCGTCAGGATGCTGAATACCAGCAGAGGAAGCGCCAGCAGGTAGCCCAGAAGCTTCCCCCTCCATAAGAAGATGGCTGTGACCAGCATCGCTGGCAGATACAGTCCTAAATCCAGGACATGCACCGGATTGGTCAGCAAGCCGTTTTCCATTACGCTTTGCGGAGCCGTCCCGGCGAGAAGCGCCGGGATATCCTCCTTTAACCAGAGCAGGGAAAAGAGAATGCCCACCAGTAGCAAAAACACACTCACGAGCCTGGTTCTGGTCGTGGCGGCGAAGAAGGACCGGAGGCGATCCAGAGGCAGACGCATCACGCTGCCAACCAGCATGTAAAAGGAGAAGCCCAGCATTGCCACATACACCAGAAACAGGCGGTTAAAGTGGACCGCAAAGGCATAAATGACGGAGGCGTAGAGCAGCGTGATCAGGACTCCCATCCAGACCAGCACGGCTTTGATCGAGCCTTTGCTGGCAAAGGAGGCCGCCACTACAAGCGTCAGAGCCGAGACCACGTTGGCGATGTCCTGGCCCATTGCCTGGATCGCCCAGGACGGCGTTTCCTGGGCGTAGGTGTTTTTGAGGAACAGCCCCGCCCCGCTTGCCAGCAGCGTCAGGAGAGCAATCAGGACAGAGAACCACACAACTCTCTTCGAGAGGTTTCCTCTTTTCATAGCACTCTATCCCTTTCTCGATAAGCCATCACTACCTCTGGCTCTGCACCGGGATGTGCGTCTCCTGCTGAGCCAGGGAAGCGCTCTGCTGCTTGCTTTCCGGCGATCTGAGCGCCTTGACGAAGGCAATATTGGCGATCACGATGATGAGCGACAACGGCGGGATCAGCGCATCCAGGTCAATCGCCTCGTCATACGGACTGGCAGGATCAAACCCGGGCAGAACCCAACCGCCCATAAAGAAATGGAAATTCACCGTCATGAAGGCCCCGACCACGGCGGCTACCACTGCCGCCACGCAGTAGCCCACCATCAGTCCGTGTTGCGGATCACCCACCTTGCGCGGCTGGCCCAGCAGGATCAGCGCCCCACTTAACAGGATCAAACCCGCTATTAGCTCGGTCCATTCGATGAGATAGCCATAGAAGACGCTGTGCGGAAGAATGGTGTGCTGCAAAAAGCTGACATACCAGCCATCGGGATTGCCTTTGATCCCCTCTCTCAAGGCATCGGCCAGCCCCTGCGGGAAGGTCCCGGCCAGCACTTTATTGCCGCCAGACATCAGCCACTCCCAGCCAAATTGACCGCAAGAGTGCTCGACTGCTTGCCCACACATGTGGTTATGGGGCCAGCCAGGCTTTGACGGTGCTACGAGCAGGGGACACGGGAGCGTGCGTCGAGGCCAGGTAGGTGCCATCAGGCGATCAGGCCACCGCACTGATAGCCGTTGGCTGCCCACGATAGGTGAATAGGAGCTTGCCCGTGGCCGGGGTGATGATCTGGATGCCTTCCCCGCCAGTGGCGAGACGTTTGCTATCGGGAGACCAGGCCAGGGCGAGCGCGCTTTTCGCCTTGTATGTAACGACCTGGACGCCGAACCCCCAGGTGTGGACTTCCCCATTAGCGCTCGCGGCAGCCAGAGAGCGACCATCAAGCGACCAGGCGACGCTGCGCAAAGGTGCCCCGGACGCGTGTCCCGTATAGATGTAGATCGTCTTGCCCGCTGTCACCTCCCAGACGCGCACCGTGCCATCAAAGCTGGCCTCGGCCAGGTGCTTGCCATCTGGGGACCAGGAAAGACTCATAGGGGCGAGGTATGACCGGAAAGGGAGGCACGAATCTTGCCGGTCTCCACGTTCCAGAGCACGACCAGACCTTCATCAGGGGCATCGGCGCGTGTGGTCGAAGCGATCGTTTTGCCATCTGGGGACCAACTGATCGCTCGGATGATGGTGCAACATACCTTCTACGGCGGGTTCGCCATCGCATGCCGTCATCAATACCTACGTGTCCTTCCTCTTCGCGAGCTTCTCGGTTGAGAATATTTACATCGGGTCTCCTATTGGCCTCGTCACGCTGCTTCCCTTTGCTAAGTACATTCAAGCAACTTTTTGGGCATTGGAGCCAATCACCGACAGAATCTTTTCCGGGCGTTGGTTGAATCGCTCAAAGCATTTTTGGGCCGCTTCAAGCAACGCTTGTTTGGTCTCAAACAGTTCGCAGTGGGTCACTTCCCGCCGAAAATGCCGCCACAACATTTCGATAGGATTGAGCCACGGACTGTAGGTTGGCAAGTAGAGCAAGACAAGCCGACCAGCGGCTGCCCGTATGACTGCTTCTATCTCATCATCTTCATACATACTGGCATTATCCCAGGCCACATAGATCGTTCCCGTCGGATGTTTCTCGACTACTGCTTCGAGCAATTCTGCAATTTCCCTGCGTCGCTTGCGCCGATGGAACACCACGACAGATTCTCCGGTGTGATAATTCACTGCGCCAATACCGTAGTACTTGTCCGGCTGTCCTGGCGTTGGGATCATCACCTGTTGTCCTTTGGGGCTCCACATGGCTCGCAGCGTGGGAAACCAACTGAGATTGAATTCGTCTGCGTAATAGAACACGTCTCCTGCCTTTAAGCCGTCGCGAACCTCTTCAATCGTCTTTTTTTACAAGGTACTCGGGATCAGGGCTACTGATCTTGTGCTGCGGACGGGAAAGCACAATCTCTCCCGCTTTGAGCAGTTTGCGGACCGTTTCATCCGAGACCCGAATACCGGTTTGTTGGGCCATATAATCGGCTAATCGTTGCAGCGTCCACATCGAATACGGCTGCTCCAAACTCCGTGGTCGTCGCCGGACGGCAAAGAGTAACTGCTCAGTATATGCCTTCGTGACTTTAGGCGGTGCGCCCGGCATTGGTCGATCTTTGAGCCCTTCGATTCCTTCTGCGAGATAGCGTTTGAGCCAGTTCCGCACGGTCTGATCATCTTCACGCACAATTTGGCACTGGCTGGTGCTGTCATGCGCTGCTCTCCAGCTAACAGCACGATTTGAGTCCGCGTTCGTAGTCGCACATCGTGCGTTGTTCGATACAGGGCTTCTAACGCTTCCAATTCTTCTGCTGTCGGAACCGGAATTTCCAGTGGTTTTCTCATCGCTCTCTCCTCCTCCCGCCATTTTACCTCATTTCCGCAAAAGTTGCTTGAATGTACTTAGTAAAGCAATGGCAAGTCCTTCAACCGCTTCCTAATGCTGTTCGAGCATCTCCTCGGCCTGCCTGCGATGCGCTCTTTTCATCGCCACCCGCTCGCGCTTGTCCCCAGAGATCTCGCCCGCCAGGCGGTTAATCAGAACCAGATCCACTTGCCCGGCCC
>Ga0209061_1003692_pt1 | contig 16110 bp, 14 predicted proteins | sample Coa_R1_10_FD_187157 | JGI IMG/M metagenome (GOLD analysis project Ga0209061, IMG submission 187157) | Surface soil microbial communities from Centralia Pennsylvania, which are recovering from an underground coalmine fire - Coalmine... | ecosystem: Environmental > Terrestrial > Soil >...
GGGTACACGGCCACGATGCCGGCTCCGGCCAGGGGGACCAGGTGAACCCCGGGACCGGCCTGGCCGCCGGGAGCGAATTGCCCGCGATCAGCCGCGGTGGAGGAGCCGGACCCGGCGGGCAGTCGGCGGAAGTCCGCCCGCCTGACCCCCATGGGCGCGCGCAGCAGGCAATTTGCCGTGCCTGCGGGGACGCCGCGGTCGGCGGGACCTCGCTGTTGCCGATCGCGCGCTGCGCCGTACGCCCGGCTCTGGCGGCTTACCGCCCCATATGGCACTGTAATTTCCCGTGAGAGGACTCAAGGTGGAGGTCGACCCGGCCGAGGTGGGGTTCGACCCGGACCGGCTGCGCCGGATAGACGAGCACTTCGCCCGCTACGTGGACGACGGCCGGCTGGCCGGCTGGCTGATCACGGTGAGCAGGCGGGGCCGCCTCGCGCATGTGTCCTGCTACGGGGCCCGTGACGCCGAGGCCGGCCTGCCGGTCGAGCCGGACACGCTATGGCGGGTCTACTCGATGAGCAAGCCGGTCACCTCGGTCGCCGCGATGATGCTCTACGAGGAAGGGGCGTTCGAGCTCACCGACCCGGTCAGCAGGTTCATCCCGTCGTTCGGCGACGTGCGGGTGTACACCGGCGGCTCGGACCAGCGGCCGGTCACCGTCCCGGCGACCGAGCCGGTGCGGGTCTGGCACTTGCTCACGCACACCGCGGGCCTCACCTACGGCTTCCACCGGGTCCATCCCGCGGATGCGCTCTACCGCGCCGCCGGCTTCGACCTCGCCCCGTCGCCGGTGCCCCTGGAGGAGGCCTGCGACATCTGGGCGGGCATCCCGCTGCTGTTCCAGCCGGGCGCGGAATGGAACTACTCGGTCGCCACGGACGTGCTCGGCCGGGTGATCGAGGTGGCCTCCGGCCAGCCGCTCGACGAATTCCTCCGCTCGCGTGTCTTCGAGCCGCTCGGCATGACCGACACGGGCTTCTACGCTCCGCAGCCGGAACTGCCGCGGCTGGCGGCCCTGTACGGGCTTGGCCCGGACCGGAAGGCGGTCCGGCTGGACGCCCTGGGCGAGGCGGCCCGCAAGCCGCCCGTCATGCTCAGCGGCGGCGGCGGCCTGGTGTCCACGGCGGCGGATTACCACCGGTTCACCCAGATGCTGCTTGGCCGCGCGGAAAGCCCGGCGGGCGAGTTCCGCGGCGTGCGGCTGCTCAGCCCGCAAACGGTGGCCTACATGGGGCGCAACCACCTGCCCGGCGGGGCCGACCTGGAGAAGTTCGGCAGGCCGCTGCACGCGGAGGCGCCGTTCCGCGGCGTCGGCTTCGGCCTGGGCTTCGCGGTCGTGCTGGACCCCGTGCCCGGCAAGGTGATCTGCTCGGCCGGGGAGCTGTCCTGGGGCGGCGCGGCGAGCACCGCGTTCTGGATCGACCCGGCCGAGGAGCTGACGGTCTCGTTCTTCACGCAGCTGATCCCGTCCAGCGCCCATCCCATCCGCTCGCAGCTACGCCAGCTCGTCTACCAGGCTCTCCTGTGACCGCCGCCGCCCGCCCGGCGATCCTGGTCCCATAGCCCGGGGCCGCCGACCATGATCCGGTAAGATTTCCGCACCTATACCGAATAAATCCTTCTCGGTGAAAGATTTTTCGGTTCCCGAGGACCCCGGCGGGGGCCGCGCCGCTGATCCCCCCGGGCTCCGCGCCCGGGCACCCCGTTCAGGATGTGCCCGGGCGGGGGAGCCAGGAACCGCCCGCCGAGCCGAGCAGGTACCGGTCGGCCAGGTGGTTCAGCACCCTGCGTGCCTGCCGGAACCGGCCCGCGACCTCCTCGACGACCTCCAGCCGCGCGGTCCGCACCGGGGCGGCCGCCAGCGCGGCGCGGTACCAGCGCGCGCCCAGGTATTCGAGCAGGTCCAGTGCCGGAGCGGTGGCCAGGTCGTCCCGGTCGCCCGCCGGGACCCGCGCGGAGCGCAGCAGCCGGGACACGTCCACAGGCCCGAGGGCGTGCATGGCGGAGTAGTCGGGGAACACCCCGGACAGGAACAGGGACACGTCACCGAGCCTGCGGTAGATGCCGGGCCGGGACTCTTCCGGCACGACGTCCAGCAGCCCGGCCAGCCGCACCGGGTCCAGCTCGCTGAACCGCCGCGTCCGCGGCCGGCCCCCGGGGCCAGAGCCGGGGCCGGAGCCGGCCTCAGCGCCGGACCCGGTGCCCGGTACGGGCCGGCCGCCCCAGCGCGACGGCACCCGGTACCGCCCGCTGGCGACGCGGGTGAAGGACGCGAGCAGCTCGGCCAGGAACAGGCGCCGCTGCGCAGAGCCGAGGAAGTCGCGCAGTTCCGGGGCGTCGAACAGGGGGATCCGCTGCCGCAGCCCGGAACGCTCAGGAACGTAGTCCATGGCCGCCAGATCGGCGACCGCGCGGTGCACCGCCACCCCGAACGCGAGGAACGGTGACACGAAGACCATCTCATCGCTGGCGCCGAACACCGCGTCGAACACCCGCGGGTCGGCCAGCAGGCCTTCGATGGCGCTGGGATCGTCGGCCAGCCCGGCCACCGCCTTCTCGGACAGCCCTACGGCGCGGGCGAGCAGCCGCAGATCCGCTTCGGTGAGATATTCGGCGTATCCGGTAGCAGTCGTGTCCATAGCACACTAATACCCCCGTCGCGCGCATCCGCATCTGCCACCATGTGTGGGGATGACCCAGCCGGGGGTACTCCAGTGAAGAGGAGGTACGAGCATGCGACTCGGCAAGGAAAAGGCGGCGGGCTACGTCGAGGACACCGAGGCCTGCGCACCGGCGGAGGCCCCGGTTCCGGACCCGGAACGGGCCCAGGCCGCTCCCGAGCCCGAGCGGGCTGTCGCCGCGGGCTGACCTGGCGGACGGGTAGGCACTGCGGTGCTGCGGATTCCCAGGCCGGCGCGGTCCGTCCGGGGCGAGCGCCCGGAGCGGCCGTTCACCGGCTACAAGCTGGCGCAGGCGGTGGTGTCCGCGGACGGGGCCAGGACGGGCTTCGCGGGGCTGACGCTCGGTTCGAGCCAGGTGTACGGCGTGACCGCGGACGCGGCCTGCGTGTGGAACGGGCGCCACCGGCCGCCGCGCCGGTGGTGCGGGTGCGGCTTCTACTGCCTGCACGAGCTTTCCGACGCCAGGGCCCTCGGCTGCGCGACCGCCAACCGCTCGGCGCTGCTGCTTGAGGTCACCGCGTCCGGCCGGTACATACGCTACGAGCGCGGGCTCCGGTACAGCAGGCAGCGGATCCGCGTGATCGCGGACAGCCGGTGCGGCTGCGGGCGGCCGGGAACCGCGCTGGCGGACGCGGGCACCGGCCTGGTGGGCTGGCGGCACCTGACCCCGGTGTGCGGCCGGTGCGCGGCGGGCCGGCCGGTGCTGAGCATGGCCGGGTTCGCCGCGCGCCTTGACGGGCCCGTCCTCGTCGCCCCCGCGCTCACCGCGGCCGGGACAGGGCCGTCCGCGGCGGCGCCCGCGGGCGCCGCCGCGGCGGAGGAGTCGCCGTTCGCCGTGCTCAGCGCCGAGATAGCGCTGCTGCACGCCCGGCTCGACGACTTGCAGGCGCGGCTCGGCCGGTGATCGCCCCAGCCTTGCCGGCGATCCTCACCGGAACGAGCCGGCGGTCAGCCCCGCGACGATCCGCCGCTGGGCGAACAGCACGAGCAGCGCGATGGGGATCGAGATGATGACCACCGCCGCGTCGATCAGGTTGTAGAAGGTCTGGAACTGGCTCTGCCCGAACGTGGTGATGGCCAGCGGCGCCGTGAAGTGGCCGGTCGAGGTCAGGAACGACACCGCGAACGCGAAGTCGTTCCACGCCAGGATGAAAGACAAGATCGCGGCGGTGAACACGGCGGGGATGGCGACCGGGATGACCACCTTCCGCAGCGTCTGCAGCCGGGTGGCCCCGTCCACGAGGGCGGCGTCCTCCAGCTCCGCGGGGATCTGCTCGAAGAAGTTCTTCAGCAGCCAGGTGGCGATGGGCAGCGTGTAGACGAGGTAGACGATGATCAGCGGGTAGATGTTGTTGAGCATCCCCAGCGAGCGCAGCACCAGGAACAGCGGCCCGATCATCGCGAGCACCGGGAAGAACCCGGCGAGCAGGATGAACGCCAAGATGGCCCCGGTTCCCCTGATGTGCAGCCGCGCCAGGGCATAGCCCGCCATGGAGGCGACGACGATCGTGACCGCCGTGGTGGCCAGCGCGACGATGATGCTGTTCACCAGCGGGGTCAGGAACGAGCCCTGGGTGAACACGTCCTTGTACGCGGCGCCGGACAGGTGCGACGGGATGATGCCGTTGGCGCCTCCCACTCCCGCCGCGACCTGGCTGTTGGACAGCAGGGAGGTACGCAGGATCCAGTAGAACGGGAACAGCGCGATCAGCACCACGACGACGACCGCGATGTAGAAGAGCGTCTCCCTGATGACCTTGCCGGCCGGGGTCCGGCGCCGCCCGCGGGCGGCGCGGGCCGCCACGGCGGGCGCGGGCAGGCCGTCCGCGACTGCGCTAGTCATGCGTTCCCCCTCTCAGGAGGTCGCCGGGCGGAACGCCCTGACGTAGACGAACGATACGGCGAGGGCCAGGACGACCAGCATGATGGACATCGCGCCGCCCAGCCCGAAGTCGGTGTTGATGATGAACGTCTGGTAGTTCAGGTAGGCCAGGCTCTCCGTGGAAGTACCAGGGCCGCCGCCGGTCATGATGTAGATGACGTCGAACACCAGCAGTGCCTGTAGCGTGCGGAAGATCAGCGCCACCGAGAGCGCGGGCCTCAGCAGCGGCAGCGTCACCCGGGTGAAGGACTGCCACCAGGAGGCCCCGTCCATCCGGGCGGCCTCGTAGACGTCGTCCGGTATCACCTGCAAGCCCGCCAGCAGCAGGATCGCGACGAACGGGATGTTCTTCCACGAGTCCGCGATGAAGATCGCCGCCCATGAGCGCCACACGCTGGCGCCCAGCCAGGCGATGCCCGACCAGGCGGGATGGAACGCGCCGAGGATGTAGTCGACGAAGCCCGCGCTCGGGTCGAACATCGTCTTCCACAGCATCGCGGAGACCACCGTCGGCATCGCCCACGGTACGAGGACCGCGGCGCGGAGGAAGCCCCGGCCGCGGAACTGGCGGTGCATCATCAGCGCCAGGGCGATCCCCACCACCATGTCGAACACGATCGTCACCACGGTGAAGACCAGCGTGCGCTCCAGCGCCGCCACCCACGCCGGCGAGGAGAACATCTTGCTGAAGTTCGACCAGCCGACGAAGTTGTGCGGCAGGCTCCCGTACGACAGGTTGTCGAAGTGGAACGAGTTCCAGATGTTGTAGACCAGCGGGTAGGCGGTGATCGCGAGGAGCAGGATGACCACCGGCGCCACCAGCAGGTAGCCGAGGCGCCGGTCGCTGGTCTCCCGCGCGTGCCCGACCGCCGCGGGGCGGCTCGGGCGCCGCTGCGGGGCCAGGCGCCTGACCAGGGCCGGGCGGCCCGCGCGTGCGGGCCGCCCTTCCGCCCCCGTGTCCTCAACGGCAGTCATCGCGCTAGCTGCCTGGTGTGGCTGCCGCGTCGGACTTGATGGACGCGGCGCCCGCCGCGAAGGCGGCGGCCGCGGCGTTCGGGCTCGGGTTCGCGTACACCGACGAGAACAGCGTCTGCAGGTCGGAGGAGACCTGGAGGTAGTTCGGGGTCACCGGCCGGGGCGCGGAGTACTGGTTGAGCGTCTTCACGTTCTGGAAGTAAGGCGCCTTGGCGTACAGCGCGGGCGTGTACGCGCTCGGCAGCGAGGGCGGGTCGCCCACCGCGATCGCCCGGGCGGTCTCCACCGACGGGCTGGTCAGGTACTGGATCAGCTTCCACGCCGCCGCGGCGTGCGCGGTCTTGGCGTTGATCGCCAGCATCTCGCCGCCGAGTGCCGACCCCGGAGTTCCCCCGGGACCGGCCGGGAACGGGATGTATCCGACATGCCCCTTCACGGCCGCGGCCATCGGCTGGGCCTCGACGAACGGGTAGTCGATCGCGAAGGGCGTGTATCCGGACACGAACTGCTGCTCGACCTGGCCCTCCTGCCAGCCGGTCACCGCCTGGGGCGCGATGTGGTTGACGTAGATGGCGTCGTGCAGCCACTTCAGCGCCGCCACGTTGCCCGGCGTGTTCACGTCGGACGGGTTCAGCGTCCCGCCGAACGCCGAGTCCACGGTGAGGAACGCGGTGATCGCGCCCTCGTACTTGTCCGCCTCGAAGGCGAGGCCCTCCTTGAGGGACTTGTCCGCCTTCATGGCGGCCTCGGCGTCGCTGACCACCTGCGCCGGGCTCGCCGGCGGGGTCTTGATCAGGTCGGTCCGGTAGAACAGGCCCTCCGGGTTGTCGAACCAGGGGACCGCGTAATAGGTCCCGTTGTAGGTGCCGGCCGCGACCTCGTGCGGGAAGAACTGGCTCATGTCCGGCTTGAACTGGGTCAGCGGCAGCACCCAGCCCGCCTGCGCGAACTTCGCCGGGTACGTCACGTCGGACTCGAACACGTCCGGCGTCGACGAGCCCGAGATGAAGTCGTGCTCGAGCTGCGACAGGTAGGTCGTCGAGTCGGACGACAGCACCTGGATGGTGACCTTGATGTTCGGGTTGGCCTTCTCGAAGGCGTTGATCGCGGCCTGAGTCTGCTGGCCCTCGGTGCCGAGCCCGGACTCGGCGAACACGATCGTCTGCGTGGCGCTGGCCGAGACCGAGGAGCTGGACGAGCTCGAACTACAGGCCGCGGCGCCCGTGGCCAGCGCCGCGGCGGCGACGGTTACCGCTCCGGCACGCCATCGCGCCGGTCTCCTTCTGGGCATGCGAAACCACCTCATTACGGTGAGTAGCTGATTTTCCGATTTTCCGAACGGGCGGGGCTGTCTGTCCCCGTCCGCGCTTATCCGTCCCGGATGATCTGCGTGAGCTGAGCGGACATCTCGGCGAGGGCCTGCTGCGGCGTCTTCCGGAAGCTGAGCGCCTGGTAAACGGCGCTGGAGATGACCAGGCTGGCCTGGTCGTAGTTGGTGATCGAGGGCCGCGGCCGGGCCGCGAGGATGGCCTTCTTGACCACGGGCAGATAGGGGAAGCGCTTGATCATGGCGGGATCGGAGTAGAGCTCCGCCCAGACCGGCGGGAAGCCGCTGTCGATGAGGAGCTGCTTTTCCTCGGGCAGGCTGGTCAGGTACCGGATGAACGCCAGGGCCGTCCGCTGGTGGCGTGAGTAGGCGCTGACCGCCAGGTTCGCGCCGCCCAGCGAGCTCGACCCGGGCCCGTTCAGGCCGGGCAGCGGGGCGACGCCCACCTTCCCGTAGACCTTGTTGGCCGGTCCCGGCTTGCTCGCCTGGCTGTAGACGAACGGCCAGTTGTTGAGGAACAGCAGCTTGCCGGACTCGAAGTCGGCCGCCGACGATTCCTCCTCGTAGCCGAGCGAGGATTTCGGGATCCAGCCCTCGCGCAGTCCGCTGACCAGGAAGTCCAGCCCGGTTTCTGCCTGCGGTGAGTCCACCGTCACCGCGGTGCCGCCGGGGGAGAGGATCGAGCCGCCGGCCGACTGCACCGCCTCGGCGAAGTTGACGGTGAGCCCTTCGTAGGGGGCGAACTGGCCTGCGTAGCCCTGCAGCCCGTACCGCGGCGCGACCGTCTTGGCGAGTTCTTCCAGCTGCGCCCACGTCCTGGGCGGCTGCTTCCCGGCCCTGGCCAGGATGTCCTTGCGGTAGTAGAGCAGGTCCGCGTTGCTGTAGTAGGGCACGGCCCACAGGTGGCCGCCGTACATGGCGGTGTCGACGGCGGGCCGCAGGAAGCTGCCCAGCGGGAACATGGCGGGGTCGAGCGGGATGATCCAGCCGGCCGAGGCGAACTCCGCCGTCCAGACCACGTCCATGTCGATCACGTCGTACACCGGGCTGTCCGCCTGTAGATTGGCGGTGAGCTGGGCGAGCTGGCCGTTCGCCGCCTCGGGCAGCAAGAGCAGCGTGACCTGCTGGCCCGGGTGCTGCCTGTTCCACGGCCCGATCAGCGCCCTGAAGAACCCGGCGTCGTCCCTGCCGGTGGCGAAGGTGATGGGGCCGATCCCGTTGGCGGCGGGAGCCGCCCCGCCCGATGGAGGGCTGTCGGGGCTGCATCCTGCGGCGAGCAAGAGGCCCGCCGTGGCCGCTGCCACGGCCGCGGCGACGCGTACTCTCGCGATCGCGCGCCTCATGCTGCCTCCAGCCCTCCATTGGGATAGATGCATGTTATGCACATGTGTTATGTATATGTCAACGGGCTCTGCCGATCCGGGGGACGGCCGCCGGCCCCCGGACCCCCGGCTGCCGGCGGCGGCCCTGTGCCGCGGGAGGCTCCCCGGGCGGGGCTGGCATTGCCTTGCCAGTGATAGGCGATGGCCGGGAGCGGCGATAATCTGACTAATGCGGCTCCACAGGAGGAGGCAAGAAGGTGCGGCAGCCCCTGCTGGCGCTGCTCGCGAAGGAACCGGCGCATGGCTACGAGCTGAAGCTCGCCCTTGAGCAGACCTTCGGGCAGGCGTACTCGTCACCCAACATCGGCCAGATCTACGTCACGCTGAAGCGGCTCGAGCAGGACGGCCTCGTCCGCAGCCAGGACGTCGAGCAGGACAGCCGTCCCAACAAGCGCGTGTACGAGCTGACCCCCGCGGGACGTGAGGAACTCGCCGCGTGGGTGGCAGAGCCGACCGAGGGCCCCCGGGTGCGTGACGAGTTCTTCATGAAGCTCATCCTGGCGCCGCTGGCCGGCCTGGCGGACCGGATGGAGCTCATCAACTCCCAGCGGCACCATTATTTCGGCATAATGCGGAGCCTGATGGACATGCAGGCGAACATGGATAACGCGAGCCCCGCGGCCCGGCTGCTGGTCGAGGGCGCCGTCCTGCACTTGCAGGCGGACCTGGACTGGCTGGAACGCTGCCAGGAGGAACTCGTGTGAGAGGCGTGTTTTCCCGGGAGGACCGCCCCCCGGGATCCCCCCGCCGCTTCTCCCGGGGGGACCCGTCCCCCCGGGCCCCCCACGGGGGGGACTGCCCGTCCCCCCATGCCCCCCTGGCCCCCGGGGGGGCTCCCGCGGGACCCGCGGCGGACCCCCGCGGCGGTTCCGCGCCGGGGGCGCCCGCGCTCCTGCGGGCCCGGGGGCTGGTCAAGGTGTACCGGTCCGGCGCCGTGCCCGTCGAGGCCGTGCGGGGGGTCGACATCGAGGTCGGCGTCGGCGAGTTCGTGGCCATCATGGGGCCGTCGGGCTCGGGAAAGTCCACCCTGCTGCACGTTCTCGGGGGCCTTGAGCGGGCCACGCGGGGGGAGATCTGGCTGCGGGGGCAGCGCGTGGACGGGCTGTCCGCCGCCGCATGGGCGGTCCTGCGGCGCAGGCACGTGGGTTTCGTGTTCCAGTTCTTCAACCTGCTGTCCACCATGACGGTCGCCGACAACGTCGAACTGCCCGCGCTGCTGGCCGGCGCGTCCCCCCGGCAGGCGCGCAGGCGCCGTGCGGAACTCCTCGCCGAGCTCGGCATGTCGGCCAAGGCGGACATGGCTCCCTCGCGCCTGTCCGGCGGCGAGCAGCAGCGTGTCGCGCTGGCGCGCGCGCTGGCGAACGAGCCGAGCCTGCTGCTTGCCGATGAGCCGACCGGCAACCTGGACAGCGCCAGCGCCCGCGACGTGCTGCGGCTCCTGCGCCGCGCGCACGCCGCCGGCCAGACGATCCTGATGGTGACGCACGACGCCAAGGTCGCGGGCCTGGCGGACCGGGTGATCAGCCTGTTCGACGGGATGATCGCCGACGACGCCAGGGTCGTCCCGGCGTCGCGGAAGGCGACGCCGGTCCGGGACATCCTTGAGCTGAGGGGCTGACGGGCGATGCGGGGCACGGTGCGGTGGACGCGTGCCGACCTGCGTGCCCACCGCGGCCAGTCCGCCCTCACGGTGGCCGTCGTCGCGGGCGTGGTCGCCGCGCTCGTGCTCGCCACCATGCTGCTCGAAGGCGCCCTCAACCCGTGGCAGGAACTGTTCGCCCGGACCCGCGGCGCGGACATGCTCGTCTACCTCGCCGACGGCACCCCGGTCAGAGAGCTGCGCGCGCTGCCGGGCGTGCGGGCGGTCGCCGCCCCCTACGACGCCGCGCCGGCGACGCTCGTGCAGGGCGCGCAGAAGTCACAGGTCGAACTGCGCGGCATGGGGCCGTCGCCGCCGGCGATGTCGGCGCCGTTCGTCGTCGCGGGAAGCTGGCTGCGCGCCGGCAGCCCGGACGGCGTGGTGGTCGAGGCGTCGTTCGCCGCCGCCACCCACGTGGGGGTGGGGGACCGGATCGTCCTCGACGGCGTGGACGGCACCACGGTCGCGATGCGCGTGATCGGCATCGCCGACACCGCGGACCAGGGCTTCTACCCGCAGTGGACGCCGGGCCTGATCTGGGCGGGCCGCACCCTGCTGTCCCGGGTGGAGCCCGCCCCGAGCGAGACCACCGAAGTCGTCGGCCTGCGGCTTGCCGACCCTTCGGCGGCGGGCACCGGCCAGGTCTCCCAGGAGGTCTTCGACGCCTACAACGGCGCGAGCGAGAGTTCGCCGGTCGAGCGGATCATCACCAGGCAGCAGGTCATGGAGTCGATGGCGAGCGACGACAGGCTGCTCGGGCTGCTGCTGGCGTTGTTCGGCATCATCGCGCTGGTGGCCGCGCCGTGCGCGATCGCCAACGTCACGTCCGGACGGGTGCTGATGCAGCGCCAGGACATCGCGATGCTCAAGGCGCTGGGCTTCACTCCCGGACAGGTGGTGCGGATGCTGATCGCCGAGCAGACGGCGCTCGGCGTGGCCGGGACCGGCCTCGGGCTGGCCACCGCCCGGATCGCGACGTCACCGGAGTTCGTCCGCCCGGCGGCGGGGATCCCGGTCACGCTGGCGCCGCTGCCTGGCTCCTGGACGGCGCTGATCGCCGCCGGAACCGTCCTCACCGTGGTGATCGCCACGGCCATCCCGGCATGGCGGGCGGGGAGGATGTCACCGGTCGCGGCCGTCCAGCCGAGCCCGCCGGGCGGCCACCTCTCCCCGGTCGCCAGGCTGTCCCTGCTCGTCCGGCTGCCGGCCGCCCTCGTCCTCGGCGTGCGCGACGCGCTGACCAGGCGGCTGCCCGCCGCGCTCACCGTGGCGGGCGTCGCCATCCCGATGGCGATGATCACGATCGCGCTCGCCTGCTGGGCGACGATCGGCGCCTTCACGTCCGACCCGGGCCGGATCGGCCTGGCCGGCGCGCTGACCGTGTACCCCGGAGGGCTGAGCGCCGCGCAGACGACCGCCCTGATCGCACGGGACGGCGAGGTCGGCGCCTACTACCCCGGCGCCCAGTTCGACACGCTGCTGCCGGGCGACAACGGCACGTTCGTGGCACGCGCGATGGGCACCTCGCGGTCGCCGTACCCGTTCCAGCCGGTGCAGGGACGAATGTTCGGCGCGCAGGACGAGGCGGTCGCGGGTCAGGGGTTCCTCGACCTGATGCACGTCAGGGTCGGCTCCTGGATCGACCCGACCATCGACGGCGTGCCCGTCATCTTGCACATCGTCGGCCGGACGATAGAGCCCGACGACAACGGCGACGTGCTCGACTTCGGCATGGACGCGCTGCCGGCGGCGGGCGCGTCGGCCCCGATGTTCTACAGCCTGGTGCTGCGGCCGGGCGTCTCCGCGGCCGCCGCCCGCGCTTGGCTGCTGCGCGCGTCGGGCGGCCGGCTCGACGTCCGGGTGGTGCCCAACCCCGCCGCCCGGCTCGGGGTCGTCCGCGTGGTGATCGTGGTCGCGGTCGTCATCCTCGCGATGATCGCCATGGCGAACCTGCTGACCGCGACCCATGTCGGCCTGCGGGACCACATCCACGAGGCGGGCATCCTCAAGGCGATGGGCCTTACCCCGCGGCAGGTGACCGCGACGCTCGTGGTCAGCACCACCATCGTGACCGCGATCGGGGTCGTGGCCGGCGTCGCCGCCGGGTGCGCCGCGGCGCCGCGCCTGATCAACGCCCAGGGCCGGGGCAGCGGCATGGGCTGGGGCATCGCCGCCGGCCTGTCGCCGCCGGCGATCGCCGGCCTGGTCGGCGCCGCCCTCGCCGTCGCCGTCGCGGCCGCGCTCTTCCTCGCCCGCCGCGCCACCCGTGCCCGGGACCCCCTGCTGGCCGCCCGCGTCCCCGTCCCCGCCTAGCCGCCCGCGCGCCGGCTGCGAGGTCGTCCTCTCCGAAGGCCCCGGCGACGGTCAGGACTACGGCGGCGCCCGGGTCGCGGACCCGTGCCGCTGAAACGCTCCGCGGTCATGTCATGACTCGCAGGCGAGGAGGCCGAGGATCGCCTCGCCGTACCTGGCGAGCTTGGACTCGCCGACGCCGTTGATCTGAGACAGCTCGGCGAGCGTCGCCGGCCGCGCGGCGGCGAGCTGGCGCAGCGTCGCGTCGTGGAAGACCACGTAGGCGGGCACGCCCTGCTCCCTGGCGGCGGCACCGCGCCAGGCGCGGAGCCTCTCGAACACCGCGGCGTCCCCGGGGGACAGGTCGCCGGCCTCCGGCCCCGTGGTTCCGGCGCCGCGCGCGGCGCCGGAACCACGGGGAGCCCGCGCCGGCTTCGGCGCGGGCGCGTCCCGGCGCAGCAGCACCGTCCGCTGCCCGCGCAGCACCTCGCCGCTGCTCTCGGTGAGCGCCAGCGTCTGGTACTCGCCGTGTACCGCGAGCAGCCCCCGGGCGAGGAGCTGGCGGACCACGCCGCGCCATTCGGCCTCGCGCAACTCGGTGCCGATCCCGAACACGGAGAGCTCATGGTGCCGGTTTCCGGTCACCTTCTCGGTCTTGCGGCCCAGCAGGATGTCGATGACCTGGCCCGCGCCGAACCGCTGGCCCCGCTCGCGGTCCAGCCGGACGACGGCGGACAGCAGCTTCTGAGCGGCCACCGTGCCGTCCCATACGTCCGGCGGGGACAGGCACGTGTCGCAATTGTGACAGGCCACCGCCCGTTCGGAAAAATAGGCCAGCAGCTGGCTGCGGCGGCATTCAGTCGTCTCGCAGAGGGCCAGCATCGCATCGAGATGGGCGTGCAGCCGGCGCCGGTGCGCGGGGTCGCCTTCTGAGGCGTCGATCAGCCGCCGCTGCTGCACCACGTCGGCGAGGCCGTAGGCGAGCCAGGCGGTCGCGGGCTGTCCGTCGCGGCCCGCCCGGCCGGTTTCCTGGTAGTAGCCCTCGACGGAGCGGGGCAGGTCCAGGTGCGCCACGAAGCGGACGTCCGGCTTGTCGATCCCCATCCCGAACGCGATCGTGGCGACGATCACCAGGCCGTCCTCGCGCAGGAAGCGAGCCTGGTGTTCGGCGCGGGTGCCGGCGTCGAGGCCGGCGTGGTAGGGCAGGGCGGGGATGCCGCCCTCGGTGAGGAAGCCGGCGATGCGGTGCGTGGAATCGCGGGACAGGCAGTAGACGATCCCGGCGTCGCCGGGATGCTCGGCCCGCAGGAAGGACAGCAGCTGGCGCTTGGGGTCGCTCTTGGGGACTATCCGGTAGCCGATGTTCGGCCGGTCGAAGGAGGAGACGAACATCGTCGCGCCGGCCAGCTTGAGCCGGGCCGCGATCTCCTCGCGCGTGGCCTGGGTGGCGGTGGCGGTCAGCGCGATCCGCGGCACGTCCGGCCAGCGCTCGTGCAGCACCTGAAGCTCCAGGTAGTCCGGGCGGAAGTCGTGCCCCCACTGCGACACGCAGTGCGCCTCGTCGATGGCGAAGACGGAGATCTTCGCGCTGTCAAGCAGCCGCAGCGTGGCGTCGGCCCGCAGCCGCTCGGGGGCGAGGTAGAGCAGGTCCAGCTCGCCGGCCCGGAACTGCTGCTCGACGACGTGCCGCGTGCCGGGGTCCTGCGTGGAGTTGAGGAAGTCGGCGCGGATCCCGAGCTGGCGCAGCGCCCGCACCTGGTCCTGCATGAGCGCGATCAGCGGCGAGATGACCACCCCGGTGCCCGGGCGGACCAGCGCCGGGATCTGGTAGCACAGCGACTTGCCGCCGCCCGTCGGCATCAGCACCAGCGCGTCGCCGCCCGCGATGACGCGGGCGATGATCTCCTCCTGCTGGCCGCGGAACCGCTCGAACCCGAACACGCGGTGCAAGACGGCCGCCGCCGCGCGCCGCGCGCCGTCGGCCGGGTTCTGCTCGCTGGAGTGCTGTCCGGCAGGGGTGGCCACGCGGCGATTCTACGGTCCGGCGCCGACATCCGCCGGCCGCGAGTGCCGGCGGCGTCACGCGCCAGCGACGGATTTCCTGTAGACAGTGTCTACAAAATGGTGTAGACACTGTCTACATGGGTGAGGGCGGTTCACTGCGGGACCGGCTGCTGACGGTGGCGGGCGACCTGCTGGATGCGGAGGGGGTAGGTGCTGTCACGTTGCGGGAGATCGCCCGCCGGGCCGGGGTGAGCCATGGCGCGCCGCTGCGGCACTTCCCGAGCCTGGCCAACCTGCTGGCTCATGTGTCGGCCGGGGGATTCCGCCGCCTCAGCGACGCCATGGTGGCCGGCGCGGCCGGGCACGGCCTGTCGGCGCGGGACCGGCTGGCCGGGGCCGCGCGGGCGTACTGCCGGTTCGGGCTGGACCGGCCGGGCCTGCTGACGTTGATGTTCCGCTGGGACCTGGTGGACCTGAGCGAGCCGGAGCTTGCCGCAGCCTCCCATGAGACGTTCGGCCGGCTCACCGAGATGGTAGCCGCCGCCCAGGCGGAGGGCTGGCAGCCGGGTTCCGACCCGAAGCGGCTGGCGGGAGCCGTGTGGAGTGCCGTGCACGGCCTGGTCAGCCTGTGGGTGCCCGGTGCCCTGCAGCGGCCCACCGGCGCCACCGAACTTGACGAGATCCTCGGCCCGCTGCTTGCCATCGTTATCTACCCCGAGGGAGGCAACCCATGACGTATTCGATCGTGGCCCGTGACCCGGTGACCGGCGAGATGGGCGTCGCCGTCCAATCCTGCATGTTCGGTGTGGGGGCCAGCGTGCCGTGGGCGCATGCCGGTGTCGGCGCGGTGGCCACCCAGGCGTTCACCGAGCCCGCCTACGGCCCCCGGTGCCTGGACGCGCTGCGGGCCGGGGCATCGGCGGCCGAGGCGCTGGACAACGCGACGGCCGCCGATCCCGCCGCGTCCCTCCGGCAGGTCGGCGTCGTTGCCGCCGACGGGACCGCGGCCGCCGTTACGGGGGAAGGCTGCATCGGGCATGCCGGTCATCTGGCCGGCGAGGGCTTCGTGGTTCAGGCGAACATGATGGCGAGCCCGCGGGCGTGGCCGGCGATGGCCGAGGCGTTTACCTCTGCCGCGGGTCCGCTTGCCCGCCGTCTCCTCGCCGCCCTGGAGGCGGGCCAGCGGACCGGGGGTGATGCCCGGGGGGTGATGTCTGCCGCGCTGGTGGTCGTCGGCGGCCAGCCCGCTGACGCGTGGCCGGGGCGGCTGGCGGACCTGCGGATCGACCGCAGCGCCGACCCGCTCGGCGACCTGCGCGGGCTCTTGGACGCCGCCGACGCCTATGCCCGCTTCGACCGGGCGGTCGGCGAGCTGTTCGGCGGCGACGCTGACGCCGCCCTGGCCGATGTCGAGGCGGCGCTTGCCGCGCTGCCGGGCGAGGAGAATCTGCGGTTCCTGCGCGCCGGGGCGCTGCTGGCCCGGGGTGACCTCCAGGGCGGCCGGGATGAGCTGCGCTCCCTGCTCGCCGGACGGCCGAGCTGGGAGGTCATCGTCCGTAGCTTCGCCGCAAAGGGCATGCTCCCCCTGCCGCCTGCCGCATCGATCGAAACCATCCTCGCTTAGGGCGGCCCGCCGGGCCCGCGCCACGCCCCGCTCACTCGATGCGCGTCGCGATGGGAGTGCCGGGGTGATGTCCGCCAGGTAGTTACGGCCCTTCTCATCACGCAGCTTCTCCGCACCGACCTCCACGGTGAACGAGTCCGGCTCGGCCCGCCGGAGCCTGGCTGCCTGGGCCATGCCGATTGCGCAATCGACCACAGTAGAGCGGGACGTGTCAATGGCCCAACGGAGAACGCATCCGCTCCGCCGCGCCGCCTCATGATCGAGGCGACCTACGAACTGTAGCGGCCCGTGGTGCGGTGCCGTC
>Ga0209061_1003695_pt1 | contig 16105 bp, 14 predicted proteins | sample Coa_R1_10_FD_187157 | JGI IMG/M metagenome (GOLD analysis project Ga0209061, IMG submission 187157) | Surface soil microbial communities from Centralia Pennsylvania, which are recovering from an underground coalmine fire - Coalmine... | ecosystem: Environmental > Terrestrial > Soil >...
GCACAAAGGGCCAGGCCGAGGGCCTGCCCCCGCCGTGCACGTCCACCCCCGACCGCAGCAGCCCGTATATCGTTGACGCGGAAAGGGTCATCTACCGGCACTGTTGCAACGACCCGTTGAGGCCAAGGCCGCCAAACCCATGCAGAAGCACCGAATCCCTACAGTTAATGGCCGCCAGCATCAGGGGCGGGCGGGCCGCCGACAGCATCCAGGGCGGGCCGCAGCGACGCCGGGCCGGGCCGCAGCCAGCACCCCGCGCCGCGAACGACTTCTCGGGCGGGGCCCCGGTTCCTAAAACGCCAGGGTCTGCGCGCGCCGGTTGACTTCGGTCGCCCGGTGCCTGCAGATCGCGTCGATCGGCGTGCCCGGCAGCGAGTCGTCCGCGGTGAACAGCCAGCGCAGCGCCTCGAGCTCGTCGAACCCGCAGTCGAACAGCAGGGTGAGCGTCCCGGACAGGCCCTTGACGACCTGGTGGCCGTCGAGGAAGGCGGCGGGGACGGCAAGCTCCCCCCCGGGACGGGTCACGGCCAGCAGCCTGCGGTCGCGGAGCATCTGCTTCACCCGCCCGGCGGGGATGCCGAGCCGGCCGGCCACCTCGGGAAGTGCCAGCCAGTCGCCGACGAGGGCGTCGGTCAGGGGGTCAATCTGTGCCACGAATCCAATGTCCCACGTCCGGGCTCCCGCCAAACACCCCGTCAGGAGGTCACCGCCCTTGTCACCGGGACGGCGGGGTCGGCGAGCCTGGCGGCGTCGACGGGCTCGGCTGCGGCGATCACCCGGCGCGCCTGCAGCAGGTCGCGGGGCCGGCCCACGGTCAGGATCGCGACCAGGGCGCCGCCGGCGAGCCAGCACGCCGCCCAGGTCTGCTCGGCAGGGTCGCCGCGCCAGACCAGGCGGTCGGCGTCGCCGTGGTATCCCGCGTACTGCACCATGCGGCCGAACTGCTCGGACCAGAAGTACGGGACCGGGTCATACACCTCGTCGCCGCCGAGCACGTTGGCGGCGACGACCTCGGGCGCGTGCAGCGCCACGTCCCAGTGCTCGAAGCGCAGCCGCCGCCCGAACCGCAGCGACTCGAACGCGGCGCAGTCCCCCACCGCGTACACGCCGGGCACCGAGGTCCGCAGGCCCGCATCGGCGGCGACGCCGTTCTCCAGCCAGATGCCCGAGCCGTCCAGCCAGCCGACGGCCGGCCGTACCCCGACGGCGGTGACGACCTCGTCCGCGTCGATCCACCCGCCGCCGGCCAGGGCGAGCCCGCCGGGCTGCACGGACTCCACGGCGACGCCGGTGCGCAGGTCGATGCCCGCGGCGGCGTACCAGCGCGCGGTCTGCGCCCCCACCGGGGCGCCCACGGCCGCGGCCAGCGGCGCGGGTCCCGCCTCGGCCACCGTGACCCGGCAGCCGCGCGCGGCGGCCGCCGTCGCCAGTTCCGCCCCGATCCAGCCGGCGCCGACGATGGCCAGCCGCAGCCCGGGCCGCAGCAGGCCGCGCAGCGCCAGCGCATCGTCGTAGCTGCGCAGGAACCGCTGCCGCCCGGGACCCGGCAGCGCGACGGGCAGGGCGCCGGTGGCCAGCACCAGGCCATCGAAGCGGTACTTGTCCCGGTCCGTGACCAGGGCCCCGGCGCCGGCCCCGAGGTCCAGGCCGGTGGCGGTCTCGCCGGGGTGGAAGTCCACGTCGAGCGCGGCGAAGTCGGCCTGCAGCGACGGGTCGACCGCGGGCTCGGTCAGCACCTTCTTCGACAGCGGCGGCCGGTCGTACGGGGGACGCGCCTCCGCCCCGATCAGGGTGATCCGGCCGGCGAAGCCGCGGGCCCGCAGTTCCTCGGCCGTGCGCAGGCCCGCCAGCCCGGCGCCCGCCACCACGACCCGCCCGGTGTCCGCCACAACCAGACAGGGTACGCGCGGCGGCGGATGCCGATCCGGCCCGCTGGCCGCGGTACCATCTCGTCATGCCGAGCGAGGAGCCGGCCGGCACCGGGAACCGGCCGCCCCTTCCGGAGGCCGGCCTGGACCGCCGGGCTTGGGACGCGCTGCGCTGGCGGCAAGACCACCTGCCCGTCGGCCTGCTCCGCCGGCCGGCGGACGTGCGGGCGCTATCGCGGCTGGAGCAGGACGCCGCATGGCGGCTCGCGACCCGGCTCGGCGTGGACGACGACCAGCGCTACTCGCTCATCTGGCACCACGTCAGGCAGGTCGGGCAGCGCCTGGCCGCAGCCAGGCCCGACCTCACCGCGGCCGCCGTGCCCCGGCGGCGGGCCCGCCGCCCCGGCGTGCTCGCCGTCACGGTGGGCTGGGGGACGTGGCTGGAGAACCGGCAGGCGGACCTCTACGGCCGCTGGTTCCGGATCCGGATGGCCGGCCACGACCGGGAGGTGCCGGAAGGGCGGTAGCGAGGGCAGCCCGGCCCGGGCACTGGTGACGCGGGGAGAAGACGATAAACGGCGCCGGGCGCACCGGGCGACCGTACAATCGTCCGCGATGGACCATACGCTGGCCGACCCGCTCACCGGGCGCCTGCTCGACGGGCGCTACGCGGTGACGGCGCGCATCGCGGACGGCGGGATGGCCACCGTCTACCTGGCCACCGACACCAGGCTGGACCGCCAGGTCGCGATCAAGGTCATGCACGCCGAACTGGCCAGGGACTCCGACTTCGTCCGCAGGTTCGTCGGCGAGGCCAAGTCGGTCGCGCGGCTGTCGCACCAGAACGTGGTCGCGGTGTTCGACCAGGGCGCCGACGGCCCGTTCCTGTACCTGGCGATGGAGTACGTGCCGGGGAGCACGCTCAAGGACCTGCTCCGCGAGCGCGGCCGGCTCGCCCCCGCGACGGCGCTCGACATCATGGTCGGCGTGCTCGACGGGCTCGCCGCCGCGCACGCATGCGGGATCGTGCACCGCGACGTCAAGCCGGAGAACGTGCTGCTGACCGCGGACGGCCGGGTCAAGGTGGCCGACTTCGGGCTGGCCAGGGCGCAGGCTGCCGCCGGGCACACCAGCGCGGGCCTGCTCATCGGCACGGTCGCCTACCTGGCGCCCGAGCAGGTGGCCGGCGACGGGGCCGGCCCGCGGTCGGACGTGTACTCGGCGGGGGTGATGCTGTTCGAGATGCTCACCGGCCGTCAGCCGTTCACCGGCGAGTCCCCGCTTGCGGTCGCCTACAAGCACGTCAACTCGGAGGTCCCGGCCCCGTCGGCGCTGGTGCCCGGGGTACCGGAGCGACTCGACCGGCTCGTGCTCGCGGCCACCAGGCGCGACCCGGCGCTGCGCTTCGCGAACGCGGGCGAGTTCGGCCGCGCGGTCCGCCGGCTCGGCGGGCCAGCCGCCGGGCCGGGCGGGCCGGCCGGCGAGCGGAGCGGGCTCACCGGCGTGATGGGGGCCGCCGTGCAGGGCCTGGCCGAGGCGCCGTGGCTGGACCTGGACGCACAGGCGGGCTCCTGGGGCGGCACGGGCCCGGCCGACGGCGCCGGCCCGGCCGGCGCGGGACGGTCCGGCGCCGGGGCCGGCGACGGCATCGAGTCCCGCACGCTGGTGGTGCACCGCGCCGACGGCGGCTACGACGGCCGGGAGCCGTTCCTGCAGCGCTGGCTGTTCAGCCCGCGTCTCGGCGTGATCGCGCTGGTCGCCGCGCTCGGCATCGGGCTGGGGCTCGGCGGCTGGTGGGTCACCTCGGGACGGTACGCGCCGGTCCCCTCGGTGGCCGATGACACGGTCGGCAGGGCCACCGCCGTGCTGACGGCCGACGGCTTCAGAGTGGCCAGCGGCCCCCGGGCCGTGCACAGCAACGCGGTGCAGCAGGGCCTGGTGGTCGGCACCAGCCCGTCCGGGCGGGCGCCGAAGGGCTCGGCCGTCACCATCCTGGTCTCGGCGGGGCCGTTCACGTCCACGGTGCCGGACGTGAAGGGCCAGACGCTGGCCCGGGCCGAGGCCACGCTGCGGCGGGCGCACCTGAGCTACCGCGCGCAGGACGCCGCCTCGACGGCGCCGCCCGGCACCGTGCTCGGCACCAGCCCGGCCGCCGGCACCTCCTGGCCGCAGACAAAGCCGGTGACGATCCTGGTTGCCGCCCCGCTGCAGATGCCGGACTTCGTCGGGATGAACGTGCAGGCGGCGCAGCAGTGGGCCGGCCAGCACGGCGTCAACCTGCAGCAGCAGCCCGACAACGCCAGCCAGCAGCCGCAGGGCACGATCACCGGGCAGCAGCCGGCTCCCGGCACCGGCGTTCAGCAGGGCGAGACCGTGACCGTCACCGTCTCCGCGGGCCCGCAACTGGTCCCGGTGCCCGACACGATCGGCCTGTCGGTCGGGCAGGCGACACAGGAACTGCAGGCCGCGGGATTCAACGTGCAGGTGGTCCGCATCGGGCCGTTCGACAAGGTGTTCGGCTACAGCCCCATGGTGGCGCAGGCGCCGCGCGGCACCACGATCACCCTCGAAGCCGGATTCTGACCCGGCCGTCGTTTCCCGGCACCGGACACCTGGCCGGGACGCCGCGCCGCGGCGTGTGCTATGGTGCTGGCCATGCGCCAGCAGTTCTGGTTTTGGTTTGGCTACCGGCCCGGGTCCCGGACGGTCGCCTGCCAGACCTTGCGCTGACGGAAGCGACCTCGCGAGAGCCCCGGGCCGGACGGCCCGGGGCTCTCTTTGTGGCAAGGATGGAGGCGGACCGCATGGTGGTGGTGATGGCCGCGGAGGCCGGCCAGTCGGATGTCGACGGCGTCGTCGACCTGGTGCGGGCGGCGGGCTGCGACGCCTTCGTCAGCCGCGGCATGTCCCGGACGATCGTCGGCCTGGTCGGCGACGTGGAGCACCTGGAGACGCTGAACCTGCGCGCCCTGCCGGGGGTCAGCGACGTGGTGCGGATCTCCGCGCCGTACAAGCTGGTGAGCCGGGAGCATCACCGGGAGCGCTCGGTGACCACGGTGGCCGGGGTGCCGATCGGGCCGGACACGCTGACGGTCATCGCCGGGCCGTGCGCGGTGGAGACCGCGGAGCAGACGCTGGCCGCCGCGCTGATGGCCAGGGCCGCGGGCGCCTCGCTGCTGCGCGGCGGCGCGTACAAGCCGCGCAGTTCGCCGTACGCGTTCCAGGGGCTCGGCGAGGCGGGGCTGAAGATCCTCGCCGACGTGCGCGAGGCCACCGGGCTGCCCGTGGTGACCGAGGTCGTCGACCCCGGCGACGTGGACCTGGTGGCCGGATACGCCGACATGCTCCAGGTGGGCACCCGCAACATGCAGAACTTCCCGCTGCTGCAGGCGGTCGGCGCCGCCGGCAAGCCCGTCATGCTCAAGCGCGGCATGAGCGCCACCATCGAGGAATGGCTGATGGCCGCCGAGTACATCGCCCAGCGCGGCAACCTGGACATCGTGCTGTGCGAGCGCGGCATCCGGACCTTCGAGAAGGCCACCAGGAACACCCTGGACATCAGCGCGGTGCCGGTCGCGCAGCGGCTGTCGCACCTGCCGGTGATCGTGGACCCCTCGCACTCCGGCGGCCGCCGCGACCTGGTGCTGCCGCTGTCGCGGGCCGCGATCGCGGTCGGCGCCGACGGCATCATCGTGGACGTGCACCCGCACCCGGAGACCGCGCTGTGCGACGGGCCGCAGGCGCTGGTGGAGTCCGACCTCCGCGAGCTTGCCAGCGTCGCCGCACACCTGTCCCCGCTCGTCGGCCGGACGCTGACCCCGGCTCCCGACCCCGTCGCCCTGCTGAACGCGTAATATCTTGACATGTGCCGAACGGCCGGGGCACACTGGTACCCGATGGGGGCCCGGCGCGGCAGGGAGTGTGAGCACGATGTTCGAGCGGTTCAGTGACCGGGCGCGGCGGGTGGTCGTGCTGGCGCAGGAGGAGGCCAGGATGCTCGGGCACGGCTACATCGGCACCGAGCACCTGCTGCTCGGGCTGATCCACGAGGGCGACGGCACCGCCGCGCGGGCGCTGCGCGCGCTGGACGTCGACCTGGACACGCTGCGCCGGGAGGTGGAGGCGCTCGTCGGCCGCGGCGAGGGGCAGCGGCAGGGGCACATCCCGTTCACCCCGCGGGCGAAGAAGGCGCTCGAGCTGGCGCTGCGCGAGATGGTGCAGCTCGGGCACCACTACATCGGCACGGAGCACCTGCTGCTCGGCCTTCTCCGGGAGGGAGACGGGGTCCCCGCCGAGGTGCTGCGCCAGCGGGGCATCGAGCTGGACACGGTCAGGCAGGAGGTCATCCGGCAGCTGCACGGCCACGAGGTCCGGCGCCGGCGCCGGGCGCCGTGGGCGCGGTCCGGCGGGGAGGGCGCCACGCTGGAGGACATCGCGCGCCGACTGCGCGCCATCGACGCGCGGCTGGCCGCGATCGAGAACAAGCTCGGCGTCACCGACTCCCCGGCGCGGCGGCGGCTGCGCGAGATCGACACGCAGATCGCCAGGGTCCGCAACCAGAAGGAGTCCGCCATCGACGAGCAGGACTTCGAGCGGGCGGCCCGGCTGCGCGAGGAAGAGAAGAGGCTGCTCGCGGACAGGGGCGAGGCCGAGGCCGCGTGGCTCGCGGCCGGGGACATCCCGGAGGCCGGCCTGTCCTCCGCGGAGGGCCCTGACGGCGGCGAGGAGCCGGGCGGCGAGGAGCCCGGGGCCGCGTCGGGCCGGTAGCCGCCGGCGGGGGCCGCGGGGGCCGCGGGGGCGTTCGGCTGGCGGGGCCGGAGCCGGGTGGCCGGGTCCGTGACAGCGCCGGCCGTTCGGGTTCATGGTCCTACTGGCGGTACTCCTGGGCGCTCATGGCAAGCTCCTCGGCCAGGTCGGCGGCGTCCAGCCGGCCCTCGATGCGGCGCAGGTCGTCGATCCGGGCGCGGGTCTCCACCCGGCGCGGGGTCAGCAGCGTGCAGCAGTCCTGGTCGGGCAGTTCGGAGATGGCCAGGGTGCGGATGCGGCGCGCCTCGGCCATGATCTCGGTCTTGTCCCAGCCGATCAGCGGCCGCAGGATCGGCAGCCGGACCGCGTCGTCCAGCGCGGTGATGTTGGCGAGCGTCTGGCTGCTCACCTGACCCAGCGAGTCGCCGGTGACCAGCGCGGAGCCGCCGAGCCGCCGGGCCAGCGCCTCGCCGGTCCTGAGCATCAGCCGGCGCTGCGCCACGATCTGCAGCCGGTCCGCGCCGGAGGAGGCCAGCGCCTGCTGCGCCTTGCCGAACGGCACCACGAACAGCCGCGACCCGCCCTGGAACCTGTCCAGCCCGCGCACCAGCGCGTAGGCCTTGTAGATCGATTCCGGGCCGGTCAGCGGCATCCCGGAGAAGTGCAGGAAGTAGCAGCGCAGGCCGCGGCGCATCATCCGGTACGCCGCGACCGGCGAGTCGATGCCGCCCGACATGAGCGCGACCGCCTTGCCGCTCATCCCGACCGGGAGGCCGCCCTGGCCGGGCAGGCCCTCGGTGAACACGAACACCTCATCGGCGTCGACCTCGATGAACACCTCGGTGTCGGGGCGGCTGAGGTTGACGCCCAGGGCGTGCGCGTCCTGGATCTCGCGGCCGACGAGCACGGCAAGCTCCGCGGAGGTCAGCGGGAAGCGCTTGTCCCTGCGGCGGGGCCGCACCGCGAACGTGCCGTCTTTGTCCGCGGTCAGCGCGATGGCGGCGGCGACCACGGCCTCGGGGGTCCTGGCGGTGCGCAGCGGCCGGCATACCCGGGCGATGCCGGGGACGTCGCGCATGCGCTCGGCGATCGTTGCCGCGGCCTCCGCCCAGCCGGCCTCGCCGCGGCGGGCGCCGTCGGCCACCCGCAGCACGATCACCCCGTCGCGCTGCCGCAGGTCGATGGGCACGCCCGTTTCCCGCACCGCGGCCCGGATGTTGCCGTGCAGGATCCGCTCGAACTGCTGCCTGTTCCGGCCCTTGAGCACGATCTCGCCCAGCTTGAGCAGGACGCACGGCTCGCCGGCGCCCTGGGGTGCTTGCTGGTGCGCCGGCGCCTGCTGGTGCGCCGGCGGCGCGCCCTGGCCGGCCGGCGCGGGGATCTGCGGCACTCCCCCAGTCTGCCAGCAGCGGGCCGGTGGGCGTGACGGTTGCGTGTCGGGGTCAGCCGGAGGCGGGAACGGGCGCCGGGCCCGGTGCCTTCCCGGGCGGGGCTGCGCCGGCGGCATCGGTGACGGCGCCTGGAGCGGCCTCGGTGACGGCGCCTGGAGCGGCCTCGGTGACGGCAAGTGCGGCGGCATTTGTGGTGGCCCGCGCCGCGTTGTAGCGTGCGGACATGGGCAGCCACCCCGAGGAGGAGATCCGAGCCTCCGTGGGCGCGCGCCGGGACCTGGGTCCCGGCTACGACGACGTGGTGGCCGAGGGGCTCGTCGAACGCATCGGCGCGGAGATCGACAAGCGGATAGACGAACGGCTCCGGCAGCGCGGGTTCGCCGCCGCGGCTGGGGGCCCGGCCGCGGTCACCGGGACGCTCCCGGCGACGCCGGGATACCAGGGTTTCTCCGGGCAGTCCGGATACCAGTGGCCCGGCTACCCCGGATACCAGGGATACCAGGCACCGGCCCGGCCGCCGGCTGCGACCCAGGTTCCCGCGCCGGACCAGCCGCCGGCGGCGCTGGCGGGCAGGCCGGGCCCGGCCGGCACCGCGCAGCGCAGCGTGGCGACCACGATCACCGCCCTCGGGTCGATGGCGCTCGGCGTGGGGGCGACCGCGGTCGTCTCCTCGCATTTCAGCAGCTCCGGGGCGCAGGCGTTCCTGGTGCTGGTCATCTGGATCGCGATCGCGGTCATCAACGTGGCCCACGCGCGGCACCGCTGACGCCCGAGGGCGCTGGCCGCCCGAGAATGTCATACCCCCCTCGTAGCGTATGCGGCATGAACCCAGCACGCAGACGCCGCGTCAACCCCCCAGGACAACGGTGCCAGTGCCCGGAGTGCCGGGCACTGGCCGAGGGGATCGACCTCGATCCCGAGGCCTGCATGCGGGCCGTCGCCGAGGACATCCGCTCCGCCGGCTGGTCGGTCTCCGCCGTGCTCGGCGACCAGATCGCACCGCCCTGGGCCTACACCATCGGCCTGTGGCTCAGCTACTCCGGCCCGGAGCTGGCCATGTTCGGCCTGCCCGTGCGGCACATGACCGTCATCCTGAACTCGGCCGGGGACCGCATCGCGGACGGCGAGGTGATCGGGGCGGGAGCCCGGCTCGACGGGATCTGCCCGTGCTCGCTGGAGCTGCGGCCCGTGCACCCGAGCTGGCGGACGACGAGCATGTTCGCCGTCTCCGACCGGTACCACGGCTACATCAGGCCGGGCTTCCTCCAGGTGGTCTGGCCGGACAGGAAGGGCCGCTACCCGGGAGATCCCGGGTTCCAGGCCAGGTACGAGGGCAGGCAGCCGATGCTGTGGCTGCCCCGCGACGATCACCCGCCGGGCGTGTGGACCCGGATCGACCAGCTCTGCTGACCAGCCTGGCCGGGCGCTTCCCCGGAAGTTCCGGCCTTCGCGGAAGATCCGGTACCCCATAGTTGCCCGTTATTTCCGCGGAGGCCCGATCTTCCGCGATCTTCGGGCTGCTGAGCCGCATGCCTGAGCTGGCTGATGCCTGTGATCACGGAGTTCCCGCAGGGGCGGCCCGGGCCTGGCGCCGCTGCCGCGTCCGGGGCAAAGCGGCGGCTGGCAGCGCAGACGCAGCCTGCCGCGGCACTAGCCGCGGGTGAGCCTGCGGTAGGTCACGCGGTGCGGGCGGGCGGCTTCCGCGCCGAGGCGGTCGATCTTGTTCTTCTCGTAGCCCTCGAAGTTGCCCTCGAACCAGAACCAGTTCGCGCCGCCCTCCCAGGCCAGGATGTGCGTGGCCACCCGGTCGAGGAACCAGCGGTCGTGGCTGGTGATGACCGCGCAGCCCGGGAACTCCAGCAGCGCGTTCTCCAGCGACGCCAGGGTCTCCACGTCCAGGTCGTTGGTCGGCTCGTCGAGCAGCAGCAGGTTGCCGCCCTGCTTGAGGGTCAGCGCCAGGTTCATCCGGTTCCGCTCGCCGCCCGACATGACGCCGGCCGGCTTCTGCTGGTCGGCGCCCTTGAAGCCGAACGCGGCCACGTACGCCCGGCTGGGGATCTCGAGGTTGCCCACGCGGATGTGCGCCTCGCCGTCGGAGATCACCTCCCAGACGTTCTTGTCCGGGTCGATGCGGGCACGGGCCTGGTCCACGTAGGAGATCCTGACCGTCTCGCCGATGCTGATCGTGCCCGAGTCGGGCTGCTCCTCGCCGACGATCATCTTGAACAGGGTGGTCTTGCCGACGCCGTTCGGGCCGAGGACGCCGACGATGCCGTTGCGGGGCAGGCTGAACGACAGCTTCTCGAACAGCATCCGGTCGCCGAAGCCCTTGACCAGGTCGGTGACCTCCACGACCAGGCTGCCCAGGCGCGGGCCCGGCGGGATCTGGATCTCCTCGAAGTCCAGCTTGCGGTGCTTGGCCGCCGCGGCGGCCATCTCCTCGTAGCGCTGCAGCCTGGCTTTGCTCTTCGCCTGACGCGCCTTGGGACTCGACCGCACCCATTCCAGCTCGTCCTCGAGCATCTTGCGGCGCTTGGCGTCCTTGGCGCCCTCCACCCGCATCCTGGCCGCCTTGGTTTCCAGGTAGGTGGAGTAGTTGCCCTCGTACGGGTAGGCGTGGCCGCGGTCCAGCTCGAGGATCCACCCGGCCACGTTGTCCAGGAAGTACCTGTCGTGGGTGACCGCGACCACCGTGCCCTGGTACTTCTCCAGGTGCTGCTCCAGCCACTGCACGCTCTCCGCGTCCAGGTGGTTGGTCGGCTCGTCGAGCAGCAGCAGGTCGGGCTGGGACAGCAGCAGCCTGCACAGCGCGACGCGGCGGCGCTCGCCGCCGGACAGGCTCGCCACCGGGGTGTCGGGCGGCGGGCAGCGCAGCGCGTCCATGGCCTGCTCGACCTGGCTGTCCAGGTCCCAGGCGCCCCTGTGGTCCAGCTGCTCCTGCAGGCGGCCCATCTGCTCCAGCAGGTCGTCGGAATAGTCGGTCGCCATCTTCTCGGCGATCTCGTTGTACTGCTCGAGCAGCCGCCTGGTGTCGGCCACGCCGTCGGCGACGTTGCCGAGGACGGTCTTGGTCTCGTCGAGCTGCGGCTCCTGAGCGAGCAGGCCCACGGTGAAGCCCGGCAGCAGCCGCGCCTCGCCGTTAGACGGCTGCTCCACGCCCGCCATCATCCGCAGCAGGGTCGACTTGCCCATGCCGTTCGGCCCGACGACGCCGATCTTGGCGCCGGGCAGGAACGCCAGCGTGACGTCGTCGAGGACGACCTTGTCGCCGTATGCCTTGCGGGCGTGGCGCATCTGGAAGATGAACTCGGGCATGGACTCCAGCGTACGGGCCCGCCCCGGCTGCCTCGTCACCGGCGGCCAGCCCGCGGGCAGACCCGGCGTGGTGGCAGGCGTGGTGGCCGACGTGGTGGCACGCGTGGTCCCGGCCGGGGACGGACCGGCGCCGCTGCGCGCCGGCGGCCCGGCCGGGACCCAGCGCTCAGAACGGCGCTGAAGGCGCAGCGGCGTCAGCCGGCTCGTCCTGGCGGACCGCATGCGGGGCGGGCTCGGCTTCGCCGCGGTCGGCCCCGGGGCCAGGGTCGCTGAGATCCGCGCTCAGCTCCGCGTCGTCCAGGTCGTCGAGTTCCCGACCGAACCGCTCGATCGCTTCCTCGTCGATCATGTCGGAGTCAGCTGATCCGTCTGCCGCGTCCAGGCCGGCGGCCGGGTCCTCGGCGGCCGGGTCCTCGGCGGCCGGGTCCTCGGCGGCCGGGTCCTCGGCGGCCGGGTCCGGCCCGGCCTGAGCGGGCGGCCGCTCCAGGCGCATGTAGTTGGCGATGCCCCGGCTCAGGTCATGCCCGACGGTGTCGGCGGTGATCCGGATCTCGGTCCTGACCACGCCGGTCTTGTCCGTGTAGCTGTTGGTGCGGAACTTTCCCTTGACCAGCACCGGGTCACCCTTGCGCAGGCTCGCCTTCACGTGGCCGGCCAGCCTGCGCCAGCAGTCGACCGTGTAGTAGCTGGTCTCCCCGTCGCGCCATGCCCCGGTCGTCCTGTCGAGGAAGCGCGGCGTCGTGCCCACGCGCATGTCGGCGACCAGGCCGTGCTTGGTCTGGCGAATGTTCGGCTCCCGCGCAACGTAGCCGACGAGGGTCACGTATCCGCCCTGGCTCATCACGATCCTCCTTGCGGTTCCCGGCAGCCCGACGCCGCCAGGTCCCTTCCACCGTGACCCGCCGGCGCCGCCCGCCGCCCTCCCGGCCGCCCGCTTGTGGATAACCAGGACGCGACCTGGAGCCCTGTGGACAACCGCTTGCCACCCGCAACACCTTGCGGGACAATGCCTCCCCGGCGGGCCAGAGGGGGACGAAGCCGGCGCGGGGAGATCCGCAACGATGTGACATCGCGGTGCCTATAACCACAGCGATGTGACATCGTTGCTGGGCCGACCGGGGCGGGCGGGGCCGGGGAGGGGCCGGGGGCCGGGGGTGACGTGGCGTTCAGCGGCGGCTGAGGCTGCCGATGCGGGCCACCTCGTCTGGGGCCAGCGAGAAGCCGAACAGGTCGAAGTTGGAGTCGATGCGTTCCGGCCTGGCCGACTTGGGGATCACGGTGACGCCGAGTTCCAGGTGCCAGCGGAGCACCACCTGGGCGGGAGTGACGCCGTGCCTGGCGGCGATCTCGGCCAGCAGCGGGTCGCGCAGCCGGGTGCCCTTGAGCGGGCTGTAGCCCTGCACGGCCACGCCGCGCTCGGCGTGCGCGGCCAGCAGCGCCGGGTCGTGACGCGACGGGCTCCACGGGATCTGGTTGACGGCGGGCCGCTCCCCCGCCGCCGCGATCAGCTCGTCGATCTGGCCGATGCTGTAGTTGCTCACCCCCACGCAGCGGGCCAGCCCCTCGTCGCGCAGCGCGAGGAACTCCTGCCACAGCCGCGGCGCGGCCCGGCCGCGCGGCGGCCAGTGCACCAGCCACAGGTCCACGTAGTCCGTGCCGAGCGCGCGCAGGCTGGCGGCGATCGTGGCCCGGGCCCGCCCTGCGTTCCCCGGCGGGAGCTTGGTGGTGACGAACACCTCGCCGCGATCCAGGCCGCTGTCGGCGATGGCCCGGCCCACCTCGGCCTCGTTGCGGTACATGGTGGCGGTGTCAATGTGCCGGTAGCCGGCGTCCAGGGCGTGCCGGATCGCCTCGTAGCCGCGCCTGCCGCCCAGCTGCCAGGTGCCGAACCCGACCACCGGCATCTTCGCGGCGCCGAGATCGACCACGGGAATGCCGGTCATGCGGTCAATTGTCTCAGCCGAGGACCGCGTGGATGGCGGCGGCCAGCTCGCCGGGGACGTCGTCGACCAGCAGGTGCACGCCGCCGCGGACCACGTCCCTGCCGCCGATCACCACGTCCCGCACGTCCGCGGCCGTGGCGGCGAACACCGCCGCCTCGGCCGCCAGCCCGTCGGCGGTCCCGGCGGCCCGGACGCCGCCGGTCGACACCGTGACCAGGTCGGCCCATGCCCCCGGCGCGATCTCCCCCGCGTCGGGCCAGCCCAGGCTGGCGTGCCCGGCCGCGGTGGCGGCCCGCAGCAGCGCGTCCGCGGTGAAGTGGCCGCGGGAGCGGCGCGCCAGCCGTTCCGCGTACTCGACGCCGCGCGCCTCCTCGAGCATGTCCACCACCGCGTGGCTGTCGGTGCCCAGGGTGAGCGTGCAGCCGGCGGCGGCGAGCGCCCGCGCCGGGGCCAGGCCGTCGCCGAGGTCGCGTTCGGTGGTCGGGCACAGGCACGCGAACGACCGGCAGCCGCCGAGCAGGTCCATGTCGCCCGGATCGACGTGGGTGGCGTGGACCACCGTGGTGCGCGGGCCGAGCACGTCCTCCTCGTACAGCAGCCGCGCCGGGGAGACGCCGTAGACGGCCAGGCACTCCTCGTTCTCGGCCAGCTGCTCGGACAGGTGCGCGTGCAGCGGGGCGCCGAACCGGTGCGCCCAGGCCACCACCGGGCGCATCTGGCCCCGCGGCACCGCGCGCACCGAGTGGACCGCCGCGCCAGCCCGCGCGTGCGGCGAGATCATGCCGTGCTCGCCGGAGACCAGGGCGGCGGCGCGCTCCGCCCACCGCGCGGCGTCGCCGTCGCCGAACCTCAGCTGGGCCCCGCGCAGGGGGAGCAGGCCTTCGGTCGACAGCCCGCCGGCCAGGTAGCAGGCGTCCAGCAACGTGATCCGCAGGCCGGCCTCGGCCGCCGCGGCGACCAGCGCCCGGCCCATCGCGTTCGGGTCGGCGTAGCGGTGGCCGCCCGGGGCGTGGTGCAGGTAGTGGAACTCGCCGACGCAGCTGATCCCGGCCAGCGCCATCTCGGCGTAGACGGCGCGGGCCAGCCGGTGGTAGCTGTCGGGATCCAGCCGCCCGGCGACCTGGTACATGCGCTCGCGCCAGGTCCAGAACGTGCCGTGACCCGCCTGGGTGCCGCCGCGCAGCGCGCGGTGGAAGGCATGCGAGTGCGCGTTGGCGAACCCGGGCAGGGTGAGGCCGCGCAGCCGCTCCGCCGCCCACGTCTCATGGGCCCCGGGGGTAACGGTGGTGAAGCGCTCGCCGTCGGCCTCGATCAGCACGTCGCGGCGCACGCCCTGGCCGGGCAGCCAGGCCAGTTCGGCGTGCCACCGGCGCATAACCCGGCCAGGTCCTCGAGCACCGCGGCGAGCGCGCGCACCCCGGCCTCGCAGTCGGCGAGCTCGGCGCGCTCGGCGGGCGAGTGCGAGACCCCGGCCGGGTTGCGCACGAACAGCATCGCGGCCGGCAGCCGCGCCGCGAGCACCCCGGCGTCGTGTCCCGCCCCGGTCGGCAGCGCCGGCGCCGGGCCGAGCCCGGCGGCGGCGAGCACCCCCGCGATCCGCTCCCGCAGCCGTTCGTCGAAGCGGACCGGCGGGGTGTACGACTCCCGCCGCACGCCGAGCGCGACCCCGTGCTCCGCCGACGCCTTCGCTGCGACCGAACGGACGGCGGCGACCGTCTCCGCAAGCGCCGGCTCGTCCGCCGCCCTGGCGTCCAGCCAGGCCGTCACCGTCTCCGGCACCGCGTTGGCGCCGCCGGGCTGCACGGTCACCTTGCCCACCGTGGCGAGGGCGCCGTTGCGCTCGGCGGCCTCGCGGGCGGCGAGCACGGTCCTCGCCAGCGGCAGCATCGGGTCGCAGCGGTCGGCGATCCCGGCCGTGCCCGCGTGGTCGGCGCGGCCGTGCAAACTCAGCCGCCACCGGCCGTGCGGCCAGATCCCCGCGGCGACGCCGACGGCGGCGCCGAGCGGCGCGAGCGCGCGGCCCTGCTCGACGTGCAGTTCCACGAAGGCGGCGATGCTGCCCAGCAGGTCGTCGGCCGGCCCGATCAGGGCCGGGTCGCACCCGGCGGCGGCCATCGCCTCGGCCAGCGTGACGCCGTCGTCGTCGCGGAGCCCGCGGGCGGCCTCCGGCGCGATGGCGCCGGTCAGCAGCCGGCTGCCCAGGCAGGGGACGCCCCACCGGGCGCCTTCCTCCTCGGTGAACACGGCAAGCACCACCGGTCGTTCGGGATGAAAGTTCTTCTCGCGCAGCAGGTCGACGGCGGCGAGCGCGGCCGCGACGCCCAGCGCGCCGTCGTAGGCTCCGCCGTTCGGCACCGAGTCGAGGTGGCTGCCGGTCGCGACGGCGCCCGGGCCGCGCGGCCCCCACCAGGCCCACAGGTTGCCGTTGCCGTCGGCCTCGACGCGCAGGCCGCGGTCGGCGGCGCGGCCGGCGAACCAGGCACGGCACCGCGCGTCCGCGTCGGTCCAGGAGAACCTGCGGTAGCCGCCGGTCGCGCCGTCGCGGCCCAGCGGCTCCAGCTCGCGCCACAGCCCGGCGAACGTCGTCACCGGTCCGCCATGGGGATCCGGACGCCCCGTTCCCGTGCGACCTGCCTGGCCCGGTCGTAGCCGGCGTCGGCATGGCGGATCACGCCGGTGGCGGGGTCGTTGGTCAGCACGCGCTCGAGCTTCCGGGCGGCCAGGGCGCTGCCGTCCGCGACGCAGACCTGGCCGGCGTGGATGGAGCGGCCGATGCCGACGCCGCCGCCGTGGTGGATCGACACCCACGACGCGCCGGAGGCGGTGTTGACCAGGGCGTTCA
>Ga0209061_1003696_pt1 | contig 16098 bp, 13 predicted proteins | sample Coa_R1_10_FD_187157 | JGI IMG/M metagenome (GOLD analysis project Ga0209061, IMG submission 187157) | Surface soil microbial communities from Centralia Pennsylvania, which are recovering from an underground coalmine fire - Coalmine... | ecosystem: Environmental > Terrestrial > Soil >...
GAGATCGTAGTTCGCAGCGAGGCGCAACACCCACTTTACCTTGAACTTTGCTTCGGTATCATAGTTACCTGACTCTCGTACGATTATGTGATTGAGAGGAACTCCCAGATTTGCGAGCCTCGCCTTGGTCGCTTCATAGACCCGCTCGCCCCTGGACGGTGAGATACCGAGCGGGACCCGCCCGAGTTTGATCTCGGCGCTGACGCGCTCCCTCGCGCTGTCCATCAGCTGATCCAGTTCAACGAACTTTGGGCTCGCCAAAAGCTCCCAGTACTTCTGCTTGATGCTTTCATCGTGGATCTCCGTGACGCGCATGGACGGCGGGAGGCCGAGCTCGAGGAGTATGGCTCTCCTCTTCTGCGAAGTGTCAAGGAGGGTGCTATCGATGTCGAATAGCGAAATCTGCGAGCCCTTCGGGATTGAATCTATGAGGAACGGGTTGCATCGCTGCGAGTAGTTGCACCGCTCGCACTGGAGGTAATCCCTGTTCAGAGAGGCTTCCTTCGAAGGGTATGATCCGTTCTTCATCGCTTCATGGAGTTCTAGCACCCTTTCCCTGAGTACCGAGTACATCACCTCCTCCTTTGTAATCGGAAACGCTTTCACCACTCCGCCGCGCTTGACCCAATAAAGCAACACTCCCATGGGGTAGTTTTCAGCGAGCAGGTACGTGGAGAGCTGGTAGTAGTGCGACGGTTTGGGTTCGTCGGGTAGCGAGCTCGCGCTCTTTATTTCGAGCGGAACGAACAGTTTGAAGTTCTTATCATCTTCTTCACTGGAGAGGCGTATCAGCAAAAGGTCGTCGATCCTCCCGTGAAGTTTTGCTTCTTCGTTGAACTCAAGGTCGACGACCACCTCGCTCCCCTCCACCGCCACGAGGCCGGATCGCCTGAGCGCGAACGCAATCAACTCGTGGATGGCCCTCCCTTCTCCGAATATGGCGAGCTCCTCCGCCGTTGGCGCCTCGGGATGAAGGTAGGAGTACGCTTGCTGGCGCAGACACCTCTCAATCATGCTTGGGTAATATGAGCCGACCCTGAACTTGTGGTTGACCGACTCTGCCTCCCACTCGGAGAACATCCCCCGCTTGAGGGCGTCCTCGACCATGGCGGATATCTTTGAAGGATCAGAGAGGATCTTCGCCATCCACCTTTCGAATCTTTCTCTGTCCTCCGGGGCCATCTTCGAGTGGTCGGTTGGATCATGAAGAAAATTGTCTAGCGAGGACAAAAAGGCGTGTTTTCCCCTCCAGTGGATTTGCATTAGAAAAACGATGCAGGAAGATTATTGAATCTTCTGGCTTTCAGAGGGGAGAGCACTAGCAGATACCAAAGAGGCCCGGTTAGTCGCAGTTGATTCCTGTCTTTGCCGAAAATAGCTTGGTTATGGAGTCCACCATCAGCAACTGATCCGTGTCGCTGAGGGAAAAGTTCAGATCTTTTATCCTGGGGAGTCCCGCGAGTATCGGCTCGATCTTTTCCAGTTCGCTTGAAATTGCTTCCCCGTCCGAAGCCCTCTTGATCGCCGACTCGATCTGCCTTGATGGGAACGGTTTCTGCGCCCACTCGGACGCTATCTTGTAGTAGGCTATCCCGGCCGTACCCCAAAATCCCATCCGCGTGTGGAGGCTAGTCAAAGCATCGCTGGATTCAAAGCGTAGGACTATCTCCTCCCTCCGTGCTTCAGATTCGCTGGGAAAGAAGGTGAAGAGGAGCCAGTTCGAGTACACCTCCGAGACCACGACCACCGCGGAGTTTGCGTCAACGATGTACTTCGGATCCTCCTTGCAGCAATCTCTCATCGCGCTGAGCGAGGCCGCCTCGATCGTCCGAAAGCCAAACTCATCCAATTTCGCCCTGCACAACTCGTGGAATACGTCGGCTGGGTCGAGAGTCTCGGCGCTAGAGTAAGCAATCGTGTGCTTCATCGTGACCGAGTTGGTCGATGTGGCGAGGAAGACTCCTTGTCTTGTTGAAACGCGCTGGAACTCTATCTCTCCTTTTAGATCCAGCCGCCTGCGGCCTATCGACTGGAGTTTCTTTAGATTGGGAGGCATGATGATGACGATGGTATCTGATGGGAGAAAAATTCTTCTTTTTTGCTAATAGATGGGTTGGAGGAGTCAAATACTGTTCGAGTGCGTAGCTCCGTTTTTCAGGCGCCCGATGGCTTTGGTGCTTCACCCTGCGATGTGTGCGAGTCCAGATGCTTGATGATCTCTTCCAATTTGAATGCCTTCGAGCACTTGGGACAGATTACGATATGCGTCGCTTTCTTGGTCATCTTTTTTCGGTACCCGATTCTCTCTCTGCGTGTGTGGAAAAATGTCGTGCTGAAATTGAGTTAATGAATCTTCTTGTCCCCCATACTCCTCATGCTCTTCTTCCTCTTTTCTCTTGGATGAAAAGAAAGAAAGAGACAGAGGATGCAGCTACTTTATTCTTCTATTGCGAATGAGCGCTGCGCTGGTCACAACGATAGCGATTCCGACCGTGATGACTATGAGATACATCGTTCCGTTGTCGATCGTCTGCGGCTGGGAATCAAGCGAAGACTCTAGATAGGAAAGCGAAGAGGTATAGTTGTTGGTCAGTATGGAGTACGTCGGAGTATTCTCGGTGGTGTTCAGCGTAACGTATTGGCCACCGTAGTAGTAGGCTTGAAGGTTGTATGCTCCTTCGGCCGTGTCCGTTCCGAAGGGGTACACCGATGGGAAAGCTCTGAGGCTCTGATTATAGTAGAAGAGGGAAAGCGTGACCTCTAGAGAGGAGAAAACGGTGCTCCCGCCCCCAAGGTCTCCTCCAAATACAAATTCTGCGTCGTACTGACTTCCGAGCGAATTACCGGCTCCCACCGGAGTGTACTGCGATCCTGAAATCAGAAAGCAGGCGCTCGATACGTTGGGGTCCACAATCAATGCCTTATCAAACCAAAACGTCTGCGGGGAGAGCATCGAAGAATTCTCGAGCACTCTCACTCCCGTGTAGACCCATACGCCGATCCCGCTCTGGACCGTCTCGTTGAGATACAGGAGGAACGCGAAAGGCAGATCATAGTTGTACAGATCCGTCGTGTTGTAGTTCCCGTAATAGTACCCACTGATCGGGGTGCCCGTGACGTATCCGCTTCCGATGATTGATCTGTTGCTCAGCGTTGCTCCGTCTCCGGTCATGTTGAATATGTTGTTCCTGTACGTCACGAACCTATCTGATGAAGAGGAGCTCGTCGAAAAAACCATGACGTTCTGCGGCCAGTACACAAATGTGGAGTTGTCATTGTTCTTCACTTGGAGAACGGAGTTCATCTGGAGGTTTGCGTTCGTATCTCCGGTAAAGTTGGGGTCGCTCGCGAGCATGGATGATATCTTTGCAAAGCCGACGATCGAGCTTGACTCTACCGTGTAGGGCGTCACGTTGCCCGATTCGTTGAGGAGACCCATCGCCGCGATCCCCGTCGGAGCGGGGGGCATCCCGTGGTATATCGAGGATAGATACGGGTCGACGTATCGCGGCAGAATATGATAATCAAAGTAGACGTACGCGGTCGTTGGTTCGTATGTGTTGTCAAGAGTTAACGTGTAAAGGCCCCTTTCCAGAGTTACGTTGTATCCGAGGCTCAATTTGTTCTGGGCGTATGAAAGGTTCGTAACCGTCTCGGGCCTCTGCGAATAGAACACCTCGGAACCGTTCATCTTGTCGTTGACCGAGTAGTAGATCGTTTGGTTTGAAACCCCGAAAAATTCTAGCTGCGAGGGTGAGCCGAGAGTTTCGTAGTGTATCGGAATGTCCAGTTTTGAAAACGGTGGAATGGTGACAAACTCTCCGACGTACGTCGTAGAGTTGAGGTTGGCCACCCTGTCCTGTTTTATGATGTACGTCACGTTCGCTGGCCCGCGGTTTGCATCCATTATGAGAAAGTACACCCCCCGCGTGAGAAGAATCGCGTTCAGCCCCTGCGTCCCGTTCTGGTCGTATATCGAACTGGACACAACCCCTGTGAGCGCAAAATTTGCAAACTGCTCGCTAGACATGAGCGCCGTTGAAACTGAAACGTTGCTCGACGAAGCGTAAACCAGGTACGAGGAACCCGTTATGTTGATCTGCACCGGTTTGTATATTCGAGGAGCGAGGATAGCCCCTCCGCTCATGTTTTCCAATCCCTGAAACGTTGCAACGACGCCGGGCGGGGTTGGAACGACGTAGGCACTCGCTACGTTTGTCGCCAAAATCGGGGGTGAAAGTAGGATGAGCGAAGAAAACGAGAGAATGAAAATTGCAAGAACCTTGCCTAACTTGATCTCCTTCTCACTCTCCCCTTCTGCATACTCGCAACGGCGTTATCCGCGCGCCACGGATCCGTCTCCTTCAGAAGGATCATAGAGCGCCTCCGATTTTATATCCCGTTCGCTCTGAAAACGGGGACATTTTAGTTAGTTAATTAGTTGTTGCACCTGTGAACGGCCCGCAACAAGGAGGTGCTAGAGTTCTGGTCTTCTTCTACTACTCTTCTATCGAATATTTTTCCATCCTCAACTATCACGAGCGAGCCACACGTCGAACACCTTGCCTTGCAACGGTGCTCCAGCCCGTGGATCAAGGTGCCGTCGTATGCCTGCAGTAGACGATCCTCCTCATCCCTTTGAGCTTCAAACGGCCGCCAATCTGCGCTCTCGGGTGATTGTACGAGGATGATGAACCTGCCGCACCATTCGCAGTCGGTGGGTCGCTTGTTTGGCAATTATCCTGATACTAAATCAGCCAATTATTATCGTGTAGATAATATTTTGGCTTGATGCCCGTGAAGAAGAGGATTCATTTCTTGCTCTAAACTTTGATCATTTAGTGAACTCCAGAGCTACGCTCGCCAGCGAAGCGGCGCCGATCTTCAGGACATCCTCATCCACCTTGAACTTTGAGCTGTGGTTGGGGTATACGCACTCCTTGGCGGCGTTCCTCGTCCCCAAGAAGTAGAATACGCCGGGCGCCTTTTGCGCAAATCGCGAAAAGTCCTCTCCCCCGAGCCTTGCTTCCACGACCTTCGTCCTTGAGATTTTCTTCAGTACCTGCATGACTCTGCCGGTGGTCTCCGGGTCGTTGTACGTCACGGGGTACGCGTCCTTCTTGAAGGCGAGCTCGCACCTTGCTCCAAAGGCCTTGCAAACCGAATCGCTCACTTGTTTCAGGAGCTTCTTTGCCCTGGCGCGCGTCTTCTCATCCAGCGTCCTGATCGTCCCTTCGAGAAACGCGTCGTCGGGGATGATGTTATCCTTGGTACCGGAGTGGATGCTGCAAACAGAAATCACAAAGGGCTCGGTCTGCTTGATCATGCGGCTCGAGATTCCCTGGATTGCAACTATCAGCTGCGCGGCCACGAATATGGGATCGATCGTCTTGTGTGGTTGCGAGCCGTGTCCCCCCTTCCCGATTACTTTCAACTTGAACCCGTCGGGCGCGGCCATCGTGGGACCTGGCGTTAGGGCAAACTCGCCGGCCGCGTGGTCGCCCTCGATGTGGAGCCCGAAGACGTAATCGACCTTGGGATTCTCCATCGCTCCGGCCTCGATCATCGGTTTCGCCCCGCCGACGCCACCATCCTCCTCCGCCGGCTGGAAGAGGAATTTCACAGCGCCGTGGATCTCTTTTTTGTGATCAGAAAGGATCTTTGCGGCGCCCAGGAGCATCGCGACGTGCGTGTCGTGGCCGCAGGCGTGCATTACACCTTCCTTCTTTGATTTGAAGGGGAGATCCACTTCCTCCTTTACAGGAAGCGCGTCCATGTCGGCGCGGAGTGCGACCACCTTCCCGGCCTCTGCGCCCCTCAGGAGTCCGACCACGCCGTTTCCGCCGACGCCGGTCTTTGCCTCTATCCCCAGTTCCCTCAACTTTTGCGCAACAAATTTAGATGTCTCAGATTCTTGGAAGGTGAGTTCCGGGTTTGCGTGGACGTGTCGCCTGTTCTTGATTATTTCGTCCTCGATGGATTTGGCTTCTTGGAGGATGGTTTGCAACGTTATCCCCCAATTCCGCTCAATATTGGTAAAAGAACGTTTCTTCCTTGGCACCGATAGATGCGTTTGTAATCAAAAAATGCTAGAAGAATCCTACCGCTGAAATATCACGAGTCAGTCACCAGATTACGGTTAGTAATATGTCGCAAGTATTTAATGTGGAATCTACGGGCAAGGGTGTAACGGGAGCAATCACAAAGCCGACCAAGTTCAAGAACAGAAGCAGGATGGAGATCGTCGCAAACATCCTCGACATCGCAAGGATGGGAGCTCTCAAGACTCACCTGATGTACAAGGCAAACTTGAGCTACATGGTGGTTTCTCAGTACCTTGATTTTCTGACCAAAGCGGAGCTGATCAAGGAGACGTTCGATGACCAAGGAATGGTGAAATTGTATCAGACCTCCCCGAAGGGTTTGAAATACCTCGAAGTTTACGACTCGCTTCAAAGCATAGCCGGGATCGATGTACAGAGGGGGATGCACCGCGCACCGGGCGAGCTTTTCGGCTAAGAAAAGAAAAAATTAGTGAAGACGTTTCAAGACAAAAGGAGGGAAAAATTGGAGTGCGCTTTCCTTCCTTTCCTTCTATACTTATCCCCTCCCTCTGATAAAGCAGAGGCAAATTACATAGATTTCCTATAATAGATCGATTTCGCACGGGTTATTTTAGGGCGAATATGAAATAAGTTAATTCGGGATGGCTTTCTCGCCCTTTCGCGCGCTAGGGTTTATCCTCCTTTTTTCTGGATGTTATGCACTGTTCGAGGTGTACGGGAAACCATGCCTGCTTCTTCCTTGGTGCGGCGATGTGGCTCTCGGCCTTGCACTTTATCAATACGCGTTCATGTTTCCGCTCTTCATACTCGTCGCGATACTTCCAGTAAGAAAGGAGTTTTTCAAGAACCACGCCGCAAAGGTGTATGCTCTGGGCTTGTTCTTTGTGGCAGTCCTTGCGGAGGACTGGTTTTACTTTGCGTTCCAAATACGGTTGATTCAGCCGGGGATCTACACGACCCAGTGGGGATACCTGGATCTGATGGGGTGGATGATAATTCCGTATTGGTACTTTCTGTTCATCGCAGGGTCTCTTGTTTCATTTTGGGCTTGGCGCAATCTCAGCTAGGGAATGACTTTTTTAGCGATAGTTAAGAAATCCAAACTCCATTCACACATGAACAGGGCTTTGATAAAATGGATTTGAAGAGAAGCCGGGCTTTTGTAGTCGAGGAACCTTCTCCTCAATTCCGTTGTTAGATGACAGTGTTGTCAACCTTCAACTATTCCAGCGAAGACAGCGATTCCAGCGACATTTAAATAAACCACTAAATCCTTCCGGCTAATTTTCAAAACATAGAAAAACGATGATACTTTCGAAGACCCTTTTGTGGCGCGTTATTTTTTCTTCTCAGCTTTTTCTTCACAGTTGTAATATCAATATGATATCGGTTATTCATTGCCTTTTGCAGTAACGTCATCCTTTGATCTTGTATGAAATGATGCACAGGTCAACAATAACTAAGTATATCATGGGCTAATCGAAATGGGGGATTACGTCCGAGTTCCAAATGAGCAAGCGTAAGGCACAGGTTGTAAGCGGAATCACATTTTCGGGGCTGAGAATTTTTTTCCTCTTGGTTTCGTTCCGCTTTGCCGCATCGATGGGGTGTATTTTGAGTAATGGTTGTGCTGTCCCATTGAGTATCCAAATTTACGTGATTGGAGTACCGCTAATCGGCGGTTTAACTTTTGTTGCTTGCGGGCTGTTCATGGTAGTTAGGTCACTTCGGACCGGAACTCTAACTGTTCTTCTTTGACCTTATCTTTTATGAGCCTTTTTGCGAATCCATGTCCCCTCAGAGTTTCAGACTCTTTTGAAGAGATGACGTCAAGATCCGCTCATTGCGTCTAGAAGTGGGGGCAGATCATGAGGAAATCATGTTGTTGAAAGGAGGATAAAGGGCTCCGAAAATGTCGTTTGAATCTCTACGCACAAAACACGAATGAATATCAAGTGCTGTATGCGCTACACGGTTAATGCAACATAACATTCTAGAATGCCTTTTTAGCGAAAGTCAGGAAATACAGGTTTCGCATTGAAGGCCGCACTCATTGTAGATGACATCCTGCACGATTTCGTCTATGGCAAGTTCAAGAATGAAAAGGCTGCCAGGATCATACCACCGACGAAGAGGCTTGTTTCTTCGGCTAGGAGAGCGGGGATTCCCGTGATCTTCGTTTGTGATGCTCACCTGCCAAGCGACCCCGAGATCAAGCTATGGGGGCCGCACGCGATGAAGGGCTCCGCCGCCGCGAGGGTCGTGGATGAATTAAAGCCGGTGAAGGGGGACTTTGTCCTCGAAAAGAGGGTTTACAGCTCGTTTCAGGGGACGGGGCTCGATCTTCTGCTCAGAGACCTGAAGGTTGACACGCTGATCATCGCGGGACTGTACTCGGACATTTGCGTGAGACACTCCGCCGCCGATGCGTTCCAACACGGGTTCAAGGTGAAGATTCCATCGGACTGCGTCAGTTCCCTTTTCGAGGACGACAAGTCAAGCATGGAGTACCTGAGGAAGATATACGACGCCGAGATCACGACGAGTTCAGAACTGATCAAGGCTTTGGGGAAGAGGAGCGGCGCCTAATCAATCCCGGGTATCTGCGAAAGCATCTTCCTCGCCTGTCCCAGCGCCAGCGCGTAAAATACGAACGCCAAGACCAAAGTTATCACGATGCTCACGGCGAATCCAAGAGTGACGTAAAAGGAGGACATTCCGGTTACCAGGGTGAAGAGAAACGGAGCTAGAGAGCTTCCCATGACCACGAGCCCGAGCGGGAAGCCGATCAACCCAGCGGACTGCGACATGAAACTCGACCTCGTGGACTCTGCGAAGTATGGAAACTTGGTTCCCATCATCATCCCAAAAGCGGTCATCTCCAAGACCAATGCTACTCCGGCTACGAGCAGCATCACTACAAAGGTCGGGAAAAGCGAGTCTAGCACTCCGGCCGCGATGAAAAAGGCGAGCGCGAATATCGAGCCGAATATTGCTGGCGTTGCGGCCTTTCCGATGATGAAATCCTTCGCCGTGAGCGGGAACTGGTAGAGGTTCAGGATCGACTTGCCCTCGGAGCCGAGCTCCGCGAGCGAGATGAAAAGCGTGGTCATCGTGAGTATGAAGAACCCGAAGATGTATAGTCCGCCAAATCCGGACCTCGACATTCCAAGGTATATCGAAACTAGGAAGACGAATGGGAGCGAGAGGAGCCTGACCATCTCCCTCCTCCGAACCAAGCCGCGCAGGTCCTTCCTCGTGATTGCAAGCTGGCTAGCATTCAAGAATCCAAGAAGCGGGGAGCCGCTCCTCGGAGAGTAGGCGGCGCTCGTGATCCTCACCGCCGCGGGCATGGGCACCCAGTATTTTGTCCTAGCCGCCACAGCAAAGTAGAACATCACCCCGACCAAGAGGATAAACAGGAACGCGAAGGACAGCGCGAGTACTACTTCGTCGGTCAGCAGCGCGGCGACGCTGACCGAGGACCAGAGGACGGGGATGAACCACGCCGGCCCAAACTTGGCGGTGATCGTTCCGATTATTCTCTCATAGAACGTTGGATAGAAGAGTATCTGGAGGATGACAATGACCAAGACGCCGAAGATCGCCCTCACCGCAAACGCTCCCCTTCCCCCTCTTTTGTAAAACGTGCTCGAGAATCTGTTCAACACCGCTCGTATGATCTCAAGGACGCTCGAGGAGACGAGCACCCCAAGTATCGACAGCGCGGCCGCGAGCTCCCACGCCTGCAAGACCCCGAAAAAGTACGAGAGCGACATAGTCACGCCCAGGAGGATTGAGGGCACTATCGAGTAGTATGTGACGAGCATCAGAATCGATCCCAGAACGTAATCATCGGCCGAGACGGGGAGCCAGTTGATCGTGTCGGACGCCGCGGCCTGGGAGCTCCCGCTGACCTCCAGCACGAGCCCCAGCACCAGGAATATTGCGAGGATGAGAGCCGGCAGGGTGATTATCGCGCCGGTGAGAAGCGGCTTGACAATCGGTGCGACGGTCGGAGACCTTGAAAAGTTGTACCCAAAAAAATACCCCAGCGCGTCGGACCCGAGGAAGAGGCCGATGGCCAAAACGACCAGCACCATCGGCCTGCGTATGAGCGAGCGCATGCTGGTTCTCGAGGTTGCAGACGCCCTGAGCTGCGAAATTAAGAGGATCTGGGCTATCCTCCACGCCTTGAAAAAGTTCAAGAAGCGGTCAGTTCCTCAACGACGGCCCTGACATCCGAAGAGCCGGTGAGATTCAGGAAGACGCTTTCAAGAGTGGAGCCTCCGGCCCTCTTCTTCAATTGATCAATCGGGCCCTCCGCTATGATGTTTCCGTGATCGAGTATCGTCACGTTTTTGCAAATCGCTTCGGCTATTTCGAGCACGTGTGTGCTGAACAACACCGTGACCCCACCGGAGGAGAGTTTGATGAGCGTGTCCTTCACTATCTTTGCCGAACGCGGATCTAGTCCGTTCAACGCCTCGTCCATGATCAGCACCTTGGGCCTGTTTATCAGGGCGGCGCTGAGCGCGATCTTCTGCTTCATCCCAAGAGAGTAGCCCGAGATCAGATCGTTCCCCTGCTCCCGGAGCCCGAAGGCCGTGAGAAATTCATCAATCCTCTCCTTCTTCACGTCTCTCGGCAACCCGTACAGGTCCGCCACAAAGTCAAGATACTCTATCCCCGAGAGGTAATCATACAGCCTCGGGGTCTCGGGGACGTATCCTACTATCCCTCTTACCGCGATTGGCTCCTTCACCGGGTCAAAACCGTCAACCGTGATCGTGCCCTGGTCGGGTTTAACTAGACCCATGAGGATCTTCATGAAGGTGGATTTGCCCGACCCGTTCGCGCCGAGGAGCCCCCGTATCTCGCCCTTTTCAATACTCACGGAAATCGAATTTAGGGCTCTCACCGAAGCAAAGTCCTTGGTGATGTTCAGAGCTTCGATTGAGGGCGCGACGGCCAATTTTTTCCTCTCCCCGTTTTTCTCCCCGAAGAAATTGGTAGCAAATCACAAGGCTTGCAAATTTAAGAGTTGCACGAGATTTAATCTAATTTAATCTCTGACCAAATATCTTTGCTTGGCGGCTTGTATGCATTCAGCGAAATTCGTGAAAGGTTTTGCCTCCATGGATAGTAGCGAACACACTTCATGGTTTATCCGTGTGATGATGGATTCGTAGCCCGGACCGAACATCCTCTGGAGGGAGGCCGAATACGCGCCCGGATCCTTGGCCGCTATCCTCGGGTCAATGTAAAAGTTCACCGCTTTGGCATTCTCCGTCCCCAAGGACTTCTCAAGCCCGCTTTGCACAGCCTTCAGTATGGTCATGTTGAATGAGAGCGGCTCTCCGCTGTCATCACCATCATGGTTGTTGAGAGAAGCAAGGAAGATGATCCGAGAAAACTTGAACGGATTCAGCGAAATGGAGCTCAATGTGGAAAATGGAGAAAAAGTGATGATCAACTACACTATCACTTCTTCATGAACTTGTACGCTCTGGAGATCACGAAGAATGCCAGAACGAACATCGACACGGTGTGAATGACCAGACCGTAAAAGTCGGCTGATTCCATCTGCCAGCCAAGTATGGTTTCAAAGATTCTCGGTATCTCCGCAAAGGCGAGGATCAGAATGAAAATGAACATTTCAAATTGAAACGATCTCGTACTCCTCGACCTGTACGCCGTGTAGGCAAGAATGCAAAAAGTTGCGAATATCAACAGTAGAGATACGATCTCGCCGGCGCTTGCTAGATCTATCGAAGGGCCTACGTCCAAGATTTCAGAACCAAGCTGCAGCAACAACAACAACGACGAATGTTTCAGCTCCTCCTCGCTAGATAAACCGCGAATGCAAGGAGTATGGCCCAGCCCAGCGGTTCGATGAAACTATCTGAGAGGTATCCCAGGTAGTCCAAGCTGAAAAAATTCTCTGAGAAGTAAGTGAGATGATACAAGCCGTGGACGAGCAGAAAAGATGAGAGGAGTACAGTCAGTATCTTGGGACTACTCTGAGTGATCTTCCGCGCCATGATGAAAGTGGTGACTGAAGCGCCGATCACGAGAGCGGCGCTAACCAAATTCAATATTTCATAATAATCCAAAAGAAAAGCGGACACACACTAGCGATGAGGTGGGAGCTAGGATCAAGGAAGGGAAAATTCTGACTATATATCGATGTTGCTCTAAAAAACCCTCATCCGATGTTCATGCTCGTCTCGCTTCTTCCTTTATTGCTGCCAGCATTTCTCAATGAGTTTCTCCTCGCGATCAACGAGATTCCCCTGCCTATCGAGAGGAAGGTCGGTATGATCAGGAGTATCACGATGAGCGTGAGGTATGAAGAGAACTGCTGGTAGAAGCTGCTCTGGGTCACGTCTTGCGGAAAGAGTCCCTGAAAGAACTGGCCGCCCTGGAAGAGGAGTATGTCGTATGCCAGGTACAATACTCCGGTCAGTATGAGGACGACGCCGTAGATCCACGATCCGCTCAGGAGGACGTCAAAGAAGGTCACGACGGCCAGGAGCACTCCGAGGAAGGGGATCCCCGGACTTTCGAGTATTGATACAAACTCCGCGATGTACGGTATGTATTGCCGCGGAACAAAGGGCGAGACGAGAGCCGTCAGGTGCGTGGGAACGTAGTAGAAGAGGAGCAGCACGAGGGCAGCAAGGAACAGCCCGAGTATGACCCTGAGCGCAAGGCGGGCACCAGAAAGCTCGAGATTCCCGATGTTGGGCATGGGTGTCGGTTTTACACTTTTCCGCGGAGGCTTGGGATTTTATTGGAAGTGTACAGAAAGTAAAGATTAGAGATCTACTCAGAGGAACTTGCGAGCAAAGGTGCTTATGCTCCCAATCTGGTCTTGGGTCTCCACCTTACCGTTTGAGCTCGGCACGAGCACCGCGTGCGATACGCCCAGAGACTCAAGTTCGCTCAAGATTTCCCCGTTCTTGTTCATGTCTCCCGACAGCATCACCCTCTTGTCCCCGCGCGGGCCAGAGTACTCTGATTTCTCCGCCTTCGTGTTTAGGGCGATGCGAACGCATATGTCTTTGTTCCTCGCCTCGGGTGAAAGTGACCGGAATTGGGAGACGAGACCCCTGAACTCATCCAGGGGAGTCACGTTTGGATGCCAGGCGTCCCCGAGATTCACAGCCCTCTTCATCGCCATGATGCTCGTTCCCCCGATCCATATCTTGAGCTCACTCCTTGGTCTTGGATCAAAGGAGGCATCCTCGAAGTTGACCGAAAGATCTTTTCCTCGAAACGTTGTTTCTCCCTTCCAGAGTGCTCTGACGAGTTTTATGGACTCGCTCGCCCTCCTCCCCCTCGTGTGATAGTCGGAACCGACGAATCCGAACTCCTTCTCGTTCCAGCCCGCGGACATTGCTAGGAGTACCCTCCCCTCACCGCCAGTGAAAGAATCAATCGAGGCAAGCTGCTTTGCAACAACCACGGGGTTCCTCATCGCCACCACAAGCGAAGAGATCCCGAGTTTGATCTTCGTGGTGATCCCGGCAAGGTACGCGAGTGATGCTACGCTATCAAAGATCCTCTCGTAAGGTGTACCGCTGTTTTTTGGCATGAGGATGTGATCGGTGGTCCAGATCGAATCGTATCCCAAGTCCTCCGCAGCCTTGGCGAGAGCTTTAAGCCCCTCAACCGAGCTGGTTTCTCCGTAGTTTGGGACGCATACTCCGAATTTCATTTGAGAAAATTAAAGGGACTCGCTCCCTTTTCTTTCTTACTTTGTTAGCCTCCCGTTGGTAATTTTCTCAGAAAATATGCTGATCGCATCTTCGTAATCCCAAACGGGGGCCCCGTCGCCAGTCTGAGCGCGTTTGTTTAGGTTCACGTATCCGCCCTCGTGAAGCATCTTTACTATGTATGCTGAGAACGCCGGCGCTCCGGTTGCTCCGGGGGACGTGTAGTTGAGAACGTGCAGAGAGTGTTTGCCCTCGAGGAGCAGCGCTTCCGGCACAAAGCCTTCTTTGCTTATGAGCGATGTCCTCACACCCGCAAGACCCCGCTCCTTGAGCATTCCCACGTCGAGCGACGGGATGAAGCGCCTCACCCGCTCGCACATCGCCCCTTTTGAGATGGAGGAGCGCCACTCGCTCCAAACGAGCGAGAGAAACTTTCTGCTCGTGAACAGATTGAACTTGGGGGCAAGGGGACGCTCGAAAAATTTTCCCAGTAATTCTGATTTCGTCCTTGAGAGCCCTCTGTATGCTTCAGGCCCGGAGACCAAGACCGCGTTGGGTCCTATCTCCCTCCTTCCGTTTGACCTCACTATAAAGTGAGGATCCAGAAATGGAAAATCTTTGTACCTTGCAATCGAGTAGATGTTGTGCGTTACCTTTGAAGAGAGAGGTTCACCGACGACCCAATACTCTCCGCGAAAGTGGAGATCAGCGTACTCCTCCGCGACGTTGACCATGTGGGCAATATCCAAAGCTCTTCCGCCCGCGGCGTTTATGGCATAGTCGCAGCTTATCTTTGAGGAAGCTCCATCGACCAGAGAAATATCCAAGCCGCTTGAGGTCTCTGCAATCCTCTCAACCCCACTCCCAAGGACGAGTTTCACCCCATTTTTCTTCGCGAGTTCAAAGACGAGGTTTGAAAAAATTCCATAATCCACACAAGTATCCGTCTTCGAAAAGATTGCACCGCGACATTGAACCTCTGGCTCCAATCTCTTCACTTCATTGGAATCCATGACGTCCACCTCATCCTCCGACATTCCGTTCTGGATCGCCCATTCTTTGTACTGCGCCAAGGTTTCGAGATCCTTTTCGCGGAGAGCAACTTCGAGCGTCCCCCTCTGCTCCCAAGGCAGTCCGTACCTGGATGCAAGTTTGGACCAGAGAAAGTATGATTTCTGCGCGGACCTGGCGAACACGCGCTTCTTTTGAGGATTGAGATAGAAGGGTCTGTGAACGACGCCGGTATTTCTGGAACTCGTGTGCGACGCGATTCGATTTTCCTTTTCAATTATTATGATGCTCGCATCGCAAAGCTCCGAGAGCCAGAAGGCCAGGGACACGCCGAGGACACCGGCTCCGATTATGGCGATGCTCGCTCTTCTTTGCGTGTTGCACTAACCACTCACATTGTGTTGAACTGGGAAAAAAAGAAGAAGGAAAAGATTGGGCGGAATACTTGCTCCAAAGGAGGACAAATCCGCCAACCATCAATAAGAGTTTCTGATCTCGATTTTTAAATGATGATGAGATCGGAATGCCCGATTTTCGTCAGAAGAATTACGAAGACTAAACCTCAGTCAAGGGACCAAATGAATTCTTTTTCCATTGGCTCAGTTTCGGGTCAAAGGAATGCGCAGAATCGTTCAAGCAAGCCTCAAACAAAACTAGATATATTCACGAGCTCTGATGCGCAAAATTAGTCCTTTCTTTTGACGACGACGTCATCACCATCCCAGCAGCGGGAGCGGGAGGAGGAGAAAGAGAAAGAGAAAGAGAGTAAACCCACCCCTCCAAAGATCACGCTCCGCTCGAACCTGTGGATCGTGATTCCAGTCGGCGCGCTCGTGCTAGCGGTGGCAGCAAATAGCGTGCTTTTCATCAATTACGTTCACGTCTTTTTTGCAATTCTCTGGACGGGCACGGATGTCTTCATCGCCTTCATCCTCGGCCCCATCATGAGCAGGGTTAGCCCCTCCTCGAGGAGGGAACTCACTTCGTGGATCGTTCCAAGGACGCTGTTCTACCTGCCAACGCTCATGGCCGTCACCATAATCGCGGGATATTTCATGGGGGCAAGTCTGGGCTACCTCACGTTGGCTCCCCCGGTGGGATATTACATGGTGGGCGTCATCATCGTCGTCGTGATTTTGGTGGCCCAGGGATTGGGAATCCTTCTTCCAGCAAATTTCCAAGTCTACCTGGAGTTGCAGAAAAGTGAACCCGATTATGCGAAGATCCAAAAATTAATGTCGCGGTTTGCAAAAGTGGTCACGAGTCAGTCGATAGTCCAGATCATCACGATTTTCATCATG
>Ga0209061_1003699_pt1 | contig 16087 bp, 15 predicted proteins | sample Coa_R1_10_FD_187157 | JGI IMG/M metagenome (GOLD analysis project Ga0209061, IMG submission 187157) | Surface soil microbial communities from Centralia Pennsylvania, which are recovering from an underground coalmine fire - Coalmine... | ecosystem: Environmental > Terrestrial > Soil >...
CGGGCCGGTCAGGCAGCCCGAGGCGTAGGAGCAGTCCACGATCGCGAACTTCTGGCTCGGGTGCGCCTTGGCGGCGGCCTCGGTGGCGGCGGCCATCAGGAACCCGACGGTGACGATGATGCCGCAGTGCTCGGACAGGAACGTGTCGATGTTCGGCACGTAGTCGGCCTGCGTCGTCGACTGCAGGTACTTGACCGAGATGCTGCTGTTGGCGGCCGCCGCCAGCTGCATCCCCTGCCAGGACGAGGCGTTGAACGACCTGTCGTCGATGCCGCCGGTGTCGGTGACCATGCAGCCGAGGAACTTGCCCGCCGCCGCCGCCGTGCTGGCCGGCGTGCTGGGGCTGCTGGTGCTGGATGAGGCCGTGCTGTGGCTGCTGCCGCACGCGGCGATCACCAGGGTCGTCGCGGCGGCCAGCGCCGCCGTGGCCCATGCGCTGTGTCTCACGCTTAACCTCCCCATGGATTTCCCGCAGGTTATTCCCGGTGGCGCCGCCAGGGAAGGGGTACGGCCGCGGCGGCGCGGCCTCGTTGCCGAATCGGAACCCGATCATGATCGCGGCGCCGGCGCGGCCGACATACCGCCCGCCCGTTCGCCCGCAGTCTTGGTGCTTTCCTACAGCACGCCGCGGCCCGCCCGCCCCGTACAGTCGTCGTGTGACCATCGACTGGCCCGCGCTGCGCGCGGCCGCGGCCGCCGCCGCCGGCCGGGCCTACGCCCCCTACTCCGGGCTGCGGGTGGGCGCCGCGGCCCTGGCCGCCGACGGCCGGGTCGTCGTCGGCTGCAACGTGGAGAATGCGTCCTACGGCCTGACGCTGTGCGCCGAGTGCGGCCTGGTCGCCGCCTGGCACGCCTCGGGGGCCCCCGGGCCGCTGCAGGCGGTGGCGGTCGTCGCCGGCGACGGCAGGCCGCTGCTGCCGTGCGGCCGCTGCCGCCAGCTGCTGCTGGAGGCCGGCGGCGGCGGCCTGCTCGTCGACACCGCGGACGGGCCGGTGCAGCTGAAGCTGCTGCTCCCGTCGGCGTTCACCGGCGCGGACCTCGAGGCGCGCCGTGCCTGACGCCGTCACGCTGATCAGGGCCAAGCGGGACGGGGGCCGGCTGTCCGGCGACGACATCCGGTGGCTGTTCCGCGCGTACGCGGACGGCGAGGTCGCCGACGAGCAGATGTCCGCGCTGCTGATGGCGGTGTACTTCCGCGGCCTGGACGCCGCCGAGCTGCGGGCCTGGACCGCGGCGATGATCGCCTCCGGGCAGCGGCTGGACCTGTCCGGCATCGGCAGGCCGACGGTGGACAAGCACTCGACCGGGGGGGTCGGGGACAAGGTCAGCCTGGTGCTGGCGCCGCTGGTGGCCAGCTGCGGCGCCGCGGTGCCGCAGCTGTCCGGCCGGGGCCTCGGCCATACCGGCGGCACGCTGGACAAGCTGGAGTCGATCCCCGGCTTCCGCGCCGCGCTCAGCCCCGCGGAGGCCCTCGACGTGCTGGCCACGGTCGGCTGCGTGATCTGCGCGGCCGGCTCCGGCCTGGCGCCCGCCGACCGCAGGCTGTACGCGCTGCGCGACGTGACCGCGACCGTGGAGTCGATCCCGCTGATCGCGAGCTCGATCATGTCGAAGAAGATCGCCGAGGGCACCGGCGCGCTGGTGCTCGACGTCAAGGTCGGCTCCGGGGCGTTCATGACCAGCCTGGACGCAGCGCGCGAGCTGGCCGGGACCATGGTGGCCCTCGGCGCCGAGCACGGCGTGCGCACCCGCGCGCTGCTCACCGCCATGGACGCCCCGCTGGGCCGGGCGGTGGGCAACGCGGTCGAGGTCGCGGAGGCCGTGGCCGCGCTGCAGGGCGACGGGCCGCCCGACCTGATGGAGGTGACGCTGGCGCTGGCCGGGCAGATGCTGGCCCTGGCCGGCATCGACGCCGACCCGGCCGCCGCCATCGCGGACGGCCGGGCGCTGGCCGCGTTCCGCGCGATGGTGCGCGCGCAGGGCGGCGACCCGGACGCGCCGCTGCCGCGGGCCGCGCACACCACGGCGGCGCTGCCCGCGCCGGCGTCCGGGTGGCTGGCCGGCCTGGACGCGCTGCGGGTGGGCACCGCGGCGTGGCGGCTCGGCGCCGGCCGGGCGCGGCAGCAGGACGCGGTCAGCCCGTCCGCGGGCATCATCTGCCTGGCCAAGCCGGGCGAGCAGGTCAGGCGGGGCCAGCCGCTGCTGGAGCTGCACGCCGACGACCCCCGGCGGTTCGGCCCGGCCATCGAGGCGCTCGCCGGCGCCGCGGCGGTCAGCGACGCCGGGCCGCCGCCGCAGCCGTCCCGGATCATCGAGCAGGTCGGCTGAGCGTGCACAATGGACAGATGCCGACACTCGCCGAGATCAGGGCCGCCCCGAAGGTGCTGCTGCACGATCACCTGGACGGCGGCCTGCGCCCGCAGACGGTCCTCGAGCTTGCCCGGGACGTCGGCTACCGCGACCTGCCGGGCGGCGATCCCGAGGAGCTGACCGCCAAGCTGACCGCGGGCGCGCACCGCGGGCACCTCGAGGTGTACCTGGACGCGTTCCGGCACACGGTCGCGGTGATGCAGACCGCCGACGCGCTGCGCCGGGTGGCCGCGGAGTGCGCCGAGGACCTGGCCGCCGACGGGGTGGTCTACGCCGAGGTCCGGTTCGCCCCCGAGCTGCACACCGCGCGCGGGCTGAGCCTGGACCAGGTGGTCACCGCGGTGCTCGACGGCTTCCGTCGCGGCAGCTCCGGGCGCGGGATCACCGTGTACGGACTGCTCACCGCCATGCGCACCGCGGCCAGGTCGCTGGAGATCGCCGAGCTCGCGGTGCGGCACCGCGACCAGGGCGTGGTCGGGTTCGACATCGCCGGCGCCGAGGCGGGCTGGCCGCCGAGCAGGCACCTGGACGCGTTCCAGTACATCAAGCGGGAGAACTTCCACATCACCATCCACGCCGGCGAGGCGTTCGGGCTGCCGTCGATCTGGGAGGCGGTGCAGTGGTGCGGCACCGAGCGGCTCGGCCACGGCGTCCGCATCGTCGACGACATCCAGATCAGCAGCCAGGGCAGCGTCCGGCTCGGCCGCCTCGCCGCCTACATCAGGGACCGCAGGATCCCGCTGGAGATGTGCCCCACCTCCAACGTGCAGACCGGCGCCGCCGCGTCGATCGCGCGGCACCCGCTGCGGCTGCTGCGCCAGCTGCAGTTCCGGGTGACGGTGAACACCGACAACCGGCTGATGAGCCAGGTCACGCTCAGCGAGGAGTTCCACAAGCTGAGCCGCGAGTTCGGCTACGGCTGGACGGACATCGAGTGGCTGACCGTCAACGCGATGAAGAGCGCGTTCGCGGGCTTCGACGAGCGGCTGCGCCTGATCAACACGGTGATCAAGCCCGGCTTCGCCACCGTGCGCGCCGCCAGCGACGCCGTGGTGCCGGCCGGCCTGCTGGACGCCTAGATCTTCCCGAACAGCCGGTCGCCCGCGTCGCCGAGGCCGGGCAGGATGTAGCCCCGGTCGTTCAGCCGCTCGTCGACCGCGGCGGTGACGACGCGGATCCCCGGCATGGCGCGCTCGCCGGCGCAGTCCCGCTCGACGCGGCGCAGGCCCTCCGGCGCGGCGAGCAGGCAGATCGCGGTCACCGACGTGGCGCCGCGGGCGGCGAGCATGCCGATGACGGCGGCGAGCGTGCCGCCGGTGGCCAGCATCGGGTCGAGCACGAACGTCTCCCGGCCGGTCAGGTCCGCCGGCAGCCGGTCCGCGTAGGTGGAGGCGACCAGCGACTCCTCGTCCCTGACCAGTCCCACGAAGCCGACGTCGGCCATCGGCAGCAGCCGCGTCATCCCGTCGAGCATGCCGATGCCGGCCCGCAGCACCGGGACGATCAGCGGCACCGGCCTGGCGAGCTTGACGCCGCGGGCGACGCCGACCGGCGTGGCGACCGAGACCGGCAGCACCCGCATCTCCCGCGTCGCCTCGTAGGCCAGCAGCGTCACCAGCTCGGCGGTCAGGCTGCGGAACGTCGCGGTGTCGCTGCGGGCGTCGCGCAGGGCGGTGAGCTTGTGGGTGACCAGCGGATGGTCGACGACCAGCGTTCGCATGACAAGCAGTGTGGCAGACGCGGCCGCCGCCGGGGTCAGCCCGGCGGCGCGACTCCCCCCGAGGCCGGCCGCGCGCGGGCCAGGTCGGCCTCGATGCGGCGCGCGGTGGCCAGCAGCGGCTGCAGCAGCTCCCCGACGATGCTGTCCAGGCTGCGGCGGCCCGCGTGCGTGGACACGTTGATGGCCGCGATGACCTGGCCGTCGGCGTCGCGGATCGGCCCGGCGACCGACCGCAGCCCCTCCTCCAGCTCCTGGTCCACCAGCGCCCAGCCCTGCGCGCGTATCTTGACCAGCTCGCGGCGCAGCGCGGCGGCGCTGGTGATGGTGTGCCCGGTGAGGCCGCGCAGGCTGGCCGACCTCAGGTACTCGTCGAGCCAGGCGTCCGGCTGCGCGGCGAGCAGCACCCGGCCCATCGAGGTGGCGTAGGCGGGGAACCTGGTGCCGACGCTGATCGTCACGGTCATGATCCGCTTGGTGGGCACGCGGGCGATGTAGACCACGTCGTGGCCGTCCAGCTCGGACACCGACGACGACTCGTGCACCTGCTCCACCAGCTGCTCCAGGTGCGGCATCGCCACCTCGGGCAGGGTCAGGCTGGACAGGTACGCGTAGCCGAGCTCCAGGATCTTCGGCCGCAGCGCGAAGCGGGTCCCGTCGCTGCGCATGTAGCCGAGCCGGACCAGCGTGCGCAGGAACCGGCGGGCCGCGGCCCGGCTCAGGCCGGTGCTGGCGGCCACCTCGCTCAGGGTCAGCTTCGGGTGCTCGGCGTCGAAGGCGCGGATCACCGCCAGCCCGCGCTCCAGCGACTGGACGAAGTCCCCGTCATTGCCGTCAGTCACGGGCGCCTCCCCGGCGGTCGCTGCCATCATAGATGTGATCCCGCGCGTTCGCTTCCTGAACTATCGTTCGTCTTACGTACCAGCGAACCGGGAGCCGCCGTTGACGTCGAGATCCGCAACCCAGGTCGGCATCGTCGGGGCGGGGCCGGCCGGCCTGCTGCTGTCGCACCTGCTCGCGCTGCGCGGCATCGAGTCGGTGGTGGTGGAGGACCGCAGCCGGGCCTACTGCGAGGCGCGGCAGCGGGCCGGCCTGCTGGAGGCCGGGTCGGTCGAGCTGCTGCGCGCGGTGGGCCTGGGCGCCAGGCTGGACGCCGAGGGCCTGGAGCACGGCGGGATCTACCTGCAGTTCGCCGGGGAGCGGCATCACATCGACTTCCGCGACCTGACCGGCGGCCGCTGGGTCACGATCTACGCGCAGACCGAGATCGTCAAGGACCTGATCCGGGCCAGGCTCGCCGCGGGCGGCATGATCGAGTTCGAGGTCTCCGGGACCGAGCTCGGCGACCTCGACACCGACAGGCCGGCGCTGCGCTACACCGACGCGGCCGGCCAGCGGCACGAGGTGCGCTGCGAGGCGATCGCCGGCTGCGACGGATTCCACGGCATCAGCCGCGACTCCATGCCGCCCGGCCTGGTGACGGTGGCCGAGCGCGGCTACCCCTATGCGTGGCTCGGCATCCTGGCCGCGGTGCCGCCGTCCACCGACGAGCTCATCTACTGCCGGCACGATGACGGGTTCGCGCTGCACACCATGCGCACGCCGCAGGTCAGCCGGCTGTACCTGCAGGTGCCCGCGGACGAGGACATCGCCCGGTGGCCCGATGACCGCATCTGGCGCGAGCTGCAGCACCGGCTGGGCCTGCCCGGCTGGGACCTCAAGGAGGGCCCGATCACCGAGAAGGCGGTCGCGCCGATGCGCAGCTTCGTCGCCTCGCCGATGCGCTACCGGCGGCTGTTCCTGGCCGGGGACGCGGCGCACATCGTGCCGCCCACCGGGGCCAAGGGCCTCAACCTGGCCATCGCCGACGTGACCGAGCTGGCCGCCGCGCTGGCCGGCCTGCTCCGCGACGGCCGCGCGGAGCTCGCCGACGCCTATTCCGACACCTGCCTGCGCCGGGTGTGGCGGGCCGAGCACTTCTCCTGGTGGATGACCTCGATGCTGCACGTGGACCCGGACCAGGACCCGTTCGGCGCCGAGCTGCAGCTGTCCCAGCTCCGCTACGTGGTCTCCTCCCGCGCCGCGGCCACCACGCTGGCGGAGAACTACACCGGCTACTACCCGCCGCGCTGGTGAGGCGGCGTGTCTCGCCCCGCGCCCCGTTCCTGCAGGACGTCTTCCGCACTGCCCGGTACTGCCCGGTGTCGCCCGAGGCCCCGGCCCCCCGCCCCTTCGCGATCACGGACAGCGGAAGCCCTGCCTTGTCCCGTCGTACTGTCGTGCCCGGCACAGCCAGCGTCTCCTCCGAGCCGGACACTGGCATGTGTCGTCCATTCGTACAGCCGCCGGTCCCGGCCGAGCACGATGAGCTCGACGTCGCTGATCACCGCCTGCGTGACCGGGCCGTCGGCCACCGCTTCCGCGTAGGGGGCTGCCGGTCCTGTTCCGCTGCTGTACGCGACGCTGACGTGGGGCGCCCACGTGTCTGCTTCCATCAGCCGGGCCTTCCCGAGGACTTCGGCGATGGCGGCCCGCAGCTCGCGGCGGATCGCTGCGAGCGGTTGCACGGGGGAGACGTCTAGGAGGATAGCCTCGGGGGTAACACGGGCCGGGCCGAGTGTCACGAACAACTGGCCGGACGCCTCGAGGTACTCGCCGCTCACCGCGACGATCGCGTCGACCTGGCCGTCGCTCACCTCGTCGGTGAAACCGACGCCTTGCGTGGTCAGGTGGAGCCATCGGGCTGGGACCAAGTCGAGGCCGGGCAGATGGGCGAGCCTGGCCTGGTATGCGGCGGCAAGGTCATGCATCTGCCGCTGCCCGTCGAACGTGAAGTGCCAGGTGTACATGCGCCGTCCCGGCCGCCAGCCGGGACGCCACCACCAGTGATCCGCCATCCGGTCGCCGGTCACTCCTCCTCCTCGCCAGCCGGAAGCGCGAGCCGGGTCGCTCCGGCCGCCTCGTCGCAGTATGCCGTGATCTGCCAGGCGAGCGCGCGGGCATGCGCGTCGGCGCTGTAACCTCTCCCGGTTAGGAGCGGGTGGATCGCGCCCAGCCTCATAGTCAGCGTCGCCAGCCTGCGGCTGGCAGGGAGCGCCAGGACCGGCGCGAGACGTTCGGCTGCTCCTTCCGGCTCGCCTTTCGTCAGCAAGGCGATCGCCGCGGTGATATGGAGCTGACCCCAGGTTCCGTAGCCGATTTCTTCACCGGGGGCGGCTATGGCACTGTCGGCAGCGGTGAGGGCAGCATCGGGATTGTCGTCCTTCAGGTGGAAGCTGGCGGTGTAGTTGGCCAGGCGCACGCCGCCGCAGGAGAAGATCCCGCCGAGGTCGTCGGCGGCTGCGGCGTCGTCACGGGCATGTCGTGCCCGGGCCATCGCGCTGCGTGCCCCGGCCGCGTCGGCAGCGTCTGATTCCTGGCAGGCGAGCAGCACGCGGGTGCTGTTCGGCGGGCATCGCTCCCACCCCTGGCGGGCAAGTGCGGCCGCCCTGGATAGGCGACCATCCCAGTAGGAGGTTTTCGACAGCGCGCACAGCGCAAGGGCTTCGGCGCCCGGGTGGTCGGCTTCCCTGGCAAGGATCAGCGCAGTGCGGCCATGCGCCGCCGCGGCGGCCAGGTGGCCGAGGTCACCTGCTGCCCAGGCGAGGAACGCGCAGCATTTGGCCCCGGTGACGTACAGGTCGCGGGCATGGCGGAGCCGCTGGTGTCCCCGGAGGAGCCGGAAAACCCGGCTGGTTATCTCGCCAGCGCGGTGGAGCAGCGGCCAGGGTGGCACGTTCAGGTACTCGCGTGCGATCCGGTGTATCGCGTCGTCGAGCTGTGCGATGGTGCCCGGCCCGGCGTTCGCCGTCTCGGCCCACCGGCCGAACTCGACGGCATGCCCTGTCAGCTCGTCCAGCAGACGGGGACCGCCAGCATGCAATCCGGCCGCGTCCGCTGCGGGGTCGCTTGTGGTGGTTTCCGAGGTAAGGCCGAGTCTGCGGTACAGCAACTCGTACCGCTCGGAGAGGTCGTGGTCGCCCCGCTCCCACGCCTGGATCATACGGATGAGGCCATCGAGAGCAGCCGTGGACTGGCCAGCTCCGCGGGCAGCAAGGCGGAGCCGGCGTGCCGTCTCGGGCACGTCCCAGCCGCGGGCACGCCGCCATTCGCGGAGCGTCCTGCCGTCGATCCGGGCCATCGCGCGTACCTTCTCGCCGCCGTCGCATCCCGGAGCACGCCCGTGCTCCGGGATGCTCCGGCGTGCTCCTATCTGTCACTATCGCACAACTGCGCGTCTCCGGTGGACTGGTGTCACCACGTTGGCCCGCGATGGGAGGTACGGCTATGACCGGCGCGGTCGGAAGCGACGCTGCCCGGGCCCTTGAGGCGCTGCGGTGGCAATGGGGTGACGGCTACGACATCGGCCTGGACGGCGGCCAGTGGCGGTACCGGCGCCGGGACGGCCTCGGCGGCCGGGAAACCGCCGATGACCCCGGCGAGCTGGGCGCGGCGATCGCGGACGACTGCGCGTTCCGCCGGGTCCGCCGGGTGCCGTCATGACCGGGACTTTCGCCAGACGGGATCGGCTGAGGGACGAGCTGGCGGCCCGGTTCCCGGGCTGGCGGATCTGGTACGTGCCGCACTATGACGGCAGCCGGTCGTGGACCGTGTGGTGCGCGCAGCCGCACCCGTCGCTGGCCGAGGACACCCCGGAACAGCTGGCCGGGGCGATCGAGCAGGCCAGGCCCGGCGAGCCGCCGGGCGCGCCGCAGGCGACGGTCCTAGTCCCGGGCGGCGACGGCGGGCCGCGGCGGTGATCGCCGGCCCGCCTCGCCCCGCCGCCGAGCCGGAGCAGCTGATCCGGCTCGCCCGGTTCCGCGCCGCGCACCCGCAGGTGACCGTGGGCTCGGGGACCGGCTACTGGCAGGCCGTCATCGCCGAGGACGCCGGGGAGATCGTCGTCACGAGGTGGACGCTCGCCGAACTGCTTGACCGGCTCGGAGAGGTGCTCGGCGGCGAGCGGCAGGCACCGGGATGCGCGGCAGGCACCGGGTCGGCACACCCCAGCGTGCCGGTCGTTCCGGGTCCGGCCCGGCAACCCACGGGGCATGCCGAACGTCGATAGCGGTGTGAGGGTCGCGCTGGGAATGGCGGCCGCGCTGGCGCTGGCTGCGACAGCCGGATGCGGCGCGAGCGCGGCCGGCGGCGGGCAGCATCGTGCGCCCGGGGCCGCCGCGCCGGCGCGCCCGCCTGCCGCGGCGCGGCCGCCGCGGCAGGTTCCCGGCGAGCTGGCGTTCGTCGCCCACGGGAAGCTGTACGTGCTCGGCGGTCCTGCGCGCGGCCCGCGCCATGTCGCGCTGCCGGGGATCCCCGCCGCGCCCGCCTGGTCGGCGGACAGCCGCTGGCTCGCGGTCAGCGTGAGCAACCCGCCGCCGGCCGGCCAGCCGTACCCCTACCGGCAGGCGCCGGCCAGGCTCTGGCTGGTGAGCGCGGCGGGCACCGTCGTCCGCCCGCTCACGCCGGCGTCGTGGCAGGTCGACGGCTTCGCCTGGGCGCCGCATGCCGACGAGCTGGCCGTGGCGGCCTACCTGCCGCGGGCGCCGCAGGCCAGCTCCGCCCTGGCCGCGACGGTGACGCCGGCCGGCAAGCCGCGGATCCTGCTGGCCGGCGGCTGGCTCACCGGCCCCGCCTGGTCGCCCGACGGCACCCGCATCGCGGCTGGCATCGGCACGTTCGCGGGCGGCCACTGGCACGGCGAGCTCGACGTGCTCGGTGCCGGGGGCGGGCCCCCGGCCGTGGTGACCTCGGCGGCACAGGACGTGCTCGAGCTGGCGGGCTGGTGGCCGGATGGCGACGGCCTGCTGTACTGGCGCGACCTCGGGGGATCCGCCTCGCTCGCAGCCGACGGCCTGCCGCTGGACAGCGTCCCGCTCGGCGGGCACCCGCCCCGTACGCTCGTCCGGACCATGCTCGCGCACGGGTCGTGGCTGGCGCCGTCCCCCCTCGGCAACGCGTTCGCCGCGGTCGTTGGCGGGGACCGGGTGATCTGGTCGGGAGGCAAGCGGCTTGTGGTGTGCTCCGCCGCGGGCGGCTGCTCGCCGGTCGCGCAGCCTGCGGGCGTGGTGTCGGTCGACCCGTCCTGGTCGCCGGACGGGACGCGGATCGCCTTCGCCCGGCTGTCCGCCGCCGGCCCGTTCGGGCCGAACGGCCGCGCCGGCTTCAGCGCGGACTGGATCACCCGGTGGGAAGCCACCAGCAGGCTCTGGATCGCCGGCGCCGGCGGATCCGGCGCCCGGCCGCTGGCGGGAGCCGGTCCCGGCGCCGTGGACCCGGTGTGGGGCAGTGACGGATCGCTGCTGTTCGTCAGGGACGACTCGCTGTGGCTGCTGTCGGCCGGCGCGTCCGCGGCGCAGCGGCTGACCGGGCCGCTGGGTGCCCTCGGCGGCGCGGCCTCCTACGGCACCTACTACGGCTACGTCCCGTACCCGCAGCTGTTCGCCTGGGCCCTTGCCCCCCGGCCGGCGACCGCGGCCCGGGCCTGACGGTCAGCCGAGGGCCTGACGGGTCAGCCGAGGCCGAGGTGATGGCGCGGGCGCAGCGCGCGCGCCAGCAGCGCGGACAGCGCCGCGGTGACCCCGGTATCGGTGAGCGCCAGCGGCGCGGCGAAGCTGCGCTCGCTGCCGAGCAGGCCCAGCGCCCACAGCCGGTGCCTGAGCGTGTACAGCTCGCTCCGCACCGCGCTGGCCAGCCCGGCGCTGCCGCACGCCCAGCCCTCCATGCCGTGGATGTCGGTCAGCAGCCTGGTCAGCTCGTCGTAGCAGACCGGCCCGCTGGTCAGGATCACCAGCAGCGCGGCCTCGCGCACCGCGACGGAGAAGTCCGGCTGCGGGCCGTCGTCGGCCCCGATCAGCGCGGCGGTGCCGATGTGCCACCTGGCGGCCGGGTCGGCCGCCATCAGCCTGCCGGTCCTGGTCAGCACCAGGCTGGCGCGGCTGCGGCGGATGGCGCCCATCTCCCCCTGCGCCATGCCGCGCAGGGTGTGCAGCGGGAACACGTCCAGTTCCTGGCGCAGCGTCCCGGCGAGCTGGCTGCGCCAGCCGAACCTGTCCACCGCCTCGGTCACCAGGGCGGGCGCGATGTAGTGCCGGGCGGTCAGCCGCAGCCCCTCGCCCGCCCGGCCGAGCAGCCAGCCCAGCGTGGGCAGCGGGTCGGCGGGCTGCGGCGGCGGCTCGAGCATGCGCGGGATGACGGCGCGGGCCAGCCGCGACCGCTCCCCGGGGCGGCCGTGCGCCCACGCGTCGAGGCGCTCGGCGCTGATCCGGCCCAGCCAGGTGTCGGCGGCGATGTGGCCGGCCGGCCCGCCGTCGCGGTGCGGCCAGCCCGGCGCGGCCGAGCCGGGCCCGGTGAGCCAGCGGTTGACGATCTCGGCGCGCCCCGTGCGCCAGCCGCGCGCGCCGACGTTCAGCTCGCCGCAGGCGAAGGCGAGCTCGAGCGCGGCGGCGCACGCGTCGTAGGCGGCGCGCTCCTGCGGTCCCATGACCGAGCCCCACGCCAGCAGGTCGGTATCCGGGGGCGCCGCGTTCGAGGCCTCGATCGCCTCGGTGTAGGCCGCGATTCCCTCCTCGTGCCCGTCCGCGTAGGCGGCGATGATCCTCTCCGTGCCGGCCGACGAGCACACCCCGGCGTAGCGGTCCAGGCCGGCCAGGCTGAGCAGGCGGCCGAGCGCCCGCGCCACGCCGAGGCGGCCCGGCGTGGACATCGGCCACTTGACCGGCAGCGCGTACCAGAGAAACTCCTGCAGGCGCAGCAGCGTTATCGCCTCGAGGCCCTGGTCCCCGGCCAGCCAGGCCAGCGCCGCCTTCGCGTCCCCGGCCGCCTCCGGGTCCTCGCGCGTCAGGGCCTCCAGCGCCTGGGCCTGTGTCATCATGCGCACAGTCTGCCGCAGCCCGGTCCGGGAGGCTAGGCGGTCCGGGCGGTTGCCACCGGACACGGCGCTGGTTGCGGTCGGGCATCATGGTCGGGTGCCCGGAATCTATGACGAGCCCGAGTTCTATGAGGCGGCGTGCGCCTACCGGGACGTCGCGGCCGAGGTCGACGCGCTGCTGCGCTGGTATGCCCGGCACCGTCTCGGCGGCGGCGAACGGCCGCGCTCGGTGCTCGAGCTGGCCGCCGGGCCCGCCGAGCACGCGCGCGAGCTTGCCCGCCGCGGCGCGGACGCCGCCGCCCTCGACCTGTCGGCGGCGATGGGCGCCCGCGCGCGGGAGGCGGCGCGGGCCGCCGCGGTCGGCCTCGCCGTCGTCCAGGCCGACATGCGCGACTTCGACATCGGCCGCCGCTTCGACCTGGCCATCACGATGCTGAACTCGCTGTGCCACCTGCCGACGCTCGACGACCTGCTGCTGCACCTGGTCGCGGTCGCCCGCCACCTGCGCGGCGGCGGCCTGTACATCGCCGAGCTCGCGCATCCCGCCGACTACTTCGCCGAGCGCCGCACCAGCAGCCAGTGGGCCAGCGAGGCCGGCGGCGGCACGGTCACCGTGCGGTGGGGCGGCCCGCCGGACGCCATCGACCCGGTGACCCAGGTCACCAGGGAGCACGTCAGCGTCGTCATCCGCGGCCGGGACGGCCGGGTCCGCACGGTCGCCGACGTGGTGCCGAACCGGTTCTGGACCGCCACCGAGCTGACCGCCGCGGTCCGGCTGGCCGGGGGCCTCACGATCGAGGCGGCGTACGGCGACTTCTCCGCCGACCTGCCCCTCGGCGACCCGGAGGCGTGGCGGATGATCCTCGTCCTGCGCCGCTGCCCCGGCGCAGCCGCAGGCAGCTGACCTGCCCGGCTGTCCGGGCGCACTCGCCGTTCCCCGGGCATGATCTCACCTTTCCGGTCGGCATTCCGGCTGACGCCGCCGGAAACCGCCCGGATCGCCATCGCGTGGTGTTGTGTCAGCGCAGATTTCCGCTATAATGTTCTATGAAGGTCTGATCCAAGATCATTGACCCGAACGGACGGTGGTGCATGGTCACGGGACCGGCTGCGCGGGACCCCGGGCGGGACGGTGACCCCGCACGTCCCGGTCCCGGTCCCGGTCCCGGTCCCGGTCCCGGTCCCGGTCCCGGTCCCGGTCCCGGTCCCGGTCCCGGTCCCGGTCCCGGTCCCAGTCCCAGTCCCAGTCCCAGTCCCAGTCCCGGCGGCCGGCGCCGGGACCCGATGACCGACGCGGAGTGGCAGGCTACCTGCGACCGGCTGGCCGGGCTGGAGCCGCCGCCGGACCTCGGCCTGGGCTGGGACGGCGAGCCCGGGGACGACGGCGATCCCGGCGGGGAGGGCTTCCTGACCGCGGAGCTGGTCGCGGAGGCGCGGGCGGCGTCGCGGCAGCAGGCCGCCGCGGCCGCGCGCGCGGCCAGGCTGGGCACCAGCGGCGCGCTGGGCGCGATCGGGGCGGCGCTGGGCCGCCGCGGCCCGGGCCAGCCGGGGTCGGCGCGGGCGTTCCCGGGCGAGCACCCGGGCCCGGCCGGGGCGTTCGCGTCCGGGCTGGCGGCCGATACCGCGCCGGGGTGCGCGGTGCTGGCGGCGCTGGCCGACCGGGCCGCCGGCGACGGTGACCGGTACCGGGGAGCGTCCGATGACGAGCTGACCGGGGTGATCTGCGCCTGGGACCGGGTGGAGGCGCACGCGGCGGCGCGGAAGCTGGCCGCGATGGCGGAGCTGCTGCGCCGCCGCCCGGCTGTCGGCTGCGTGCCGGAAGGCCCCGCGGAGATGCCGGCGGAGACCGACGAGTTCGCCGCCGACGAGCTCGTGCCGGCGCTGGGGGAGTCGCGGCGTGCCGTGGAGGGCCTGCTGGGGCTGGCGCATGCGCTGGAGGCGTGCCTGCCCGGGACCCGGGCGGCGCTGCGGGCCGGGATCATCTCGGTGAAGAAGGCGCAGATCGTCGCGGCGGCGACCGCGCTGCTGGATCCCGCGGAGGCTCAGGCTGCCGAGAGTCTTGTCCTGGGCCGGGCCGCGGCGCTGACCCCCGGCGGGCTGCGTGCGGCGGCGGCGATGGCGGTCATGCAGGTCGCGGCGGACAAGGCGCGCAAGCGGCGGGAGGCCGAGGCCGGGCAGGCGCGGGTGGAGCGGTGGGCGGAGGACTCCGGCAACGCGGGGCTGGCCGGGCGGGAGCTGCCGCCGGCCGAGGTGCTGGCCGCCGACCAGCGGGTCAACGCCTGGGCGGACCAGCTGCGCAAGGCGGGCCTGGCCGGCGGCGCCGACCAGCTGCGCGCCCGCGCGTTCCTGGACCTGCTGCTCGGCGTGGACTCCCGGCCCCGCCCCGCCGCCGCGGCCGGGGACGGCAAGCCCGACACGGACGGCTCTGCCGACCCCGCGGCGGACGGCGCCGCCCGGGCCGGTGACAGCGCCAGCGCCCCCGGCGGCGCGGGCGAGCCCGGCGCGGGCCGCGGCAGCGACGGCGAGGACGGCGACGCTGGCGGCACTGGCGGCCCCGACGCTGGCGGCGCGGGAGGCGGCGGGTCCGGTCCCGGGCCGTGCGGGGCTCCCGGCGCGGGGCCGGGGGCGGGGCCGCCGGCCGGGCTGGTGCCGCCGGGGTTCGCGGCCCGGGTGAACCTGACCGTGCCGCTGGCCACGCTGCTGGGGCTGGCCGCCCGGCCCGGCGAGCTGCCCGGTATCGGCCCGGTCGACCCGTGGCTGGCCCGTGACCTGGCCGCCGCCGCGGCGGCAAGCCCCCGGTCCGCCTGGTGCGTCACCGTCACCGACGCCGACGGGATCCCCATCGGGCACGGTTGCGCCCGGCTCCCCGCGACGGCACGGAAACCGGAGATGCCCGCTACCCACGGCCCGCCCGGCGGCGCCGGTCCCCCCGCCGGCGGCGCGGGGTTCGCGTTCACCCGCGGAGACGGCCGCGGGCCGCCGGGCGGATACGGGACCTGGCGGCTGTCCGCCGGGGCACCCGGCCGGCAGGACCTGATCGTGGCGCTCGGCCCGGTCGCCACCGGCGACTGCGACCACCGGCACCAGGCCCGCGGCCACGATCCGGGGGTGCTATTGCGGCACCTGGCCCAGGTCAGGCACGCCACCTGCACCGGCCCGGGCTGCCGGCGCCCGGCCGGCCGCTGCGAGTTCGAGCACACCATCCCGTTCGAGGACGGCGGCCGGACCTGCCTGTGCAACGGTGACCCGAAATGCCGGCATCACCACCGGATGAAGCAGCATCCGCGGTGGCAGGCCGAGCACCTCAGCCCGGGAACGCTGCGCTGGACGGTCCCCAGCGGCCGCCAGTACACCACCGAGCCGGCCAGGTACCCGATCTGAGCCGGCCGGTACCCGATCTGAGCCGGCCAGGTACCCGATCTGAGCCGGCCTGAGGTTAGCTGGCGGGCGCGGCCGGCAGCGGCGGGCGTCACCGCCGGAACTCGGCCCAGGGGTCGTAGTCGACCTCCAGGGGCTCCTGGGGCGGGCGCTCCGCCGCCGGGACGTGCCGCAGGTTCAGCCGGATCCGGTACCAGACGGAGCTGCGGCCGCGCATCGCGTCGACCAGCACGTCGGCCGGCTCCAGCCGCGGCCACACCGCGGGGTGCCGCGCCTTCCAGCGCTCCAGGCCCGCCATCGCCTCGTCCCTGGTGGCCGCCCGCGCCACCTCGATCAGCGGCATCGTGCTGCGCCGCCTCCCCGTGGGGCCGGCGGCCTTGCCCGGCGCCGGGGCAGCGGCCGCGCCGCGAGCATCCGGAGCGTCCGCGCGCCGCTTCGACGGCTGCACCCGGGGCGGCTCGCCGGCCTGCTTGTCGTAGTGCGGCGGCCACGGCGCGTCGGGCAGGCCCGCCGCCTCGTCCCTGGCCGCCAGCTCCAGCAGCCCGTCCAGCGAGCCCGCCGCCTCGTCCATCGCCGCCCACGGGTCCCCGATCGCGGCGAACCGCGCGGGGACGGTGTCGATCGTGAACGCGCCCGGGTCGCAGCCCGGCACCTCGTCCCAGCTCAGCGGCGCGGACACCCGCGCGTCCGGCACCGGGCGCACCGAGTACGCCGAC
>Ga0209061_1003702_pt1 | contig 16074 bp, 13 predicted proteins | sample Coa_R1_10_FD_187157 | JGI IMG/M metagenome (GOLD analysis project Ga0209061, IMG submission 187157) | Surface soil microbial communities from Centralia Pennsylvania, which are recovering from an underground coalmine fire - Coalmine... | ecosystem: Environmental > Terrestrial > Soil >...
AGAACATGCCGATGGCGCCAACGGCCGGGATAGAACATGCCGATGGCGCCAACGGCGGGCCGGGAAGGGGCCGGGGAGCCGCGCCTATTTACGCGTTATGTGCCGTGCTCGCCGAACCAGCCGGCCAGCTTGCCGGCCCGGCTGACGGCGCGCAGCCGCCGCTCGGTCTGCTCCCGGACGGCCGCGGGCACCACGATGAGCAGCCGGTCGCCGGTGCGCAGCACCGTGGTGGGCCCCGGGACGATCCCGTGGCCGTCGCGGACGATCAGCGCGATGTTCGCCTGCGCGGGCAGCCGCAGCTCGAAGACCTCCACCCCGTGCAGCCGCGACCCGTCGGGCACCTGCGCTTGCAGCAGGTCGGCATGCAGTTCCTCAAGCGGCGCGGCGTCGACGATGACTTCCAGGGGCTCCGCCGGCGCAGTGACCCGCAGCCGCCGGGCCACCCACGGCAAGGTCGGCCCCTGCACCAGCGTGAACGCCACGACGATGACGAAGACCTGGTCGAAGAGGCGGGCGGCTCCTGGCACGCCGCTGCTGAGCGGGATCGTCGCCAGCACGATGGGCACCGCGCCGCGCAGCCCCGCCCAGGAGAGGAACGCCTGCTGACGCCACGGCATCCGGAACGGCAGCATGACGGCGAGCACCGCGACGGGACGGGCCACCAGGACCAGGATCAGCCCGGCGGCCAGGGCGGGCAGGATCTGCGGGGGCAGCCGGGCAGGCGAGGCGAGCAGGCCGAGCATGACGAACAGTCCGATCTGTGCCAGCCAGCCGACCCCTTCGGCGAAGCCGCGGGTCGCCGGGCCGTGCGGCAGCCGCACGTTGCCGAGCAGCACGGCACAGGCGTAGACCGCGAGAAAGCCGCTTCCCCGGGCCAGGTCCGCGGCGCCGTAGGCGCCGACGGCCAGGGCGAGCACCGCGACCGGGTAGAGGCCGGTGGCCGGCAGCGCCACCCGGCGCAGGAACAGCATGCCGAGCAGGCCAACCGCGATGCCGATCGCGGCACCCGCGGCCAGCTCCCAGATGATCTCGCCGGTGATCAGCGCGGGCGACGTCCCATGCGGACCGTGCTGGCTGAGCAGCGTGACCGCGAGCACGGACGGCGGATCGTTCAGCCCGGATTCTCCCTCCAGGATCCCGGAGAGCATCGGCGGCAGCGGGAGCCGGCGGAGCACCGAGAACACCGCGGCCGCGTCGGTCGGCGCGAGGACCGCGCCGACCAGCAGCGCGTCCCGCCAGCCGAGGCCGAGCAGCCAGTGCGTGCCTCCGGCGACGACGACGATGCTCACCGCGACCCCCACGGTGGCCAGCGCGATCGCCGCGGGCGCGGCCGCCCGCGCGTGCGCCCAGTTGGTGGTGAGGCCGCCTTCGGCCAGGATCAGCACCAGGGCGCCCAGGCCGAGGAATTCGGCGAGGCCGGCGTTGCTGAACCGGATTCCGATGCCGGCCTCGCCGAGGGCCAGGCCCAGCCCGAGGAAAACCAGGAGCGCGGGCAGCCCGGCGCTGTGCGCCAGCCGTGCCACCACGATCGCCACGAGCACCGTGGCGGAGCCGGCCAGCAGGTCGAGCCCGAGCGCTCCCGCTGTCACGCCCTCAGTATCGCGGCGTGCTCCGGAAGTAGTCCGACGACGTGCGCTGCCAGAGCAGGATGACGGCGGCGAGGCCGACCAGCCAGACGACGATCGCGTAGATGCGGGCCGCGCCGCCGCTGGACACGCCGGCTGCCCCGGCGGCCATGTTGATCGTGTCGATGGCGAACAGCACGGTGGACACGATCCGCGCCCAGCTCTTGCCCGCCTTGCAGCTCTGGGCCATCCAGAGCCACAGCGCGGCGCCGATCAGCCCGCTGACGATGAACAGGCCGATCGCCACGTGCTCGGCCTGGGTGACCTGGGCCGACGTCAGGTTCGGCCTGCTTTTGATTATCTGGTTCCTGGTGGAGCTCAGCGTCGTCAAGTCGACGACGATGCCGATCAGGCTGACCGCGGCTCCCGCGTACATGACCTGCACGGCTCTCAGCACTGACTGCGGGGTGGGCGGCCGCGAAGGTTCGGGCATCGTGGCTCCGCCCGGATACGGCTGGTACATGGCGGCCCCTTTAGCCGGCGAGGTTCGGGAACTGGTCGGAAGCGACACTACTCCTCGGGCGACCAGACGTCAGCAGGGGCCGCCGTCAGCCGCCCGGCGCAGCGGGGCGACCACCGGCCGGCCGTCCGGGCCGGCGGTAACGGTGACCCGGGCGGCGTAGACCGCCTGGATCAGCTCGGCGGTGAGCACGTCGGCCGCCGGCCCGTACGCCGCGACCCGGCCCCCGTGCAGCATCACGAGCTGGTCGGCATACTGTCCGGCGGCGGTCAGGTCATGCAGCGCGGACACCACGGTGAGCCCGCTGCCGGCGCGCAGGCCGTCGACCAGCTCGAGAACCTGCTGCTGGCGGCCGACGTCCAGCATCGAAGTGGGCTCGTCCAGCAGCAGCACGCCCGGCTCGGCCGCCAGCGCCCGGGCCAGCACCACCCGCTGCCGCTCCCCGCCCGACATCCGGGCCAGCCGCCGTGCCGCGAACCGCGCCACGTCCAGCCGCTCCAGGGCCGCCGCCGCCCGGGCACGGTCATGCCGTCCGGGGCTGCCCAGGTAGCTCAGATGCGGGGTGCGGCCGAGCAGCACGTACTGCTCGACCGTCATGTCCGGCGGCAGCACCGGTTCCTGCGGCACGTAGGCGATCAGCCGCGCCCGCTCCCGTGCCCGCATCGACCTGACGTCCACGCCGTCCAGCAAGATCTCCCCCTGGTACGGCACGAGCCCGGCGGCGGCGCGGATCAGCGTGGACTTCCCCGCGCCGTTCGGGCCGATCAGGGCGAGCCAGCCGCCCGCCGCTGCCGCGCACGTGACCCCGCTCAGCACCGGCGTGCGGTCCAGTGCCACGGTCAGCTCGCGGGCCGTGAACGCCGTCACCGGCGCCCCGCGGCGGACGGCGCGCGGCCAGGGGCCATGATCCGTGTCGTCACACGTTCACCGGCCTCGTGCCCTTGAGCACCCAGATGAACGCCGGCGAGCCGACCAGCGCGGTCACCACGCCGATCGGCAGCTCCGCGGGCGACAGCACGGTGCGGGCGAGCGTGTCCGCGAGCACGAGGAAACCCGCGCCGGACAGCAGCGACAGGGGCAGCACGGTGCGGTAACTCGGACCGGACAGCCGGCGTGCCACATGCGGCACGATGATCCCGACGAAGCCGATCAGGCCGCTCACCGCTACCGCGCTCGCCGCCGCGAGCGTGCAGGCGGCGACGACTATCCCCCGGACCAGCGCGGGGCGCATGCCGAGCGTGCGCGCCTCCTCGTCGCCGACGGCCAGCACGTCGAGGTGCCTGCCGTGCAGCAGGATCACCGCCACGGCGACGGCGGCGTACGGGAGGATCGAGGCCACCTGCTGCCAGGACGCGCCGGACAGCGAGCCGAGCAGCCATGCGTAGACCTGCTGCAAGACCTGGGTGGAACGCTCCAGGATGAAGGTCTGCACCGCGGTGAGGAACAACCCGACCGCGACCCCGGCGAGCAGCAGCGTCGCCGTGCCGCTGCTGACCGGCCCGCGCGCCGCGCTGGCCGCCCCGGCCAGGGACGCGATCGCGACCCCGGCGAGCGAGCCGACGAACGCGGCGGCCGGAACGGCGGACGGCCCCGCCCCGCCGAGGTAGACGATCGCGATCGTCGCGCCGAGCCCGGCGCCCGCGGAGGCGCCGAGCATCCCCGAATCGACGAGCGGGTTACGGAACACCCCCTGGTAGCCGGCGCCCGCGACGGACAGCAGCGCGCCGACGAGCGCGCCGGCCACGATGCGCGGCAGCCTTATCTGGAACAGCACGGCCTGGTCCACCGCGGACAGGCTGGTCGGCAGGCGGATGAACGGGATCTTGTCCGCGAGCGCGGCCGCCGTCGCGAGCGGGTTCAGGTTGGCCGCCCCGACGAGCGCGCTGACCAGCGCCGCGGCGATCAGGAAGACCGCCGCGGCGCCGAGGGCGCCAGCCTTTCTCACGTCCCGGGCGCGTGCTCGACCGCCAGGGCGATCTGCGCGACGAGCTGGGGAAGGCGCGGCCCCCACCGGGAGGCGACGTCGTCGTTCAGCGCGATGACCTCATGGTCCTTCACTGCCGGGATGACCGACCAGCCGGGGCGCCTGGCGACGACGGCGGGGGTCTGCCCGCCGTCACTTGGCTGGTTGTCGGCGAGGAAGACGATCTGCGGCCTGGCCGCGATGATGTACTCCTCGGACAGTTCCGGGTAGCCGCCGTCGGACGCCTTGTCGGCGGCGTCGGCGATGTTCTTCAGGCCGAACAGCCCCGCGATCTGCCCGATGAACGTCTTCGAGGTCGCGGAGTAGTACGGGTTCGCGCTCAGCTCCCAGTAGTACGTCAGGTCCTTGTGGCTGGCGCCCGCCTTCTCGACGTCCGCGGCGATCTGCTTTTTCATGCTCGCCACGACCTGCGCCGCCTGGGCCGCGTGGCCAGTTGCCTCGCCTATCTGCTCGATCTGCGCGTAGGCGCCGGCGAGCGTGCTGACCGCCGGCTCGAGCAGGACGGGGATGCCGAGCTTGGCCAGTCCCGCGACCAGGCCGCCCGTGTTCTCCCAGGCGACGACCAGGCTGGGATTGTACCGGGCGATGGCCTCGATGTTCGGAGTCAGTCCGCTGAGGCTGGTCCTCGGGACGCCGGGCGGGTAGTTGGAGTCCGCGTCGACGGCGACGACCTGCTTGCCCGCGCCCACGGCGTACAGGTCCTCGGTCGAGGTCGGGCTGAGGGACACGATCCGGGCGGGCTTCGACTTGATGGTGACCGTGCCGTTGGCAGCCTTGATCGTCACCGGGAACGGCGCGGCGGCGGCCGGCGCCTTGACCGCGGACGGCGTGACCGGGCCAGATGAGGCGGAGCTGGCCGCCGAGCCGCAGCCTGCCAGCGCGGCCGCGCAGGCGGCGGCACAGGCGGCGACGGCCGCCAGTCGCATGGGGGTTCTCACTGAGGTGCCACTTCCTCCCGATGTGGCGGGAAGGAAGGCGAGACCGCCGGCGCCGGGGACGACACCCGCGGCAGCCGGGACGGATCGCCCTTCCCACGAGGGCCGATATCGTCCGGCGCGTCAGGAGTCGACCTGGCTTGGACCCCGCGGGGTCGTCACAGTTGCGGGACAGCGCCGGAATGGCCCGCTTACGCGGGCTTCACCGGCTTCGCTGCCTGACGCGCTCGCCGGCGTGACAGATGGATGAACATCCAGCGCCGACGCCTGTACAGTAGCACGCGGTTCACTGCGCGGAGAGGGACCGGCATGCGGGCGAGGGTCAGGCGGCGTCTGTTCCCCCTGCTTGCCTCGATCCTGCTGATCGCGATCGGGATGTACACCACCACCTGGGGCCCGACGATGATCGGACGGTCCGAATGGGCGCTTCCCTACGACCTGTGGGGAACGCTGACCGCGACGACCCGGCTCGTCCACCTGGACCTCGGCGGACTCTATACGCAGCCGACAGGGCTGGTTTCGCTGCCCGGCGCGGCGGTCATCCTCGTCCCGTGCGCCGCCGTCATCGCGGCGGCCGGCCTGTCCTTGCAGATCCCGGGCCCGCAGAACCTGCACCCCGCGGTCTGGCTGCTGGCCGGCCCTTACCAGATCGCGCTGTGCTGCGTGACGCTGTTCGCCGCCGACGCGCTCGCCGAAGAACTCGGGGCAGTTCGCTGGAAGCGCGCGCTGCTCGCCGCGGCCAGCGCGGGCGCGCTGTGGAGCGTGTCCGCCCGCTGGGGGCACCCGGAGGACGCGGTAGCCGTCGGCCTGCTGTTGTACGCCATCCTCGCGCTGAGCCGGTCCCGGACCGCGCTCGCAGGCTGGCTCGCCGGGGCCGCCGTCTGCGTGCAGCCGCTGGTGCTGCTCGCGCTTCCGGTGCTGGCGGCGCTGCTGCCGTGGCGCCGGATGGGGCTGTTCGGCGTCCGGGCCGCCGCGCCGTCCGCCGTGCTGCTCGGCGCGGCGGCGCTGGCCAACTGGCACGCCACCTATGTGTCGGTCACCAGCCAGCCCAACTCGCCGGTCATCAACCATCCCACCGCGTGGACACCGCTGGCGCCGCATATGGCCGGCGGTAACGTCGCCGCCGGCCCGTTCCGGCTGGCGACGATCCTGCTCGCCTGCTGCTGCGCCCTGGCCGTGCGGCGCCGCTGGCTCGGCCGGCTGGCCGGGGAGGGAGAGGGGCCGGCCCTCCCCGCCGCGGTCGCGCCCGCGGAGGGCGGCGGGATGCGGGCCGATGCTGGCCGGCGGTGGCCGGCGGAGCTGCTCGCGGAGGTCCTCTGGTGGGCCGCCCTGACCCTCGCGCTCCGGTCGTTCTTCGAGCCGGTGATGGTCTCCTACTATCCCTGGCCGCCGCTGGCCGTGGCCCTGATCCCGGCGGCCACGCTCGGCTGGCCCCGCCTGATCGCGGCGTCAGTCCTGGCCGGCGGCCTGACGGCCGCCGCCCAGGGCCCGTCACACGACGCCTGGATCTGGTGGGCCCCCCTGGTAGCGGGCCTGGCCGTCATGCTGGCCGTAGCGCATACCCGGCCAAAGGCCGGCGGCGCCCGGCAGCCCGGCCTGGACACAGAAGCGGAGGCGCCGGTGGCATGACGGCGCGTTGTCCGGCGCTGCCTGCGGCGTTCCGGCGCAGCGCGCCGGAACGCCGCCAAGCCCCGCGCCACCACCGGCGGCAGGCGGCCGTTAGCCCACCGGCAGGAGTTCGGGCCGCTTGGGCAGGCGCCCGTCGCCGGAGGAGACGCCGTGCAGCCGCCGGTTGATCCAGGGCATGAAGTACTCCCGCGCCCACTTCGCGTCCTCGCGGCGGGCGGCCAGCCAGACGGCGCGGGCCTCGCGCGCCGCCCCGACGGAGGCGGGAACAGACTCGGCCGAGGCGGCGACGTCCTCCGGGACCGTGCGCCAGTCTTCGGTGACCGGGACGCCGAGCACCTCGCCGGCCCGCAGCGCCACCCGCCGGTGCGACGCGGCCGTCAGGTGCAGCCGGTCCGGGCTCCAGGCACTAAGCTCGCGCAGGAACCGCATCGACCACAGGTCGACCAGGGCGCAGCCGCGGGCGTCGGCGATCGCGCGCAGGTGCATGTTGTACGTGGCGATCCGCCCGCGCAGCATGCGCAGCACCGGGAACGCGACCGGATCGAAGCCGGTGAACATCAGCACCCGGCAGCCGGCCTGGCGCAGCCGGGCGACGGCCACGTCGAACAGCTCGGCCAGCGTGTCCGGGTCGCCGCCGGGCCGCAGGATGTCGTTGCCGCCGCCGGCGATGCTGACCAGGGACGGGGACATGGCTACCGCGGCCGGCACCTGGTCGGCCACGATCTGCCGCAGCAGCTTGCCGCGTATCGCCAGGTTCGCGTACCGCAGGCCGGGGTATTCGGCCGCGAGCATGGCGGCCAGCCGGTCCGCCCAGCCGCGGAAGCCGCCGCCGGGCGCTGGATCGTTCAGTCCCTCGGTGAAGCTGTCACCGATCGCCACGAAGGACGCTCCACCGGGCATGCCTGTGAAGAGGTTGTCATCCATACGCTGTCCATAATGCCAGCCCGCCCTGGGACACTGATCGCATGCGAGCCGTGCGGATTCCCGTGAGACGGGGGATCGGCCGGGCGCGGCGGGCCGCGGGCACCGTTCCGGGCCGCCGCCGGGCGCCCCGGCTGACGCCCGCAGCGGTGCTCGCGGCCGCCGTCTGCGCGGTCGCGGCGTGCGCGGGCGGCGGCGCCCCGGGCGGCGGCGCGACCGCGCCCGCGCAGCGCACGATAGGCGGCACCGGGGCCGGCCCGGGGCCGTACCCCGCCGCGGCGTGGCCGGAGTTCAACCAGAACGCGGCGCGGACCGGCGTCGCCGCCGGCCCGCCGGCCGCCGGCCCGCTCAGCCTCCGGTGGACCGCGCGCCTCGACGGCGCCGTCTACGGCCAGCCGCTGGTGGTCGGCGACATGGTGATCGCGGCGACCGAGAACGACAGCGTCTACGCGCTCAGCGAGTCGACGGGGCGGGTGCTGTGGCGCAGTCACGTCGGCACCCCGGTCCCGCTGAGCAGCCTGCCGTGCGGCGACATCGACCCGCTGGGCATCACGGGCACCCCGGCGTACGACGCCGGCGACGGCCTGGTCTACGCGGTGGCGGAGACCGCCGGGTATCACCACGTGCTGTTCGGGCTGTCGGTGCGGGACGGGACCGTCCGGGTGGAGCGCGACATACCAGCGCCGGACGGGCACCCGGAGGACGACCAGCAGCGGCCGGGGCTGGCGATCGACGCCGGGCGGGTCTACGTGACGTTCGGCGGGCTGGCGGGCGACTGCGGCCAGTATGCCGGCTCGGTCGTCGGGGTGCCGGTGTCCGGCGGCGGCCCGCTGGTCAGCTGGCGCGTCCCGACCCGCAAGGGGGGCGCCATCTGGGGCACCGCCGGGCCGGTCGCCGGGCCGGACGGCGACCTGTGGGTCTCCACGGGAAACGGCGCGGCCGGGGCCGGGCAGGCCTACGACGGGAGCGACTCGGTCACCCGGCTCAGCCCGGGCCTGGTGCGGATGAGCTTCTTCGCGCCGGAGGTCTGGGCCCAGGACAACCAGACCGACGCCGATCTCGGCTCCACCCAGCCGGTGCTCGCCGCCGGGGGCGCGGCGTTCATCATGGGCAAGCGCGGCGTCGGCTACCTGCTTGACGCGGCGAACCTGGGCGGCATCGGCGGCCAGCTGGCGGCGCGGCCCGTCTGCGCCGCGTTCGGCGCGGCCGCCGTCGACGGTGACACGGTGTACGAGCCGTGCTCGGACGGCGGCATGGCGGCCATCGCCGTGAACGCGGCCGACCGCAAGATCAGCGTGCTGTGGCGCGGCCCCTCCGGCGCGGCCGGCTCGCCGGTCGTCGGCGGGGGCGCCGTCTGGGTCACCCGGTACAGCGACAGCGATGGCGCGCTGTACGAACTCGATCCGGCCAGCGGCGCCGTCAAGGGCCAGCTCACGATCGACGAGGGGCTGCCGCACTTCTCGTCGCTGTCCCTCGCGGGAGGCACCGCGTTCGTGGGCACCCTGCGCGGGGTGGTCGCCGTCAGCGGGGCATGACGCTCGCGGCGCGGAGGCACCACGGGCCCGTTCGGGATGATGATCCTGATTTATGTTACGCCGAGTAATCGAAATCATCGCGAAACGCGACGTACCGGTCGTGTTTCATCAGGGTTCCGCTTGCACAGGTGCCGTTGCCGCTCCGGCGGGGTTTGATGGAGACGTAGGCACTGTGAGGTCGGGAGGCGATGCATCGTGCCGGCGGTGCGCCGGATCATCGTAGGGGTGCACGGGTCGCTGGGCAGCCTGCAGGCGCTGCGCTACGCCGTGGAAGAGGCGCGGGCCCGGCGCGTGCCGCTGGTGCCCGTGATCGCCTGGATCCCGCCCGGGGGCGAGATGGCCGAGCGGCGGTGCCCGTCCCCTTACCTGTGCCAGGTATGGCGGGACGCCGCCCGGCAGCGGCTGTTCGCCGCGTTCGAGGAGGGCCTCGGCGGCGTGCCGGACGACGTCTGGGTCGAGCCGTGCGTGGAGCGCGGCGAGACCGGGCCGGTCCTGGTGGACATGGCCAGCCAGCCGGGAGATCTGCTGGTCATCGGGACGGGGAGGCGGTCGCTTATCGGCCGGGCGCTGCGCAGGTCGGTCGGCCGGTACTGCCTCGCGCACGCGAAGTGCCCGGTGCTCGCGGTGCCGCCGTCGGCGCTGATGGACGAGGTGGCGCGCGGCTTCCGGCCGTGGCCGCTGCGCGGGCACCGGGTGCTCGTGCCGGACGGCTGAGGGCTGCCCCGCACACGACTGAGGGCTGCCCGGTACGTGGCGAGCCCGGGCGCCGCGCGGCACTCGCGCATGGGGTCCGTTAGGAAGCCGGATGCGTCCGCATGGGCTCTGTGAGGACCGCGATTTCACCCGCTGGCCAGGACTTTGATTGTGCCGTCGAGGCTGCCGACCCCCATCGGGGCGGCTGGCACAGGGATATCCGGCGGCTAGCCAGACGCCCCGGCGCCGCGCGGTATCAGCCTAGGAGTTGCCATGGATGACTTGCTGGTCACCGGCATGACCATTGTCGTCTTCGCCGTGCTCTTCCTCATCGTCCGGGGGGCCGAGCACCTTGAGCGCTGAGAACTGGGTCGGCCTGGCCGCAGCCGTCGTGCTCACGGTCTACCTCGTTTACGCACTCGTCCGGCCGGAGCGATTCTGATGAACCCTGCACTCGCGGGCTTCTTGCAGGCCGCGCTGCTCGTCGCGGCGCTGGCGGCCTGCCACATACCGCTGGGCAATTACATGGCCCGCGTCTTCATGTCCGGCAGGCACCTGCGGGTAGAGAGCGCCTTCTACCGGGTGATGGGCATCGACGCCGAAGCCGACCAGCGCTGGGGCACCTACGCCCGTTCCATGCTGGCGTTCTCCGGGGTCTGCGTCCTGTTCCTGTACCTGCTGGAGCGGATACAGCAGTGGCTGCCGTATTCCAACGGGCAGACGGCCGTCCCGCCGTTCCTGGCGTGGAACACCGCCGCGTCGTTCGTCACGAACACGAACTGGCAGAACTACGCCGGCGAGACCACGATGGGCTACGTCGTCCAGATGGCCGGGCTGGCGGTGCAGAACTTCGTCAGCGCCGCGGTCGGCATCGTCGTCGCGATCGCGCTGGTCCGCGGCTTCATGCGGAACAAGACCGACCGGCTCGGCAACTTCTGGGTCGACCTGACCCGGATCGTGGTCCGGGTGCTGCTGCCGCTGGCGGTGCTCGGCGCGGTGGTCTTGATGGCCTGCGGCGTGATCGACAACTTCAACCTGACCCACGTGATCTCGACGCTCGACGGCGGCCAGCAGACGATGGTGGGCGGCCCGGTGGCCTCGCAGGAGGTCATCAAGGAGCTGGGCAACAACGGCGGCGGGTTCTTCAACGCGAACTCGGCGCACCCGTTCGAGAACCCGACCCCGTTCTCGAACTGGTTCGAGATCTTCCTGATGCTCGTGATCCCGTTCGCGCTGCCCCGCACGTTCGGCACGATGGCCGGCGACAAACGGCAGGGCTACCTGATCGTCGCCGTGATGGCGGGGCTGTGGCTGGCCTCCGTCGGCCTGATGTCGCTGTTCGAGTGGCAGCACGCGGGCACCGCGCTGCAGGCAGCGGGCGGCGCGATGGAGGGCAAGGAGGTCCGGTTCGGCCTCCCGGGCTCGACCCTGTTCGGCACCACGGCGACGGCCACCTCCACCGGGGCGGTCAACTCGTTCTTCGACTCCTACACCCCGTTCGGCGGCATGATCGCCCTGTTCAACATGATGCTCGGGGAGGTCATACCCGGCGGCGTCGGCGCGGGACTGTACGGCATGCTCATCCTGGCCGTGCTGACCGTGTTCATCGGCGGCCTCATGGTCGGGCGCACCCCCGAGTACCTCGGCAAGAAGATCCGCCCGGCCGAGATGAAGTGGGCGGCCGCCTACATCCTGGCCACGCCGCTGTCCGCCCTGGTCGGCGCGGCGCTGTCGCTGGGCATGCAGGTGCCGCGGCGGTCGATCCTCAACCCGGGGCCGCACGGCCTCACCGAGGTCATCTATGCGTTCACCTCGATGGCCAACAACAACGGCTCGGCGTTCGCCGGGCTGGCCGCCAACACCGGCTGGTACAACCTGGCCGGCGGCACGGTGATGCTCACGGCCAGGTTCGTCCCGATGATCTTCGTGCTTGCGCTCGGCGGCTCGCTGGCCAGGCAGCAGACCGTGCCGGAGTCAGCCGGCACGCTGCGGACGCACGGGCCGCTGTTCGCCGGGCTGCTGATCGGCGTGATCATCATCCTCGTCGGCCTGACCTACTTCCCCGCGCTCGCACTCGGCCCGTTCGCTGAAGGACTGCACTGATGGCTGGCATACGGTCAACGTCACACTCGCCCCGCCAGGTCCCGTCCGGGGAGGGGGTCCCGTCCGGGGACGGCGCCGCCCCGGCCGGCACCAGGCCCCCCGCCCAGGTCCGCCGCGTCGGCGGCGGGCTGCTCGACCCGCGCATGCTGTGGCAGTCGCTGCCTGACGCCATCAGGAAGCTGGACCCCCGGGTCCAGATCAGGAACCCGGTCATGTTCGTCGTCGAGGTCGGGTCGGTGCTGACCACGTACTCGGCGGTCATTCACAGCTCGGTCTTCGCCTGGACGATCACCGCCTGGCTGTGGCTGACCGTGCTGTTCGCCAACCTGGCGGAGGCTGTCGCCGAGGGCCGCGGCAAGGCCCAGGCGCAGGCGCTGCGGCGGACCAAGCGGGAGGCCGTGGCGCGCAGGCTGGCCGGCTGGAAGCCCGGCGACACCGCCTACCGCATCACGGAAGTGCCCGGCACGCAGCTCGCCGTCGGCGACTTCGTGATCGTCGAGGCGGGCGAGGTGATCCCCGGCGACGGGGATGTGGTCGAGGGCGTGGCCTCGGTTGACGAGTCCGCCATCACCGGCGAGTCCGCCCCGGTGATCCGCGAGTCCGGCGGCGACAGATCCGCGGTCACCGGCGGCACGAAGGTGCTGTCGGACCGGATCATCGTCAAGATCACCTCCAAGCCGGGCGAGACGTTCATCGACCGGATGATCGCCCTGGTCGAGGGCGCCTCGCGGCAGAAGACGCCGAACGAGGTGGCGCTGAACGTGCTGCTGGCCTCGCTGACGCTGATCTTCGTGATCGCGGTCGTCACCTTGCAGCCGATGGCCTACTACTCGAAGGCGCCGCAGAACCTCATCATCCTGGTGTCGCTGATCGTCGCGCTGATCCCGACCACGATCGGCGCGCTGCTGTCGGCGATCGGCATCGCCGGCATGGACCGGCTGGTCCAGCGCAACGTGCTGGCGATGTCGGGGCGGGCCGTCGAGGCGGCCGGGGACGTGAACACGCTGCTGCTGGACAAGACCGGCACGATCACGATCGGCAACCGCCAGGCGAGCGAGTTCCTGCCGGTCGCGGGGGTGGAGGCGGCCTACCTGGCCGATGCGGCGCAACTGTCCTCGCTGGCCGACGAGACCCCCGAGGGCCGCTCCGTGGTCGTGCTCGCCAAGGAGCGGTTCGGCATCCGCGAGCGCTCGGCCGGCGAGCTGAGCGACCCGGCCGGGCAGCACCGGGCGGTGTTCGTGCCGTTCACCGCGCAGACCAGGATGAGCGGGGTTGACCTGGCCGACGGGCGGCAGATCCGCAAGGGCGCGGCCGCGGCCGTGCGGCAGTGGGTCCGCGACAACGGCGGCGCGCTGGAGGAGGAGCTAGGCCGGATGACCGACGGGATCTCCGCGGCCGGGGGCACGCCGCTGGTCGTGGCCGAGAAGGCCGGCGGCACCGCGCGGGCGCTCGGCGTCATCCACCTGAAGGACATCGTCAAGGAGGGCATCGCCGAGCGGTTCGCCGAGATGCGGGCCATGGGCATCCGCACCGTGATGATCACCGGCGACAACCCGCTGACCGCGCGCGCCATCGCGGAAGAGTCCGGCGTCGACGACTTCCTCGCGGAGGCGACGCCGGAAGACAAGATGGCGCTGATCAAGAAGGAGCAGGAGGGCGGCAAGCTCGTCGCGATGACCGGCGACGGCACCAACGACGCGCCCGCCCTGGCCCAGGCCGACGTCGGGGTGGCGATGAACACCGGGACGATGGCCGCCAAGGAAGCCGGGAACATGGTGGACCTGGACTCCAACCCGACCAAGCTCATCGAGATCGTCCAGATCGGCAAGCAGCTGCTGATCACTCGCGGGGCCCTGACCACGTTCTCCATCGCCAACGACGTCGCGAAGTACTTCGCGATCATCCCCGCGATGTTCGCCGGGGTGTTCCCCGGCCTGGGGAAGCTCAACATCATGCACCTGCACAGCGCGAACTCGGCGATCGCCTCGGCGATCATCTTCAACGCGCTCATCATCGTCGCGCTGATCCCGCTGGCGCTGCGCGGTGTCCGGTACAAGCCGTCGTCCGCGAGCGCCATGCTCCGCAGGAACCTGTGGATCTACGGCGTCGGCGGCCTGATCATCCCGTTCATATTCATCAAGGGGATCGATCTCATCATCATGAACGTCCCCGGATTCAGGTGATCTGGCAATGAATCGCCTTCCCACGCTCGTAAGACAGCACATCGCGGCGTTCCGCGCGCTGCTCGTGTTCACCGTGGTCTGCGGGATCGCCTACCCCGTGGTCATGGCGGGCGTCGCGCAGCTCGCGTTCAGGCACCAGGCGGACGGGTCGCTGGTGACCTACCACGGCAAGGTCATCGGGTCCTCGCTCCTGTGCCAGGAGTTCGTGGACTCACACGGGAACCCCCTGCCGCAGTACTTCCAGCCCCGGCCGTCCAACGCGTCCAGCTCGTCGGTGAAGAACGACTACGGCTGCGACCCGAACTACTCCGGGGCTACCAACCTCGGCCCGGACAGCCCGGCGCTCCTGCAAGACGTCAAGCAGCGCCAAGAGCAGATCGCGAAGTTCGACCACGTGTCCGTCTCGCAGATCCCGCCGGACGCGGTCACCTCGTCCGGCTCCGGTCTCGACCCGGACATCTCGCCGCAGTACGCGGACATCCAGGTCAACCGGGTCGCCGCGGCGCGGCACCTGCCCGTGTCGGAGGTCCAGTCCCTGGTCAACAGGTACACCCAGGGCCGGACGCTCGGCTTCCTCGGCGAGCCTCGCGTGGACGTGCTCACGCTGAACATCGCCCTCGACGAACTGCCCGGCCAGGCCAAGTACGCCGGGGCCGGAGCGTGAGGACACCCGGAGCGTGAGGACACCCGGAGCGTGAGGGAACATGGGGGCGTGCCCGCGACCGCCCGGGCCAGCTGGCCAGCCCGGCCCGGGCCTTTCCGGCGTGCGCTGACGTCCCCCGCCGGATGCGGGTAATCTCAGCGTGCGGCCTCACCGTGCGGTGTTGCCGGGTGTCTTGGGAGCAGGGATGGAACCGCTTTCCGCGAACGATCCCCATGCGGTGGGAGAGTTCCAGTTGCGCGCCCGGCTGGGCGCCGGCGGCATGGGCCGGGTATACCTCGGCTTCTCCCCCGCCGGCCGGGCGGTGGCCGTCAAGGTCGTCCACCCGGAACTCGCGCGGGACGCCGAGTTCCGGCAGCGGTTCAGCCGTGAGGTGGCGGCCGCGCGCGCGGTCAGCGGCATGTATACCGCCCCCGTGGTGGCCGCGGGCCTAGACGACGACCCGCCCTGGCTGGCGACCGCCTACGTGCCCGGGCCGTCGCTGGCCGACGTGGTCTCCCGGCACGGGCCGCTGCCGGAGCCGGCCGTATGGCGGCTCGCCGCCGGGCTGGCCGAGGCGCTGCGCGCGGTGCACGCCTGCGGCCTCGTGCACCGTGACCTCAAGCCGGCCAACATCCTGCTCGCCGGGGACGGGCCATACGTGATCGACTTCGGCATCTCCCGGGCGTTCGAGGGCACGTCGGTGACCGCCGCCGGGATGGTGGTGGGCACGCCCGGCTACATGTCACCGGAACAGGCCGAAGGCATGCCGGCCGGTCCGGCCAGCGACGTCTTCTCGCTCGGCTGCGTGCTTGCCTACGCGGCGACGGGCAGCGCGCCATTCGGCGGCGGGAGCGCGGCGTCGGTTCTGTACCGGGTGGTCACCGGGCAGCCGGACCTCACCGGGGTCGCGGGCACGCTGCGGGAGGTGATCTCCGCCTGCCTGGCCAAGGACCCGGCGCGGCGGCCGGACCCGGCCGCCCTGGGCGCGATGATCGCGCAGGCGGCCCCGGCGGTCACCGCGACGCCCGCCTCGTTCTGGCCGCAGCCGCTGGCGGAGCTCATCCGGGCCTTCCAGGCTCACCCCGCGCAGGAGGCTCTGGCGCGGGCCGGCATGCCCGGCCCGGGGCAGACGGCCACGGCGCAGGCGCAGCCGGGGGCGGGGCAGCAGGCGCAGGGGCAGCCGGGGCCGGGGCAGCAGGCGCAGGCGCACCCGGGGCCGGGGCAGCAGGCGCAGGGTCAGCCGGGGCCGGCGCGGGCGCCGTCCGGCATGGTGCTCGACGGGTACCACGCCATGGCGACCGCGAGCATGGCCGCGCAGCGGCCGGCGACGGCCGCGTCCGCCGCCGGCCCTGCCCAGCCGGTG
>Ga0209061_1003704_pt1 | contig 16067 bp, 12 predicted proteins | sample Coa_R1_10_FD_187157 | JGI IMG/M metagenome (GOLD analysis project Ga0209061, IMG submission 187157) | Surface soil microbial communities from Centralia Pennsylvania, which are recovering from an underground coalmine fire - Coalmine... | ecosystem: Environmental > Terrestrial > Soil >...
CCAGTCGCGACTTGGCCGTGGTATCACCCTCTAAAATGCCTCGATCTGTCCACCTCAAATGGGCAAATTCGTGACTTGCAAAAGGCACAAGAACCGTGGAAAGCCCCAACTCGAAGAAAATTTGAAGTGCGAGAATGTCTGCAAATGTAAAGTAGTAGCCCTGTTCAACCGGAGTTAGAAAACGGCTGATGAGGAGAAGAGAGAGTGCCCCGGAGATAAGGGTCCAACCCCTATTAATGGCGGTATAGGCGATGGCACGATCGATACCTAGTGCCTTCCAAAGTTTCTGTAACCAACGCCACCCCTTTGGCTGCATTTGCACGTGTGACTTATATCTTTCCTAGATACACTGTCAACCTAAAATCGCCTTTGCAGCGGTCATAATCCCTTCTACAGAAAGGCCATGAACGCCACGAAGCGCCTCTTGACTTCCTGCGTGGGATGCCGGCTTGCGAGGCAGGTGAAGAGCGCGAAATGGCACCGTGCATCCCTCAGCCGCTAAGACCTCGGCTACGGCAGAGGCAAGCCCTCCTACCCCGTGCTCTTCAACGGTGATGATCCCCCCGGTCTCCGTGGCTGCGGCCAATACGGCTTCCCGATCAAGCGGAGTCAAAGTGTGCATGCTTAGCACACGCGCCTGTATGTCGTCTTCTGCTAAACGCTCTGCTGCTTTTACCACCGTGGCCAGCATGCCCCCGATACTTATGAGCGTTATGTGGTTGCCTTCTCGCAGTTTAATGGCTTTGCCTATCTCGAAGTTCGGCTCTGCAAGGTGAACCGTTGGCTCTCCCGCCTTACCAAGGCGAAGGTAGCAAGGCCCCTCGTGACGCACAATGGCACGTGTTGCCAAACGAGTCTCAATGGGGTCGCCAGGAGCAATAACGGTCATTTCGGGTAGAACCCGCATCACGGCGAGGTCTTCAACACCGTGGTGCGTATAGCCTTGCGCTCCGTAGGCCAACCCGCCTCCCACGGCCACAATCTTCACATTCGCGCGGTGGTAGCAAACATCATTACGTATCTGCTCCAAACAGCGCAGCACCGGAAAGTTCGCGATGGAGTAAGTAAATACAATCTTTCCGCACATGGCCAGGCCTGCGGCCATTCCCGTCATGTTCTGTTCGGCAACACCGACATTGACGTAACGATTCGGGAATCGATCGCGAAAGCGCTCCAATACCGAGTAGCCCAGATCGCCGCAAAGCAGCCAAATACGCTCCTCCTGTTCGGCCAGATCACACAACTCCTCGATAAATGCCGTTCTCATTGGCAGCCTCCAAGCTCATCTAGGGCTTTTTGTAGCAACTCCGCATTGGGCGAACGGTAATGCCACGCCAGTTCCCCCTCCATGTAGCTAACCCCTTTGCCTTTTACTGTGTGCGCGATGAGTACCGACGGACGCCCCTCTTGAAAAGGAAGAGCCTGGAGCGCAGAAAGAATCTGACCATGATCATGTCCATCTATCTCACGCACCGCCCATCCAAAAGCCTCCCATTTGGCCTTAAGTGGCTCCAAGCCCAACACCTCGGCAACGCTGCCAAAACTCTGAATCTTGTTGTAATCTACCATGGCGACCAAGTTGTCAAGACGATGGTGGCCGGCAAACAGAATCGGCTCCCAGTTGGAGCCTTCATCAAGCTCTCCATCGCTTAGCATTACGAAAACGCGATAGTCTGCCCCGTCGCGCTTGCCGGCCAAGGCCATACCACAGCCTATAGAAAGTCCGTGCCCTAAGGAACCGGTGGAGACCTCCACTCCGGGCACATGGTGGCTAATGTGGCCGGTGAGAAGAGACCCGTCTGCACAGTAGGTCTCAAGCCATTCTGTGGGGAAGAAACCGCGCTCGGCAAGCACTGCATACAGAATAGCAGCTCCATGTCCCTTGCTCAACAGAAAGCGGTCGCGTTGTGGCCAATGGGGTTCCTGCGGCCGTACCCGCAAAATGCCTCCGTAGAGACAGGCCAAAAGATCGGCCATGCTTAAGCAGGTACCGATATGCGAGGCGTTCGCCCGATGCACCATGCGCAAGGCGTGAGCACGTATGCGTCGAGCGAGATCAGCGGTTGTAACGATGTTGGTTTGCACGATACCACTCCACAGTCTGTTTCAAGCCCTGTTCTAGGGAGGTTTTCGGCTCCCACCCGATAGCCCTCAGCCGGCCGATGTCGGCTTGTAAATGCATCACTTGATCGGGGCGATAGGGCACCTCACCGAATCCCAGGGGAAGCGAAGCATCTATATTATCGCGGATATACTCTATGATAGAACGCAGCGAGCGTGCCTCGCCAGACCCTAAATTAAACACGCCTTCTGCCCCTGTGTGGTGCAGCACATGACAGATAGCGGCGGCGACATCGCCGACGTAGAGATAGTCCCATAGCTGTTCTCCTTTGGTAAGTTTAGGGCGTTCTCGGCGCAATAGAGAGAGAATGAGGTAGGGGATCATCCAGTAGGGACTGTCCATGGGACCATAGGAGGAGAAGAGACGCAGCCAGACGAAGCGCATTCCGTAGTGTTGGCACAACCCTTTGGTAAGATGGCATAAAGCGAGCTTGCTGATGCCATACAGGGTTGTAGGAGCGGTTTCCGCCTGTTCCGAAACGATCTGGTTGGCCGGCCCGTATTCCGCCTGTGAGCCAAGCCCGATCCAGTGTTGACAGCCGGTCTCAGCAACTATGCGTAATAGTTCTAAACTGCCGGGAACGTTTGCATAGACCTGTGCCACGTCGTTGCGTTCGGCGTTGCCCACCCCTTTCCAGGCGAGGTGAATAACGGCTTCAGGGCGAAATTGGGCGATGCCTTCTGCAAGCGTTTGAGGGTTAAAAACATCTCCGTGGAGAACGGTAACCCTGTCTAAAAGCTCTTGGATGCGCCACGGGTCGCTAGAAGGACGCACAACAACAGCCACTGTTTCCCCTTGCTCAAGCAGTTTGCGCAAGGTATAAGCCCCCACGAACCCTGTTGCACCGGTTAGTAAAACGCGCATTTCATGACATCCTTCTCAGATGCTCCAAAGCCTTATGGATTCGTAAATACGCCGGTTGGCGATAAGGAGGGTCCTTGATATCAAAACGTATTCTGTGCACTGTCTTTGCTAAAGCGATGCGCAGGTAGTAGAGCCAATATCTCCATTCGAAGTCAGAGGGAAGTTTATGAACAGAGGTATACCCCTCCAAAAATGGCTCCCGCATCCAGTCTTTAGTAAATGTTCCCCAGCCTGCAATGTCGAATATCGGGTCGCCACAAAGGGCGTCCTCCCAGTCTAAAACCGCTGTAATCTGTTCTCCGTCGGTCACAATATTGTGATGTCCCAAATCTCCATGAAGGAGATGGGATGAGACCTCTTGTAAGGTTGTAGACGCTTCGTTACGGAAAAGATGTAAGCAAAATTGGGCATCCTGAGAAGACAGGACTCCGACGTTTTTGCATAGCTCAAGATGGTCTTCTAAGTGGAGAAAGATATAATCTGACCAGGTGGCTTTGCTTCCGCGCGGTTTATCCGCGGCCTCTTGTAAGAAAGCGATATCTAGTAGGCCGTAGTTTTCGCCGGATAGGGTGTGAATGTGTGCTACCGTTCTGCCGAGAGCAGCAAGTAAGGAAGGGCTGATGGCCTGTGTTTGAGGGTCTTCATACTGTTTCAGCGGCCGGCCTAACGCGGCGAGAGAGAGCATGTGGTCGAATGCGCCGCTACTGTTACCGAGTTCAACGGCAATAACAGAAACGGTGGGAACACCGCGATGGGGCAAATAGGAGGTTGCCCAAGCATCAAATAAAAAAGCAAACGCCGGTGTATCCAACAAAAGATTGGCACGGAGGTAGTAGCATTGGTTTGATTCAAGTTCGATACGATAGACCGCGTAAAATGTGCCCATTTCCATTAAAGGAACAATCTGAAAGTCATCCGTGAAAAAACGGCGGCAAATGTCTTTAACGGCAGAGAGATGTCGAAGACACACCTCATTGCGGCGTTCGCGAAGAGTGGCAAGCCTTTGGTCTGGAAGTTCAATATCGGCCTTTCGCAGAAAAAGGCGCGCCTGCTCCTCACGGAACGCCGAACTTGAGGGTAGCAGAGCATAAGCTTGGGTTTGCAAACTAGAGATCGGCATAGCCTAGGTGTTTTAGCATTACAGAGGCAAGAGAGCGTATCTCTGCCCTTTCCTCCTGAGAAAGCTCGCGTAGGGTAGCCATGTTTGCTTCTGGGGTTGGAATGCGTACCGTTCCCCATGGGTAGACCTCTTGCAATCGCTGGCCGTTCCAAGAGGGATAGAGTAAGGTATCCGACCACGCGATGCCGAGGCGCTCACACAGGTTGCCTAGTGTCTTTTTAGGGTCGGCAATAATGTCTTCAAAGCGAAGGAGGTGAAAACGTTTCGGGTAGCGCTCTGCAAAGGTAAGCGCCATATGCTGGAGAATATTCCACGTCCACACATAGCGCGAGAGGGAGAGAGGGAAGGGGCGTTTTTTGGTATCGGCATAGCCGGAGTAGGGATTGCGCACCACATGCACGATGTGGGCATCGGGTAGGTCGGCAAAAATCTTCTCCGTATCAATGGCCTGCACCGGATTGTAGCCAACATAGTACTTTTCCTGGCCGGTGCGCTGTACATTACGCCAAGTGTCGAAAGTGGCCTCGAAGAAGGCCATCACGAGATTCCCACGTGTTCGCGGTTTCTGCTGTGCGATCTCTACAAAGCGCTGTTTTCGTTCCTTCTCATCAAGTTGGAGGTCTGCATGGGCGAACTTGCTTCTTGAGGGAGTGCGCAAACGCGCCTTCATCTCCTCATCATAAAAAAGCTCGTAATCCTCTTTCGGATGGCCTTGAAGAGGAAACTCAGGCCAGCGATAGCGGAAAGGGACAAAACTCGTGAAATAGTCGGCTACTAAGCTTGTGCCCACCTGAGATTCAAACGGGTAGACAAACAGTTCTGGATGCCCATCAAGCATACGATGCGTGGTATTCCCCCCATTTTCGTACATAGCCGAAAGCATGATGAGGCGTTCGGGTTTGGACATATCGTTCTATATCTCCTTAAAAGGTTTTTCGTTTTCTGCAGAAAGGAATGCACGATACCATCGGATCGTGCGCGTAAGCCCCTCATCAAGGGTGAAGAGAGGCTGCCAACCCAGCATACGACGCGCCTTCTCCGCACTTAGATACTGGTGCTTGATCTCGTTGCTCGCCTCGTTCAGGATAACCGGCTCTAAGGAAGAGCCTATAAGGTGGCGAATTTTATGGACTAAGTCGAGGACGGTCACCTGGATTTCGTTGGAGAAGTTAAACGCCTCTCCCCGCAGTTCGGGGCGTTTGGCAAGCTGCTCGGCCAGCAACATATAGGCCGCTGCGCCATCCTCAACGTAGAAATAGTCACGAATATAGCTACCATCCGAGCGGATCACAGGGCGTTCTCCCCTCAGAAGGGAACGAATGGTGCCGGGCACAATGCGATTCCAGTTAAGGTCTCCGCCGCCGTAGAAATTGCCACAGCGCGTGATCACCACCGGCAGTTCATAGGTTTTGGCGTAGGTATGGGAGATGAGATCGGCGCAAGATTTACTCACATCGTAGGGATGCTGTCCTTGAAGTGGGGTGTTCTCATCATAGGGTAGTTTCTCTTGATCTCCGTAGGCTTTGTCGGATGAGGCTACCACGATCTGTTTTACCTTAGGGCTTCTGCGGCAAGCCTCCAGAAGGCACCAAGTACCCTGAATGTTGGTTTCAAACGTGGAGATGGGGTTGCGATTCGCGATCCCAACAATCGTTTGGGCGGCGAGATGGATGACGGTGTCTATCTCATATTCCCCCAATATTCGCTCAAGCAGCGCCTGGTCACGTATATCCCCGCGCACAACGCGCACGCGCTCTATGTCGCCACTACGAACCAACTCGCTTTGGGGAACCCAGTCGCGCACGAGACAGACGACATCGGCCTGCGCCTCCAAAAGCCGTTTAACCAGCCACGCCCCCACTAAGCCGGTGGCGCCGGTAATTAGGGTCGGACGATCTCTCCAGAATGCGTTCATTCCCAAACCTTCCACGGAGCGTTTGCCGATTGCCAGAGGCTTTCCAGAAGCCTCTTGTCGCGCAGCGTGTCCATACACTGCCAAAATCCCTCGTGTCGGTAGGCGGCGAGCTGCCCCTCCTTTGCTAGCACCTCGAGGCCATCTCGCTCTAAAATGGATTGGTCATCTTTCAGATAGCGGAATATCTCCGGCTCTAAAACCATAAATCCCCCGTTGATCCAACCTTCTCCTACCTGGGGTTTCTCCACAAATTCAACGACCCGGTCGTTCTCGATGACCAACTCTCCAAAGCGCGCGGGAGGGCGAACGGCTGTAATGGTTGCGATTTTGCCTTGCTTCTTATGAAACTGCACCAGGGCGTGAATATCCACATTGCTCACCCCATCGCCGTAGGTAGCGCAGAAGGTGGAATCTTTCAGCCACGGCTCAAGCCGCTTTATGCGCCCGCCAGTCTGCGTTTGCAGACCGGTATCAATGAGATGCACTTTCCAATCCTCACAATGAGGCTCGTGCATTCTTACGCCGCCGGTGGAGATGTCAATGGTCATGCTGCCTTGAAGAGCATAATAATCGAGAAAGTAGCGTTTGATCACTTCCCCTCGATAGCCAAGGGCAATAAAAAACTCCTTGTGGCCATAGCGGCTGTATATCTTCATGATGTGCCAGAGGATAGGATAGTTCCCTATCTCTACCATCGGTTTTGGGCGAACTTCGGTCTCTTCGGCTAAGCGAGTGCCCAAACCTCCAGCGAGAATGGCGACCTTCATACAGGGGCCTCACATCGGTTAGCGCTTCAGAACGGTGTATTATACCCGCTGTCTAGCGTGAGGGAAGGCGTTCCGCCTCCACAGTCGGCTCGGCCTTTGGCAGAACCGCTTCTTCCGCAAACTCGGGTGGTGCCACGCGCTCGGCAACGGCCCGCAGATAGCCACGCACAATGAAATAACCTAGGGGGAGCAGGGCCAAGAGGAAACTGAGCGCTCCAAAGGTAAGGAGACCCGGCGAGCCTGTGCGCGGAGGCAGGGCGGAATCCACCACGCTGATTCGGCTTTTGCCTGAGACGGTGGAGAGCCTTAACCGAACGGCCTCCTCCTCTGCGGTTTGTAAAGTAGCTTGGGCAAGCTTTTGGTTTGCTTCTAGCAGGGCTAGCTGAGTAGAAAGCTCACGGCGTACGAACAGGTGTTGAGCAGCCAGCTTGATCAGGCCGAGAATGCGATTCTCTTGGGCTTGAAGCGCCTTCAAACGGGCCTGATTGGCAATATACTGTGTGTCGAGCCGATAAAGGTAGCCTTTCTCTTGCTGTTGAAGTGCTTTGCGGGCTAGCTCGACTTGCGCTCGGGCCTGAACGACCTGAGGGTTGGTAGGAGAGAGTTGTTGGGCATAAACCAACTGATTGTAGTTGTTCTCGGCTAGGGCAAGATTCATTCTGGCCGTTCGCAGAAGCGGATCATCCGCCGGTAGTTCGGAGAGGTGGCTTAACTGTTTTAAGACGCCGGCACGAAGCAGGCTATTTGTTTTCTCTAGTGCGCTTATCTCTGCAGCCGTCTTTCCATAGTCTGTGTAGAGGCTGTCTAGGGCACCGCTTGTGCTGGCCGTATCTACGCTGGGCGATTCGTCGGGGGTAATGCCTTTTAAATGCCGCACAAACGCCATGAGGCGTTCCGAAGCTTGATGATAAGCAGCTTGTGCGCGCTCCAACTCTCTTTGACCGGCCCGTAGCAGCACCGAATCGCGGTCGTTATCGCTGGTGGCATAGTAGTGCTGTAGGGCGATGGCGTAGAGGTTCGCCGCCTTGGCGGCAAGTTCTTTTACTTGGGTGCGTCGCTGCCCCGCTCCTATAGCCCACCTTGCAGGCCCAGGTAAGCGCACCGAAACATACAGCAGGCCGTCGTTCGCATTATCCACCGGCACGACGTGGCGCATGAGCAGGTCGTCGGCATCGCGCTCTGTGCGGAGATGGTAAAAGCTTTTGAGGTTGATCTGCTTCTCTACCTCCTCGGCCAAACGACGACTCTTGAGTACTCCAATGTACTTCTCCTGACTCGTCTGTCCAAGAAGCGCGCTTAAACCGGAGCTTCCACTGCCTGCATTTGGGGCGTGTTGCACCGATAGCGACACGGTGGCCTCGTAAGTTTGGGGGAACAGCAAAAGCATGAGCACCAAAAAGGCAACAAAAAGCACCGGGCCTACCAGCATCCAAAGCCGCACATATTTCCGTACAACGGCAGCCAGTAGATCAAAGTAGAGGACAAGCTCGTCGTTCTGCGACATCCAAAGGTGCTCCGATAAGTTTAGAGAACTATTTTACCGCAAGAGGCTTGTGCGACACTTAGGAATGTGGATGGTGCCATTACGAAGGGTTATTCGCTTTTGGCCGCATCTGTGGTTCCCAGCCCAAGAGCCGTCGCGCTTTGCGCATGTTCATAAGGCGCTGCTCATAGTCGCCCGAAATCATAAAGGCCTCGAAGCCGGCCCCTCGATACTCTAAAGCCGCTCTCAGCGCGCGGGCTACGTCGCTAGCTGCCGTCGCAATGGTGGGTGTTCCCGGCCGGGTCTTCTCTTGCCAGACTTTGTCGGCTGTGGGGTGGCAGAGGCGCAGGGCGTTGATTGTCATTCCAAATCGGCGACAGGCATTGCGACAAACCTCCTCACCTAACCACTTGGTAAACCCATAGAAATGAAGCGCATCCGGAGCAATGGCCTCATCCGGGAAGTAACGTTTTGTAAGGTCTCCCTCGTATACCGACATGCTGCTGGTATAGACCGCATGTTCTATTCCGACCCGATGCGCCGCCTCGAGCGCGAGATAAAGCCCCTTTACATTTACATCAAAAGCGGACGTAAGAGCCTCTTCGCTGCTCCAGTCGGCACTACCCATCGCCATATAGAGCAGGGCTTCTTGGCCTTCGCAGGCGGCCACGAGGGCGGGAAGGTCGCAGACATCTCCTTGTATCAAAGGGATATCCCTTAATTCACTTTGCTGAGGCACGGCGCGATCGAAGATGGTGAAACGAAAATCGCGCTTTAAAAGCGGCAAGGTAAGGCCGGCAACGTAGCCGGCCCCTCCGATAACGAGCACCTGCATTGGTTCCCTCCTAAGAAGAGAAAAAGAGCTGCTGGACTGTGAGGACAACAGCAAGCACAATCAACACGATGGTGGTGATCCATGCGATTACATTGTAAGTAAAGGAGTTTGTATACTCCCCCATAAGCCGGCGATTATTCACAAGTTTGAGAGTAAGAATGAGAATAACGGGCAACAGCACGCCGCCCACGATGTTCGGCAGAATGATGAGAAAGGCAAGATTAGCTCCTCCAAAAAGGACGGTGAGCGCGGAGACTACAATAAGAAGAGTATACACCCAAACAAAAAGCGGCGCTTCACGTGTGCGTTTGCCCATGCTTGCTTCCCAGCCAAGCGATTCGGTAACTGCGTAGGCTGTGGAGACCGGTACCGTGATGGCACCGAAACACGAGGCGTTAAACAGCCCTAGGGCAAAGAGAATGGCGGCGGCCGGCCCCGCAAGCGGTTGCAAAGCGCGTGCAACCTGGCCTGCATCGCTATAGTTTCCGGGGTTGGCTCCCGCATGATAAAGCGTAGCGCCGCAGGCCACCATAATGAAGAAAGCGATGAAGTTTGTAAAAAAGGCGCCGAACAGCACATCTATTCGTGTAATAGGGTAGTCCTCCACCCGAATCGCTTTATCGCGCACGGTGGATTGAATGTAGAACTGGCCCCAAGGCGTAATCGTGGTTCCGACCACGCTAATAATCTGGAAAACATAATCTTTGCTCCATGAGATGTGCCCAGGCCAGAAGAGGGCGGGCAGCACTTCACGCCAATGCGGGTGGGCCATGAAGGCTGCCGGAATGTAGGAGAGATAGATAAGTGAGGCGTAGAGCAGAACCCGTTCCACTCTACGGTAGGAGCCGTTGACGACCAGCCACCAGACGCCAAAGGCGATGAGGGGCACCACAATATAGCGAATTTTCTCTGAGGCGAAAAGCTCGAAAGCGGCCGTAATGCCGGCAAACTCGGAAACAACGGTGGCATAGTTCGCAACCAGCAACACGATCATGGCGAAGAGGGTCATGCGAACACCGAACTCTTCCCGAATGAGGTCAGCAAGCCCTTTGCCGGTCACTGCGCCCATACGGGCGCCGATCTCTTGACAGACCCCCAAAGCGATGGTAGAGAGCAAAAGAACCCACAGCAGTTTGTAGCCGAAGGCTATTCCTGCTTGGGAGTACCCAAAGATACCGCTGGCATCGTTATCGGCATTGGCCGCGATAATGCCGGGGCCAACGATGCTGAGGGCAAGAAGAAGGCGCGTACGCAAAAGGCGGCGACGCGCCAGACGGACATTTGAGCTAGGCATGAGCGTCGGGACCTCCTTAATGCGTGTTTTGTCGGCCCCGGCGTCAGGGCCATTGTGGTCGGTGAGCTATTTCGTGATAGGCGACCAGGCAGCTTGTGTGTTGTCTCCAACCCCTTGGGTCAGGTTGATGGGGTTGGTCATATCGGCGTTAACAACCCACAGGTCATGCTTCCCGTTGGCATGTTGCACTTCATAAAGCAGGCGAGAGCCGTCGGGTGACCATTGCGGATCGAGGGGTAGCCCATCTGGTGTGGCCGGAATGGTGGCCGGAGGTACCTTCACCCCTTCGCGGATGGCCAGCACCTCGTTTGGAAAGCGGATCACGTAGATGCCCAGAGGAGTCCAGTTATCTTCCCCCTTGAACAGCCACCCTTCGAAGGCAAGCATCTTGCCGTTTGGGGAAACGGTAAGATGACGCGGCATAAGGGTATGCCCCAAGCAGATCATGAGCGGCTTGGGCACCGGTTTTCCGGGCTTGCTGAAGTCGTAAAGATTGATTCCGCCCACGTAGACGCTTTTTTGTGTTTGCGGGTCACGAACATACTGCTGGGCATAGGCCACAAGCAACTGATGGGTGTGCGGTATCCAAGCGACGTTCACATAGCGACCTGGGTCGAGAACATAGGCTGTCTTAGCGCCGTTTGGGAGCGCTCGTGCCATCTCGTCGGAACCGCCCAGCATGGGGACATCGCCGTTCCCTTGCGCCGTAAGCGCTTGAACGCCGGCGATGATCGAACCATCGGAGGAGAAGGCCTCTTGAATGTAGGGGCCTTGGGGGTCAAGCGTTGGCGCGATCTCTCCGTTCGTCGGAGAGTTGCTCGCGATGGGCGGCGGCAGAATCTGTTCCACATCGTTGCCGTTAAGATAGACCGTCTTGATCGCGCCTTCCGTGAGAAAGGCCACATGCTTACCGTCGGGGCAGGCGAGCGGCTTGTCTTTGGGAAAAGAGCCGTAGGTTATTTGAACCGGTGTTTGGCCGGCACCGAGGAGGTAGATTTGTGTGCAGGACACGTTCGATCGGTTGGAGACATAGAGAATATGCTTACCATCGAGCGTCCAGGTTGGATTGCTTTTCAGAGAATGGTCCGATGCAACGGTAAGCGGACGCAGACCGGTGCCGTCGGCTCTTATGCCGTAGAGATCGGTATCGCCGTTAGGCTCTTGCCGAATGAAGGCGATGTAGTTTGCTGTATCGAAGTCTACCCCGTTAATGATGCCCGTTTTGCCTGAGGCGGCCACATAGTAATAGAAACCGATAAGCACAAGGATGAGCGAGAGCAGCCCCAGCAGCAACTGCTGTCTGCGTCGATTCTCTCGCTCCCACCAGTCCGGCACGGAGTGTTGTGATGGATTCGGGTTCGTCATCTCTAAATTCGCCCTACCCTACATCTAAAGGAGCTTTCTCCAAATAAGGCTCCTCAGCAAGGGATACGCAGGGAACACAAAGAACCGTTCCGTAAGGTTCCACCGAGCAAAGCACATTGAGAGGGCGCCTGGAACAGGTCTCCAAAGCGCCCTCTTCTAGCCACAAACTTTTGTACCCTCACCAAATAGGCGATTGGAACGGGGTTGACGGGATTTGAACCCGCGACCTCCTGCGTGACAGGCAGGCACTCTAGACCGGACTGAGCTACAACCCCAACTGTCTGTTTAGTAACCTCTCTCAAAGCGGGAGTATACCCCAAATTCATCGGAAAGGTCAAGAGGAGCGCATCGGTGCTGATCTGTAATAAAGCCCACGCCACGACTGTGGAATATATTTAGGCGGATTATATATCGTAGTAGGCATTCTCTGCCGAAAATAGAGTTAAGGAACAATGGAAACGTTCTCATGGAAATAGAGGCCGACCCCCTTACATTTGGAAACGCGGAGCCTTTCGAACCGCCTATACCCGAAAGCGTTGCGGCACCGCTTAAAGCGGTGCTTGCCCAGCTGCAAGGCGGTTGCGCCGTGCTGCTTGTAAAAGCGGAAATTCCGCAAGCCTCCCACTGGCTCAATACAGCACGCCTCGAAGCCCCGATTTTGTTAGGGCCGCTAGAGAGCCTTCGCCTCGAAGCCTGGCCCCTCTTGGAAAATGCCTGGGCCGTGGCGTTGAAACTACCACAGCCGCTTGAGGAGCCTTTGGTCGCACTGCAGATTGAGCTGGCACGCCAGGCGCTGCAGCAACGGCTTCAGGCAGAATGGCAACAGCACGGTTCTGAGGGGATACTGCCCTTCTCCATCCTGCCTATTACCTCGCTATTTTGGGGGGAGGAGCAGCAAAACCACCTTGCCGAACTAAACGCCCTGCTGGAGGTAATGGTACAGGGGCGGCTTGGGGTTCATTTTCATCCCATTGTGAACCTCCGCGAAGCCCGTGTGGCCGGCTATGAGGCGCTCATTCGCATGCCCTCTCAACCTGAGATTAAACATACCGGAGAGTTGCTTAAGGCCGTGCAGCGCGGCAGCCTCATCGCTTGGTTCGATCTCGCCTGCCTCGAACGTTGTTTTCAGGAGGCGGGTAAGCAGGGACTACAACAACTTCTGTTTGTTAATCTGGACGCAGAGGGCATTATGAACCTGATCGCTCAAGATCGCCCTCTTCTTCAGCGTGTCTACGACAACGGCTTAAGTCCACGACAAATCGTCATCGAGATCACCGAGCGACAAGCCGTGCAGGACTTTCCCGGCCTTCTGCGAGAGATAAAACGCCTTCGTGACGATGGCTTTCGAATCGCCGTTGACGATGCCGGCTCCGGCTACAACAGCTTGGAGATTATCGCCGAACTCCTGCCCGATTTCATCAAGTTAGACCGTAGTCTGGTGCGCAGCCTCAACAGCCGTGGCGAGAGCCGCGCCCTTGTGGCCGCCCTTGTACGCTTTGCAGCCCAAATCGGTGTCAAAACCTTAGGGGAGGGGGTAGAAACCCCATCCGAGCTAACGGTGCTGGTAAACCTCGGCGTGCAGTATGCACAGGGGTATCTCTTTGGACGGCCTCAGGAGACCTTTCATGGGGTATCGCGAACGATCCGTGAGCTTATTCAGACACAAGTGCGGCGTCAGGAGCACCTGCAGACCGGATGTTCGCTCCCCGTTGGCGCACTCAAGCAGTCCGGCCTTGCCCTAACCGCCGGAACACCCCTGTTGGAGGCCGTACGCCGCTTCGCTAAAAACGATGGACTCACCAGCATCGTCGTTATGCAGGGTGGTGAGGTTTGCGGGGTACTGATGCGCCAAACGCTGGAGAATCAGCTTGAAATGGCACGCCAAGCGCAAGCCGAATCGTTTCTGGCCAATGAGACGGTAGAGCGATGGATGGAGAGCAAATTTGTAACGATCCCGGAACATTTTGCGCTTGATGAGGCCATAAGTCATCTCACCTATCGTAATGCCGTAAGTTTAGAGACCGACATCGTGATCGTTAACGCGGCAGGCGCCTATCGAGGCGTATTGCCGGTTCGCCTGCTGCTAGAAGCCGCGTTGCAACAAAACGGCAATCGAACCCATCATACCTCCGCTCTTACTGGCTTACCCGACCGTCTTGTGCTGGAACAGGCGCTGCAAGAGCGGCTCGATGCCAATCAATCGGCCGGCCTCGTTCGTGTGGATATTGCCGGATTACAAGTCTATAACCGCGACTACGGCATCGCTTTCGGAGACGCCCTCATTGTTCAAGTGGCCGAGCGCCTTCGGCGAGCTTCTAGGGAACACGGTGCCCCCACCGATCAGATATTCCACCTAGGGGGCGATAACTTCGTGTTGCTCACGCAATCGGCTAAAGTGACAGCACTCTGCTATGCATTGGCTGGGGATGGCGACGTGGCGGAGATGGGGCCTCCTAACGAAGCGAAACCGGCAGGCTGGGTGAAGTCGGAAAAGACAAGCAAAAGGCTGCATGTTGTGGGCCTTACCCTCCGCAGGACAGGGGGGGCAAAACCGACGCAGAGCGCACCGCCGCCGTCGGATGCGAGAACGGCGTTGCAGGTTTTAGAGCAACTTTTGCGGGAACTGCAGCGGCGCCCCGATCTCTCTTGGGCCGTAGATAAGCTTCCGTCGCTTCTGCCGAAAACCGCTTGAGAACTTTCCTTCCACCCAAGTGCTGCCGATATCGCCTAAGCTAAAAGGAGCGAGCTACTGCTGTTCTCCAGCAGGCCATTTGGGCGCGGCGTCGGCGGCGTTGATCAAGGCGGCCTGCATCGCGTCCACCTGTTGGCGTGCAAGAGCAGGAGCCCCCGCCAAAGGGACGATCTCCTTGACGGTTCCGTCTCTCCGGCGCAACTCCACGCCTCCTTGCTGTAAAGAGCGCTCTGAGATGACGATCTGCAGCGGCATTCCCCGCAGGTCTGCGTCGGCAAATTTCACACCGGGCGAAACCTCACGATCGTCATAGAGGGTCTCCACTCCGGCCTGTTGCAGCGCCGCATAGAGCGATTCGGTTTTCGCGATGTTCTCCGGCGCACGACACAGACCGATGAGGTTGAGCGCATAGGGAGCAACCGAGATCGGCCATATTAGCCCCTTTTCGTCCCGATAGGCTTCTGCCACACAGGCCAGCAATCTCCCTACGCCGATGCCGTAGGAACCCATGACGATGGGTTTTTGGTTGCCATCTTCGTCGGTATAGAAGGCTTGAAGCGCCACCGAGTAGCGGGTGCCGAGTTGAAAAATGTTGCCCACTTCTACCCCTCTTTTCAAAGAGAGCGGTGCGCCGCATCGGATGCATAAGGCCCCTTCGCCTGCCTGAGCGATATTGGCCACGATGTCCGGTTGAAAGTCACGCCCGCAACACACATTTCGGAGGTGGTAGCCCTCCTCATTTGCTCCGGCCACCAAGTTTGTCTCTTCAACGAGGAGATCGTCGGCGATGACAAGGGCCTTGCCGGGTGGAATGCCCACGGGCGATGCGTAGCCGGGAACCATGCCGGCCTCCAAAATCTCCTCCGGATGCGCGGGGCGCAGGGCGATGGCGTGCGTGCTGTTTTTTACAAGTGTTTGATTCGTCTCCATATCGCCGCGCACCAGCGCCACCACAAGCTTTTGCACCAAACCGCCTTCGGCAGAGCCTTCCGTCGGGGCAAAGGTGCCCATAAAGAAGACCGCTTTGGCCGTGCTGCTGGCGGGAATGCCGAGATAGGCTGCCAACGACTCGATAGTCGTTGTGCCCGGCGTGGCCACACGTTCCAATGGACGAGGTGGATCGGTATTGACGCGAACCTTGCGAAATGTCGCCACTTCTTGATTGGCCGCATAGCCACACTGCTCACAAACCACCAGAGTGTCCTCACCGATGTCGGTGAGGTACATAAACTCATGGGCAAGCTTACCGCCCATCATGCCCACATCGCTTCCAACGGCAAGCAAAGAAAGCCCTACTCGCGCCCCAATGCGGAAATAGGCGTTATAGTGGGCGATATACTGTTTTTTAAGCCCCTCTTCATCTTTATCAAGGGAGTAAGAGTCTTTCATAAGAAACTCGCGTACTCGGATAAGCCCACCACGTGCGCGGGGTTCATCTCGAAACTTCGTCTGTATTTGGTAAACGAGTTGGGGGAGTTGACGGTAGGAGCGGATCTCCGAGGCCGCCAGTTGCGCCACCACCTCCTCATGGGTCATTGCCAACAGCATCGGGTGCCCGCGTCGGTCACGAAAACGCACCATGGTTTCGTCTATGGTTTCCCAGCGCCCGC
>Ga0209061_1003705_pt1 | contig 16066 bp, 13 predicted proteins | sample Coa_R1_10_FD_187157 | JGI IMG/M metagenome (GOLD analysis project Ga0209061, IMG submission 187157) | Surface soil microbial communities from Centralia Pennsylvania, which are recovering from an underground coalmine fire - Coalmine... | ecosystem: Environmental > Terrestrial > Soil >...
CAAGCCGGTTGCGGAAGTCTTCTCCGAGTGGGAGCCATGTCATCGCCTCCTGCTTGGCAACGGTATCGTCGGCTTCGAGAACGTTGGCGGCGACATCGACAAGGTAACGGGTAAGCGCGTAACCATTGCGGCTTTCCCCTGGCGCTGGACGAAAGGTGACGGCTGCATTGTGCGTATGGTCGCCATCGTTGACCCCAGCGGCAGTTATCGTCTCTAACCGGAGGTATTTTCTGATGAAAGTGACACGACTGGCCGAGGCCGTCCCATATTCTCCGCCCAAACACACCCCGACGGTGTATGCTATGCACTTGCAGCATAAGAGCACAGGCAGTGACGCGCCCTACTCGGTGGGCTGCTCGTACTATCTGCCGGGGGCAAAGGCCGAGTGGGACGCTTCGCCGCTGCATAAAGTCTACGTCGTCCTCGATGGCGAAATCGTAGTTGCCACCGAGGAGGGCGAGGTGAAGCTGCACGCCCTGGACTCCGTTTATCTCGCGCCCAACGAGCGGCGCGAGGTGCGCAACGATACCAACCGCGTCGCGACGATGCTGGTAGTCATGCCTTACCCGGCACAGTAAACGAGGACGATGCAATGGCAGAAGAGAGAAAGACGCGCTACGACATTCCGTCGCTCTTCTCGGTAGCGGGCAAGGTCGCGCTGATTACCGGAGCCAGCGGCGGTCTCGGGCAGGCGGCGGCGTTTGGCTTCGCCGAGGCCGGGGCGAAGGTCATGCTGACCGGGCGCAGCGCCGATAAGCTTGGCGATCTCGCGGGACGTATCAACGAGGCCGGGGGCGTCGCGTCCTACGTGACCGGCCACCCGGCCAGCGCGCAGGATGTACAGAGAGTCGTCGAGGCAACCGTCGAGCAATTCGGCGGCATCGACGTGCTGATTACAGCCGCTGGCGTTAATCACGTCCAGCCCATCGTCGAGCAGCCGCTTGAGGATTGGCAGGAAGTGATGGATGTCAACGTCCGGGGAACCTGGCTGGCCTGCAAGGAGGCCGGGCGCGTGATGATCCAGCAGGGGCGCGGGGGCAAGGTAATTCTTTTCTCTTCCACGCGCGGCGCGCTGGGCATGAGCAACTACAGCGCCTACTCGCCCTCGAAGGGCGCGATCCACCTGCTGACACGCTCGCTGGCCTGCGAATGGGGAAAATACGGCATTAACGTCAATGCCATCGCGCCAACGGTGATCCGCACCGCGCTCACCCAGTGGATGTTCGACGATAAAGCCTTCTACAAGAACTTTCTCACGCGCATCCCGATTGGGCGGCTCGGTGAACCGGAGGATCTGGTTGGCACGCTGCTCTATCTCGCTTCGCGCGCTTCCGATTTTATGACCGGCAACATCGTCTATCTCGATGGCGGCTATACAGCGGGATAAATCCGAGCAACAGGAAAGGCAAGCGTTATGAGCGCACTCGAAAGAGTAACAATCGTCGGCGCCGGACTCATGGGGCATGGTATGGCGCAGGTCTTCGCAGCGCATGGGCACCCCGTCATGCTCACGGATAACGACGCTACCATTCTGGCGCAGGCGCGGGGACGCATCCGGGGGAACCTGGAGCAACTGGCCGCGCACAGCCTCTTTGACGCAGCCAGCATCGACGCCACCGTTGAACGCGTGACGGTGACGCCGGACCTGGCTCAAGCCTGCGCCAACTGCAATGTCGTGTTCGAGGCCGTTTTTGAGGACATGGCGCTCAAGCAGTCGATCTTTGCCGAGATGGACCGGCTCTGCCCTCCAGAGGTCATCCTGTGTAGCAATACATCGGTAATGAGCATTACCGAGATCGCTTCAAAGGCGACGCGGCGCGAGCGCATTCTGGGCACGCACTGGTGGAACCCGCCTTACCTGGTTCCGCTCGTCGAGGTAGTGCGTACCGCCGATACTGCCGAACAATATATTGAGGCCATCTGTGACCTGCTGACTCGCGTGGGCAAGAGGCCCGTGCGCGTACATAAAGATGTGCCCGGCTTCGTCGGCAATCGCTTGCAGCATGCACTCTGGCGTGAGGCATTTTATCTCATCGATCAGGGCATCTGTGACGCGGAGACCGTCGACGAGGTAGTACGCAACAGCTTCGGCATGCGCCTGCCCGTGCTGGGGCCAGTCGAAAACGCCGATATGATCGGCCTCGACCTGGTAGAATCCATTCACGCATATATCGAGCCATATCTCTGTAACTCTACAACCCCGTCCGAGACGCTGCGGGCCAGGGTTGCCGAGAAGAGGCTCGGCTTCAAAAGCGGCGCCGGCTTCCTTACCTGGTCCGAGCAAGAGATGGCCGCTTCAAGGAAGCGCCTGGCCGAGCATCTGATGAGGATGCTCGGCCAGCGGCCGCAGGAAGAATAAACATGTTGAGGAGTGGAACAGGCGCCAGCGCCTGTTCCACTCCTCAACATCCTTAAATAATAAACGCGATTCTCCCGTAGGAGGACGGAGGAATGATGAAACAGACACGTCTATTTCAGCTCATCATGGTAGGATTGGGCCTGATGATGCTGACCTTGCTCCCCGCCTGTGGCGGAGGAGCATCTTCTGGCTCCAGTTCGAACGCACCGAAACAGATCGTCATTGGAGCCTCCATTCCAGAGACCGGGGCACTGGCCGCCTTTGGTTCATACGCGAAATGGGGCTATAGCGCTGCGGTTGCCGACGTGAACAAATCCGGCGGACTTTTCCTTTCAAAATACAACGTCAAGGTACCGGTCAAGCTCATCCTCTATGATGACCAGAGCCAGCCGGACCAGGTAACGGCCAATACGCAGCGCCTCGTATTGAGCGATAAGGTGAACGCCCTGCTCGGCTCGGCAACCCCGCCGCTGGTCATCCCTGGCGCCGTCGTGGCCGAGCGCAACCATATTCCGCTGGTGGCCGGCATGACGCCGATCCGCGCCTTCCTGGGGGCCAATCCGCACTGGACCTATGCCTGGGATATCTTCTTCGATGAGTTCGACATGACGCAGCAGCAGTTCCTGACCATGAACACGGTGCAGTCGAACCACAAGGTCGCACTCTTCACCGATAACGAGCAGGATGGCGTGGTAATGGGCCAGCTCTGGACGCAAAACGCGCCCAAGTTCGGCTACCAGATCGCCTACCATGCCAGCTTCCCCGTTGGTACCACCGATTACGGCGACCTGATCCGCCGCGCCCAGGCATCGGGCGCGCAGATTGTGATCGCGCAGATGGAGACCCCCGACGCGATCACGCTCTGGCGCCAGATGCAAACGCTGAACTATCGCCCGGCGGCGGCGTTCATTGAAAAGGGCGCCGAGCCGGTGCAGTGGTGGAACGCGCTCAAGATGGCGGCCCAGGGTACGATGGTCGCAGGCTACTGGTATCCCACGCTGCCCTATCCCGGGGCCAGCACGCTGCGCCAGCGCTTCGAGAAGGACACCGGCCAGACTTACAGCCAGCACATCGCCGATACCTATACGGCGGCGCAGGTGCTCATGGATGCCATCGTGAAGGCTGGCTCGCTCGATGCGCAGGCCATTAATACAGCCATCGGCCAGACCAACAAGACCTACGTCGTCGGTCCCGTCGATTTCGCGAAAGGACCGGCCGGGCATACATCTCCGCTGCCCAGTTTCATGTTGCAGTGGCAGGATGGGCAGACGCAGATCGTCTATCCCCAGAACAAGGCGACGGCCAGGTTCATTTACCCGCTGCCGCCCTGGAGTGCCGTCTAATCGCAAACAAGAAGCGGAGGACGGCAGGGCCGTCCTCCCACTTCCTTGAGTAAGGAGATTTCGATGACCTCGTCAACACTGCTGGCCGGCGCCATCAGTGGACTGCTGCTAGGTGGACTTTACGCCGTAACGGCCCTGGGACTTTCTATGGTCTTCGGCGTGATGCGACTCGTCAATATCGTCCACGGGGAATTGCTCATCCTGGCAGCATATCTCGACTTCACCATCTCGGGCGCTCTCGGCATCGATCCGCTGCTGACCGCGCTGCTATTGATTCCTGTGATGTTCCTGATCGGCTACCCGATCCAGCGCTGGCTGCTCAATCCCCTCATGCACCAGGGTATGGAGCCGCCGCTGCTGGTGACGTTCGGCCTCTCGATCATCGCACAGAACCTGATGCTGCTGATCTGGAAAGCCGACTCGCGCGCGATCACCACGGGTTATTCAGACGTTGGCTTGCAGCTCTTCGGCGTGCGCGTTCCCCTGCTCTACCTGGTCGCCTTTGTCCTGGCCTTTGTGCTGATCGGGGGCATCCAGTTCTTGCTCAGCCATAGCTACATCGGCAAGGCCATCCGCGCCGCCTCTCAGGACGCTCGCACCGCGCAGGTCATGGGCATCAACCCCGAAGCGGTCTACGCCCTCACCTATGCCATCGGGGCAGCCACGGCGGCTCTCGGCGGGACGCTGATCGGCATGTCCTTCTCGTTTGTTCCGACCAGCGGCCTGACCTGGCTGCTCAAGGGCTTCGTCGTCGTCGTGCTGGGCGGCATGGGCAGCATCGTGGGCATGCTGGGCGGAGGGCTGATCCTCGGCGTCGCGGAGGGCGTGGGCGCGGCCATCACGGGAACGGGCTATCGCGATATGATCGGCCTGCTGATCTTCCTCGCCGTCCTGGTAATCAGACCGCGCGGCCTCTTTGGTCGCTCAAGGGAGTAGAGGAGGAATAGAGCGCATGTACCGGCTGCGCCGCATGAGCGTTGAATATCAAAAGTCACGCGCCTCACAGGGGAGCCTGCTGAGCCACCTCTCCTGGCTGCGCTGGGCACTGCTTGCCCTTGTCCTGCTCGCGCTGGCCCTGCTGCCGCAGGTGGCTGATCCCTATACTATCGCGCTGGTCTACACTATGTTTATCTACGTGGCACTGGCACAGAGCTGGAATCTCGTCGGCGGCTATACGGGCCTGATTTCGCTGGGCCACGCCGCGTTCTTCGGGCTGGGAGCCTACACGACGGCTATCCTGATGACCTGGGCCAATGTCGACTTTTACCCGGCCATCCTGGCAAGCGGACTGGTGGCCTCTATTTTCGCGGTGATTATCTCATTCCCTATCTTTCGCTTCCGTGGCATCTATTTCGCGATTGGTACACTGGTGCTCTCCGAGGCGCTGCGCATCTGGATGATTAACTGGAGCCTGACGGGAGGCGCGCAGGGGATCAACCTTCCGATAGCAAATACGCCTGATCCGATCAGCTTCTATTATGTCGGTTTCGCGCTGGCGATCATCGCCACCGGCGTTCTCGTGCTTGTGCTGCACTCCAAACCTGGCTTCGGGCTGCGCGCCATTCGCGACAACGAGGACGCGGCCCAGAATATGGGCGTGAACACGTTTATGGTCAAACTTACCGCTTTCGCGATCAGCGCCTGCATCGCGGGCCTCGCCGGGGGCATCTATGCCGCCTACCTGGGCACGATTGAGCCATACTCGATCTTCTCGGTCGATTGGACAATCACGGCGATCAATACCGTCATCATCGGCGGCATGGGTACGCTCATTGGCCCCATCATCGGCACCATCTTCACTACCGCGCTCTCCGAGGGCCTCAAGAACTATCAGACCATCCACCTGATTATCACCGGCGTGATCCTCATTCTGGTGATTCGCTTCCTGCCCGCCGGTATCTGGGGACAACTGCGCAACTGGCTGCGCCTGCCAGGCAGTACGGCCAGGGAAGCGAGGAAGGTATAGCGCATGTTACTAGAGCTTGAGAATGTCAGCAAAAGCTTCGGGGCTGTGGCCGCTGTGAATCAGCTCTCCTTCTCCATCGCGGAAGGCGAGGTGCTCGGCATCATGGGACCCAACGGCGCGGGCAAAACGACACTGCTCAACCTGATTATGGGCGCCATTCCTCTCGATAGGGGCACAGTTCGTTTCGCCGGCGAGCAGATCAATGGCCTGCGCGTCAGCGCTATCTGCCATCGCGGCATCGGGCGCACCTACCAGATCCCACAGCCCTTCAAGCGCATGACCGTGCTGGAAAACCTGCTGGTTGGTGAACTCTACGGCGGACGACGCCAATCGCACAGAACCGCCCATGCCGAGGCGCTGGAGATTCTGGAGCGCGTAGGGCTGGCGGAGCGCAGAGATACCCCGGCGACCTCGCTCGGGCTGCTCGATCTTAAACGCCTTGAACTGGCGCGTGCGCTCTCCCTCCACCCACGCCTGCTCCTGCTCGATGAGATCGCGGGGGGACTGGTCGAGAGCGAGATCGAGGCGCTCAAGGCCATCCTCATCGATTTGAAGCGCTCGGGCATGACCATGTTGATTATCGAACACCTGCTCAGCGTGCTGTTCGACCTTTCTGATCGCATCCTGGCGCTGAACTTCGGCAAGCGCATCGCCGAGGGCAGCCCGGAGGAAGTGATCCACAACGAACTCGTCATCAAAGCCTACCTGGGCACGGAGGCGACCAGGGGCCGGGAAGAGTTGACGACGATCCAGCCGGGCTACGCCGATAGCGGGCAGGTGCCCGCGGCGCGGCCTGATCCACCCGCGCCGCGCGAGCCGGTTCCCACACAGACGAACGGGCAGGCGGCATCCGCGAACAGCGCGCCGGCCACAGCGGCACAGAACGGGACGCCGCTGGCGCGCATAGCCCATGTGAGCGCGGCCTACGGCGAATTCCAGGCGCTCTTTGACGTTTCGCTTGATATGTATCCAGGCGAAATCGTGGCGCTCATCGGCCTCAACGGCGCAGGCAAGACTACGCTGATCCGCACGCTCACCAGGGGATTGCCGCTTAAAGGGGGCGATATCTTTTTCAAGGGCCAGAGCATCACGCGCGTGCCGCCGCACCAGATCGCCGCGCTCGGCATCGCCCAGTGCATCGAGGGGCGCAAGATCTTTCCCGAATTGACGGTGCTTGAAAACCTGGAACTGGGCGCATACTGCAAGCGGGCGCGCGGGCAGCGCCAGCAGACGCTCAGGCGCGTCTACGACCTCTTCCCGATCCTGGCCGAACGGCGCGATCAACTCGGCAGCACGCTCTCCGGCGGACAGCAGCAGATGCTGGCGATTGGCCGCGCGCTGATGGCACAGCCAGAACTGATTATCTTCGACGAGATCTCGCTGGGGCTGGCCCCCATCGTTATCGACGATCTCTATCGCGCTATCGTCGAGATCAACCGCCAGGGCGTGACGGTGCTGCTGGTCGAGCAGAGCGTCCAGCGCAGCCTCGACATCGCGCACCGCGCCTATATCATCGAGCATGGACGTATCGTGCTCACCGGCACCGCCGAAGAGCTGCGCCAGAACGAGCAGTTCCGCCGCGCCTACTTCGGTATATAGGACATTATCAATCTTTGTCACCTTTTAACGGATACAGATATATAGGGAGGTGAATACTACATGAAACGAAAGCGGATGACGCAGGCCGTCATCATGTCGCTGATACTCCCAGCCCTGCTGCTGCTTTCGGCATGCGCGGGGGCTGATAATACCACCGTTGTACCCAATGCGCCGAAGCAGATTCTGATCGGAGCCTCGCTGCCCGAGAGCGGCGCGCTCGCCGGTTTTGGCCTCTATGCCGTGTGGGGGTATACAACCGCCATCAACGACGTGAACGCACAGGGGGGCCTGTATCTCTCACAGTATCACACGAAGGTCCCGGTAAAACTTATCTTCTATGATAACAAGAGCCAGTCGGACCTGGCGGCCTCTACCACCCAGCGGCTCGTCACGCAGGACAAGGTGAACGTCCTGCTCGGCTCGGCGACGCCTCCGCTGGCCGTACCCAGCGCCACCGTTGCCGACAAATATCATATCCCGATGGTGATAGGCATGACGCCAATCCGCGCCTTCCTGGCAGGCAGCCCGCATTGGACCTACGCCTGGGATATCTTCTTCGATGAACTGGACATGACGACGCAGCAGTTCAAAACGATGAATATGGTGCAGTCGAATCGTAAGGTCGCGCTCTTCACCGACACGGAACAGGACGGTGTAGTGATGGGGCACCTGTGGGAGCAGAACGCGCCCAAATTCGGCTATCAGATCGTCTATCGCGCCAACTTCCCCGTTGGCACTACCAATTACGCCGACTATATCACGAAGACGGAGCAGTCTGGCGCGCAAATTATCATCGCGCAGATGGAGACGCCAGACGCGATTGCCATGTGGAGTCAGATGCAGGCCATGAACTACCGCCCGGCGGCCGCCTTCATAGAAAAAGGGTCCGAGCCTGCGGAATGGATCTCTGCGCTGCACAATACGGGCGAAGGGGTGATGGTCGCGGGCTACTGGGATCCCTCGCTGCCCTATCCTGGCGCCAGAGATCTGCGCCTGCGCTTCGAGCTTGATACCGGCCTGACCTATAGCCAGCACATCGCCGACACCTATTCGGTAGCGCAAATCATGATGGATGCTATCGTGAAGGCCGGTTCGCTCGATCCCCAGGCCATCAATACGGCCATCAGTCAGACCAACAAGACCTACGTCGTCGGTCATATTAACTTCGCCCAGGGGCCGGGCGGGCATACCTCGGCGCTGCCCAGCTTCATGTTGCAGTGGCAGCACGGGCAGACGCAGATTGTCTACCCGCCCAAACTGGCGACAGCGAAGTTCGTGTATCCCTTACCGCCCTGGTAAAGAAATAGAAGTGGGGTCCAGGGGCGGCAGCCCCTGGCGGGGTGCGGGATGTCTCCGCTCCTCCCTTCCCCTCTTCTCACTTTTAATGAGAACTCATAGTGTAACACAAAAGGATACCACGGGATGTTGAGAGCTTTTAGTAATATGCCCATATTCCGTCGCCTGGTAATTACCTTTGCTGTCGCTACGCTGATACCTATCCTCGTTATTTTGTTACTGGGGAACTTCTCCTTACAGCAGAGCGAGATACGCAGCCAGGCGGTACAGACAAGCTTCGAGGCGCAGAACATCGCTACGCAGGAGCAGGTCAATCTCCAGCGCATGAACGCGCTGATCCAGGCGCGCTTTGCGCAGGTCTTCGCACAGGGTAGCCTCTCACTCGAAGGCGATCCCTCCTCGGGCAAACTGACCGAAGACGACGTGCAGGCGCTTGAGTCCGGGTTCAACCAGGCATTGAACATCTACAAGACCAGATACGTCATCGCCACGTCGGCCAACATGAGCACCATCCGTAACATCCTGATCAGTGACACTCCCGATCACGGTCAGCAGATCATGAACACGCAGCTCGACGCGCTCAACACGGTGGCGCAAACGTCCTGGCCGCACTATCAATCGCTGGTGCACAAGGTTTTGCAAGACCTGGGAGCCAATACGTTCTACGCGGTAGCCTACGCCGACTTCTACCAGGCCGACCTGGGCTTTCTGGAGTTGAAGAACCAGTGGCAGCACGTCGTAGATACGGCAACCCAGATGGGTACGACAGTAACAAAGGTCGGACCTTCGCTCACCACGCCACTGCTCACCTATACGGTTGTCGCCCTGATCTTCACCCTGCTGGTTATCATCGCTGCCGGCTTCTTAATCAACGCGACCATTATTGCTCCCCTTAATCAGCTTGTGGGCCTGACACGCCGCATCGCGCACGGGGAGACGCGAGCGCGCGCCACCATTCGCGGGCGTGACGAGATCAACCTGGTGGCCTCTTCGATCAATGGTATGCTGGATCATATCCTGCGTCTGATGCAGGAGGCGCAAACGCGCCACGCGGACCTGCAAGCACAGATCGGCCAGATGATTACCGAACTGAGCGGCGTTGGCGAAGGCGACCTGCGCATCAACTTGCAGGCCACCTCAACCGAACTGAGCGTGCTCGCCAGTTCTTTCAACGTCATGGCGCAAGAGCTGAATAACCTGGTGGTCAACGTCAAGATCCTGGCGCGCGGCGTGCAAAACGCAACGCTCCAGGTATTCAGTTACATGGAGCAACTGGTCGACAACTCCGACATGCAGATCGAGCAAATCACCAGTTCAACCGAAGAGGTGGTCCAGGTGGCCGCTTCCAGCCGCCAGCTTGCGGAGCGCTCGCAGATGCTCTATGATGTGGCCGAGGAGGCGCGCCAGGCCGCGCACAGAGGACGCCGCGCCGTGCAGCAGACGGTCAAGGGTATGGAGCGTATCAACGAAAATGTGGGCGCCACCGCCCAGAAAGTGCTCATGCTTGGTGATCGCTCGCGCGAAATCAGCAGCGTCGTGGAAGTGATCTCCAGCATCGCACAGCAGACCAACCGCCTCGCCCTGGACGCCTCGATCCAGGCGGCGATGGCCGGCGAGAACGGCAAAGGCTTCGGCGCCGTCGCCGTCGACATCCGTCGCCTGGCGGAGCGCGCGAAGGAGCAAACGGCCCTCATCGGACAGATCGTACACAACGTCCTTGAGGACATCAACGCCAGCGCCTTCGCCATGCAGGAGACGAGGCGCGAAACCGCGAACGGCACGCAGATCGCTCAGGAAGTGGGTAAAGCGCTGGAGCAGATGTTCTCAGCAGTTGAACACCAGGCGGGCGAAATCGAGGCGACGCACCAGGTGGCAACGCAGCAGATGGAAGCTTCCAACAGGATCGTGCAGGTTATGCAACGTGTTTCTGACTCGGCTCAGCAGAGCAGCCTGATCACGCGCAACGCGGTGCAGCAGATGGAGCGCCTGGCGCGCCTGGCCGGCCAGCTGCTGGCATCGGTGGAAATCTTCAAGCTGCGTGAGAATCAGCCGCAGTATAGCGCGGCTTCAGAAAATGGCGCCGCACGCAGGCCCGCACCCGTGCGCAGCCCGCTGCGTTCTATCTCGTCTCCCAGCCAGCCCCTGAGCCGGGGCATCTCATCGCCGAGCCAGCCGCTGGGCAGAACCGTTTCGTCCACAGGTCAATCGGGTAGGACCAATGGGGCACAACCGTTTAACACCTCCCCGGGCTTCGACGTACAGGGATAAGTTGCGAGTACTTCCGAATCTAAAGCGCCCTGGAAGAGTTTCCTTCCAGGGCTGACTTTTCTGCTCACATCTGCTATCATGGGGAAAATTCTGCCATGCTTCCCTTTCATTTTTCCATTTATCGATAATGATGTTGTCAAAGAGGCTGGAGGGGTTCGTGCGGCTCCGCCGCAGCGAGATTGTGTGTTGTATTGCAGAAAACGCGCTTCTGGCTTTTTTCTATAATACAACATACTACAGGCGAGCGCCGCAGGCGCGAGCAAGTGGGTAAGAAGGGGAAAGGAAATCCACTATGGAACCAGAAAGCACAGGAGAACAGCGTGAGAATGGAGGGGTTCAGGTGATCGCGCGCGCAGCCGAGATTATGCGCGCTCTAATCGATCAGCCGGAGGGCCTGAGCCTCGCGCAGATCTCGCGGAAAGTAGGGCTGGCGCGGTCAACGGTCCATCGCATCGTTACCGCGCTTGAGGCCGAGCGTTTTGTCATTTCCTCCACCGCCGGAGGCCACATTCGGCTGGGGCCGGGCCTCGTCCCCCTTGCCGCCTCCGTGCGTATCGAGCTGCGCCAGGAGGCGCACCCCTATCTGGAACAGCTCTCGCGAGAGGTCAACGAGACGGTTGACCTGGCGATTTTGAACATGGATAAGGTCCTCTTCATTGACCAGATCGCGGCCCCACAGCGCCTGCAAGCCGTATCCGCGATTGGCGTCGAATTCCCTCTCCACTGCACCGCGAACGGCAAGGCGATCCTGGCGGAACTGCCGCCCGGGCAGGTAGAGCGCCTTTTGCCAGAGGAACTTCAGCCGCTCACGCCGCACACCATTACATCGCGCCAGCGGCTTCTTGAAGAACTGGAACGCGTTCGCCAGACGCGCGTGGCCTATGATCGGGAGGAGCACACGCTGGGGATTTGCGCCGTTGGCGCCACCATACGCGACACTATGGGCAACCTCGCAGCAGTGACGATTCCCCTGCCCGCGACGCGCTTCTATGGCAACCGGGAGAAGCTTGAGGCGGCCCTCCTGCGCACCTGCGAGCGCATCCAACGGCGATTGGGAACAGGATAACAAAAATGTGCGCGCCATCTGCGATGGCGCGCACATTTTTGTTATCCTGGCTCTCATTATTGATACTGGGCGCTGCTGGCGCACGGCCCATCGGTCGAGATGTACATGCTCGACCAGTCGAACTCTGAGATGCTGAACTGACCGCCGGGCGCGTGGGGCCAGCCGACCACGCACGGCTTCACCACATAGGTGGCCGTATTCTGGTCGATGGGAATCCACGCAACATCGTTGACGACTTGCTGCTCCGCCTCATCGTAGAGCTTCATGCGCTGGGCAACGTCCGATACCATGCCATCGGCCTGAGCCATGAGTTGCTGCGCGTGCTGCTGCTGCGCGGCGTCGGAGGCGTGGTTCTGGCCGAAATTATAGAAGTTGCCAAACGAGTTGGGGAGGAACTGCAAGCTCATCCACGAGTAAGGATCAGGTGAGGCTTGCCAGCCAATGCCCGCCGCCATCACCTGCGTGCTGCCAATCGGTGTAATATCAGTGACCTCCTGGTTGAAGTCAATCTCCTTCATCGTCACATGGATGCCCAGCACGTTCTGCCACATCTGCTGGAGCGCATCAAACATATTCTTGAGATCCTGCGAACCGGCAGGCGCGACTTCGAAGGAGATAGGAGGCAGCGTGGAGAGTGTCATGCCCTCTTCCTGCAAGCCCTCCTGCAATAACTTCTTTGCCAGCGCCGGGTCGCCCGCCGTGCTCTTTACGCCGGCCGGTCCGGTGAGATCCGGGTTGTAGCCCGCCACTCCCTGAATGATAATATGGTTCGTCGGAATGACAGTGCCCTTGTAGATCTTGCTGGCGATCAGATCCTTGTTGATTGCCAGAGCGAACGCCTGACGGATCTTGATGTTGTCGAACGGCTTGTCCAGGAAGTTCATCGACAGGTAATAGTTGCCCAGCGAGGGATCCTGGCGATACTGATTGTGGGGCAGCGCTTTGGCGCCTGCCAGTTGCGTCGTTGGCACAAACGAGAAATCTACGCGGTTCACCTGGTAATCTTTGTAGGTGGTGTCAAAGGTCGCGTAGAGCGGCATGACTACCTTGCGAAACTGTGGCTTCTTGCCGAAGTAGTTGGGGTTGGGTACGAAGGTCAGACTGCGGCCATGCGTGTAGTTCTGCAAAAGCCACGGCCCGGCTCCTCCACCTGTATTACCGGCAAGATGCGTGGGCCACTGCGCGCCGTACTTCTGCACAAAGCTCTTCTCAATGATCGTCCCGACCTGCGAGGTAAGCGAGTCGAGGAAATAGGCAGCTTTCGTGCTGGTAACAATAACGAGGGTTTGCGGATCGGGCGTCAGCAGGCTGTCGCCTATAATGGTCTTGATCTTGCCCGAGTTCAGCTTGATGGCATCTTTGATCGGCCCCAGCGAGTTGCTTGCAAGGGGAGATTTCGTGGATGGCTGCAAGGCGTAATCGAGGCTGAAAGCCGCGTCCTGCGAAGTCACCGGGCTGCCATCGCTAAATTTGACGTTCGGGCGCAGGTGGAAGGTCCAGGTCAGGCCATCGGGGCTGACCGACCACGACTGCGCCAGATCGGGGACAATCACTGACCTGTCATTGTAGGTGACGAGACTGTTGAACATCATGCTGATCGCCTGGCCTGAGTACACGTCTTCCTCAACCTCTGGATTGAGCGTGGCGATATCCTGCACACCCGAGATGGGCCAGATCAGGATTTGCTGTTTATCTGGCGCTTTGGCCGCCTGTGTGGTCACACTGCTGCTCGCGCCACTGCTCCCACATGCGGCAAGCAGCAGGGCGAACATCATTAGCGCGGGCAGCAGGGCTTTCCCGGCAAATTTTGTGCCTGAATTCATGGAAAAGATCTCCTTGAAGAAACTAGTGAGGTCGCACCCTGTATATTCTTACGTCGCAAGATACGCTTTCCTCTCAGGCCAGCTATAGCGCGCGCTCGCGCCTGCGACGAAGCCAGCTATCAGATACACCCCTCAATGTTCATAAAGCGAAAAGATTAAGAAAATTCAATCTCTTTCCAACAGTGTTCCAATGAGTCGATGCTAACCTCTTAGACGTACCCGTTAAGACAGGCGGGCCGGCTGTTTCGCGGCGCGCGTATCATGTCAGGAGAGCATGCTCTCCATCGAGGGATACGCGACAGAAGAAAAAACACGCTATCAACAATGTGGAGGTTATCATTGATGAACTTTGTAGAGACAGCAGCGCGAACAAAAAGAGATGAACAGACTCCGGTATCCTCGGAGCGGGCATTTCCACCGGCTCCTTTCCCGCGCAAGTACATTCATTGCGTGATCGATGACCTGCGCAGCGGCGTCGAGGCCGTACTTGAACTGCGCGCCTCCGGATTCGCTCCCGAGGATATCCACATCTGGTCGTGCTGGGATTATGAAGAGGTCATTATCCAGCAGCGACAGCGCCAGGGTAGTCTCTCAAAGCTGTTTACACGTATACTCTCCCTTATTGACACGAACATGGAAGATGCGTACCTGGATGAGTCACGCCGGGGACATCACATTCTCGCCGTGCGTCTCTCCGGCAGCGAGCAGACAGAACTGGCGCGCGCGCTGCTGGCCGCTCATCACGCGCATCTGATCAAATACGTCGATACCTGGGCGGTTGCCGACCTGCCACCCGCGCCCGAGTACTCCAGAGCCTTCAACTCGGCTGGCTTCGTCGAGTGGAAAGAGCCAGAGAAGCCTGCTCTATCGCTATATACATACTGATGTATGGTCGAGCTGTCTATAAGATGACATAATATGGGAGCGGGAATGCTCCCATATCTTTTTGGGAGAAATAGCGCGAGAACACCTTCTCTGTATGATGTTTGACATATATGGTCAGTGCAACGTGAGCCAAAAAACGCCGGGGCTTTCCCATGCTGGTGCCATTGACACACAAGGAGCGCTGAGGAGCCTCTGTGGACGCAGATACGATGGATGCCCATCAAGAATGGGAAAGCTCTGCGGTAGCAGATTGCTTCTGATTGACAGAAATATGTATACTGTAATCGATCAATATGCATACCAGGACGAAGCAGAATAAGGAGCCACCGGGGATGGCAACAGAAGGCGTAACAGAAGGGGACGCGGGAGCGGAGGTCGCCGCGAAACGCTCGCGCAAGCGCCAGATCATTATTTTTATCGCCGCGACCATCATCAATGGCGGCCTGCTGGTCGCGCTCGGCTTCGCATTGTTGACGCCGGCAGCCAATCAGCCCCGCAGCAGTTCTAATAACGCGGCGGCCCCGCTCGGCGACGTGAGCAGCCCGCTGATCGGCAGGGCCGCGCCCGACTTCGCGCTGCCCGCGCTGAATAAGGGCGGCGCGACGGTGCATCTATCGGATTTTAAAGGGCACCCGGTGGTGCTCAACTTCTGGCAGTCTACCTGCGATCCCTGCCAGACCGAGGCGCCATTCTTGCAGAAAACATGGGTGCAGTACCAGTCCAGGGGCGTCGTCTTTATCGGCATCGATGTGCTGGACACGACGCGCGGCGCGCAGGCATTCATACGCAAATACGGCATCACCTACCTCAACGTTGCGGACGCGAACGGGGCGACGGATAACGATTACAACATCGATGGCTTTCCCGAAACCTATTTTATCGATAAAAACGGTGTGGTGGTCGCCAAATGGATATCGCCGCTGACCGCGCAGGGATTGAAGCTTGAGATGGCGAAGCTCCACATCAGTGTGTAACGGCGCAATGATGAAATGTTCCGCTCAAGCCCTCCCGTAGGGGCGCTGCGAGCGAGAGCGAGCAAGCCCGCTTATCTGCCCCAGGGGTTCCGCCAGGCGTTTTTGGCAACCGGGCGGGCTTGCTCGCTGGCGCTCGCAGCGCCCCTACCACTTTTCGCTGGCGCTCGCGGCGCCCCTCCCGCTTTTCTCTCCCCCTCGCAGCGCTCAAGCCCTCCCGCTTTTCTCTGGCGCTCGCAGCGCCCCTCCCGCTTTTCTCTCCCCCTCGCAGCGCTCAAGCCCTCCCGTAGGGGCGCTGCGAGCGAGAGCGAGCAAGCCCGCTCATCTACCCCAGGGGTTCCGCCAGGCGTTTTTGGCAACCGGGCGGGCTTGCTCGCTGGCGCTCGCAGCGCCCCTACCACTTTTCGCTGGCGCTCGCGGCTCCCCTCCCGCTTTTCGCTGGCGCTCGCGGCTCCCCTCCCGCTTTTCTCTCTCCATCGCGGCTCCCCTC
>Ga0209061_1003706_pt1 | contig 16052 bp, 11 predicted proteins | sample Coa_R1_10_FD_187157 | JGI IMG/M metagenome (GOLD analysis project Ga0209061, IMG submission 187157) | Surface soil microbial communities from Centralia Pennsylvania, which are recovering from an underground coalmine fire - Coalmine... | ecosystem: Environmental > Terrestrial > Soil >...
TTCAGTGAAAATCAGCTCCGCGACTGGGAGGAATTCGCGCTTCTCAATCCACTACGCTCCACCGGGCGCCGGCTCTATCCTATCCGCGAACTGGAAAAGCTGGCGCTCATCCGCGAGTTGATGAACGCAAAATTTGCTCCCAGCGATATTCCCCCCGATATTGATAGCATCTGGTACGCTATGTTTGCGACAGGTGAGCGGTTGCCTGTGCCGGAGCAGAGTTCTCAGGAAGGCGGCCCGGCGCTTTCCATAGATCAGCGTCTTGAGCTGGTTCGTGAGCATCTCTTCTGGGGTTATTTTGTCACCAGCGCCTTGCGGCTGGCGTTAATGTTGATCTGTGAAGATATGCCAAATACCAGTGTGGGATTAGTACTTCCGTTGACTGCGAGGAACGAGGCGCGTCCTGTTACGCGCGTGGAAGATCTAGCGCGGCTCGGCGAAGCGCTGGTTGGCTGGCGGGACCAGAGCCACAGTGCCCATGTGATGCTCACCTCCGCACCATCCTTTGAGCATCCCAGCGACTACCGGCTGCATCCTCTGACGGCGATAAAGGATGACAGGCCAGAGGAGGCTCCCCAGGATAATACATTGATATTTATCGACAGGCGTTCCAGGCGTTTGACGTTGAGTGCGGCCAGGGCAGAGGCCATTCGTCGTCTCCTCGAACCGATGTATGAAGATGTGCAGCAATCTCGCTCCTGCTTCGGTCCTGGCATGCGCGATATGCTGATACCTGCTGTCGATCCGCAGAGCAACGCGAATTATGATGATGATATTCTCTGCGGTCTGGCAGAGATGGTCGTGCGTCTTGGAGGCCGGACGACCAGAGGAGAGCCGCGCTGGAACTTCTGTTGTTTGCTCTTGCCGCAGGATTCGATGGTGCCGCTGTACCAGAGGAGCCTGGTCGTAAGGGCGCAGAGCCTCCAGGCTCCCTACAAACCGGGCGTAACGATCATCGCTCCCGATAGCCATGCCAGTAGTATCATCATCAAAGCGTTGCAGAGCGGGCGTATTGTCTATTCATACCGACTCCCGCGTCCAGAGAGCGGAACCGTGCTGCGAGATTTCGAGCGCTCTATTCGCTCGGCTATTGCGCTCCCCATCGAGGGAGAAAATGGGCTGGCAGCCGCCGTCCTCTATGTGGCCTCCACCGAGGACTGCGTATTCTCTGAAAGCGATCAACGTCTGCTGCGCATGTTCTGTAGAATAATAGCGGAATTGCTGGCGAGCTACAGCGTTCGGCAGCAGGCGACACGCAAATTGACCGACCTTATCGAGAGGCCGGAACTTGTGGATGCTTTTTTCGGGGACTTTCTGGCAGAGGCCAACTTTAGCCATGACGTGGAAGAGGTGCTGAGCGAGATCCAGGCAGCGATCCCGGATGAAGTGGTCACGAATCACTACCAGGCGCCAATCGATGAGTTAATAGACATGCGCGCCCGGCAAATGGCCGGCAGGTGTGTATCCTTTATTGGCGTGGATCTCGATAGGCAAAACAGCCTGGCGAACAAATATGGCGACAGAGCGGCCAGAAATCTTGTGCGCGAGGTCGGGTTGCGTATCCAGGAACAGTTGCGCGTGACCTTCCGCGAATATCCGCACTGCCGGCTCTATCACATCCTTGCCGATAGATTCTACATCATGCTCAGGGATGTCGCGCTGGAACGTGCGCGATATATAGCCGAGCAATTGAGACTGGCGCTGGCAGGGACCTATAAGCTGGATGCCCTGCGCGCCTCTATCGATCAGCCGCAGCGTCCCGAGAGCCTGCTGGAACTTTCCGACATCACCGCGCGCCTCGGCGTCACCTCCTACTCCTACAGGAAATTGAAGGAAGTCCTGTTACAACATCCGTCTGTGGGCGCGGAAAGCGAGGTAAGGGCAATCATCAGTTCAGCTTTAGCTGTCTCGCTGGATATTGGCCGCAACGGAGGAGGCAATGTCGTCGTTTCCTGGGACGAAAAAGTTCATGACTTCGTGCTTATCGACCACCATGCCCCCGTATAGCGGCTGATATCTTATCGTCAGCGATATTTGCGTCTGGTTCTGTTACCTGGTGCTGCCCAGAGCGTGGCCCCGGTTCAGGTGTCTGCTGCGCGGGATCTGCCCGCGATGGGACCAAAAAGCGTATTTTTAGAATACAACAATTACTACATGTACGAGATAGCAATGACGTTATGAATAGAGAAAACGGAAATAATATAAAATTTTGAATAAATTTTGAATTGATGAAAGAACGATGCATGCGGCTCTTTCTGGTATGTACCAGTATATGCTGGCACATGCCGGGCGGGGCGGGTACACAGAGAGAATGTTGCAGCAAGGCATGCGTCTGTGCGTGCCCCATACGCTGCTTTTTGCAGGAGGTGCATATCAGCATATGCGCTTGTAATGCCTTCTGATCTTCGGGGGAGAGGTCGTCCATACGTAAGGCCAGCTTATGCTTCCAATAGGAACACGAATCTACGCGCGTTCTCATTTTCAGCTCCTTTCGTGCGCTATAGCTGATAGACGTTCGTATTCTTGACGGAACTTCTTTTTCGCTCGGGAGATGTAACCGGTGACGCTGTTTGGCCTTATCTTGAGCAGAGATGCAACTTCTGCTGCGTGCAATTCCTCAACCACATAAAGATGCAGGCATGCTCTCTGGCGTCTCGAAAGCACCTTTAATGCTTCTTGCACAAGGCACGCTCTCTCGTCCGCTTCAACCACCATGTTCTGCCATTGATTCTGCTCAGTAGTGCTATATATCTCCTGAGCCTGGTACTTTTTCTTGAATATCAACCGGCGCTTGAGGCGCCGCAGGACATCGCGTGCGTTATTTGTCGCTACTTTATAAAGCCAGTTGCGCAAATACCCGTGTTCGCGAGCTTTGAGCCGGGGCCAGTGCACAAAAGCCTTCACAAAGGTAAGCTGCACTATATCCTGTGTCTCATCATAATCGCCAGTGATGGTCTGAACGTATCGATAGAGAGCAGAAGCATATCTGGCATACACCTCTCCGAGCTGATCGATCTCCTCTTGTGGAAGCGCAAGCAATGCCTCCGGGTCAGCCCTGGTGAGCAGTGAGGCTATAGTGTCCGCTGTCAGCGCCGGCACTTCATCTGTCTGCCCCCATTGCTCATCCGAGACAGGATCAGGAGGCGAGAGTCCAGCCGGAGAGGCGATAGTGATGTCGAGGCGCATAACCGGATCACGTGGCGTCTCCAGCGAGGATACATCGTATATATCTAGCTTCGGCAATGGCTGCGTCTTTCCATCGGTTTTCAGCCTGACATCGGGAGCCGACCTGCCCTCGTCGGCAGAATGTGGGACTGTCATGTCGCACCTCTTTCATAAAGCAGCGTTGTGAGACTATCCATGAGCAAGGTTCCCTGGCAAAGGGCGACGGGCTTACTTCCTATCGCGGATCCATAGAGACGTATCAGAGGCCGCTGTTGCGGAGAAACTGTACACACCTCTACATTATCTGGACGTTTATCAGGGGCATGAACTCAAAACGCTACAATGCCTGGGCAGAGGAGGATGGAGGTGAGACAACACATCACACAATTGTGCAAGTGACAATGACCTGTGCGTAAGCGCCAGTGGTCGTTTCAAATCAAGGGCGAGTTGTGACGGTGCCTCGCAGCATCTTCTTCGTTGAGGTATGTCAGCTTCGTTGCTGAACGCCGTCTGCGATTTCTCTATCACTATTACGCCTGTCACCTATGAAATACTGCGTTTTTTGGGACAAATTTGTGCCTTTTTTTAGACATGTTTATATCTCCGCCAGTTATCTGCCATTCCTCTGCCACCAGAGTAGAAGCAAGCAGGCAATCGCAGTAAATAGCCATCGACAAACGTAACATAGATGAGGCCGATAGTTCCGCTCGGTTTCACATCTTCCCCCGGCACAGCACCGGTATTCTTCAAACACTGTGAAAGGCCCCAACCACCATGAGTACAAAAGTGTTCGTTTTAGGTCGTCCAGGCAGCGGCAAATCTACCGCTGCCCATCATATTATGCAAACATTGGGCACTTACAACATTACAACCGCTCGTATGGATGACTTTACAATACTGAGTGAGATGTGTGAGAGCGATAGCACGCACATGCTGTTTCGCCCGATTGATCGTGGTGGCTTCGATGTCCTTGACGCCTCGGTGCTTGACCTTGCTCTGGCGCAACTGGAAACGCAGGCAGTTGCGCGCATGGCCTATGAGCATATCGAGGTTGTGATTCTAGAGTTCGCCCGTGCCGATTATCGTGCAGCTCTTAGCAACTTCAGCCGCGCCTTCTTACAGAGCGCATGCTTCTTATTCGTCAATGCCGATGCCGATACCTGCAAAGCCCGCATTTGCCAGCGCGCTCTGCATCCTCGGGGGCCGGATGACCACCCCGTCTCCGAAGAAGTCCTGGAGAGGTACTATGCCACGGATAACAGCGAGGACATGGTGGAAAGTCTTAAAGAAGCATATGGGCATGAACAGCATATCAGGATGATAAAGAATAATGGTACGCTCTCCCTGCTGGAGTTCCTGGACAGCGTTGATGATTTTACCAGGGCCATACTTGCGGGAGTGTCTGCTCCTTTTGCCAGGGAGATTATGAGCGTCCCTGCGTCACGATTTGACGCTATGTGATACAGTAAGGGAGAACGTGTACTCATTCATAGAGGCTCAGGAGGAGAGCGAGGACGAGTGGCCGCAACACGTACTCCCTTTGAAAAATTGACGCCGATCCACCCGAACCGCCGCATCACGCTGGAGACCGGAGCAACACCGATCACGACGCGCCTGGTGGATCTCTTTGTGCCGCTGGGCTTCGGGCAGCGGGCGCTGATCGTCGCGCCGCCCAAAGCTGGCAAGACCACGATCCTGCGCCAGATTGCCTCCGCCGTGCTCACGAATCATCCCCAGGTTTACCTCTTTCTCTGCCTGGTGGACGAGCGGCCCGAGGAGGTGACGGAGTGGCGCACGGAGGTGCGGGGCCCGCTTGTCCGGCTGTACGCGTCGAGCTTCGACCAGCAGTTCTCGAAACATGGGGCGGTGGTCGAACAGGCGCTGCGCGACGCCCGGCGCGCAGCAGAGACGGGCCAGGATGTGGTGATCGTGCTGGATTCGCTGACGCGCCTCGCTCGCGCCCACAACCTGAGCAGCGAGATGTGGAGCGGCCCGCGTGACCGGCGCGGCGGCTTTGGCAGTCGCACGCTCTCCGGCGGGTTGGACGTTCATGCGCTGGAGGTTGGCCGGCGCGTCTTTGGCGCGGCCCGCGCTCTGGAGGAAGGCGGCAGCCTGACCATCGTCGCCAGTTGCCTTGTCGAGACCGGCAGCCGCCTGGATGAAGTCGTCTATGAAGAGTTCAAGGGCACCGGCAACCTGGAGATCCGCCTGTCGCGCGAACTGGCGAACCAGCGCATCTTTCCCGCCATCGATCTCCCGGCCTCCAGCACGCGCCAGGAGGAGCGCCTGCTCTCGCCCGACGAATTGCGCGCGATGTCGATTGTGCGGCGCCGTATGGCCGCGCTGCCCCGCAACGAGAGCACGGAGCAGGTGGTGCGGCTCTTTGAGAAAACGCGCTCGAATGCCCGGCTGGTCGAAGCTATTCTCAGGCAAACGCCCGCCGACTGAAACGTTTTGTGTAGTACGTACTCCCGATGAAACACAATGTTGTGAAAGGAGCGTTGACGATGCAAACCGTAGGCAGAGAAGTACAGGACGAGATATTTGTAGACGAGTATACCGGCGGCCTGGTCGGTCCGGGGCTGGGCTTCGCGGGGACCGTCAAAGATGGCGGGCGCATTCGCTGCGTCGTCCCGCCCGGCTGCTGGGGACCGATGATTACGCCGGAATTTCGCGGCGGCCACGAAGTCACCCGCCCCGTTGCTGTAGAGGGCGCGCGCGTGGGCGATGCCCTCGCTATCACTATCGAAGAGATGCGCGTGCTCTCGCTTGCCACCTCCTCCGGCACAATGATTACGCACCAGGCCGCGTTCGGCGAAGATCCCTTTGTCGATAAAAAATGTCCATCCTGCGGCACGCCCTGGCCGGAAAGCCGCGTCGAGGGAACCGGCGCGGAAGGCATTCGCTGCGCGAAGTGCGGAGCGGCGGCCAGCCCTTTCTCCTTCGAGGAAGGCTACACCATCGTATTTGATCACGATAACCAGGTCGGTTTGACGGTTGATGCCGCAGCCGCGCACGATTTCGCGCTGCGTGCGCGCGAGGTCGCGGCCTTGCCGAAGAATGCGCGCCAGCATCCCATTCTCCTGCTTGAGCCGCATACCATTCCCGGGACGCTTGCCCGCCTGCGGCCCTTTATCGGCAATATCGGTACAACACCCAGCGCCGACATGCCCGATTCGCACAACGCGGGCGACTTCGGACACTTCCTCGTCGGCGCGCGCCATATGTACGGTATGACGCAGGAGGCGCTCAACCAGGCAAAGACCGACGCGCACCTCGATACCAACGAGGTCCGCGCCGGCGCGGTGCTGATCTGTCCCGTCAAGATCGATGGCGGAGGCGTCTACATCGGCGACTGCCATGCCAACCAGGGCGACGGGGAACTGGGCCTGCATACCACCGACATCACGGCGGAGGCGCGGGTGCGCGTCAATGTCATCAAGAATCTCGCGCTCGATGGTCCGATCCTGCTGCCTGTGGCCGAAGATTTGCCCTTCATTGCGCGTCCCTTCTCACAGGAAGAACTGGCGGCGGGCGAACAACTGGCGCGGCGCTACAACGTCAGGTTGCAGCGCAATGTGGGGCCGCTCCAGTTTATCGGCACCGGGCCGACGCTGAACGAGGCTACGGATAATGCTATCGAGCGCGCCGCTGCTGTGCTGCGCATGAGCGTGGCAGAGGTGCGCAATCGCTGCACTATCACTGGCTCGGTGGAGATTGGCCGCCTGCCGGGCGTCGTGCAGCTTACCATGCTCGCTCCTCTGGAGCATCTCGACGCGCTCGGCATCGGCGCCTACGTTCGCCAGCAATACAAACTCTAGGGAACAAGGGTGCAGGGGACTGCCATTCCCTGCCAGGGGAGCGGGGATGTGCCCCGAAAAATTGCTTTGTTCTTTACAGCATGAAAAGAGCAGGGGTGCAGGGGAAGGCAGTCCCCGCCAGGGAAGCGGGATTGTGCCCCGAAAAATTGCTTTGTTCTTTATTGCATAAAAAAATGATGCAGATCCATATTACCCTCCATGGGGCAATGCGTGTGGTCGCCGGGCGTCCAGTTGTCGACCTTGCGTTCGACGATTCCTCCGTTGCACTGGATAAGGCTCTCGAAGCCCTGCTCGCGGCACATCCCCGCGTGCGTCCATATCTGCTGGATGCACGCGGGGAACTGCGCCCGGCGCTGCGCGTGCTCCTCAACAACGAGCGACTCGATCCTGGCGCTCTGCCTCTCCCGATGCTGCACGACAATGACCATCTCACTCTGCTGATGCCTGTAGCCGGTGGCGCTCCTTCATCTTCTGGCCTGTAGCTAACACCAGGTGCAAGTTTCGCTGACTCTTCACCAGAGGGTGCGCCGCAGGCGCACAACAACATGCACATGGCGTTAGCTAGTACTTTTGGCTCAGGAATGACCTGTTCTCGACGCGGATGAGGTACTATTATGCTAGTACTCCTGGATTAAGGACCTGTTGTCTTACCAATGCATAGCTGCGTGGATCAATCGCGCAGTTGCGCATGGAGGGTTGCCCTTGTTAGAGTGTATCAGCAGGTTCTTACTCCCCGTTCCCCTGGAGGGAGTTTGATGCTCAGCATCTTCGCTCTCTCTCGCCGGGCATTCGTGCGGCGAAGCCGCACCTGGGATGGTAGTATGTGGTGAAGCACATACTACCATACACGAAGCGAGCGCCGCAGGCGCGAGCAAGCGAGGGACCGGGCATCAGGTAAACAAACTCTAATTTCGATACAAACAAAGAGAAGGAGACGCGGTAGCCTTCCTCCGCATGAAGAAAGCGCGCCGCAAGTTTTTAGTGAGATGGAAGAAAAGATACGTGTCCTCATTCTTGACGAGCAGCCCTTGTTTCGCGAGGGCATCCGTGCCACGCTGGAGCGCATGGGAGGCTGCGTCATTGTTGGTGAGCCGACAGATGCTGCCGATGTGCTTGATCTGGCAAGCAAGAATAATCCAGATGTTGCACTCATCGATGCAGGTCTCACTTCCTCCGATCCACTGGAGCTAGCCCGGCAGATGCGCCATCTCGCGCCGCGCACAGCGATTATCATGCTCACGCCTATAGAAGATGAAGAGCGCTTATTTCAATCCATCAAGGTCGGTGCGGCTGCTTATTACACGCGCACGATCACGCCCGAAGAGCTGGCGGAGGCCGTGCGCAAAGTCAGCCATGGCGAATATCTCATTACCGACGATGTGCTTACAAAGCCGCAACTGGCTAACCGCGTTCTCAAGTCGTTCCGTGAGATGAAGGTCGAAGAGGAGAATGGCGAGCAGAAGGATCCCAACTCTCCGCTTTCCAGCCGCGAGGTAGAGATTCTTGACTATATCGCGCGCGGCAAGAGCAACAAGGAGATCGCGAAGGCCCTCAAGATCAGCGATCAAACGGTGAAGAATCATATTACCTCGATCCTCAAGAAATTGTCGGTGAATGATCGTACCGCCGCCGTGGTCTATGCCCTGCGCCATGGCTGGATCAAAATCCACGAAGACTGACACAGCGAACAGGATATGCAGCAGGAGCCGCAGGCTCCTGCTGCATATCCTGTTCGCTGTGATATACTACAGAAGCCAGATCATTCTAGAGATGCAGACAGGACGGTGAATTATGCGCTGCCCCTATTGTGGAGGTCTCAACGCCGATCAGGCGCAATTCTGTAGATATTGCGGGAGAAGTTTCAGTCTTCCAACCTCATCCGGTCAACCTGCTTCACGCCAGCCGCCACCGCAGCGGCCACCATACCAGCAGCCGCAGCGGCCTGCGTACTTGCCCCCCCGGCCACCGCAGCAGATTACGCCGGTGCAGGCGCCACCATACCAGCGTCCCGATCCGAACCCTCCCGCGCTGCCGGATCCGCCGGAGCCACAGTATGCTTCCAGTGTGAGGAGAAGGCGTCAGAGCGGCGCCGCCCCGGCGCCCGCAACCCTGGCGCCCACCGCTCCCCCGGCGCCGGAACCGCCCGCGCCATTTCCCCCGCGCAACATGGATCAGCTTCGAGCGCTGGAGCCGGGCGCGCTGGCATATACGCTCGTCGGCGACGAGGTTGGCATGGGGAGCAAAAAGATCGTGCGCATTACCTATCCGCGCTGCACCGCCTGGCAGCAGGTCGCTACCCTGCTGAAAGCGTTCAAAGAGTACCAGACGGAGCAGTTCAACACGATTGTGATCCAGGGCGTCCTCGACCAGGACGGCAGCATCTATACCTTTAATAACGGTCAGCTCTGGTTTGATCGCCATGTGCTCCTGGGAAGTCAGCTTATCAATCGCTACCAGATTGAGACCGGCACCGGCCTGGAAAGCGATTCTGTGCGCATCGTGCTGGCGGAAGAGTAGGCGCGAGAGATGCAGGTAGTAGCCCTGATCCGTAAAAAGCGTGATGGCGAAACGCTTGCCACGGAAGAGATAAACTGGCTGGTAGAGCAGTATACGCGGGATGCCATTCCCGATTACCAGATGTCGGCCTGGCTGATGGCTGTCTACTGGCGCGGCATGGATGCGCGCGAGACCGGCGACCTGACGCTGGCGATGGCGCATTCCGGCGAAGAACTGCGCATACGCGATACGATGTCTCCTGTCGTCGATAAGCACAGCACGGGCGGAGTGGGCGATAAGGTGACGCTGGCCGTCGCGCCGCTGGTGGCGGCATGTGGCGTCGCCGTGGGGAAGATGACCGGGCGCGGCCTGGGCCATACCGGCGGGACCGTCGATAAGCTCGAAGCGGTACGGGGGTTCCGTTCGGCGCTCTCGCGCGAGGAATTCATACACATTCTCAAGCAGCACAACATCGTGCTGGCCGGCCAATCCGCAGACCTGGCGCCTGCGGATGGCAAGATGTATGCCCTGCGCGATGTGACCGGAACAGTCGAGAGCATCCCACTCATTGCCGCGAGCATTATGAGCAAAAAGCTGGCTATTGGCGGCTCGCACCTCCTGCTCGATGTCAAGTTTGGCTCCGGCGCCTTCATGAAGACGCCGGAGCGCGCGCGCGAACTGGCCGCAGCGATGGTCGAAATCGGCCGGGCGGCGGGCATGCATACTGTAGCGGCGATTACTGCGATGGAGCAGCCATTGGGGCGCGCCGTTGGCAATGCGCTGGAGGTGGCCGAGGCTATCGCTATCCTGCACGGCCAGGGGCCGCAGGATGTCTCCGAACTCTGCTATCATGAGGCAGCCGAGTTACTGGTCATGACGGGCAGAGCTTCCGCGCTGGCGGAGGCGCGGCGGCTCGTTGAGCAGGCGATACATTCGGGCCGCGCCGTAGAGAAGCTGGCCGAGGTGATCGCGGCGCAGGGCGGAGACGCGCGCCAGATCGAGCAGCCGCGCCTGCTGCCCCAGGCCCCTGTACGTGTGATGCTTGCGGCTCCGCGCAGCGGCTACCTGGCCGCTATCGAGGCCGAACGCGTCGGGTATGTGAGCATGCTGCTGGGCGCCGGACGCTTCAAAAAAGGTGATGCGATAGATCACCGCACGGGGCTGATCTTGCAGGCAAAGGTGGGGGATTACCTGCGCGCGGGCGATCCGCTTGTGGAGATCCATGCGCGCAGCGAGGGCGAGGCGGCTGTGGTGCGCGCCGAACTGCTGGGCTGCTACTCCTGGAGCGAGGCGCCCGTGAGCGGCGGTCCGCTAATCTACGATGTTATCCGTCCGTAAAGGCGAGAGATTCGCCTTACGAGAGAACGTAAATAAAAATAGAGAGCCGGTCATTATGTTTAGAAGAGTGTCTGAAAACGAGCACCGCAGGCGCTTGCTCCAGAGATAGTAGTGTATGGGACAGGCGCTTCGCGCCTGCCCCATACACTACTATCGCCGCCAGTGCGCGGCGCAGCCGCGCAAGGATCTGGCGAGAGCGGGCGAAGCAGCAGGGGATGTATTGAGGGAATAGCACTCCGAACTCTTGCTGACATTGTTGTCATTTAGATAAAAGGAGGTTCCCCTATGCGCTTTACCGGAAGACGTATTACGGGATTTTTGTCCCTGTTCTCCTGCTTGCTCATGCTGGCTCTGGCCGCCTGCGGCAGCAACGGCGGAACGAGCGGGACCACAACCACGCAATCGACCAGAGCGCCGGCAAGCAAGCAGATCTTCGCCTGGCCCTTTCCTGTGCAAGATCTTCCTACCTTTGATCCGGCGCTCTCCACCGACGCCAACTCGAATACCGCTATCGACATGGTGTTCACAGGACTGGTAGAGTTCAACGATAAGTTGCAAATCATCGATCAACTGGCCGCCTCGCACCAGGTCTCCCCCGACGGCCTGACCTGGACCTTCCATCTGCGCCCCAACCTCAAATTCAGCGATGGCACGCCCTTAACTTCTCAGGATGTTGCCTATAGCATCGACCGCTCGCTCAAGCCATCGCTCAAATCGGTGGTGGCGCCAACCTATCTGGCCCTGGTCAAGGACGCGGACAAGCGCAACAAGGGCCAGATCAAGACACTCATCGGCGATAGCCTGCTCACCCCCGATGCCAACACCATCCAGATTATTATCACCAGACCAGCCGCCTATTTCCTTGACGCCCTGGCCTATCCCTGCTCCTACGTCGTCGAAAAGAAGGTAATCGACCAGTACGGCGATACCAACTGGACCAGCCACCTCAACGCAGGTGGTGGCGATGGCCCCTGGAAGGTCTCGCAGTGGATTCACAACAAGGAAATCGATCTGGTGCCCAATCCCAACTACTACGGCCCGCGTCCACAGATGAGCAAGCTGGTCATCCCCTTCTACAAGGAGACCGATACCACTTACAGAGCGTATCAGGTTGGTCAGGTGAGTATATCACAGGTTCCGACGGCCAATCTTGCGCAGGCCAGAAGTCTACCGCAAGGCCAGTTGCATCCGGTCCCGGAACTCTGGATCTCCTTCTATAACATGAACTACCTGATGAAGCCTTTCGACAACATCAAGATCCGCCAGGCGTTTTCGCTGGCGATCAACCGCGAACTGATAGCGCAGAATATCTATCATGGCTCGGTCATCCCTTCGACGCACATCATACCGCAGGGCATGCCGGGCTACAATCCGAACCTGACGCTGCCCGACGGCGTGAAAAACCTGGCCGGCGATCCCAGGCTGGCGCGGCAATTGTTCGATCAGGGATTGCAGGAGGAAGGGATGACGCGCGCCACGATGCCGCAGATTACGCTGACCGCTGCACCGCAGGGCGTCGCCTCCTATGAGCAGGAGTTTACGGCAGTGCAGCAGATGTGGCAGAACGCGCTGGGCATCCAGGTTAAGCTCAACTTCGAGGACTATAACAAGTTCCTGGCCGATACCGACAACAATGCCGGCAATGCACACGGCCTGATGCTGTGGGCCTTTGGCTGGATCGCCGACTACCCCGATCCGCAGGACTGGACGACCTTGCAGTTCGGCAAAGGCGCACCCTATAACCAGACCAACTTCGGGCAGAACAACTCATCCACCGCGGCCGAGCAGCAGGCCATTCAGCAGCAATTGGCGCAGGCCGATGTGATGCAGGATCAGGCGCAGCGCATGGCTACGTATCAGAAGCTGGAGCAAGAACTGGTTAACCTTGTCGCCTGGGGGCCGGTCTATCAGGTAGTGTATCAGATAGTGCTCAAGCCCTGCGTGCAGGGCATGGTCTTCAACGATGAGTTCCTGGTCCCGCCCGACGACTGGGGTAATATCTACATCTCGAACAACCCGATCTGTATCAATGCCTCTGCATATCAGTAGCGAAAACTTCATAACCGAAAAAAATGAAGCACGGCGCGCCGTGCTTCATTTTTTTCGGTTATTCTTTTATTGTCAGGAGCCAGAAGTCGCGCGTCGGCCGGATGAGGTCGCTGGCCCCACGCACCAGGAAGGCATGGCCCCGGTCATCGCAGACCGCCGCACCCAGCGTCGTGCCCCCGACCGGCAGCGCGGCCAGCTCCACCCAGCGCCATGTGCGCAGATCGACGAGCCAGCTCTGGGCCAGAGCCGTATGCATCTCCGCGTTATAGCCCCCGATAACCACCGTCTGATCCGGGGCAATGGAACAGCTTGCTGCACCGCTAAGGGCGCGCGGCAGGATCGCCTCCACCCGCTGCCACACATTGCGCTGGCTATCGTAGCGGTAGATGGTGTTTGCCTGGTGGAGCTGCGCTTCATCCTGCGATCCGCCCAGCAGGAGGATGTTGCCGTTGTCATCCAGGGCCAGCGTTGTATAACCCAGGGCCAGCGGGAGCGGAGCCAGGCGGTGCCACCGCCTCGTGGCAATGTCGTAACGATACCAGCCGGATCCGGCCTGCGCCTGTGGATCGCCAGCCTGCATAAAGCCCTGAGTGAGATAGAGATGGCCGCTCTGGTCGGCGATGATGGCGTTTCCGAAGCCTATATGGATCGAAGGCGGCGGCGTGATCTTTCTCATTTTACCGCTGGCAGGATCATACATATAGAGCAGGGAGGAAACGCTATAGAGGTCGGTGGAGTAGCCCGCAGAGAAAAAGATGTTCCCCTGTTCGTCGCTGGCGGCGGCATTGTTAAGCATACCAGGGAGCGACACCGCGAGTTGCTCCCAGCGGGCGGCAGCGATATCGTAGCGATAGAGCGCGTGATCGTAGCGCGGCCTGGCTTTATCGCCGTGAAAGCCGCCGCTCATATAGACGTAGGCCCGCCCCTGGACGCGAACGTATATAGCGGTATTGTCGGCCTCCAGTGCCGGCAGCGAGGGCAGCGCCTGCCAGGAACCGGTTAACGGTTGTGGCCGACCAGGCGGGGCTGGCATCTGTTTGCCTGGCATGGCAGGCATAACGGGGTGCGCGAAGCGAACGGCGAGCAGTGAGGTCATCACAATTGCTAGCAGCAGGGCCAGAAAAAAAAGTGCGCGGATGATTCGCTTGAGCTTGCCAGAAGGGCGAGGCGGAGGCGCGGCGCTCGGAGGCGGCGGTTCCGGCTCTTTCACCTGGCGCAGCGCTGCTTGAGAGAACGTGGTCAGGGTGCGGCGTTTCAGGCTTTCATCCACCAGGACAAGGTGTTCCTGCTCCAGTCGCTCGCGGCGCGCGCGCTGGAGCGCATCGCGTATCTCCTGGCGCTGCTCCGGGCTGTGCGGCGGAAGCGGAATGAAGGTCTCGATAGGTGTTGTTGGCGTCGGCGGTACGTTCTGGGCCGTGTCCTGCGTTTCGTCGGCCTCCTCGCGGCGGGCCGTGGCGTCGTCCTGCGCCTGATCGGTCTCTTCTGGGAGCTGCGGTCCGCTCCTTCGCTGAAAAATATAGCGCTCGTAGGCCAGCCGTTCCTCGATGCTGTAGACGCGCTCCAATGCCTGGTAGAACGTGTGCGCCGATTGGAAACGGTACATCGGCTCTGCGCGCGTTGCCAGCGTGATCAGGCCGCTCAATACCGCTGACCTGTGGGCGTTGTTCCGCCGTTGTGGCAATGGGCTGGATAAACTGCCCGAACTTCTGGAGCGTCTGGCGCTCAGCATCTCGTCCAGGATAATGCCGAGACTAAAGAGGTCCGAGCGCCCATCGGTCTGCCCCTCACCCTGGTACTGCTCGGGTGGAGCGTAGCCCGGCGAACCGAAGTCGGTGGTATCGTTGATCTGGCCCTCCTTGAAGTAGCGGGCGATGCCGAAGTCCACCAGCATCAGGGCGCCATCGGGCGTCAGGATGATGTTTGAGGGCTTGAGGTCGCGGAAGACAATCGGCGGCGATTGCCGGTGCAGGTAGTCAAGCACGTCACAGATCTGCATGGCATAATTGAGCGCCTCTAGCGGCGCGAGGGGCGCATGCCGGTGCAGGTAGGAGTTCAGGGTTGAGCCTGGTATGTAGTCCATCACCAGATACCAGGAGCCATCCTCAAAAAAGTAATCGTAGAGTGTGGGGATAGCCGGGTGCTGGAGTCGCGCCAGCAGCAGCGCCTCGCGCAAGAAACGATCCGTGTGAACGCCGCCGCTGCTCGGAAAGTCGCCGCCCGCGCCTTCATACGGAGAGCGGTGCGCGATATCGCTGCCATGCAGCGTATAATCCAGTTCCGCAATGACGCTTTCGGGGAGTGGCTGATCCGCGCGCGCCTGCTTGATCGCCAGCGGTATCTTGAGACTGGTGTGCCGGGCGAGGTAGACATTGCCCATACCGCCATGTCCCAGTACACGCTCGATAGCGTATTCTCCATCGTGCAGTGTGTGCCCTACCAGGCTTTCACGGCGCGCCTTGCCCTGCATTCTCTGTGTTGTCGTTGACATCGTTCGTCTTCCCTTCCACCTTTCCTTTCATCATCAACAACGAAGGACGCACCTTCTGATAACGAGAGAACGGCGTTGCTCATAGTCTCTCACTCTTCAGTATACAATGCCTTTCCATTCGCACCTGTTCGGCCCGCCGGTTCCCCCGGGGTTTATCTCTCGTTCTCCGAGTTCTGGCCCGCGAAGCGGACCATGAGGTGGAGGGAGTGTGTGTGCTACGCTCTCTCTCATATCCCTCTCCATATCCATTCACCGCGAAGCGGACCGTGAGGTTGAGGGAGTGTGTGCAGCGGGCGCTGCCCGCTGCACACACTCCCTCAACGTTTGCGAGCGCCGCAGGCGCGAGAAGTGCGGATAATTCACAAACCCTGGCCGGTTCTCCTGACTGCTAGCGCCTGCGGCGCTGCGCGCAGAACGAGCCACTGCGTGGCGAGGTGTGCGACAAAATGGCGGATGTTGCTCCTGGGCCTGTAGAGTTTTCTCGAATAGCCGAAGAGTAGTTTATAGACAGTTTTTGCCCCGAATACAATTCTGGAGGGAAAAGGATTTAAACTATGAACAACACGTTGCTTTACAATCAGGAGGATGTACAGCCTTCTCTGCAAAAGTTATTTGACGGCCCGTTTGAAATTTTCAAGCCCGGGCTGCCACAATTGCCGCCATGCCAGCTCCAGCTTTTTATCGCGGGCGTGGAG